>Ga0209800_10000198_pt1 | contig 116700 bp, 77 predicted proteins | sample Higcelweek8metaG_FD_187174 | JGI IMG/M metagenome (GOLD analysis project Ga0209800, IMG submission 187174) | Freshwater pond sediment microbial communities from the University of Edinburgh, under environmental carbon perturbations - High... | ecosystem: Environmental > Aquatic > Freshwater >... | reverse complement strand
AACCTGTGACACTCGGCGTGTAAAGCCGATGCTCTCCCGACTGAGCTATTCGCCCCGGGCAAAAGCAGGGAGAATTTAAGGGCAGAAGGCCTGCCTGTCAACAAATATTTGAGCCGCGAGGCGCCGACGGTCAGAAAATTCGTGCCTTCGACACGTCGGGCCGTATTGACTCAGAACACCTGTTCGACGCGTTCGACACCCGGAACCATTTCCCTGAGGGTCTGTTCGATTCCGAACTTCAGCGTGTAAACGGCGGAAGGACAATGCGCACAGGCGCCGCGGAGGCGCATGAACACGACCTTTCCATCCGGGGAAATGTCAACGATCTCACAGTCGCCACCGTCGCGCTGAAGCGCGGGCCTGATTGCGTTCACAACACGTTCGATGTTGTTGCGGTGTTCTTCGGCGTTAAGGATTTCGTCCTGCTTTTCTTCGAGCTTCGCTTCATCCGACATCGGATTCTCCATCAAGCGTCCGGGTCGCAAGATTGTCACGTTCGCGTGCGATGTCAACGTCCAACATTGATTCCGTCAACGATCATGGGAATTTCTGCATCAACCGAAACATGCCCCGGAGTGTCGTCGTTGCGATAGAATCCCGTTCGGCGCGGGCCGGGATTGATGCCGTCCCGCTTGATGAAGCGCTCCGGGGTTTGTAAATGTCTGAAATCAGCATCGGTTCGAGATCCCTGACAGTTGAAGATGTGGTCGCGGTCGCCAGGGGCGATTCGCTTGTGGCGGTGTCGGAAGAAGCCATGGGCCGCATACGGCGGGGTCGCGCGGTCGTGGATGCGCGACTTGGCGACGGGCTGGCTCATTACGGCATCAACACCGGCTTCGGCGCGCTGGCGGAAGTTTCAATCGGGCCCGCGGATCTTTCGACGCTGCAGCTCAATCTGATCCGCTCACACGCAAGCGGGGTCGGCAGTCCGCTTCCGACCGACGTCGTCCGGGCGGCCATGTGCCTGAGGGTGGCCGTGCTGTCGACCGGCAACGCGGGTATCCGTCCCGAACCCGCGTTGCTGCTGGCGGGAATGCTTAACCGGCGGGTCCATCCGGTGGTGCCGTCGCGCGGTTCGGTTGGCGCTTCCGGCGACCTGGCCCCGCTTGCCCACATCGCGCAGGCCATGATTGGGGAAGGCCGGTCGGAATTCGAGGGCACCGTGATGCCTTCGGACCGCGCGCTGGCCCTGGCCGGACTGGAGCCTGTCGAACTGCAGCCGAAGGAAGGACTTGCGCTGGTGAACGGCACGCAGGTGCTGACCGCCGTCGGGCTGCTTGCGCTTCATGACGCGTGCCACCTGTTGAAGGTTGCGGAAACCGCCGGCGCCATGTCGCTGGAGGCGCTCCTCGGGTCGCACGACGCCTTTGACGACCGCGTGGTGTCCGCGCGTCCGCACCCGGGCCAGGTCGAGTCGGGCCGGATTCTTCGGGCCCTGTTGAATGGCAGCGCGCTGCGCGACACCCATCGCGACTGCGGACGCGTCCAGGATCCGTATTCATACCGTTGCATGCCCCAGGTCCATGGTGCGGTCCGCGATTCGCTTGACCATGCGCGGCGCGTGATTGAAATCGAAATCAACAGCGCCACTGACAATCCGCTGGTTTTTGAAGACGGCGACATCATCAGCGGCGGCAACTTCCACGGTGAACCTGTCGCCATCGTGCTTGACCTGCTGGGAATCGCGGTGGCCGAGCTTGGCTCCATTTCAGACAGGCGCGTGGAACACCTGCTCAACCCGAAGCTTTCGTACCACCTTCCCGCATTCCTTGCGCCCGATTCCGGCCTGTGTTCCGGACTGATGATCGCGCAGGTCGCGGCGGCGTCGCTTGTCAGCGAAAACAAGATACTTGCCCATCCGGCGTCGGTCGATTCGATCCCGACTTCCGCCAACCGCGAGGACCACGTCAGCATGGGCATGACCGCGGCGCTGAAGGGCGCGTCAATCGTCGACAACACGCGGACAGTTCTGGCAATCGAGCTTCTGGCTGCGGCGGCCGGGCTGGACATCCGTTTGCCGGTGGCCGCGTCGTCGCCCGCCGTGATGGCGACCATGGGCGTCGTACGGTCAGTGGTGGCCCCGCTGACTTCGGACCGTTCGCCGTCGCCCGATATCGAGGCTATCAGGGCCCTCTGCGTTCCAGGCGGTGGGCTGGTCGAAGCCGCATGGGCCGCCGCGGGCCTCAGCATGTGAGAGGGCCGATGAGAATCTGCTTTCAGGGACAGGAACAGGTACAGGAACAGGTCCAGGCAGAGGTACAGGTACAGGGTCAGGTCCGAACCCTGCGAGGGCCGCATACTGTCAGATCGGGGCCAACGGCCCCGGTATAACACAACCAATCCACCGAAACCAAGGCCCGACGCCCCGGAGGGACGCACACAACCCGGATCGTACGCGCGAACTTTGGACGCAGTTGCGCCTGACCGGCGCGTCGACGGGCGACGAAATGCTCGGCTCGACGGGGCTCACCTCACATTTGTCGTCCCGTCTGCAACGCTCCACCTGCCGTGTGGGAGGAGGGAGCAATCATGGAACTCGTGGTGTATGGCCCTTACCGGGCTCGAACCCGTTCCCGTCCCTGTACCTGTCACCGCCTTGCAAGCCGCCAGCAGACGGCCCGGATCTGGTCGATCTGCCCCAGAAGATCCGCAGCCCTGGTATCCGGCAACGTGCCATAGGCAGCAAGCAGCCGAATCGCGGATCAAGATGTGGCGAGGGATAAGCGCTGGAAGCGGTGCCTGAAGTGTGCGTCCCACCGGGGCGTCGGTTCCGGGGCCGTTGGCCCCGGTCTGACGGTGGGCGGTCCTCGCAGGGCTCGGACCTTTGAAAGGCGGGGCGTCGGTGCCGGGGCCGTTGGCCCCGGTCTAACGGTGGGCGGTCCTCGCAGGGCTCGGACCTTTGAAAGGCGGGGCGTCGGTCCCGGGGCCGTTGGCCCCGGTCTAACGGTGGGCGGTCCTCGCACGGCTCGGACCTGACCCTGTCCCTGAACCCGACCCTGTCCCTGAACCTGACCCTGAACCTGTCCCGGACGGGCGTCTGTAATTCGCCACTACACATCGGGGGGCGGTTGGATTAGACTCACGCGTCGCCCGGAGGGGCCGGGGCCGTTTTCGGTCACTGCCCGGCGGGTTGCCTGATATTGGGGGAAGCGTGTTTTCGGCCGGCAGTTTCCAGGGTTTTGACGACGCGACCTTTGCGGCATTCGAAGAACGCAAGTGGTCGTCGAACATATACAATATCGAGCGGATGAAGGTCGGTGAACTTCTGGGCCTTGTCGGCGAAGCCGTCGGTCGCAGGCTCGGCACGTCGGACGTGGCCTTCGCGCATGCCGTGACCCCGCACACTCCATCGGTCTTCAACGGTCGCAAGGTCGCGGAAATGGCGCTGTACTTTTCACGTACCGACGACCAGAAGCGCGCGATTGCGCCTGTTCTTGACCGCAAGGTGGCGCTTCCCGACCAGATTTCGGATTCCGGTGAATATCACAGGCACGGATTCCTGGGCGTGCTGGTCCGCCACGATCGCGTGGACGTTGGCCTGATGATTCACTCCAGGGCGTGGCTTGACGTCATGAACCTGCTGAATCGCTGCCGCGAACGCGAGGAAGAGGCTTCGAAACTTGTCCGCATGCTTCACCTGATGAAGCCTGGCGCCATCGTGCGCGTCGCGCCGGAAAAGGTCGTCAGCGCGGCGAAGTTCGAAGAATCGATGATTTCGCAGATTGAAGAAGCCGTCATGAACGAATCGTTCACCTTCTTCATCGGATTCACGTTCGCGCCTGACAACCCGGTCCTCCGCCGCGCCGCCTTCGCCGAGGAAGCCGCGGAAATGCTGGGTGGAATGATAGATCTCTGGAAATTCTGCGCGTGGAAGCCCACGTCGAACTTCCTTGTTTCCCCGGCGGTTCCGGCCACGCATGCCCAGCCGGCCATCAATAACGACGGGTCCGTCGTGGACTTTTCGACAGGCTCGAAGGTTCGCATATCCGGCGGTCTTTTCACAGGCCGCGTCGGCGTCGTGCAGGACATGGATTCGAAGGGCAACGTCAAGGTCCTTATCGGCCGCGTGACCGTCCGCACCGATTCCCATTCCGTCCAGGCTGTATAATTCCATCGCAAAATGGCGTTATGATCCCGTACGGCATCCCGTACAGGTGTCCATGATGGATTCGATGTCCCCCGACGTCGCGGCCGAACGCTTCCTTGAACACATGGCGGTCGTCAAGTCGGCTTCGCCCCACACGATCGACGCGTACCGATCGGACATACAGGAGTACCTTCGAATCGTATCCGACGCCGGGCTTGATCCGTTCACGTCGGGGCGCGACCTGGTGGCGACCTGGTTCCGCGTGGTCAGGTTCGCCCACGTTGAAACGACCACGAACCGCAAGCTGGCCGCCATCCGGGGGATGTACCGCTTCTGGAAGCTGAACGGCATGGCCGCGTCCAACCCATTCACGTCCGTCCGTTCGCTGAAGACCCCGAAGACGCTGCCCGAATTCCTGCCCGTGGACCAGACCTTCTGCCTGATTGACGGAATCACCGGGGATCTGCCCGCGCAGATAAGGGATCGCGCGATACTGGAACTTCTTTACGGCGGTGGATTCCGAGTGTCCGAACTGGCCGGCCTGGATCTTCCCGACGTCGACCTGCGCAACGGCGAGGCGCGCGTCACGGGCAAGGGAAAAAAGCAGCGGGTCGTGCCGCTCGGCAGCAAGGCCGTCGATTCGGTGCGGCGGTATCTCGAGGTTCGCGCACAGGTCCCGTCGAAAAAATCGGGAATAATCGATCCCGGGGCCTTGTTTCTGAACCGTTTCGGCACCAGATTGACAGTCCGGGGCGTGGCCAGGGTGATCGACAAGGCGGTCGATCATGTCGCCCTGATGCGGAGCGTGCACCCGCACATGCTGCGGCATTCGTTCGCGACGCACCTGCTGGATGGCGGGGCGGACCTTCGCGACATACAGGAACTGCTGGGGCACGCGCTGTTATCGACGACGCAGAAATACACGCACGTGACCCTAGCCAGGCTGCAGGAGGTCTATGACCGTTCGCACCCGCGGGCGAAGAAGGCATGATGGAAGAAAACAACAATCAGATGCGCGGAACCACGGTGCTTTGCGTCAGGAAGGACGGCCGCGTGGTCATGGCCGGCGACGGACAGGTGACGTTCGGGAACACCGTGCTGAAAGCGACGGCGGTCAAGGTCAGGCGGGCCGCCGACGGGCGCGTGCTTGTCGGCTTTGCCGGATCGACGGCGGACGCGTTCACGTTGTTTGAAAAGTTCGAAGTGAAGCTGAAGGACTTCAACAACAACCTGGCGCGCGCGTCGCTTGAACTGGCGAAGGACTGGCGCATGGATCGCGCCCTGCGCCGCCTGGACGCGCTGCTGATCGTCGCCGACCGCGAACGGACGTTCCTTCTGACGGGAAACGGCGACGTGGTTGAACCTGAAGACGGCATCGTGGCCATCGGCTCGGGCGGCCCATACGCACTCGCGGCCGCGCGGGCCCTTGCGGCGAAGACCGACCTTCCCGCGACCGACATCGCGCGCACCGCGCTGGAAGTCGCTGCCGGCATCTGCATTTACACGAACGGTTCGATAACGGTCGAGGAACTGGCATGAAGACATCCGTTGCACGTTATGAAAGGGAAATGACCCCGCGGGAGGTCGTTGAAGAACTGGACCGGTACATCATCGGGCAGTCCGACGCGAAGCGCATGGTCGCGATCGCGCTGCGGAACCGCTGGCGGCGCATGCAGGTCGCGGAGCCACTGCGCGACGACATCACGCCGAAAAACATACTGATGATCGGGCCCACCGGCGTCGGCAAGACCGAAATCGCCCGCCGCCTGGCGAAGCTGTGCGGCGCGCCGTTCATCAAGGTCGAGGCCTCGAAGTACACCGAAGTCGGTTACGTCGGCCGCGACGTGGAAAGCATGATCCGCGACCTTGCGGAGGTCGCCGCGAAGATCGTCCGGTCCGACGAAAGCGCCCGGGTCGCGAAAAAGGCCGGCGAGCGCGCCCAGGAAAAGGTCGCTGACCTGCTGGTGCGCCAGGCCCCGACGCACGCGCCGCTGGACAAGGCGGCCACCGTCGCCGCGATTCGGGACGCGGACCCTGAAATCATGCGCATGAACGTTCGCATCGAACAGGCGAAGCCCGAACTGCCCGGCGTTTCGATCTTTTCGGGCGCAGGCATGGAAGACATCGGCAACCAGGTCCAGGAAATGCTGGGCAACTTCATGCCGCACAAGACGCGCGAACGGACGGTGACGGTGTCGGATGCGCTGCGGATAATCGACGAATCCGAACGCGAACAGCTGATGGATCCGGAAAAGATAAAGGAGTCCGCGGTCGCGCTTACCGAGCACGCCGGCATCATCTTCATCGATGAAATGGACAAGATCGCCGGGCGCAACCAGGGCGGTTCCGGCCCCGACGTGTCCCGGGAGGGCGTGCAGCGCGATATCCTGCCGATTGTGGAAGGCAGCCAGGTTTCCACGAAATACGGCCTTGTCCGCACCGACCACATCCTGTTCATCGGGGCGGGCGCGTTTCATGTGGCGAAGGTGTCCGACCTGATTCCCGAACTGCAGGGGCGCTTCCCGATCCGCGTTGAACTGGATTCGCTTTCGCGGGAAGACATGAGGCGCATCCTTGTCGAACCGGACAATTCATTGATCAAGCAGTACGAGGCCCTCATGGCTTCGGAAGGCGTTACGCTGGACTTCAGGCCGGACGGGATCGACCGGATCGCCCAGGTTGCCGCCGACCTTAACGATCGCCTTGAAAACATAGGTGCCCGGCGTCTGCACACGGTACTGGAAAAGGTGCTCGAGGAAGTGTCGTTCCACGCGTCGGACATCGCGGGCCAGACGGTGCCGGTGACCGCCGAATACGTGGGCGCCCGCCTTGACAGGATTTGTGAATCCACCGACGAGGCCCGTTACATTCTTTGAAGAAAACGCCCGCCAACCGGCGGCACGGGAGGGCAAAATGCCACCAAGAAAGAGCATACCGATAAAGATAAGGGACGACATCGTGGGCGGGGCATACGCCAACAACATGTTCGTCACCCACACGCGCGAAGACTTCGTGATGGACTTTCTGTACCTCGCTTCGCAGCAGGGATCGGTCAACGCCCGGGTTATCACGACGCCGGGACACATGAAGCGCATCATCAGGGCGCTTGTCGACAACGTCGCCAAGTACGAGGCCAAGTTCGGGCCGATTCCCGACAGTCCGATCCCCGACGAAGCTCCGGGCCTGGACCTGAACTGAGGGGACGGACGATGGAACTGCATTCAGGCTGCATGGTGCTTCCGGACGGCTGCGAGTCCGCACGCCACTGGGCGGCCGCCACCGGTTGCCGCAGGACATTCGGCATCGGCGTCCCGGTATGGTCCCTGCGGTCGGCGTCAAGCTGCGGCATGGGCGACCTGCGCGACCTGCGCGAATTCATCGACCTGCTGGCCGATTGTTCCGTCGGGCTGCTGCAGATCCTGCCGATGAATGACGCCGGGCTGGACGGGGTGCCATATTCGGCGCTGTCGGCGTTCGCGCTGGATCCGGCGTACGTTTCGCTGGACGACGTCGCGACAATGCTGCCCGACAATGCCGGGTGGCTGGCGGAACTGGACCTGGCACGCGCGCGGTTCGCGGATGCCGGTCGTGTCGACAACGTCGCGGTCAGGTCAACGCGGCTGGGGTTGCTGCGCCGGGCTTTCGACCTGCTGGACGCGCGGGGCGCCCTGGGCGGCCTTGACGAATTCCAGGCGGAAAACGGATGGGTCCAGACATACGCCACGTTCAAGGTGCTGAGGGAGCGTGCCGGTTACGCTTCGTGGGAAGGTTGGAACGTCCCCGCGGATTCCGCGGTCGAATCGCTTCGCGGTTCGCCTGATTTCAGGTTCCACATCTTCTGCCAGTGGATCATGGATCGCCAGATGTGTTCGGTTCACAGTCACGCGCGAGCACGGCACGTCCTGCTTGAGGGCGACATCCCGATACTGGTCGCCAGGGACAGCGCCGACGTGTGGTCCAGGCCGGAACTGTTCCACATGGAATCGGCGGCCGGGGCACCGCCTGACATGTATTCGGAAGACGGCCAGACGTGGGGATTCCCGACATACCGCTGGGACGTGGCGGCTGCGTCCGGTTACGACTGGTGGCGGTCCAGGCTGCGGCACGCCGCCCGGTACTACGACCTGTACAGGATCGACCACGTCGTCGGGTTCTTCAGGATCTGGACCGTCGATGTTAACGCCCGCAACGGCAGGGAAGGGTGGTTCGACCCGTCCGACGAGTCCGTCTGGGGCGACCACGGCAGGACGATACTCCGCATGATGCTGGACGCGACCGACATGCTTCCCCTTGCCGAGGACCTGGGCACGATTCCGGCTATCTGCCGTTCGACGCTGCGGGAAATGGGCATCTGCGGCATGAAGGTACAGCGCTGGGAAAAGAACTGGAACGGCGACAGGCGCTTCATCAGACTCGAAGACTACGACCCGCTTTCGGTCGCGACCCTTTCCACCCACGATTGCGAAATCCTGGCTGACTGGTGGGCGGCGGCGGACGAAACGGATCGCTGCGAAATCTGGGCACTGATGGGACGCGACGGGCAGCCGCCGGCGCGCCTGGACGGCGATGACGGCATGGAGTTGCTGGCCTGGTTCATGCGCGCCGGGTCCGCGTTCGTTGTCCTGGCGCTGCAGGATGTCATGCATCCGGTCGGCCTGCTTCCAGGAACGCCAGCCATGCACAGGATCAACCTGCCCGGCTTGGTCGGGCCGCAGAACTGGTCGTGGCGGTGCCCGGTATCGACAGCCGATCTTGCCGAAAATCCCGCCTTCACGGGACTGCTTCGCGCACTCGCCGGGGCGTTACACGCCTGAAGTCAAAAATCAAGCCACCTTAAATTGACAATATGCGCTAAACAACTAAACTTTAATCCGGTGTATTCCGGAGGCTCCGGTGGAAAAAAGGGTTGTTGAAATAACCCTCCAGGGTCAGCGATTTATCCTCAAGTCAGACCTCGACGAAGTGTCGCTTGACAGGATTGTCGGTTTTGCCAACGGCAGGATCGATGCCATTTCGGCCGCCGCCCCCAATCTTCCATCGCACAGGATCGCGCTGCTGGCACTTCTGGACATGGCAGAAGAGCTTTTCAACGAAAAGCGCCACCTGACGGACCTGAAGGAAAGCATCCGGACAAAGTCAAACCTGCTGCTGGACATGCTGGAAGGCGCGAAGGTCCAGCCGGCGGGTGGCGGTACCGGGGACAACCCTCCTGGCGAGGGATGAGCATATATTTTCGGGACTGGTTAACCGTATTGCGCGGGCCCGAATATGCCCGCGAGCATGATTGTTCGACAGACGGCCGGCGTTGAACCCCTTGCGGGGCGATCGTTCCGGTCGACCGCAATACGTGGGCCGGCAGTATCCCGCTCATCCCGCCTGGATCCCTGAAGGATCCCCGCCAGCATGCCAGGAGTTATTTTCTTATAGCCACCCGTCCGGTGGCAGGGTTACCGGCATGCACGGGGCCCGGGAGGTTCATTATGGTTCAGGTGATAATCGCGGCCGTAGCTGGGCTTGGGATTGGGACGGCTGTCGCGCTGGTGCTTTCACGCGCGACCGTCAAGGGCAGGATTGAAAAGGAAAAGGAGGCCAGGGAAAACGAGGCGCGCGACAGCGAAGCAAGGTTCGAGGCGAGGCTCACCCAGGCGCGTAACCAGGTCAAGAACACTGAAGTAAGGATCAAGACGCTCGAAAAGGAACTGAACAAGACGAAGGGCGAATCAGATCGCAAGGAAGAAAGGCTGGTAAAGCGTGAAGAAGCAGTCGATCGCAAGATGGACACGCTGGTTGCCCGTGAAACCGAAATTTCCAACCGTGAAAGGGAAGTGTCCTCGCGCGACGCGGAACTGAAGGCCCGCGCGGTGGAACAGGAAAGGCTCACCGAGGAAGCCAGGCACATACTTGAAACGGTTGCCGGCCTGAGCCAGGAAGAAGCCCGCCAGATCCTGACTGAACGGCTGATGGAAGACGTCAAGCTGACCGCGGCCAAGCACATCAAGATGATCGAGGAAGAGGCCAGGGAAGAGGCCGAAAAGCGCGCCAAGAAGATCGTTGGCGTCGCGATGATGCGGTACGCCGCCGAATTCGCGAACGAGCGGACGGTGTCTGTCGTGCAGCTCCCCAGCGAGGAAATGAAGGGCAGGATTATCGGGCGCGAGGGGCGCAATATACGCGCGTTCGAATCGGCGACCGGTATCGACGTGATCATCGACGATTCGCCGGACACGGTCATTGTTTCGGGTTTCAACCCGGTGCGGCGTGAAATCGCCAGGCTGTCGCTGGAAAAGCTGGTTTCCGACGGGCGCATCCACCCGGCGCGCATCGAAGAAATCGTTGAAAAGACCGAACGCGAAGTCGAGCAGAACATCAAGGAAGCCGGCGAGGACGCCCTGTTCCAGCTTTCGCTGGGCACGATGCACCCCGAGCTGGTGAAGCTTCTTGGTCGTATGAAGTACCGCACCAGTTACGGCCAGAACGTCCTGCAGCACTCGCTGGAAGTCGGCGGACTGGCAGGCCTGATGGCCGCGGAACTGGGCGTGCCGGTGAAGCAGGCCAGGCGCGCGGGGCTGCTGCACGATATCGGCAAGGCAATCGACCACGAGGTCGAGGGGCCGCACGCCATCGTCGGGGCGAATTTCGCGCGCAAGTTCGGTGAAAGCGCCGAAGTCGTGCACGCGATCGCGTCGCACCACAACGAAGAAAAGCCGCTGACGCTGCTGGCTCACATCACGGCCGCGGCCGACGCCGTGTCCGGTTCACGTCCCGGCGCCAGGCGCGAAAGTCTTGAAAACTACCTCAAGCGCCTTACCGACCTGGAAGAAATTTCGAATTCGTTCCAGGGCGTCAACAGGTCGTATGCCATCCAGGCTGGACGCGAAGTCCGCATCATCGTGGAAAACGAAAGGGTGGACGACGACGGCGCGACCATTCTTGCGCGCGACATCGCCCGCAAGATCGAGGAACAGCTTTCATACCCGGGTCAGGTGAAGGTCTGCGTTATCCGTGAAACCCGCGCCGTTGATTTCGCCCGCTGACTGTTCCAAGCCCTCGGCATATCAGGTACAGGTTCAGGGACAGGGACAGGTTCAGGGACAGGTTCAGGGACAGGTTCAGGGACAGGGACAGGTCCGAGCCCCGCGAGGACCGAACACTGTAAGACCGGGGCTGCAAGCCCCGGGAACACGGCGCATCCCCATTTCCAAGGTCCGAGCCACGTGAGGACCGAACACTGTAAGACCGGGGCTGCAAGCCCCGGGAACGATCGTCCCCCCGATCTCCGAGGCCCGACCAACGGGAGGGCCGTTCAACACTGTGAGCCCATGGCCAACGGCCGTGGGATATCGTGGACCTTGCACACCACGAATTCCATATGAGCCAACGACCGTGGGATGTCGTAGACCTTGCGCACTACGAATTCCAACTTATCGGATCAATTTCCGGCGCAACTCGAAACAGCCTTGTCTTCAGCGGTTAACGACGATGTCGCACGCACAGGTTTTCATCGCCATTCACGTGATTTTTGCCACCAAGGACCGGAACGTTGCACTGCCAACCGCGATCCTGCCGGACCTCCACCGGGTTATAGGAAAACTGATCAACGAAAACGGAGGTCAGTCGATCCCGGTGGGCGGGACGCGCGACCATGTTCACGCTCTTTTCCTGCTCGATCGAATGGTTCGGCCGGTCGACCTGGTCAGAGAAATCAAACACAAATCATCCAGATGGATTTCCGGCCAGCCATGTTGCGCCGGTCGCTTTCAGTGGCAGAACGGGTACGCCGCATTTTCGGTCAGTGCCTCGCAGGTTGATGTCGTGAAGAAGTACATCGGTCGTCAGGAAACGCATCACACGGTCGTGACGTTTGACCATGAACTGGGAGCTTTTCTAAATAGATATCGATTGAATGGAAAATCTTCCGACGTTGCCCAGGGGCTTGCAGCCCCGGGCTGATGGTGGACGTCCCTCCCCGCGGTCGGGCCTGACAAATCTAACATGTCCGTGGTTCCCGGGGCCGTTGGCCCCGGTCTTACGGTGGACGGTTTTCGCTTCGCTCAAACCTGGAACAAATGTCCGTGGTTCCCGGGGCCGTTGGCCCCGGTCTTACGGTGGACGGTTTTCGCTTCGCTCAAACCTGGAACAAATGTCCGTGGTTCCCGGGGCCGTTGGCCCCGGTCTTACGGTGGACGGTTTTCGCTTCGCTCAAACCTGGAACAAATGTCCGTGGTTCCCGGGGCCGTTGGCCCCGGTCTTACGGTGGGCGGTTTTCGCTTCGCTCAAACCTGGCAACCGGCGCGCCTCAACACCTGCACAGAACATCAGCCACGAGCGCGAATATCCGGTATTGTTCGGCGGACATGATCTGTTCGTCGCGGGGCGATGTTTCGTGGTCGTATCCAAGCAGGTGAAGAAGGGAGTGGATGAACAGGAAAAGGACTTCCGCGTAAAGGGCGTCGGCTTCGGAAACCTCGGGATCGGGGTGGACAGCGCCCTGGATGCGGGCCTGTTCCAGCGATATGACAATGTCGCCGAGGTGCCGGCCCTTCATGCCGGGAATGACCGGCATGCCTTCCGGAGCCGGGAACGACAGGCAGTCGGTCGGGCCGTCCTTGTCGCGCCACTGCCGGTTCAGGACGGCGATCGCCCTGTTCGACACGAACGTCACCTCAACCTGGTCGTCGGCGCAACCGGCGGCTGCCATCGCATCCTGGAACGCGCGGTCCCAAAGCCCCTTTTCGAAAGCCACGGTGCGCTGCCTGTTGTAAATCTTCGCCGGCATTTCAAGACTCCTTCGCGTCCCAGGCCCGGATAATCCGCCGGACAAGCGGGTGACGCATGACATCGGCATCGGTGAAACGCGAAATCGCGATGCCGGGAACACCTTCAAGTACCTCGACCGCGTGCGCGAGCCCCGAGGGGGTTCCAGGCGGCAGGTCGGACTGGGTCAGGTCCCCGGTGACCACGGCGCGGGACGAGCAGCCGAGCCTTGTCAGGAACATCTTCATCTGGTCGACCGTGCAGTTCTGGGCTTCGTCCAGGATTATGAAGGCGTTGGACAGCGTGCGCCCGCGCATGAAGGCGAGGGGGGCGATTTCGATCACGCCTTTTTCGATAAGTTTCTGGCCGCGCTCGTTTTCCATGATGTCGTACAGCGCGTCGTACAGCGGACGCAGGTACGGGTTCACCTTTTCGATCAGGTCGCCGGGCAGGAAACCCAGTCTTTCCCCGGCTTCGACGGCGGGGCGGGTCAGCACGATCGATTTGACCTTGCGTTCCTGCAGGGCGGCAAGCGCCGTCGCCATTGCGAGGTAGGTCTTTCCGGTTCCGGCCGGGCCGACCGAAATGACCAGGTCGTGATCCTTCAGCGCCTTGATGTAAGCCTTCTGCGCAGGGGTCCGCGGGCGGACGGGTGAAGTGATGCCTCCGATGGACACGCCGGACGCGAACACGTCGTCAAGGTCGGCGGTGGGGTCGGCTTCAAGGACGGCCGCGGCGCGGTCGATATCCTCGGGCGCGACGGCGGTGCCGCGCCGGGCCAGGGAATAAAGCTGGTTCAGGAGCGTCGACGCGACCCTGACTTCGTCCTGGTTCCCGTAAAGACTGACGATGTTGCCGCGGATCCTGGCCACGACGCCGAGGACCTCCTCAAGCCGGCGGACGTTTTCATCCCCCTGGCCGCAGAGGGTCATGAACGCGTTCACATCGTCGAACTCAAGGTCCGACTGTATCGACAACCTGTTCTGGCTCATTTTCGGTTTCCGTCCTGCTGGTCCGGTAGATGGAGGCGGCCGTCTTGACGTCGCCGGGGAGGATGAGACGTCGTTCAAGAAGCTCGTCGGGTGCCGGATCGTCGTCCTCGGTAATCAATGAGTATGAAAGCACAGCGCCTGACACGCGCTGCAGGGCGGACGTCTGGAACAGGTCGCCCCAGGCCGATGACCGAAGCCCGATAACGTCGCTTAAATCGACGACATGACCGCGCAGGACGGCAGCGCCGATGCCCGCGATCATCACAAGCAGGACAACGATCAGGGCCGCGGCGCGCCCCGAGGATCTAAGCGCGTGCATTGTCCTGAGGCGTTTCGCCGGTTCAAGGGTCGCGACGACATCGCCCGACTTGATCATGCTGGCGACCGCGCGCATCACCGCGAACCTGCTTTGACCGGTCGCAAGCGCGAGGTCGTCGACGGTCCGCGAGCCGTCAACGTAGAAATAGACCTGCTTTTCGGCGGCCCCCAGGTCGATTTCTTCCCAGAGTTCGTCGACAGGCTCGGATTCCAGTTCGGAGGTCCTGACGAAGGACACGGACGGGTCGGGGATCGTCATCGCGATCACGGGGCCTTCGGTTTCGCGCCGCCGGAATTCCTTCAGCAGCCATGGCAGGGGGATCTGGCAGTTCTTCCGAAGCCCCTCGTGGCGCGCCCGCGAAAACGACACCTTCGCGCCCTCGTCAGCCATCGCCCCGAGCACCAGTTCGGCGCACCGGCCGTCGACCAGGTGATGTATCGTGACGGCCGAAACAATTCGGGACGTCGCCAGATAATGGTCGAGCGTCGTTCCGGCCTCCCTTGACTGGTTGACCGCCCTTTTCAACCTGCGCTGCGTGACCAGGCCGGAATCCAGCAGCAGTGCGCCGATCGCCTCGCTGGACAGGTCCGGGTGAGCCACGTTCAGGATGCGCCCGTCCTTAATGAACATCGACATCACGATGTTTTCGCCGTCGCCCACGTTAAGGGTGCCCGTGGCGTTGCGCTGGTAAATCGTCGCGATCGCGCGCAACACCGGCGGCAGGCGCCGACGCACGGGCGCGCGCCGCGCACGATCGTAACTGTTGTCATGGGAAATATCGGACGCCGGCGCGCCATTCGATTCCAGGTCGATCCCGTAGGCCCCGGCGATATCGGGCGAAGGCGCGCCGTCGTCCGTGGCGAGCGGTATCCCCATGTCGTCGGCCTGGAAAACGCCCGGTCCGTCCGAAAGTTCAATCCCGTCGAGCGGTATTTCGTCGTCTGGTTTCATTTTCCCTTCGATACCAGGGCGTCCAGGACGGACCATACCCAGGCCAGCAGAAGCAAAACCGGGGGAAGCACGGGCAGCCCGCCGGAAGAAGGTGGCACATACGCGAACGAATCGACCACCGGGAATTCCGGGAAGACGACCAGTTCAAGGCCCAGACCGAAAAGCATCAGCATCGCCATTCCCCGGGTCGCCTTGCCCGAAATCAACTGGCCGGAGCCGGGGATCAGAACCGACATGACGACGCTCAGCGCGCGGCGCGCGGATTGCGTGTTGCGGGGCTTCATCATGACCTGGACGTCTTCGGGGTCCAGATAGGAGGGTTTGACCTTGTCAAACAGGCAGATCGGGCAGTGATTGAATCCCGAAGTCAGCCGGCTGCAGGACGGGCATGTCACGTGGCCGCAGGTCAGACATCTGCGGGCGCGGCGCGACGGGGGGAGCAGGACGGCCAGCACGATACCCAGGAGCATCAGGCATCCCAGCACGATCGGCAGGGTCTTTGTGCTGATGGTTCCCAGCAGGAGCGCCTGGAACGGAACCAGCGTGGGCGTTGACCTGATGGCGCCCAGAATCGTCTTCCCGCCAAGATAGGTGGACACGCCGCCGCGGCCCGCCGGGGGACGCAGTTCGGCGACAAGCTCGTCAAACCTCTGGCAGACGTCGGAAGCCGCGGTAGCCGTCTTGATCCTGACCATGAAATCAAGGTCCTTCACCGTGTGCGTTTCCAGCGTCTTCTGGATGAAGGAATCCATCTGCGTCGTGTCGCCCATCAGCCCATGTGCCACGGCCAGCCCGCGCCAGGCAGGCTCCCCGGCGGCGCCCAGTTGAACGGCGGTGTCGAAGGATGCGATTGCGGCCACAAGCAGCGAGCGGTCTGGTTTCTTTTCGGGGCATGTCCCAAGCGATTCCTGGATCAGCAGGTTGCCGTGCCTGATCCTTCCGTCGCCGGAATTCATGACAAGACGGTTGGATTCCAGGTTGATCCTGATCTTGTGAAACTCGTCGGCTGAATTGCCGGCCCACTGGCGGGCGCCCGAGGCGGCGGCAATCAGCGGGTCTGTCACATCGCCTTCGGTCATGCCCGGCCCCGAGCCCGGCACGATTGACAACTGGATTTCGGTCAGCCAGTCGGCGGGGCAATATTCGTTAATGCAGGTCCAGCGCCTGGCCGCCGCGGAGTTTTCGAGGCTTTCGGGCAGGGCGACAACCGAGCCGGCGACCGGGATGAATGCGATCACGACGGTGGCGACGATGGCCACGACACGTTCCGAACGCCCAGCGTAAGGGAAGGCCAGGAACATCCACAGCGCGGCCGTGGTCAGCAGCCCGAAACCCAGTGTGACCGGCGCCAGCAGGACAATCATAACGATGATCGTCAGGACGGTGGCGGAGGTGACACGAAACAGCGACCTGAACCCGCCGCGGGATTCACGTATATCCAGGGCGGTGAAGTGCGCGCTGGCAGTGCCCGGGAAGATATCCCCGAAATCGTGTCTGAAAAGCGATATGTACCTGAAGAGCAGGGCGAACGCGCCCATTATGTAAAGAATCAGCACGACGCCCTGGGCGTAGAAAGCAACGTTGGCCGCGTATATCGAAGCCACCCTGGGATGCGTCGGGATTCTGGACAACCCGTCGAAGAACGCTGCCGCGGCCGGCCCGAACCCGCTGAGCCCCTCGCCAAGCCTGGTGCGGGCCAGCAGGAAATGGAGCCCGGGATAATCGGGTGCCAGATCGATAGCCGACGTGGCCAGTTCGCGACGCTGGCCTTCAGTAAGGCCCTCGACGGTATCGAACACTGAAATGAAGGCGGCGGCGACCGGTGTCAGGTTAGGGATGCCGGCAAGCCGGCGCTGGACCACCAGGTCATTCAGCGCATCGGCCGCGGCGTCCGGGCGACCACCCTTCAGGTGGGAAAGCAGGACGCGGGTCTGTTTGTGGATGCCGGGAGGCGGCAGGGGAGGATCGAAACCCTCCGCTCCGGCCCTGGCGATCGGAATTACCGACAATGCGATGAATGACAGTATGACTGTGTATGTGTGGCGCCGGGTTTTCATGGCGCAAGTTTAGCGCGGCACACACCGATGCCAAACACATTTTTGAAATCTTTTCAGGAAAGCTGGCGAGAGTGGACGAAGTCCGGGTTATTTCCCGCGCTTGCGGCGTTCGTGGCGCATCTTCTTTCGCATCTTTTCGTACTTATGCTTCCGCATCTTCTTGCGCCGCTTCTTTATAACGCTGCTCATTCCGTCAACCTCTTGGTAATGAAAGGATCAAAGCGGCATGCAGGATAAATGGTGACCTCGAGATTGTCAAGAACGGCTTGAAGTGGCACCATCCACTCGTGAAATTTTCTGTTCGATCCCGGGGGTCCTTATGGGTTGCGGCGACAAAAGGCTTCCAGACTGGTTCAGGGTTTCGCTGCCGATGGGCGGCGAAGCGGCGGACATGCGACGCAGGCTCGGCAGGCTGGGGCTTCACACCGTCTGCGAATCGGCGCGCTGCCCGAACCAGGGCGAGTGCTGGGGTGCCGGGACCGCGACCATAATGATAATGGGCGACGTCTGTACCCGCGGGTGCAGGTTCTGCAACGTCAAGACCGGCCATCCGTCGTGTCCGCCCGATCCGGCGGAACCGGCGGCCGTCGCCGAGGCTGTAGCCGACGCCGGACTGAAGTATGTGGTTCTGACGTCGGTGGACCGCGACGATCTGCCGGACGGCGGCGCCGCCCACTTCGCGGCGACCGTTGCGGCGGTCAAGAAGCTTCGCGCCGACATCCTCGTGGAAGCGCTGATACCCGATTACCGGGGCGATCGGCTTTCGATGGTCGTCGATTCGGGTGTCGACGTCCTCGGGCATAACGTCGAAGTCGTAAAACGCCTGACACCGATCGTCCGCGACCGCCGCGCGTCATGGGACAACTCGATCGGCGTCCTGGTCGACGCGCTTGAAATGGGTCGCGGGCGAGGGTTGATGACGAAATCATCCCTGATGGCCGGTATCGGCGAAAGCGATGATGAAATTGTTGAGGCACTGCGCCTGCTGGCGGCGTCCGGGGTTTCAATGGTGACCATCGGCCAGTACCTGCAGCCCTCGAAACGACACGCCCCGGTGGACCGATACGTGACCCCGGACACTTTCGAAGCTTACCGCCAAGCCGCTGAAAAAATGGGGATCGCGTTTGTTGCCAGCGGCCCGCTGGTCAGGTCTTCGTACAAGGCCGCCGAATTGTTCGCCACGGGAAAATTGGCCGGAAAGTCACGCGCCGATGATTGCGATGGAGGCGCTTGCGCCGATGCGATCGGCGCCGGCGTCGATCATTGACAGGGCGTCCTGCGTTGTGCGGATCCCGCCTGAAGCCTTCACTGACATCCCGCCCCCGACCACCAGGCGCATCAGCGCGATATCTTCCTTCGTGGCGCCCGCGGTGCCGAAACCGGTGGACGTCTTGACGAAAGCGGCGCCCGAAAGCGCGGAACACAGGCAGGCGCCGACCTTCGCGACGCCGTCCAGGTTGCAGGTTTCGATAATCACCTTGACTGTCCTGCCATCCGCCGCGGCGACAACGGCCCCGATATCGGAAGCCACCGCCGTCCAGTCGCCGGCCAGTGTCCGGCCCTGGTCGATGACCATGTCGACCTCGGCGGCCCCGGACTTCACGGCCCCGGCCGTTTCCGCGGCCTTGATCCCGGTTGTGCAGGCCCCCAGCGGGAAGCCGACAACCGAGCAGCACAGGACGCCGGTGCCGTCCAGCAATCCGGCGACCAGCGGGACATGGCAGGGATTCACGCACACGGACTTGAACCGCCAGCGCACGGCCTCGGCGCAGACCTTCCGGACATCGGCCTGCGTGGCCGTCGGCTTCAGTATGGTGTGATCGATCAGGCCCGCGATATCCGCCGGAGAATCGATCCTGACAGGACCTTTCCATTCCAGCCTGGCGGACCGCCAGCGTTCGAGCATGGACGTCAGGTCCGGTGGCAGTTCCATCGCCAGCGCATCAAGTCCGGCCAACTGTCCGGTCGGGTCAGAAGACATTGGAAACCCCCTGTTGCAATCGATTATTCCCGCACGATACCGATGTTCACCAGCGGCGGAATGAAAGGTTCGCCCTTGCGGACGCTCCAGATGCGGGACAATTTTTCCACCGCTGCTTCGTCGCATACCCCGAACACGGTTCCGACATCGTCGAGTTCACTGACCGGGGTCGTGGTGATTGCGATGGCGCCTTCCCACATGTCGGGTGACGATGGAATTGTCGTGAGCAGGGCGGGCCTGTCATGTCGCCGCGTCACGGAAAATTCGTCCTCGATGAAGAAACCCGGCGCCTCGGCGCCTTCCAGCCGCAGCACCCTCCGGCCGAAAACGGGCGCGCCCTGGCTGCCGTCGTACCATGGACGCTTGGTCCATTGAACTTCGACAACGTCGGTCCCGGGCGTCTTCCGCTCGGTCCGCACGGCCCGAAGGCCCCGGGCCAGCGCGACGAACGACGCCACGGTCAGCGGTGCATCCCCGGCAAGCAGCCTGCAACGGATGTCAGCGTCCGGACCGAAGTGGAAAACCGCCGTAAGCGCGCCTTCACCGGTCACGCCGACCAGCGCATCCGCCAGTGATGGGAACTGATTCTGCGGATTGGGATCGGGGGCCGGCGGTTGCCGATAACGGTAGGAACCGTCGAGGTCCAGCTTGAAGATCCCGTCAACCAGGAAAACGATCAGGACAGGCGGCAGTCCGTCGGCGACGGGCCCGTCGGGATGCAGGATATAGCGCAACCCCCTCCGCGCGACCCACCCGATCTTCATCGCATATACCTGGCGAAGCGTCGCGGGCTTGATTTCGACCGCCCGGGCATAGCCCGCTGCGTCCTTGAAGAATACCGATGACGCGTAAACCAGCAGGTCGTCGCCCAGTCTTCCCGCGAAGCTGTTAACGGACGAAATGAATTCGACGGCGGCCAGTTCAGGCGCGGCGACCGGGGTGGACGGTGTCGCGGCGCGGGCGGGAAGGGCCGGAACCAGCATAAGTCCCGCCAACAGCAATGCGACAAGCGAGGTCCGAACGGAAAACGCCGTACTTGATGTCATGGCCAGCCCCGCATTGGAAATCCGGATTTTCAGGACGCGGATTCGCGAACGTCCGACATGTGACACTGACCGTCGAAAACAGCACCTTCTACGACGGAAAGTCCGGCGGTCGTGATATTTCCCTTGAGCCGGCCGGTGGCCTGGAGGCTGACCAGGGATGACGCGGTGACATCGCCGATCACGTCGCCGCTGATCACGATCCTTCCGACCGCGATGTTCGCTTCCACGCGTGCACCGTTCCCGACCACAAGCGTGCCCTGGGAACAGATTTCGCCGTAGAACTTGCCTTCGATGCGGACGGTGCCTTCAAAGGCCAGTTTGCCTTCGAATTCGCTGCCCTTGCCCAGTATCGCATTTGCTTCCGCAGTGGCGTCGAAGTTCTTTGGACCGTTGTCCATGACATTCCTCGCGTTGGGGGTCGTAATCAACAGCGAAATCTAAATCCATTCCAGTCAGTTAGTCAAATTCCCGTATCCGCGGGCGCGCGCTCTCTTCTGTTGGTCATAACACGCCCTGTTTGATGTACAATCGCTGCGCTTGGAGGTGGGTATGGGCCAGAAATGTCCGATTTGCAGGCGTATTGTTTCCACGGAGGGCATCGACACCGGTTCCACCGTGGTGTGTCCAGGGTGCGGCACCGGAATCGTTGTGGAGCAGGTGTTTGACGCCGCTGGTACGGCCGGTGCGCAGCCCGATAAGTCACAGGATGGCAGTCGTCCGTTCGTGGGATCGTATTCCCTGAAGTTCGACGGGAGCCAGTTGCGTAAGGAATCCATATTCGGTTCGGACTATCTTGGCCGTCCGGTCGCCGAGCCGCGGCAGGCGCCGACCGTCCATCCCCGGGACCTGCAGGTCGACCCTCGCAGAGTCGCCGAACCACGCCCCGAACCACGCCCCGAACCACGCCCCGAACCACGTGCCGAACCTCGCCCCGAAGCGCCGGCTCCGATGAATGTCGACCCGGATTCAACGATTGGTTTCGGTGGGGACGACGACTTCCTGTTCGGCGTCGAACACCGGGAACATGCGCAGGCAGATCCACAGGCATCGCTTGAAACGCAGGCACTGCACACCGGTTTCGACGACCTTCTGTCGAGGGCCCCCGCCGGCATGGGCGCTCATGATGATGACCTTACGGTCGAGCCCGTTCTGTCCAGCGAAGACGACTGGATAACCCGCGAAACGAATTTTTCGTCGGACACCCTTCGGCAGGGAGCCAGCTCGGAATCCGCGATCGGCGGCGAATCACTTTTTGATGTTGGCATGGGGGATGATCAGCAGTACGCCCAGACTGAAAGGTTCGATCAGGATCTTTCGGCCGCGCTCGGGGAAGACGATTTCATCAGCGGGCTTGACGACGACGGTTTTGCCACTGACTCTGCCCCCATAGTGGACGAAGTCGACTACGACGTTCCACCGGCGGAAGCAGCCCCCCTGAAAGGCGGCAGGACAACCGGCAAGGGTGGAAAGAAGGAAAGGGCTTCCACCCGCAGGCGTCCGGCCCGGCCATCTCGTGAAGGTGCCAGGCCGAAGAAAAGCCTGGGCCCGATTGCGATAGTCCCGCTTGTCATAATCCTTATCGGCGCGATCCTGGGCCAGACGGATTACGGATATTTCGGGATTAATCTTGTCCGCGGCAATGTCGGTGTAGCCCGCGGCACCTACAGCACCATCAATACCGAAGTCCTGACCGTTGGCGATTCGCGCACGGCCCTGCTTGAGCACGTGCGGAAACTCGACAGCGTGTATGTAGCCGACGATTCGACCGAAAACATGGTGGCCCTCCTTGGCGCCATGAATCGGTACCGCGAACGTTACCCCGATGCGTTCATATCCGACCCGGGCCTTGGTGCGCGTCTGAACGATCTTCTGGCGATAGCGTCCAGAAAGGACTCCGGGGCAGCCGGCATGACCCAGGTCACCGAACTGCTCGGGCGCGGCAAGTATGCCGAGGCAAGGACCCTGCTGGACGGGATGATGGCCCGCAACGCGCAGGACGTCGACGCGCTGTACTACTACGGAAAAATTGCGCTGGGCCAGGGCAAGGCCGAAGAGGCGCAAAAGTACTTCGAACTGGCGCTGATCAAGAATCCCGGCTTCCTGTCGGCCCGCTACTTCCTGGCTGAATCCTACGTCGCCCAGGAAAAGATACTTGAAGCCAAGGTCATCCTGAACGAAATCTCCGGAAAAGACGCGAAGCACCTTCCAAGCCGTGTGCTGTCCGCCGAGATCGCGTTGAAGGAAGTCAATTACGAAGAAGCGGCCCGTCTGGCGCGCGAAGTAATCGCCCTCGGCATGCCCGGCCCCGATACGGACGACCTGTTTTCGGCGCAGCGCGTGTTGGCGCGCGTTCACGAAAGCGCCGGCAACAAGGTTGAACAGCTTGCCTCGCTTCGGGCAGCGCTGGACCTGAAGCCGACCGATGAAGTGACCGCGGTTGAATCCGCGCGGCTGATGATTGCCCAGAACAAGCGTGGCGAACTGGTCGACCTGCTTCGGCCGTGCCGCGAAAGCGGGTGCATTTCCGAAGACTTCCTGCTTGTTTTCGCGGAAGCCTGTTATCTGGACGACAAGGTTTCCCTGGCGGAAACGGCTGTTGCCCAGGGCGTGGAAAAGTACCCGGGCTCACCGCGCTTCGGCGTCCTGGTGGGAAGGCAGCATCTGGCCCAGAACCGCATCCGTTCCGCCATCGCTTCGCTGGAAGGCGCGATTCGCGTCGACCCGACCTTCACCGAGGCCTATGAACTGCTGTGCGACGCGTTTCGGCGCGAAGGAAAGCTGCAGGACGCGGCCCGCGTGATTGTGGACGGGATGGGCGCCGTCGGCGAAAAGCCGCACCTGCTGATCCTCCTGGCGACAATACAGCTTGAATCGAAGGACATTTCCGGCGCGGAAGCGTCGCTGCGGCAGGCGGTCAAGCTGGATCCGGAAAACGACGAAGCCCAGTTGCGGCTGGGCATGACCATCAAGGCCCAGGGGCGCAACGATGAAGCAGTGTCGATACTGAACGTCCTGGAAAAGAAGAAGGCGCTCGATTTCGACGGCACCATCGCGCTTGCGGACGCGTACATAAGTGTCGGCGAAACGAACCGGTCCCGCGACATCCTTGAAAAGCTGGCGGCTGACAATCCCGATCGGCCCGAGGCGGCCAACGCCTGGGGAAGGGCAGTCGGGCTTTCCCGCGAATTCGACAAGGCGACGGACATCCTCATGAAGGTCCGCACGCGCTTCCCGAACAACGGCCAGGCCAACTTCTACCTGGGCAACGTCTACATGGCCGCGAAGGATATCCACAACGCGATTTCGTATTACACCGACGCCGTGAAGATCGACGGCGAAAACTTCATCTGGCGTTTGGCGCTTGCCCGCGCGTACATCGAAATGGGCACGGTCGATGGCGAAACGGAAGCCAGGAAGCAGCTTGACGTCATCGCCGCGGCATACGCGTCCGGCGTCACGCCCGTCGAGGAACAGGACGCCGAGGTCTACCTCCTGCGCGGCCGCATCCTTTTCGCGCGTGAAAAGTATTCGCTGGCGATGAAGGATTTCGAAGACGCCCTGCAGCTCGCCCCGTCGCGTCGCGACATCATGGTCGATTTCGGCAGGTCGCTGTATGAAATGGCCCGGTACGACGACGCCGTGCCTTATTTCAAGCAGGTTGTGGCCAGCGACAAACAGAACCCCGACGCGAACTACTTCCTGGGACGCATCGCGCTGCGTGCGGGCGACACCGAACGCGCCACGGATTACCTGGGCGAATCGGTCAAGCGCAATCCCTCCGGATACCCCGAGGCCCACAGGCTGCTCGGCCTGATATACAGGGACAAGGGGCTCCGCGCCCTGGCAAGGGACAGCTTCGTGTTGTACATCAGGCATACGAAGGACAAGAAGTCCACGGAGGCCGTGGAAGTGCAGCGGATGCTGGATAAGGGAACTTACTGATTATTCGATTTCGACCGGATGAACCCCGAAGCCGCATGAATTCCTGGCAAGCAACCTTGTAAGACGTTCAACCAGATCATCGCAGGGATCGACGGACGCGCGCACCGAACCGGCCCGCACGACCATGATTCCGGTGTTTGCGATCTTCAGGTGAAATTCCATCGGGGTCGGCCCGGGGAAGTCCTTGACGGTCGCCATGATCTCGTCCGCGATGTTTTCCGGCGCCCGGGTTGTGTCGATCCTGACGACGACCGCGCGCGACAGCCGGCGCCTGGCTTCGTCAAGGCGTTGAAGCGCGTCCGCGACAAGACGGAAGCGCACTTCCTCGGTTTCGGCGTTCTTTTCGACGTTCAGGCGGCCGTTGACAAGCAGCGGTTCGTGGATTCCCTCGCGCACCTGCTCCCATCGCTGGAACACGCGCGCGTAGATGGCGACCTCGATCTGCCCGGTTCCGTCGTCGAGCGTGACGAACGCCATCCGCTCGCCATTCTTCTTCGAAACCTTTTCGGTCACCGCCAGCACCATCCCCGCCATAAGCAGGGAAGTTCCGCGCATGTCCTCGTCAAGCGACGCCACCTGCCTGACGTCGAACTTCGCCAGGTTTTCCCGGTATGAGTGAATCGGATGGCCCGTGACGTAGTAGCCCAGGGCGTCGCGCTCGAAGGCCAGCAGGTCGCGCGAAGACCATTCCTCGAGCGGCGGCGGGCCGAATGTTTCGTGCTTGACTCCGGCGTCCTCGAACAGCCCGAACTGGCCGGATTCGCGGTCATCGCGGCGCATCGCGGCTGCGTCCATCAACACCGCCATCCCGTCGAAAAGCGAGCGGCGCGTGTGTCCGAACCCGTCGAAAGCGCCCGCCTTGACAAGGCTTTCCACCACGCGCCTGTTGACCTTCCTGGTGTCAATCCTGGCAAGGAAGTCCTCGACGCTGAGGAAGGGGCCTTCCTTCCGCGCTTCGATGACCAGGTCGATGGCCGATTCCCCGACACCCTTGACCGCGGTCAGTCCGAAGCGGATGGTCGCTTCCGTGCCGCCGTCGGGGGTGGTTATGTCTTCAACGGAAAAATCGGGGCCGGAGCTGTTCACGTCCGGCGGCAGCACCTTGATGCCCATTTCATGCGCTTCGAATATGAAACGCATCACGTCGTTCTGCTGGGCCTTTTTCGCATAAAGGACGGCGCAGATGAATTCGACGGGGTAGTGGGCCTTCATGTAGGCCATCTGGTAGGAAATATAGCCGTACGCGACGCTGTGGCTTTTGTTGAAGCCGTAGGAAGCGAATTTTTCCAGTTTTTCGAACAGCTCGGATGCGACTTCCCGGGACACGCCGTTCTTTTCGCAGCCGTCGATGAAGGGAGCCTTCTGCCTCTGGATGGCCTCGACGTCCTTCTTGCCCATGCCCTTGCGGAGGATGTCGGCCTGGCCCAGGCTGAACCCGCCCAGGCGCGCGGCGATCAGCATGACCTGTTCCTGGTAAAGCACGGTGCCGTAGGTGTCGCGCAGGATTTCCTGCAGCGCCGGATGTGCGTATTCGGCCTTCTTCAGGCCGTGCTTGACCGCGATGAATTCTTCATCGACCTTGCTTTGAAGCGGGCCGGGCCGGAACAGCGCGATCGTGGCGATGATGTCTTCGATGCTGTCCGGGCGCAGGCGCTTGACGCGTTCGGTGATGCCCGCGGTTTCAAGCTGGAACACGCCCGCGGTGCGGCCGGCGCAGATCAGTTCGAAGGTTTTCGCGTCGTCGAGCGGAATGGTCGAAAGGTTGAATTCCGGGTCGCGGCGCGTGCGGATGTTGCGAATCGCGTGGTCGTTGATGGTCAGCGACAGCAGCCCCAGGAAGTCGAACTTGATCAACCCGACATAGTCGAGGTTGCCCATGTCGTACTGGGTAACGACCGAGCCGTCGTCGTTGACGTACAGCGGCGCGTAATTACGGACGGGTTTGTCGGCGATGACGACGCCGGCCGCGTGTTTGCCGGTCTGCCGGGCAAGGCCCTCGATCTTGCAGGAAACTTCCCACAGGCGGCCATAACGGCTTCCCGGCGTGCAGAGCTGGTTGATTCGCGGATCCAGCTTGGCCGCGTCGGCAAGCGTGGTTCCGGGTGCGTCGGGTATCATCTTTGTAAGAAGGTCGCTCTCCTCGAACGAAAATCCGAGCACCCGGGCCGCGTCCTTGATGGCGGCCTTGGCCTTCAGCCTTCCGAACGTGACGATCTGGCAGACCTTGTCGGCCCCGTATTTAGCCGTGACGTAGTCGAACGTCATGAAACGCTTGTCACGGCAGAAATCTATGTCGAAGTCGGGCGGCGAGATACGTTCGGAATTCAGGAAGCGTTCAAACAGCAGGTCGTACGACAGCGGGTCGACGTCGGTGATCCCGATCGAATACGCGACCAGCGAACCCGCGCCCGAGCCGCGGCCCGGCCCGACCGGGACCTCGTTGTTCCGGGACCAGTTGATGAAGTCCCAGACCACGAGGTAGTACGCGTCGAAGTGCAGGTTGATAATGATGGCAAGTTCGCTTTCTAGGCGTTCCAGGTAAGCTTCCCGCGGCTTTTCGTGCCCTGTCTTGCGGGCATTGGCCAGTCGGTTTTCCAGGCCCTTCCTTGCCAGCGCCGACAGGAATTCCGCCGTTGTGGAACCATCATCCGGCGTGTAGACGGGGAAGAAGTGCGTTCCCTTCACCCGGAATACGGTTTCTTCCTCGATCATGTCCGCGATGACGACCGTGTTGTCCACCGCCTCGGGACACCACGAAAAGAACTGGCGCATGTACGCTTCGTCGGCGAAGTGGAAGGAATCCAGCGGGTACTGATCCAGCGCGTCGATGGACAGGTTGCGGCGCTTTTCGATGGCGACAAGGACCGCGTGCGCGCCGGCATCTTCACGGTCAAGGTAATGGACGTTGTTCGTGGCGACGCAGGGCAGCCCCAGGCGCTGGCCAAGCGCAAAAAGCGCGCGGTTGACCGCGTCCTGTTCGGCCAGTTCGTTCGCCTCGAGCTCCAGGAAATAACACCCTTCGTCGAAAATGTCGCGATACCTGGACGCCACCGCCGCGGCATCCCCGTCGCGAAGAACGGCCTGCGCGACCTCGCCGCCCAGGCAGCCGGACAAGCCGATAAGTCCCGACGCGTGTTCGCGAAGGATATCCAGCGTCGTGCAGTGCACGTCTTCACGCGGACTGTTCAGCGCGGATTCCGACAGGATGTGCCGCAGGTTGGCCCAGCCGTCGACGTTGCGGCACAGGACCACAAGATGGAACGGCGGGGCGCCGGTGGCGGTGTCGACAAGCAGTTCCGCCCCGTAAATCGCCTTGACCCCTTTGCCCTTCGTCTTGTTGCTGAGTTCCAGCGACCCGAACACGTTCATGGTGTCGGTCAGCGCAACGGCGGTCATGCCGGCCGCGGCAACGCGCGAAACCATGTCGCCGATGGCGATCGTCGAATTCAGCAGGGAGTAATTGGAATGCAGGTGAAGATGAACAAAGGCCATGTCGTCCCTCGACGAAGATCGAATCGAACCCCGGCGCCCGGCACAACGTCGCGACACCCATGCACGAACCGGCAGGTTAGCAGGGAAGGGGGTTTAATTGAAGGCGGTAAATCCCTTTATGAACAGGTTATGAAACATCGACCTCCAGGATGGTGTGAAATGTGGGTGAAACCCTTATGACGCTTGCCATTGCGCGTTCGACGCGATACAAATGCACAGGCCCTGTTTCGCCATTGCTGGAGCAATAAAGCCACCATGGAAAGATCCGCCATTGAATCCTTCCTTGATCAGGTTGAAGCCGGTGTCGCCGGTGTCGCGGATGTCGCCGGTTTTGTTCGTGAACTGGCACCGGACGAATTGTCGGCGCTGCTGGTCGCCATCCGCGCGCGCCTGGCGCTGGCGGACGACGAAAGGGCCAGGCGGCAGTGGGCCGGGGTTACCGCGGTGATTCTGCTGGACTGGGCCGCCTCCACGGATTTCAGGTCCGCATCAGATGAAAGGGCCGTCACGGCCGCGCGCGCCGCCGGCGGTGCGTCTGAAATATTCGCTGTGGTACTGGGGGACTCGGAAGCCGCTGCCGCGTCGGCGCTGGGTGCCGGGTTGCTCCGGCTGGATCCCGCAGCGCTGGTCGACGCATGGGAAGGTTTCGGCGGTGAAATGGACGCGGACACGTCTGTCCGACTGCTGCGACTGATTACCGGAAGCGGCGACGCCGAACTGAACCGCCGTTACGGCCCGGTGCTTGCAGAAACAGTGGCCGCCACCAGGGGCGGAACCCGTCGGTCGGACGCGCTTGCAGGGGCCCGTTCAATCATTGACGGCGCGGCGGACGCGCCGGATACGGCCCAGGCGATGTCCGTGCTGGAAAAATTCCTTGAAAAGGCGCCGCGCGACGACGAATACCGCTGCACCTACATCGAGCTGGCCAGGGTCGCCGGCCTGGCCGACCGGGCCCAGGAATTCCTGGTCAGGCTGTCTTACGGATTCCACGACGACTTCAAGACGGTCCTTCTTGTCGAGGCCGCCGGACTGCAGAAGCTGCACGACGGGGACGACGAGCGGTTTCTTGACACGATCGAAGCCGCCCTGAACGGCGACCGAACAAGCGCGGCCACGCTTGACATTTATATGAAGGCCGCCATCCAGGCGGGCCAGGCTGAACGGGCCTCCCGGTTTCTTGAAACGGTGCGCGCCGCGACGGCCGGTACCACCGCTGAATTTCCGGCCCTGATATGGCAGGGAAGACTGCTTGCGGCCGAGGGCCGTGACGACGACGCGGAAAAGGTCTGGCGCAGGGTCAGGCACAATGACATGCGCTGCGTCGAGGCGCTCGACTTCTATGTCGGTTACCACACACGCAGGGCCGACTGGAAAAGCCTGTTTTCCACGTTGCAGACCGGTCTGACCATCCTTGAAAACGACGAAGACAGGGTCCGCGTCAACAGGGAAATGGCCGTCGTCGCCGCCACCAGGCTCAACAAGCTGGACAAGGCCGCCGAGGCGTACAGGCGGATACTGGCAATTACGCCCGCCGACGAGGAAGCGTTCGAGGCGCTGGTCGATCTGCTGGAAAAGTCCGCGAAGTGGCACGCGCTGATCGAACTGTTCAATGAACGCATCCGGCGCCTTCCCCCCGACGACGTGGAACAGAAGGTCGCGCTGCTTTTCAGGATCATCGACATCTACCAGGACCCGGACAAGCTTCCCAGCCAGGAAAGCATGCTGGCGGCCTATTCGCGCATATCGGAACTGTCGCCGAAGAATGAACTGGCGCTGAAGACGCTCGAGGCCGGGTACGAATCCAGCGAGCGCTGGCCTGATCTGCTGAAGGTTCTGCAGCGCAAGGTCGAAATCACCGAAGACCCGGTCGAACTGCTGGACCTGTTCCACCGCATTTCGGAAATCGCGATAACCCGGATGTCGAACGAGGCCCAGGCCATCCCGTTCCTTGAAAAGATCCTTGAACTGGACCCGCAGAATCTCGAAGTGGTCCAGCGCCTGAAGACCATTTACGGCCACAAGCACAACCAGGAACGTCAGTACGCGATGCTGCGGCGCGAACTGGGAATGGTCGGCGAGGGTCCCGATCGCGAACCGATACTGCTGGCCGCGGCCGAAATGGCGCGCGACAGGCTCCTGCGCAACGAAGAAGCCCTTGAACTGTACGAAGAAGCCTACCGCCTGAACGGACGTTGCATCGACGCCCGCCAGAACCTGCACGTCCTGTACAACCGCCTTGAACGCTGGGCGGAATACGCGAAATTCCTTATCGACGAAATTGAATGCCAGATGCCGACCGTCCGCAGGATCGAGCTGCTGCACAAGCTCGGCGAAATCATGATGGACCACCTGGGCGACCAGGAAGGCGCCGTGGGGGCGCTGAACCGCGTGCTGGAAATCGACCCCGGCGACGAAGTGGCGGCCAGCAGGCTCGAACGTATACATATCCATCGCGGCGAATTCGACCGGATTTACGACGTTTACAAGGGGCGCGGGGAAATCCGGCGGTTCGTGGCCCAGATGTCCCAGTACGAACTCAGCGACGCGGGCCTTGCCCGGGACCTCAGCCTGGTCCTGTCCAAGGTCTGTCGGGACGACCTGAATGACCCGGCACGCGCGCTGGATTACCTTGAAGACGCCTTCATCGCTGACCCGGCTTCGCACGAGATCGGCAGGCAGGTTGTCGCTGCCGCCACGGCCCGTGGTGACATGGTCAGGGTTGAAAGGACGCTGAAGGTCCTGGCCGCCAACGGTGACGACCCTGCCGAACGCCAGGCCGACTTCATGTCCCTGCACGACCTTTGCGTCGACGCCGGTCGCATTCCCGAGGCCTTCGAAATGGCCGTCGCCGCCATCAAGGCGAACCCGGCTGCAACCGATCTGCCCGCGCTGGTCGAACGCGCGACCGAAACCGCCGAAAAGGGCGGCCTGTGGCAGCAGCTCGCGTCGCTGCTGGACGATGTCGCGTCCACGGTCGATGACCCTTCGTGGAAGCGCACGCTGCTTGTGGATCTCGGTTACGTCTATCTTGACCGGCTGGCCTTCCTGGGCGATGCGCGCAAGACGTTCGAACGCGTGCTGCAGACGGCCCCGGACGACCTGGTTTCGCTTGACGTGCTGGAACGGATTGTGGTCCAGCAGGAGGACTTCGAGGGGCTGGAATCGGTTCTGCAGCGGCGGCTGTCGCTTTCGTCCGATGCGAAGGATCGACAGGAAATGCACATCCGGCTTGCCCGGCTGTACGAAGACCTGCTTGGCGACGACACGAAAGCTGCCGAGGCATGGGCCGGCGCCCTTGAAGACGGGGTCGAACCGGACAGGAACGTCCTTGCAGGACTGCACAGGACGCTTGAGCGGCTTGAAATGTGGGAGAGGCTGGCCGAAACGATCGAGGCCGAGCGTTCCCTGGCGGCGGCCGGCTGGGACAGGACCAGGCTGGACTGCGAACTTGCGGCCGTTCTGGCCGACGGACTGGGACGGATTGACGCAGCCCTTGGAATACTGGACGGGGTGCTGGGGGCCGGCAACGACGAAACGGCGTTGAACCAGGTTGTCGCCATCTTTGAATCCGGCCGGGACACCGCGCTGGCGGGGTCAATCCTGCAGGGTTACTACCAGCGGGAAGGAATGACGGAACAACTGCTGGGCGTGCTTGAAAAGCGCCTGGAACGGACTGCTTCCGTCGAGGCGCGCGCCGCGCTCCTGGTGCAGACCGCCGGCATCAGGTCCACCGAGCTTGGCGACCCCGACGGGGCGCTGAAGGAACTCATTGAATCGGTGTCGACCTTCCCGACCGAAGAAAACGTCAAGGCGATGGTCGACATGGCCGCCTCACTCAACCAGCACCAGGCAGCCGCCGACACGCTGGAAAAGCTGGCCGGTTCCACACAGTTCGAACTGGACCCGGCCCTCGAGGCCTGGATTTACAGGACGCTCGGCGAACTTTACGGCCAGCGCCTTGGAAACCCGGAACTGGCCCTGGCCGCGATGGAACACGCCGCGCCGTTCGAGGGCGAGGATCCGGCCTTCCTGGCGGACCTCCTGTCGCTGTACCGCGCCGTGGAAAACATCGACTCGGCGATGGCCGTGTTTTCGAAGCTGGCCGCCACCCAGAAACCGGTTGAGCGCCGCCGGACATTGCTGGAAAGGGCCGTTTTCGCGTCCGACCACAGCCTGATCGACGAAGCCGTCGCGACGCTCCGCGGCCTGGCGTCCGAATCACACGATCCGGAAGCCGATGAAATGCTTGAAGAACTGCTGGAAGAGCACGGCAGGTTCGCCGACCTGATTTCGCATCTCGTCAGGAAGGCGTCCCGACCGGAATACCTGCAGGAAGCCCCGGCAATCAACTTCCGCATCGCGTCCATTTACCTCGACCGGCTCAAACTGCCGTCGGACGCCGCACGGTATGCCGAACTTGCTGTCGGCGCGTCGCCCGATGTCGACGAATACGTGCTTTTCGCCGAATCCATGGTATCCGACAGGGCGCTTCGCGGTCGCGCGGAATGGGTTCCCGGTCTGGCCGCCTCCGTCAGCGAAGTGCTGCGGGGCAGGGCTGACGCCGAAGACAGGCTCCTGAACGTCCTGCGCGCACAGGTTGAACTTGCCGCGTCCCCCGCTGAAAAGGCTGCCTCCCTGCGCGACATCGCCGCGGTGGAGTGCGGTCGCGGCAACCTTCGTGGCTGCTTCGACGGAATGGCCGGCGCCCTGGACATGATGCCGGACGACCCGGAAATCCTGCGTTCGCTTCTTGAAAGCGCGCAAAAGGCCGGCACGTGCGGTGAAGCTGTTGAAATGCTTCTTTCGCTGGCCGGCGGGCTGGACGGCGAAGCATCGGTCCGGCTTGGCGTGGCCGCCGCCGCAATGGCTTTCGATGACCTTGGCGATCCCGTCAAGGCAGCCGGCATCTACGCCGGCATCGCGGACAGGAATCCCGGCAGGGTCGAAATCCTGCAGGCCCTGGACGCCGTTTTCGCATCGGTTGGCGACAACGCCGCCCGTGTCGCCGTGCTTGAACGAATCGCGGCGCTTACCGAAGCTGCCCCTGACCGCATTGCGATCGATCTTAAGGCCGCGCGGCTGGCCCTGTCGCTGGGCGACAACGTGAACGCGGCACGCCTGCTGAAGGACGTCGTGGATCGTCGCGCCGACGACTTCGAACTGGATGGACTGGCCAGGGAGGCCGCGGTGCTGCTGGTTGACGCATCGATGGCGACCGGCGATTTCGACACTGCCGCCGACATGCATATCCTGATCGGCCAGACCGCCACCGAACCTTCCGAAATGAAAACCAGGTTCCTGGATGCGGCTGTTGTCCTGACTGACAAGGTCAACGACCTGCCGCGCGCGCTTTCTGTTTTAAAGGATGTGCTGAAGGACTTCGGCGACGACAGGCAGGCGCGTGACTTCGCGCGCGACCTAGCGCGGCGCATGGACGATATCGACGCGCTGCTCGCGATACTGGACGGCGACGTCAGGCTGGCCGCGGACGATGAAGACGCGCGGATTGCCGCGCTGCTTGAAATCGCCCACGTTCAAGTGCGTCCCGACGTCGGGAACCAGGAACAGGCGCTCGCTGCGTTACAGGGCATACTTGCGTCAACCCCGGCCGAAGTGCGGGCCGTTGCTGTGTTGCGGGAACTGTTCGCCGATCCCTTGTGGGACCTGCGCGCGGCCGAAATCGCGATGACGGCGGCCGAAGCGTCCGGCGACAGGATACTGCTGATGGACGTTCTGCGGGTCAAGATCCGCAGGACGGCGGAAACTGCCGGGCGTGTCGGTCTTCTTCGCAGGCTCGGCGCGACATGCGTCGAAGCCGGTCTTGACGCCCAGGCGGTCGACGCGTTGGGTGACGCCTTCGCCGAGGATCCAGCAAACGTCCAGGCCTTCCAGGATCTGTACACGGAACTCGCCAGGCAGGATCGGATGGTCGAACTGGTCGATCACGTCAGGCGTGCCGCCGCGCAGTTTGACGACGCCGCCGACCGCAACGGGCTGCGCAACAGGGCCGCCACCGTACTGGCCGATGCCGGGGCGAAAGCTGCCGCGCTTGAACTTCTGCAGGACGTCCTGGTCGAAAGCCCCGCCGACAGGGCGGCCATCGAAATGACGACGGCTCTTTCCAGGGAATCGGGCGACTGGGAGCGTTACGCCGCAATACTGCGGCAGTCAATTACCCACGTCCTGACCGAACCCGGCGCCATCGCGGACACCTGGCTTCTGTGCGCGTCGGTCCACTTTGAAAAGCTGAACGACAAGGTCGCCGCGGCCGAGTGCTGGCGTGAAGTGCTCAAGATCCGGCCACTGGACCGCAAGGCAATCGACAACCTGGCGGACGCGATTGGCGACGACGACGAAGGGCTCCGCGAACTCTGGAAGGCCGAACTGTCTGCCCTGATGTCCCTGCCGCCCGCCGATCGCGACGCCGCGCGGACGTCGTGGCTGCTGCTGCGGATCGCGGAAAGCGCGCTGGCCGCCGGTGCGGACGACGAAGTCATCCAGGCCACGGTACAGCTTGTGGGCGACCCCGAAATCCAGCCTGCCGGCATGGACGCGGCGCTCCGGATCTACCGGAAACTGCCCGACGCGGCCATCTTCGAAGCCCTTTCTGACATGCTGCAGGAACGCGGCGAAAACCGCCGGCTGCTCGACATGTACCGCTTCGGGGCAATCCGGAAGGATCTTTCCCCCGGCCCGGAAACGTGCCTGCGGCACGCGATCGAAATTGAAGAAAAACTTCGCCTTCACGATTTCCGTTTCGAGGACCTCGGCCGCCTGATCGAAACGTGCCCCGAAGACGAAACAGCCGTCCGCATGTACGTCGACGCCGGAAGGAAGCTGGGACGCCTGAACAAGGTCTCCACGCTTCTTGATCGCGTGTTTTCCACCAATCAGGAAGCGCCCTGTGCCTATGGGCTGGCCCTCGCGCAGGCGGACATCCTCGAAAACGACCTGAACCGGGCCGAGGATGCTTCCCAGTACCTGCGGCTGGCGTTCCTGCGTCGGCCGGACGCGATCGAAGTCATCGACAGGCTGGCCGCGGTCTATGAACGGATGGGGCATTTCGGTGAACTGGCCCTGCTGCACGAAAACCTGGCGGAACTGACGTCCGATCCGGAACAGCGCATCCGGCATTACTTCGACGCCTACGAAATCCTGCGCACCAGGGTTGAAAATCCCGAAAACGCCGCCGAGGTGTTGAAGAAGGTTCTCGACCTCGACCCGGTGAACACCGTCGCCGTTGAAAACCTGGAAGCGATCGCCCGTGAAACCGGCAACATGCAGGATCTAGCGGTCTGGATCGGACACAGGGCGGAACTTTCGAGCGCACCAGGGGAAAGGCGCCGGCTCCGCCTCGAGCTTGCCGGACTGCTCGAATCCGTGCTGAACCGCAGGGACGACGCGGTCGTGGTACTGGACCAGCTCGTCGAAGAATTCCCGAACGACGAACAGGCCTGGACGCTGTACGAAAAGATACTTATTTCGACATCCGCCTTCGAGGCGCTGGCCGACATGTACATGCGCAGGGCCCGCACGGCCGAAGACGACGCGGTCAAGCTGGCGACCCTGAAAAAGGCCGCGTCGGTTTACGAATCGCGGCTTTCCGACAGCTTCGCCGCCGTGACTGCGTTGCAGGCGATCCTGGCTATCGACCCGGCCGACAATTTCGCCTTCGAGCGCCTGTCGGTCCTGCTCGAACAGGGCTCCGATTTCGACAACCTCGTCAAGCTGTTCAAGGCCAGGGCGGCCGCGACGCCCGACGAATCCGAGCGTGTCGCGCTGAACCTGCAGGTGGCGGCAATTCTTTTCGACAAGCTGGACAGGCCCGGCGAGGCGCTGGCCTGTTACCGCGACGCGGTCAACGTCGATCCGACGGCCGGGGAGGCCAGGAAAGGTCTCCTGGCGCTGGTCGAGGATGGGCGGCACGCAGTCGAGGCGGCGCTGGCGCTTGAGGCGGTTTTTGTCGCCACCGGTGAACACGAACGCCTGATTGACATCCTCCTTAAGCAGGCCCGCCTGACAACCGACGCCGCCGAACGGGCATCGCTGATGATCCGCGTGGCGTCAGTCCAGCACGGAAACCTGGGGAAGGACGAAGACGCCGTTGAAAGCCTTCGGGCGGCGATGGCAGATGCGCCTGATTCCGTCGCGGCGCTGGATCTGCTGCTGCAGGTCGCGGCAGCGGGAAGGCTCTGGCGCCCGGCATTCGAAACGGTGTCTGCCGCGGCCCTCGTGGCGTGGGACGACGAAGTGGTCAAGCGGCTCCGCAAGGCAGCCGGCGACATCGCCATCCAGCGGCTCGACGACCTTGACGCGGCGGCGACCCATTACGGGGCCTACCTCCTGGTTGAACCGGGCGATCGCGACGTGCTTGCCGCTATCGAGCCCATTTACGGGGCGCTTGGAAGGCGCGACGAACAGATCGGCATCCTGCGCAGGCGGATCACGGCAGCCGGCAATGACGCCGGAACCGCTCTGAACATGCGACTGGCCGAACTGCTGGTGGAAGACGCCCGCGACCTGGACGGCGCGTTCGAACTGGTCCGGACGGTGCTTGTCGGCGAACCGCACAACCAGCACGCCATCGGCCTGATGACCATTCTTGCAGGTGAACCTCTGCTGGCAAGGCGCGCCACCGACGTGTTACGCCGGGCATTCCTGGAATCGGGCGACAACGAAGGCGTCCTGAAGGCCGTCGAGGCGCAGATCCAATCCGCCCGCGAGGTTTCCGACCTTATCGAAATGCACCAGCAGGCAGCCGTGGCCGCTTCAAGGCTGAAGCTGACGGCCCGCGAACTGGAGCACCTCGGCGCGGCGCTGGTCCTTGACCCGGCCGACTCGTCCCTGCTGGACACGACGATGGACTGCATCGATCGTCTTGCCGACGGCGACGCCGCCTGGGATGTCCTTCGAAAGGCCGCACAGGCCGCGTCCTGGCCGGATCTGGAAAAGAAGCTTCTTCTGACCGCCGTCGATACGGCGACACGCCTGGGCGCCAGGGATTCGTCCGCTTTCGAGGCCGCGCTGCGCCGCGTGATCGAAATCGATCCGACGAACAGGACGGCCATGGACCTGCTCGAGCAGGCGTTCACGCGCGAAAACCGCGCCGACGACCTTATCGGCATCCTGAAACACAGGCTGAAGCTGGATCTGACGACCCGGGAACGGATCGCCGTCGTTGAACGGATCGGATCGATTTACGAGTCCAGGGGCGACTGGAGATCGGCCGCCGAGAACCTCGAGGAGGCCGTAATCCTGGGCACAGCGGACGAACAGATCCTGAAGCGCCTGCGTCGCTGTTTCAGGGAGCTCGGCAATGTACGCGCCGAAATCGACACCATCGAACGGATGGCGTCCTGCGCGGCCGATGTCGAAACTCGTTACGGCCTGCTTATCGAAATCGCCCGTCTGCAGGAAGACGAACTGAAGGACGTGCGGGCGGCCAGGGCGACGCTGGAACGAATCACCGCGACAGATGGCTGCCACCCCGGGGCCAGAAGCGCGCTTGAACACATCTACGAAGAGCTCGAGGACTGGGAATCCCTGACGCGGCTGCTTAACAGCACGGTCGAGTCGGAGCTGCCCGACGCCGAAAGGATTGAAGCGGCGATGAAGGCGGCGTCGATCGCGGACAACCTGGCCGGCGACACGACCCTGGCCATTTCATTCGCCCGCAAGGCCGCGCAGATTGATCCTTCGTCGCGGGATGCCAACGACGAATTGCTTCGGCTTTACTTCAAGACCGAGGACTGGACGTCGCTGGTGACCGTCATCCGTCGCAAGGCGGAATACGTCATCGACCGGCACGAAAAGGTCATGCTGCTGGTTCAGGCGGCCGAACTGGCCAGGGACGGCGTCCATGACAGCGGGCTTGCCGCGATGATCGCCGATGAAATCCTGGCGATTAACCCCGACCAGCCCGAGGCGCTGCTGACAATGGCCCGGGTCAGGGAACTGGAAGGGCGTCTGGACGACGCGCTGGCGATGTACCGGCGCCTTGGCATAATGCAGATCGCCGATGGCCTGATGGTCGAGGCGTTGCTGGGCGTTTCGCGCGTGCTGGGCCTGATGAAGGCGCCGGAAGAAGAGGTCGGCGAGGCGTTGAAGGCGGCCGCCCGTATCGCCCCGGACCATCCGGCCGTCAAGGGATTCCTGAAGCAGGTACTTAGGGACAACAAGGAATTCGACAAGCTGGCCGAGTTGCTGGGGCGGGCGATGGACGAGGCCGAAAGCGACTTCGACAAGTCGGCGACGGCCATGGAAATCGCGCGGATTCACAGGGATCAGCTTGGCGACGGCGACCGGTTCGCGGAGTGGGCCGAAAAGGCCTGGGCCCTGTCAAAGGACGAACCCCAGGTCGTCGTCGAACTGGTCGATTACCTGCTCGGGACCGGAAACGACGCGAAGGCCGCCGGGCATCTTGAATGGCTGGTGAACTACCTCGAAGCCAAGCGCCGCCTGAAGGAGCTTCCCGGGTACGCCAACCAGCTCGGCCGCATCCTGGAATCGTCGGGGGACACGCGCCGTGCCGTCGAGTACTACCGTATCTGCCACGAGCACGACGTGACGAACCTGGACAACAGCCTCGCTCTGGCGCGTCTGCACATGCGCCACAATGAACTGGAAAAGGCGACCAGGGTCCTGCAGGCCCTGCTGCTGAGGATCGACTCGCTTGACGGTCCGCGGAAGCGTGAAGTGCTTCTGTCGCTGGCAAAAATAAACGAGGCGCGCAACGACCCGAAGAAGGCCAGGCAATTCGTCACGCGCCTGCTGTCCGAACAGCCGGACTGCGCCGAGGCGCGCGAGATGCTTTCGAGGTTGTAGGTGATGAAAACCGACTGTCTGGTTCTGGGAAGCGGGATCGGTGGGCTTTCCTTCGCCATCGAGGCCGCGGCGCACATGAACGTCGTGATCGCGACGAAGGTCCAGGCGGACGAATCGAACACCCGCTATGCCCAGGGCGGCGTGGCGTCGGTGAACGAATCCGATGACTCGTTCGAGATGCACGCGGCCGACACGCTTAACGCGGGCGCCGGACTATGTCACGCCGACACGGTCGACCTGGTGGTCAAGTCCGCGCCCGGCAACATCGACTGGCTGGTCGGGCAGGGCGTCCGTTTTTCGGAAGACCAGGACGGTTACGATCTGACGCGCGAGGGCGGACATTCACGCCGCCGCGTCTTCCATGCGGGCGACATCACCGGCAACGAAATCGAACGGGCGCTGCTGGACAAGGCGCGCCAGATTCCGAACATAACCTTCCTGGAAGACACGATGGGGGTTGACCTCTGGCTTCGGGAAGACGGGGCGGGAAGGCAGCGTGTCGGCGGCGCGTTCCTGATTTCCAGGCGCGACGGCAACCTCGTGCAGGTCAGCGCCGGGGTCGTGGTCCTGGCGACGGGGGGCGCGGGGAAGGTTTACCTTTACACCAGCAACCCGGACGTCGCGACCGGCGACGGCGTGGCGATGGCTTTCAGGGCTGGCGCGCGCGTCGCGAACATGGAGTTCTTCCAGTTTCATCCGACATGCCTGTACCACCCGCGGGCCAAGTCCTTCCTGCTTTCGGAGGCCCTGCGCGGCGAGGGCGGCATCCTGCGGCGGGTCGATGGCTCGACGTTCATGCAGGATTATCACCCGTTGCGCGAACTGGCGCCGCGTGACGTGGTTTCGCGCGCCATCGACCACGAAATGAAGATGACCGGGAACGACCACGTGCTTCTGGACATGACCGCGCGCACGCCCGAATTCATCGAATCACGCTTCCCGAACCTGACGGCGGCGTGCTCCCGTTTCGGATACGACCTGCGGCGCGAACCGGTGCCGGTGGTGCCCGCGGCGCACTACATGTGCGGGGGCGTGCAGACGGATCTTGAAGGGCGGACGTCGCTAGCCGGTCTGTACGCGGTCGGCGAGGTCGCCTGCACCGGGTTGCACGGCGCGAACCGCCTGGCGTCGAATTCACTGCTGGAGGCGGTGGTTTTCGGCAGGCGGGCGGCCGCTGACGTGATCGCCAGCAGGAACGATTTCAAGGCCGGTGACGACGTGCCCGAACCGCAGCCCTGGATGCGCGCCGGCACGCAGTCATCGAACGCCGAAAATGTCATGGTTTCACAGGATTGGGACGAAATCAGGCGGCTGATGTGGAACTATGTCGGCATTGTCCGCTCGAACAGACGCCTGAACGCGGCGCGCCGCCGCCTGGACCTGATCAGCCGGGAAGTCCGTGATTACCTGCTGCAGTCGCCGTTCACCACCGACCTGGCCGAGTTGCGCAACATTTCAACGGTTGCGGGCCTGATCGTGCGCAGCGCGCTTAGCCGCCAGGAAACGCGCGGGCTTCATTACAACCTGGATTATCCGGACACCGACGATCGCCGGTGGCTTCGCGACACTGAAATCTGGGTTGGGGTCAACACCAAGGTGCAGAAGATTGCGGAGCGGGGCGGGTAAATCCAATCCCAATCGTCCCATCAATCTCCGAGGCCCGAGCGAAGCGAGGGACGTTCAACACTGTGAGCCCATGGCCAACGGCCGTGGGATATCGCGGACCTTGCACACTACGAATTCCATATCAGCCAGCGGCCGTGGGATATCGTGGACCTTGCACACCATGAATTCCATATTGGACACACGAATCAGAATTTCTTCCCCGCTTCCATCGCATCCAGGATTCCCTTCGCGGCGCGGGCCATGTATCCGGGCACATCGTGGCTGCGGGCGACTGTCTTGATGTCCTTGACCTGCATCAACCGCAGGAATCCAATCGCCAGCGCGGACGGGCACTTGGGATGCTCGATCAGCGCCATCTTTACCGAGTAGTTGTGCGTCCATTCGCGGTTCGTCGCGATCATCCGGATCACTTCTTCGTTCAACGCCTTGTTCTTCGCGTAGTCGGCGATTTCCTTGTCGCTCAGACGCGGGCTCTTCATGACCGACATGTAAACCACGCGCTTGTTGTCGCGGATCAGCACGCGGCGTGCCGCCTCGTTGCCCAGCAGCGCCAGGCGGACCTTCTGGGGAACCGACATCTTCGGGATTTCTGACAGCAGATTCCGCCCCAGCGGGCCGTCCCCGGCCTCCTCGGGGTTGTCTGAAGAAACACTGGCAAGGACCTGTGAAAAGACATCGTCATCGACACCGGAAGCGTCTTCATCCCCGCCGGTAAGCCAGTCAGCGGGCGGCTGCGCGTCCTCGTCAGCCTCGAACACCTTTTCGGGTTCGTCCGGTACCCCGGGTGGAGCCGGCTCGGGCGGCTCGACCTGCGGGGCAACAGTGGCGCCACGTTTCGCGCCACCCTTGATGGACGCGACGATTTCGTCGTACCCGGGGATGGCCGTCATGTCCAGGTCAAGGCGGACCGCGTCTTCCAGCAGGTTAAGGACCAGGCCCATGCGGGCATTCGGGTTGAAGTAAATGGCTTCGACGATCTTCGGATACCGTTTCAGCCGCATCTGGTTCTTCGAAATGATATCCAGGACATTGCCTTCGCCCCGGAAACTGATGTACGCCACGGTTTCATCGGCAGCGGACTTGTTCTGGATGACGTCTTCAAGCAGTTCCGACCGCTCGGCCTGGATTTCCCGGGTCGCGATGTCAAGCACGCCCTGCGAAGTCGACTGGCGGATGGCCTGCATCAGCAACTGGGGCGGCATGGACTGAAGCGTGGCCTTTGCGGCCGAAGAAACCATTTCCGCCGGATCGGAAACAAGAAAGGCCAGCGTCGCGAGCATTTCCGGGGGATCCATGGGAACAGTGGCGCGCGCCAGCAGAAGCCGGCGTTCCGTCGGCGAATCCGGCTGGGCGGCCGACCTGACCAGTTCGGGCAGGTCATCAAGAGCGACCGTAAGTCTTTCGAATGTCAGCATCAGGTTCCTTTTTCAGATTCCGTTATCGTGGACTATTGTAAGACACTTTTCCATCCGGACGGGGTTCCACGACCTCTTTGTGCGGCGAAGTCCTTCAATTCCAAGATCCTGTTCGCGATTTATATAAACGCACCCGTCGGGCAGCAGTCCCGCGACGCCGCTGCAGATCGCCTGATATGCGCCCCGCACGTCGGCAAGCGCCTTTTCGAAGTGGATCGTGTAAGTGTCCGCCGAGGTCCGTTCGCCGATCGACACGCCGCAGCAGGCGCCGTCGACGCTCAGTTCCCAGACGTCAAGCTCCAGCGCGTCGGCGTTCGCCAGCGCCCGGACCATGGCATCGGCTTCCCACGCCATCTGCGACCCGGCCGGCGCGTCCTTCCCGTCGGCCCACATCCGCACGAAATCACAATGCGCCCCGGCCGCAGCCGCCTGATCAACCCTGGCGACCGACCACTTGCCGGAGCGCGACAATGCGGCGATATGATTTCGTTTCTGCGAAAACCGACGGCCCGGAAGGGTGGCCAGGTCGGCGGCAAGGTAGACATAATCGTCGTTCGCCGTGTCGTCGACAGAACACAAACCCGGTCCTGGATTCCGGCAACCGGCGTCCGCCGGCGCGAAGTCAATCCTTGGCGTGCTGCCGCAGTCTTCCTGCCAGGACATCAGTTTCCTGATCACGGCCACACGGTCGCCGCGCCCGATCGGGCAAACGAACCGCACCTGGCCGTCAACGACGAAACGGATGACAAGCATGTTGTCAATCACGGCCCACATGCTGCGGTTGAAGGGATGCCAGCAGAATTGCACCGCGAAGGAATACTCGCACAGCCCCATCGGATTGTCCCGGAACCACGGTTCCAGGAAATTCCGGTCGCCAAGTTCAAACGGCCTGAATTCCGTCCCGGGGCTTGCAGCCCCGGTCTCACGGTGTTCGGTCCTCGCCGGGTTCGGACCTGACCCTGTCCCTGACCCTGTCTCCTGAATTCCGTCCGTCTCACCGGTCATCGTCGGCACCAAGCAGCATCGGAACGTGATTCTTCATCGCCCTGAAGCCGAGCCTTTCGTAAAAACCTGTCGTCCCCGGCGCGGCCACCAGCCCGACCCAACGCAGGCCGCGACGCACGGCTTCTTCCGCCAGCAGTGAAACCAGCGCGGAACCGACCCCGCATCGCCGCCAGTCGTGGCGGACGACGACATCCTGTATGTATCCGTCGCCAACACCGTCCGATATCATCCGGCCCATGCCGATCAGCGCGCCGTCTTCAGCAACGGCCGCCGCGACCAGGAACGAGCCACGGTTGATGGCGTCAAGCCGTTCGGTCAACGCGTCGCCGTCGCACCATCCCTCGGCGATATACAACGCCTTCTGCTGGTCGACAGGCAGGCAGGTCACTACAGATGCCTTGTACGCGCGATCCCCGATCATGTTCGTGCTGTCCCGGCAGTAATCGTCAAACACCACGTGCCACCATAAACAGCCACGGGCGGTGCGTCAAGCAACGGGGCGAAAAACCCGGCCGGCGGGGGAGGGTTGCATTGACAGATATCGCTGCATCTAGTACAAGACAGCGCCCGGATATTTTCCCGGGGTGCCGGTGGACTGCTTTCCGGCGCTGGTTTTGGCAGGTATCAACAGGAATAGAAAATGAAGACCTTCGAACCTGGATCCATTCGCAACATCGGCCTGTACGGGCATCAGGGCTCCGGCAAGACGACCCTGGCGGAAGCCATGGTCTATCTCGGCAAGACTTCAAACAGGTTGTGCAGCGTCCAGGAAGGCAACTCCAACTTCGACTTCGATTCCGAAGAAATCCGCCGCCGTGCATCCATTTCCCTGTCGGTTGGATATGCACAGTGGAACAAGAAGCTCATCAACATCGTCGACGTCCCCGGCGACACCAACTTCGCGGCTGAAACCGTCATGGCCACGATGGGCACCGATCTGGGCCTCATCGTCGTCAGCGCGGTCGACGGCGTCCAGGTCGGCACCGAAAAGGCTGTCGAACTGCTGCGCGAAAACGGCATCCCGATGATGGTCGTTGTCACGAAGGTGGACCGCGAACGCTCCGACTTCAACAAGATCGTGGCCGATCTGCAGCGCCTTTACGGCAACAGCGTCGTCCCGATGGCAATCCCGACCGGTTCCGAAGCGAACTTCAAGGGAATCGCCGACCTGGTCAACGACTGCGCATGGACGTACGCGGACCCGATGGCCGGCGTGAAGGCCGACATCCCCGCCGACGTGGCCTCCGCCGCCGCTGAAGTGAAGGAACCGCTCGTCGAAAAGCTGGCCGAGCAGGACGACGATCTGATGGAAAAGTACTTCGGCGAAGGCGAACTGCCCCCTGAAGATCTGCGCACCGCCCTTACCGCCGGTTTCAAGAAGGCCGGCGTCATCCCGGTCGTGCCCGCGAACGCGGCAACCTGCCTGGGCGTTGATTTCCTGATGAACATCATCACGAATCACGGCCCGTCGCCGCTCGATCGCAAGGGCTTCAAGGTCCAGAAGGGCGACGCCGTGACCGAACTGGTGGTCGATGCCGCCGGCAAGTTCATGGGTTACGTCTTCAAAAGCATCGTCGACCTCCAGGCCGGCCGCATCAGCGTTTTCCGGGTCGCTTCCGGCTCGATCGCCCAGGACGGCCAGTTCGTCAACCTGTCGACCGGCGCGAAGGAACGTTTCGGTTCCATCGTCAAGCTGCTTGGAAAGAAGCAGGAGCAGGTCGACGCGGCCGTCTGCGGTGACATCGTCGCCGTCGTCAAGCTGAAGGAAACGAATTCCCAGCATACCATCGGCGCCGAAGACGGCATGGGCACGCTGGTGCTGCCGCCGCTGCCCGCGCCGTGCATTTCGTTCGCGATCAAACCGAAGAACAACAGCGACGAAGACAAGCTGTCCGCCGCGATCCAGAAGATCGTCGAAGAAGACCCGGGCCTGAAGCTGTCGCGCGACGATGAATCGAAGGAATTCATGGTCAGCGGCCTTGGCCAGGTCCACGTCCAGTCGGCCGTAGACAAACTGAAGAATAAGTTCAACGTCGACGTCGAGCTGAAGCTGCCGCGCATTCCTTACCGTGAAACGATTCGCGGGACCGCGAAGAACGTCGAAGGCAAGCACAAGAAGCAGTCCGGCGGCCGTGGCCAGTTCGGCGTGTGCTATGTCGACATGATGCCTAACGTCCGTGGTGGCGGTTTCGAATTCGAAGACGCCATCTTCGGCGGCTCGATCCCCAAGCAGTTCATCGCCCCGATCAAGAAGGGGATGGAAGACTGCATGGCCCGCGGCGTTGTCGCCGGTTACCCGGCCGTGGACATCAAGGTCAGGCTGATCGACGGCAAGTACCACGACGTCGACTCCGACGCCCGTTCGTTCGAAATGGCCGGTTCACGCGGTTTCAAGGCCGCCGTCAAGGCGTGCACCCCGATCATCCTTGAACCGATCATGGAACTGACGATCGTCGTCCCGGAAGAATACCAGGGCACGGTCATGGGCGACATCAGCAGCCGTCGCGGCCGTATCATGGGCGGCGACGCCATTGGCGGCAAGCAGGTCGTCAAGGCCACGGTCCCGATGGCCGAATGCCAGACCTACGCCTCTGACCTCCGTTCGATGACGTCCGACCGCGGTTCGTTCAGCGTTGTCTTCGACCACTACGAAGAACTGCCCCCGCAGCTTGCTGAAAAGCTTATCGCCGACGCGAAGCTGGAAGAAGACGAAGAATAGCCGCCCGTGTAGCGGCGAATTACATTCGCCGTCCCAATCACATTTTCGAATCAAATGACGAATTAATCCTGACCGCCGAATCGATCGTCACGCCGTGTATGGTCACGGGCGGGATCGACGTCCTTGGCGTCCTGACTGGCGGGTTCGTGGCCGCGGCATCGCGCCGCGTGTCGAAATCACGCACGATCGGCTGGCGCGGCAGGGACGCCGGGGACATGGCGACCGTCTTCGGGCAATCCGGGTTGCCCGCGTAAGGGAAGCCGAATTCATCCATGACCCTGTCGGTCAGCGCCCCGTTCTTTTCGGGGAACAGGCATATCGCGGAATCCAGGAAGTTGTACATGTCGGCATCGCGGGTCCAGCCGTCGAAATCGCCCCGAAGGAAGAGGGTGGAAGCGATGGTGTCGGTCATTTCCTGCAGCGTCATGGTGGCATCCGGGTCATCCGACGTGCCCGACCCGTCCCAGATCATGTAAAGCGTCCGCGCCACCCAGTTTTCGTCCAGTAACTGCGTCGACGAAGAGGACTTCACCGGGAACACCATTTCGGTGGTCCCGCCGGACTGGCTGAAATAGAGCCCGGCCAGGAAATCCACGTAAAACCACGAAGCACCCTGGATGTCCCAGTAAACCGGCCACGTTTCATTGAACCACAGCGTCGCGGTCACCAGCGCCATGAACGACGCCCAGCCCTCGCTGAACGCGAACTTCGGCTTCAGCGTCTGTCCCAGGTAGTGGTAGCCGCCCGCCGAATCGTCTTTCGAATAGGCGCCCAGCACATAGTGGCCGAATTCATGGAACAGGACCGCCCAGCCCCAGGCCGACGAATCGCCCGGCTGGTCAACGACGGATATGCGCGTGTTCAGCTTCGGGCCCTTCATCGACCCGACATAGGTGACTTTTTCGCCGTGATAGCAGGTGCAGGGGATATACACGTCCGTATAGGCGCCGAAGAAGACCGCCAGCCCCACCGATTCGCCGTCGTAATGCCTTTCGACGATCGGCGCGACGATGTTTTCAAAGCTGACCTTGTTCATAAGGAACACGAACAGCGCACCCGAGCCATCTTCGACCGAAATCGTCAGGCTGCCGACATTCCCGCCCGCGGGGACATCGGCGTACCAGGCGAACGGGTCGAAGGTGGCCTGGCCCGAATCGTTTCCGTTGGTGAGCGGGTCCAGGACCGCCATGATGACTTCGCCTTCGGGGGCCCACAGCGTCGACAGAATCAGCTTTTCCGTCCCGACGACGGGTCGCTCGACCGCGATGGAAAAGCTGCCGTCCACGCCGGACACGAAATTCGCCCCGAGCACCTTGCCGCCGGCGTCGACGACCGTGGCCAGGATGCCGGTGCCCGGTGCCTCGTCCGGCCCGCTGAGGACGACGCGACCACCCCGGGCGTCGCCGAACATGTATTCAAGGTCGATCGACCCGTAAACGGCAAACCGGCCTTCGCCGACGCACGCGCCGGTCATCGGTTCGCAGAAAAGGCCGGCGTCGCAGTCGCCGCAGCTTCCACCACAGCCGTTCGCGCCGCATTCACGCCCGGAACACGATGGCGTGCAGTCCACAGGCGGGTGGAATCGTCCCAGGCTGTCACCGCAACCAGCCAGCGTCATAAAACCAATGATGATCAAAGCGAGTTGCAGCAGCCGCGCAGCGTGTTGCAGTCCAGATTTGTGACGCATTGCATCATCCTTCGAGATGCGGGATAATATCGACGCAATTCTGGTGGAATTCGCAGGTGCGGTCAACCACGCATCCATTCCAGCCGGAATCGATTACAATCGCGTTGCTGTTAACCTGGTCGGCGCAAATGAAGCCACAAAGACCCCGGATTCTGATTCGCACATCCAGGCTGGTTTCCCGGGCCGGTTCCACGTCGCCATCCGCGGCTCGGCTGCCAGTTCCGGTCGAATGGGACTTTTCACAGGCCGGGCCGGATCTTCTGATCGAATCCATGGCCGGCATGGACGTGAAGCTGAAGGCCGGGCAGCATACCATACGCCTGAATCCCGAATTCCCGATTGACGTGTTTGTCGCCACGGACGCGACCGCCCGCGCTTCGATCCGCACCGGCCAGGACTCATCAGGCCACGCGACGCTTGAAAGCGTGACGGCGTCCTTCGAACAGCCGCTGGTGATCAGGAACGTCTTCGGGATTGTCCGCGGCTATCGCGGGCTGTTCGAAAACAACGAAGCGACGGCCTTCGTCGACCGCCTTGTTTCGCTGACCGGAAAGTTCGCCGGCGACTTCGGTTCCGGCATCCAGAACACCAGATCGGGGATGAAGCTGCTTCGAAAGGTGCTTGATTCCGCATCTGAACGTGTTCCTGAAGTCGCTGATTTTGCACGAAAGAGCCTGAATCGCGCCGGCACGACACTTGCGTCGTTCGTTGGCGAGCCGATCGCGCTGGAAATCACCAGGGTGGTCGCGCGCCCCCGCGTGGACAGGCTCCGTCCGGACGCAGATCCACTGCTGGCCCTGTCGATTTCGGGCAGTCTTGTGCTGACCGCGTCCGGCCGCAAGGCGTCCTTCAAGGACATCGAGGTCCCGTCGGTCCTGGCGCCCCGGCCCGGAATAATTCTGAACGACTTCGTGAAGGGACGCACGCCCACGGGCGACACGCTGCGGACCGGCGCGCTGGTCCTGGCCCCGATGGCTTCCGACCTGGCCGACGTCGTCGAGTCGGTTTCCGGACGCGTGGATGCCGAAATCGTGGTGCCGACCATCGAAGCCGTCTGCCGCTTCCCCGATCGCACGGACGCGAAGCTTTCCTTCTGGACCGACCAGCCGGCCATAACGGTCAGCAGCCACTTCGACGCCGTTCCGGACGGTTCCGAAGTCAAGGTGAAGCTGCGCGACCTGACCTTCAGGTCGTCCGGTTCAAGACGCGCCTTCGTGTGCGAGGCCGCGCTTGACGCCCGGCTGGGCTTCGAAGACGGGCGGCTGGAACTTCAACACATGGCGGGAACCCTGCGGCAGGTCAACCGCGGCAGCCTGCCGGTGTTCCTGCTGCGGGTCAGCGGCGAAAACCAGCTCGTCAAATCCGGCAGCGCCATCACCGTCCGCGTTGACGAACTGAAATCATCGGGCGCGGTGCACTTTTCGATCGACGCCGGCGGCATGCCGCAATTCACGCTTCCGTCCGGTACCGCCAGCTTCAGCGGGATGTTTTCGCTGCCTGAACAGCAACTTGCCCGGTTCCTGTGGGGCAGTCTGTCGGGCGGTGTGGACCGCGGGCGCGTTGAATGCCGCGTAAGCACGTCCGATGACGGCACGATTGACCTGGCAGCGTCAGGTTCCTTCCCGGCGACCATCGAAATTTCCGGTCAGGCCCAGGCGATTCCCGAACTTAACGTCGCGCAGGGCCCGGTCGACTTTTTCGCCCAGGCGCTGGGCAAGTTCGATCTTGGGGCGCAGGTCAGGCTGGACAGCGACGAAACGTATTTCAAGCCGCGCGGCAGCGTGACCGTCGATGTCGAAAAATGGACGTTCGATTCCGCCGAACGCTGCATGTCGTCCGTGGGCCCGCTGACCGCGAAGCTGTCCGTACGGGAAGACCCTGTGTCCAGGACCGACGAAGGCGACTTCACGGTCGATCTGTGCTGGGCGTCGTCTTCCACCGAAGTCGACGTCGGCACCTGCGCGACGGCAAAGCGCCACCGCTTCCCGTCCGCCTTCGCGCAGGGCAGCCAGACCGTCCACATGAGCCCGTCCGGCCGGGTGACGCTGGCGTCGGGCGGCCGCTCGTTCATCAGGCCTGAAATCTGGAACGCCATGATGTACCCGGCGACCCAGGCCGGGGCGCTGCTGGACCTGCTCAACGACGACGCGTTCGTCAACGAAAGCCTGACATCTGCCGCCGAACTGGTCGACCTGTTCGATGAAAAGCTGGGCGCGAAGCTGTTCGCCGCGCGCGACCTGGTTCTGTCGATTCGCGGCCACCTGAAGGACCTGGGCGTCCGAAAACCGGGCGACATCTTCGTCGAATCGACCATCGCCAGGCTGTTTTCCCGGATTCTTTGCGGTGACGACCGGCTTCTTGACAGGACGATGCCGATCGTTTCTTCCGTTAACCGGGGCGGGGGGCTGGATACGGGCGCGGCAAAGCTGTTGATCCTGGAATGCCTGCCGAACCTGAACGCCGATTACGAAATCAACTGGATACTGGACCTGATCCGCATCGCCGTGACGCCGGTCGGGCTTTTTGCCGAATGCGAACGGGCCGCGCTGCCGCCACTGACCGAGGTCCCCGAAATCGCCGCGCGCCTGAAGCGCCTGCCGACCGCCCAGACGATATACGACTGGGTGTCAAAGCCCGGCCTTTCGCCCGACAGGCTGGCCAGGATCGTGGAACTGGCCCCGATGATGTACATCGACCAGTTGACGTTCATCGTGTCGCAACTGGAAGGCAGCGGGCAGTGCGACAAGTGCGTCGAGCTGCGTCGGATCGTGGCCGCCAAGAAGGCAATCAGCCGCGCCTGCGGCGGCAACGAGCTGCTGGACATCTACCTCATCCCGCGCGCGTCGGTACTGGCCGGGTTCATCGGCGACCTGACAGGCCCGATCCCCGGGATCGACGGCGACGACGACGTCCCTGAATCGATACTGGGCCCGAAGGACGTCGCGAACGTACTGGAAGTGAACCTCGCGACCCCGTGGCAGGGCGTCCAGCACCAGCTCAACAACCGGATGGTGCTTGAGCTGCTGAAACGGCGCGACGAATCGTTCCTGATCGCCGTGATGTCGGAATTAAGCCATGACGTGCCCCTGACACTGGCGCTGAACCTGATTGGATTCTTCCGGCAGGAGCAGGGCTGGATGAAGGAACCGGTCGACACGGAAGCGCTTTTCGAAGAAAAGACCGGCCTTGTCGTGCCGCGTTTCGAAGACTTCACCGCCGGCGGTCTGCGTAGCCGCGAAAGCTATTTCGCCGCCCTGATGGAACTGGCGCGTGTCGTGGTCGAACGCGGGGCATTGTACCGCGCGACCCGCATGAAGCTGCGCGAGGCCGTGCCGCGCCGCGTCCCGACCAGAAGGTCCGAACGACTTTCGGCGCTTGAATCGGCCGCGCGCGAATCGATCCTTGCCGCGGACAACCTGGCGAAAAAGAAGGGGATTACCCCCGGCAGCGTCGCCCCCCTGTCCGCGGCGTACGGGCAGGCGTTCGAAAGGTGCGCGGACCTGCTGGACGCCGACCGCTGCGCCTTCCAGGCCGACTGGTTCAAGGACTTCTGGCGCCGCAGCGAAGAAGCGATCCGCGTCGGCGTGTGCGTCGCGAATCACCGTGACAACAACGAGCAGATGCGCGCCTGGCTTGCGCGTTTCGATCCCAGCGGGGCAGGGCGCAGGCTTTCCGGACGCGCGGCAGCCGACTTTGACGAAACCCAGGTGCTTGTGGACGCGGTTATCGACACCGTGTGGCACGCGAAGTCCGATCGCGACGCGGTCAGGAAGGACCCGCTGGCCCGCCTGCTGATGCCGGTCCCGGACGGCAGGTACGACTTCACCGTGGTATCCGGCATGGGCGTCATCACCGACGGCAGCCAGGGCCTGGAAATGCAGGCGGCCTTTGAACGGCTGGCCCGCACGCGCGGAATCAACGTGCTGCGCTCCCCGACCGGCCTGATGCGTGACCTCGAATTCAACGCGCGCGCCATCATCAACACGATCTACCGCGTCGAGGGGCCGTGGGGATACCTCGGTTACTCGCAGGGCTGCGCGAACGGGCTGCGCGCGGAACACATGCTGGTCACGGGCACCCCGCACGCACGCGAAGCCGCGTCACGACTGGTCACCCGCAACCTGGTCTTTTCCGCCGCGAACGGCTCGGTCCACGGGTCGTCCGGCACCCAGACCGGCGCGAAGGTCCTGGCCGAGGCCGAAAGGTACTTCAAGCCGTACCAGAGCCTTTATTCCCGGGAATTCGCGCGTTTCATGCAGCGCGCCACCCGCGGGCTGCTGGATTCCCGGCAGGCGACATCGATCATTTCGGGCGCCTGGTCGCTGACGCTGGCGCGGGCCGACGACCTTCACCGAAACGGGGTTTTCCTGGACACCGTGCCCACTTCGACCGTGCGCGGCGCCGTCACCCCGGACCGGTTGCCCGACGGCCTGCGGTTCGTTTACGGCATGCACCAGCGCCTGATGCCCGGGGGCGACACCGACAGCCAGGTCGCGACCATCGACGAAGTCGGCCATTCGACCCGCGTCACGAACACCCGCACCGACGTCCTGGACCGCTGCGACATCGGGACGCGCCCGATACACGCCCACCACTGGGGCCCAATTCACCAGGAAGCGCTGCAACTGATGACGGCCGACGACGCCGCGAACTGCCGCTACGACAACCCGCACGACATCTACGTCTTCCCGTGGATCGACACCTGCATCAGGTTCGGGTTGATCAAACCAATACGGAATTCATAGTGTGCGGTCCTCGCAGAGCTCGGACCTTACAATATTGATGGCGTTGTTACCCGGGGCTTGCAGCCCCGGTCTTACAGTGTGCGGTCCTCGCAGGGCTCGGACCTGACCCCGAACCTGATCCTGTCCCTGAACCTGTACCTGTCCCTGAACCTGTTTCTCTTTCCCCACTTGCCCCCTTGGCACGCCCTCGATTTGCGCGTTAGTATCGGGCCGACTACCGGGCTGCCCCGTTTCCCGGGTTCGAAATGGCTTATGGCCGACGGGGTTAATCAATTCTTTTGGAGGTTCCAGATGGGTTCCAGGGTCATCAACTTCTCCGCGGGTCCGGCCGGGCTGCCACTGCCAGCACTTGAAAAGGCGCGGGACGAACTGCTCGACTTTGAAGGCACGGGCATGTCGATCATGGAGATGTCGCACCGATCCAAGGCGTACGACAAGGTTCACTGCGACGCGATCGCGCTGGTGAAGGAACTGCTTGGCGTTCCGGACAACTACTCGATCATGTTCCTGCAGGGCGGCGCCAACCTCCAGTTCGCGATGCTGCCGATGAACATCCTGGGCGGCGGCAAGAAGGCCGATTACATCATTTCCGGCCACTGGGCCCAGTCCGCATGGAAGGAAGCGTGCAAGGTCGCCGGCAAGGAAAACGCCCGCGCCATCGCATCCACCGAATCCGAAGATTTCCGCCGGCTGCCGCGTCCCGATGAATACACCATCAACGCCGACGCCGAATACGTCCATATCTGCACGAACAACACGATTTACGGGACCCAGTACCACACGTTCCCGGAAACCGGCAGTGTCCCGCTGGTCGCCGACATGTCGTCCGACATCATGTGGGCCCCGGTCGACGTGTCGAAGTTCGCGTTCATTTACGCCGGCGCGCAGAAGAACATCGGCCCCTCGGGCGTGCTGCTGGCCATCATGCGCAACGACTTCCTGGACAAGTGCCGCGACGACCTGCCGAACATGCTGAAGTACAAGCTGCAGGCGGAAAAGAACAGCCTGTTCAACACGCCGCCGACCTTCGGCATTTACCTTCTGAAGAACGTCCTGGAATACAACAAGTCCATCGGCGGCCTGGCAGTCATCGAAAAGAACAACCGTCGCAAGGGCGAGCTGCTTTACGGCTTCATCGACGCCAACGCCGAATTTTACCGCCCCTGGGTCACCGTGAAGGCCGACCGCAGCTTAATGAACGTCGACTTCCACCTGCCGACCCCGGAACTGGACGAAGCCTTCGTCAACGAAGCCAAGAAGGCCAACATGACCGGCCTGAAGGGCTACCGCACGATGGGCGGCATCCGCGTGTCGATGTACAACGCCGTCACCGTCGCCAACATCGAATACCTGGTCGACTTCATGGCCAGCTTCAAGACCCGTAATACCTAAGACCCCGGCTGCTGTCTAACAGGCCCCGGCGTCCATCCAACAGGCCCCGGCCGTTATCTAGACGCCTTCCTGTTCGCCGACGGGTTCGGGATTCGTGCAGACCCAGCCGCCCATGCCACTTGTGTAGATCCCGACGTATACAGGCTTTTCGTACCGCAGCATGGCCAGAACGGGCTCCAGCATCGACAATTCGAAACCCAGCTGCATGTAATTGTCGCTTCCCGTTGGATTGACATAGCTGCTTTGCGGGACATGGCCGGGTTTGTAAAACTTGATATACGCGACGATGTCATTGTTCAGGTAACAGACGATCGACGCCTGCGACCAGCTTTTGTTCGCGTCCGACTTCCAGCCGAAGAGATCCAGGTCATACCGGGTGACTTCAGATTGCATGGGCAACCCCGTTTTTGATTTGTCCTGACTGTAGGTCACGCGCGCGCCGGGCGCAAGCCGAACCTTGTTGCCGCCGTCGTCCGCGGGTCACAAGCGTTGTACGGGCGGATGAAAATCCGCCCGCCGGGTCAGGATCAGGGCCAGGCACAGGATCAGGGTAGGGTACAGATGTTGTACGGGCGGATGAAAATCCGCCCGCTCCCCAGGTCCGAGTGAAACGAGGACCGCCCACTGTCAGACCGGGGCTGGAGGCGCAACGCGCCGCAAGCCCCGGGAACACGCCGCCCCGTTAACAAAGGTCCGACGCCTCGGAGGACCGTCCACCGCAAGGCCGGGACCGACGGTCCCGGTGGTGTCAGCCATCCCCCTTGATTTGTCTAATTGTTAGGCGCTAACATCGCGTTGTATTCAATGACGTGTTGCTGGTCGTCACGGTGGTCAGGCTGGACTATCCAGGGGAATGAATGATGGCGGAAGTGATGTTTATGGAACTCGGGTTTCCGATCCTGCTGATCGACCCGCCGATGGTGACGGTCCGCGGCGAAACGTTGCCCGACGTCAACATGAAGGACCTGCAGGAAACGGCGTTCGCCATGCTGATCATCAAGCCCTCGCGCCTGACCGGGTCGGAAGTTGGCTTCATCCGGGCTTACCAGCACCTGCGCCAGGCCGATTTTGCCGCGGTCCTGAACATGGCTAACCACTCGGTCGTGTCGCAGTGGGAGTCCCGTCTGGATAACCCCACCGGCATGGATTACAACACGGAAGTCGTTTTGCGCTTGTGGATGGCCGGCCGTATCGGTCGCGCCGACATGATTTCAGACCTCCTTGCTTCCATCCTGAAAAACCTTTCCCCGCGTTCCGACCGACCCCTGGAAATCCGTCTGCCGCACGCGGCGTGACCCCGACCGTCAAGGTCGTTTCAGGCAAGATGGAATAGCTGATTAACTGTCGGTCGTTACTGTAATGTCTGAACTGTTCCCGTCGGACGAAATGCCGCAGATATCTTTCTGTGTCCGTTTCTGGCTGGTGACTGCGGTTCAATTCTCTACATGATGTGTAGAGAATTCATCTTATGCCGTTGATTTCATCCTGAAGGTCGCGGATGGTCGCCATGATTTCGCCCAACGATGGAACCCGGCCGAAAATCATGTGGCGCATTTCGGCGTAATCGCGTTCGATTATCGCCCTGATGTGTTCTGGCGGCACCAATTGCAGACTGCCCGGTTTTGCCAGTTCGTATCGCGCCCAGGGTCTGGGGTAGAAACGCATCTTTGACTGGACGACGGATTCCAGCAGTGCCAGGTCGGACAGCGCACTACCCTTGATATCCGCCCCGGCCATCATCGCCATATCGTAGTAATGCCTGGAGTATCTTGGCGGCTGAGGACTTGATATCGGGCGATTCGATTCGTGGTGAAGGATCGTCGCCTTTTCCCAGAAGGTGCGCTCCGCCTTGACAACCATGACCTGCGTATCGGGTGTGGAAAACAGGTGCGGGAATTCCTGCGCCGCGTACGATGCAACCGTCCGCCCGACGTTTGGCACCCATATGGCCAACGGTCCGACCTCAAGGCGGATTTCAGGTTTGCAGTAAGCATCGGCGAATCCGACCGGGTATCGAATAACGATGACATCCGGGTCGGCGGCGGAAATCGATGCCGTTGCGACAGGTCCCAGAATATCCGCCAGGAGGGGTGTAAGAACCTGTTTCAGATAATCCCGCGACCCGGCTTGAATCGATGCATTCAGGCGTGCCTGACTTGTTTTAGAACGCGCCGCGGCCGGATCTTCCCCGGTCAGTTCCCGCCAGTCCAGAATCAGGTCGATGTCTTCCGAAAAACGCTGAATCAGCCCGAAGACCTTGGACAACGATGTGCCACCCTTGAACAGCAGTTTTTTCGCCAGGCGGGAATCGGCAAATATCCTGCCCAGCGTCCAGCATACCCAGAAGTCCTTTTCGACGACGGCCGGGGGCATTCCCGTTCTGGTCGCGGTTCCCCGGAAAAGATCACTGCGCAAGGCCGGTGACCAGTGAGCCACGCGTTCCATGATTAATCCTGTCTGCAGATATCCAATACGGTGTTCTGGATCCAGCCCGATACCCAGGCGGAGTCGCGGACCAGCCGCCGACGCAACGCCGGGTTCAGCCAGTCGCGGATTTTTGCCTTTGCGGCGGGCGTGATGCCATCCTGGCCAAGCGATCGAATGGCCGCCACGACGACGGCGGTTTCGTCATGCTGAAAATCGGTTTCCTTCAGCAGGCGGTGGACGAATTCGATTGTAAGCGAGCCGAATGAATACGACCGGTTTGGCCCGCTGGAAAGGAAAACGGCCCGGCCCGGGACCTGGTTGGATAATCCGATCAGGTTAAGGGCAACAGGGCCGGTGACCTGGATGCGCCACCCGAATTTCCGTGCGATGGCCGCCGCAACCCTGTCCGACCTGGGCCCCAGTTCCATGTTAAGCAGCCTGCTGTGTTCGGGAAAATCGTACATTCCGCGTCCAATTCGTCGAATCCGGCCATCAACTGCCAGGCGGTGCAATGCCATGTCTATCGTCTGGCGCGGCGCGATGTGTGAAAAATCTTTCGCTGAAAACACCCATCCCCGCCCGTTCCTTCGGACAATTCGCATCATCCTGTCTTCGTTTGAAATCTTCATGGGTTCGATAGTACATTCCGTTAGAAAAACATCAAGGTTTTTCTAACAAACGGTCGTCGGTAGGCCAGTGATAATGGTCCGACTATAAATGGTTATTCTGGCGAACTGTTGCGTTTCAAATTTTCTGCAATCGATACTGGTCGATGTCACCGCCGGGTTTACCACCACGGATCATTTCCGCGACGCCACGAACATGATCGAAATGCGCAGGGAAGGGCGCGGCGTTAACCCGGAAACGATCTGGCGCTCAAGCACGCCTTCGACGACATCGTTGCCCGTGGCGACATGGCCCGCCGCATCCAGCGGGTTGATTGAAACAACCGGGCGTCGATCACGATACAGCCGAAGTTGCCCGGGCGCTTCGTCCGAATTAGGTGTTGAATTCCGATCTGTATTCGGCACATAATTTAGATCGTAAACGCAACGAACAGGAAAACCGAATGCGCCCAATACAACTTTCAAACGATGTGGTTTCGGTTGGCGAACTTAAAGTCCAGGCGGCAGGAATTCTGCGGCGGGTCAGGGAAGAGCGCCGGCCGATTGTAATCACCCAGCACGGCAAGCCCGCCGGTGTCCTGCTGTCACCGGAAGACTTCGACGAAATCGCCGAAACCCTCCGTCTGGTCGAATCGATACGGCGGGGGCTCGCCGACGCCGAATCCGGTCGTTCCGTCGCCGATCATGACCTTGACCTGGACACCCTGCTTGCGGCGGTCGAAAAGGGTAAGCAATGAATCTCCGGTGGTCTGACAACGCCTTTGAAAGCCACCGCCTGCTTCGGTAATCGGGAACTCGATCCTGCGTTCCGACCGCCCCCTGGAAATTCATCTGCCGCAAAGCGGATAGGCCGACTAACCCGCGTCAGCAATGTCACCGAAGCCGTCACATTCCCAGATCAAGAGCGCCTGAAACGAATCCCGTCGACAGAACGACTAACGATATTGCTGTTGCGACATTATGCCAAAATGGGGATAATCGCCATGCCTGATGCTTTTCGAAAGGTCGTATCCCATGTCCAACAATGACGGTGCCATCGAATCGGGTTCCGCAAATGTATTTGTCGATATCGGGCTTCCCGATCCCGTGGAGTGCCTGGCCAAGGCACAGCTTGCAATGCTGATCGCCGACCTGCTTCGGGCGCGTGGTTTAACCCAGGTCACGGCCGCGCGGTTGCTGAACACCACCCAGCCTCGGGTTTCCGACCTGCTTGCCGGGCACCTTTCCGGCCTGGGCATTCAACGCTTGCTGCGTTTCCTGCTTGCCCTGGGCCAGGATGTCGAAATCGTTGTGCGCCCCGCCCGATCCACCCCCGGCGCCCCGACCGTTCGGGTCGTTTCCGGCAGGGCGAAGTAGGCGCTGGTCCGCCGTGATCCAATCAAATTAGTAAAGTCGCCAGTTCGAAATAGGATAAGTTTTTCGCGGTGCTGGTCGATTCGCATTTTTGTGGTCAAGTCAAAATATTGAATGAATTTCGCACACTAGTTTGAACTGCTCATTAATGTGGGTGCAAAAATAAGACAAGTCCGCCGCATCTGGATAAGGTCAGTTTCGTCGCAAGGTGCATCGCAAGCCATCGTGTACGTATTGATGTATTGCATGGATACCGTGTAACCGTTAATATCATCCGTGTCTTTCGGGGGCTGGTTATGAGACCTGCAAACAGGGTACCGACACATCCGGGCGTGATTCTTGCGACCGATTTTCTGAAGCCGCTTGGCATTACGCAGGTGGCGTTCGCGGCCCATCTGGGCATCCCGATTCAGCGGCTGAACGAGCTGATCCGTGGCAAGCGCGGCGTCACCCCCGACACCGCATGGCTGCTGTCCCAGGCCCTCGGCACCACCCCTGATTTCTGGATGAACCTCCAGGCCGCCCACGACCTGGCCGCCTGCCGCCCGTCCAGGAAGATTGAGCCGATCAAGCCCGTCCGCAAACAGGCTGGCTAGCCCGCATCCGTAGCGTTTCCAAGACGTTTGCCCTGTGTTGGCCGAATGCGGCTCAATTCTGTCCACACCGTGGACAGAATTCATCTCCGCCCGTTGATTTCATCCTGAAGGTCGCGGATTGTCGCCAGGATTTCGTCCAGGTGCGGGATTGTCCCCCAGATCATCGGCTTCATCCGCCTGTAGTCGCTCGAAAGGTCCTTCTTGACGTGGGGCGGCGGCTCAAGCACCAGCGTACCCGGGACCGCCAGGTCGTATCTGGCCCAGCCCCTCGGATAGAATCTGTCCTTGGATGCGACCACTGATGCAAGCAGTTCAATGTCCAGCAGTGCCAGCGTGCGAACCTGTGACCGGGCCATCATCGCCATGTCGTAATAATGCCTGGAGTATCTGGCGGGCATGTGGCTGTCCTCTGGTCGATGCGCTTCGTGGTGAAGAATGGTAGCCTTTTCCCAGAACGTGCGCTGGGCCTTGATCAGGCGTACGCCGCAGGCAGGCGCCCCGAAGGCTTCCGGAATGACTTCCGCCGCGAACGGGCAAATCTGCCGCTCCTCGTTTGGGACCCAATCAGCCAGGGGGCCGATTTCAAGCCTGATTTCAGGCCTGAAATATGAATCGTCGAAACTTCTGGGATATGTCACGTCAATGACGTCGGGATCGACCGAATTCACGGCCACGCTGACGACGCCGCCAAACAGGTCCCGGAAATCGCCAAGCAGTGTTTGCCGGATGTAGTTACGAGCTTCATTCTGGATTTCAATGTTCAGGCACGCCTGTCGCGTTCTTGACCGCGGCGCTGCTGGTTCTTCCGCCGTTACCACCCGCCAGTCGAGTATCAGGTCGATATCTTCAGAAAAGCGCTCGATCAGCTTGTAAGCCTTTGAAAGCGACGTGCCGCCCTTGAACAGAAGTCGTTGCGACAAACTTGCGCTTCCAAACACCTTCCCAAGGACCCAGCACACCCAGAAGTCCTTTTCGATGGTCGCCGGTGTCATCCGTTTCAGTCTGGAAGCTTCCCTGAAGATGTCAGCCCGCTGGAGGTCCGGAAGCAACGCTATCCTGTCCATGGCCGTCCCCACTGCAGATGGATTGGATTGCGACCCGGACCCAGCCTGTGACCCATGTGGTGTCGGCGGCGACTTTGGGACCAAGACCCGGGGCAAGCCAGCGCTGTATCGCGGCCAGCACGCCCGGTGTTGCATGTGTTTCGCCAATGGCCTTCAGTGCCTGCACGATCAGTGCGCTTTCGCGCAGTCTGAAACCGGCATCCTTCATGGCGACATGCCTGAACTGAATGGTTTGCCCGTCGACGATGAAGGTACGCGACGGCCCGCTTGAAAGGTAAATCAATCGCCCCGGGACCTGTGTCGACAGCCCCAGCATGTTCAGCGCCGTTTCGCCGTCGGTCATGATTTGCCACGCGAATTTGCGTGCGATGGCGGCCGCGACCATGTCCGGGTCCGGTGAAACGAACCGTCCCAGGTGCCCGCTGAACCGGGGCAGTGTGTACAGCCCGCGGCTGATTCGTTTGATGGTACCGTCGGCGGCCATGCGGTGAAGTGTCGTGTCGATGGCCGACCTGGTCCCAAGCAAACAGAATTCCTTTGCCGAAAATACACAACCCGCGCCCCTCGCGCGAATTCGTCTTAACAGTTGATGTTCAAGGCTTTCCTTCATGTTGGCGATTGTAGATCCTGTAAGAAAAAATAGCATGTTTTTCTGACAGATAATCATTTTCGTGGCTTCGCGGAAATGTTTGAAACTGGCATGTTAAAACGCTGCGTAAGGACGCTTGGTTCTGGAATGGGACAACCTAAACGCAACAATCACGCAGCCCCGCCGAAACACGCCTTCGTGCACGGGAAGTTCAGTGGCGTCCGGGGTGTCCGGGCTTGCGGTTGAAATGTCGGCGTCTGCTGTAATATCATTGCGCCATCCGGAGGTCCCCCAGATGAACGATGACATCCGTACCGACTACCTGACCGCGCGTTCCAGCTTCCTGACGGGGTTTGGCTCTGCCATCAACGTGGCTGGCAATTACTACATGTACAACACCAGCCCGACCCCCGCCGAAGCCGACGAACTGGCCATCCGCGCCGACTGGGCGCGCGTCGGCCAGGACATCCGCGACGCCATGTCTGAACTGTTCCCGTCGAAATAAACGCACCAACTGCTTACCATGTCTGCGTCATAACCTAACTACTGCCTGGATTGATGCTGCGCAATTCTGGCCATGATTGCATGTAGATTGCAGAAGTTAACGTTTTGCGCTAACTTCTGTATTTGTAATGCAAGCAGCGCGGGTGGCTGGAATGGGCTCGGCTTCAATAATGTCGGAATGGGTGGAAGGTCTACAGGCCAAGGGGTATTACACCTTCACCCGGGAACAGGCCGAATCTGGGACCGGCCGTTCCTTCGTCGCCACGCAGTCGGCGCTTCGCAGGCTGAAGGAAAAGGGCCGAATCGTGTCGCCCCGCCGGGGCTTTTACGTGGTGGTGCCGCCCGAGTATCGTGCCTCGTCCAGCCTGCCGGTCGACTGGTTTGTCGACGATCTCATGCGGCATCTGGACCAGCCTTACTATGTCGGCTTGCTGACTGCCGCGGCCATCCACGGGGCGGCGCACCAGTCCCCAATGGTGTTCCAGGTCGTGACCGATCGTCCGACCCGTGACATGTTTTCGGGTCGCCTCCGAATCGGCTTCGTGACTTGCAGGGACCTTGACCGCCTGCCTGTCGTCGAAAAACAGACAGAAACTGGAACGATGAGGGTCGCGACGCCTGAATTAACGGCATTTGACCTGGTCCGCTATCCCGCCCAGGCGGGTTACTGGGACAACGTCGCCACCGTGCTTTCCGAACTGGCTGAATCCATCTCGGCCCGCCGCCTGACCCAGGTCGCATCACTTGTTCGTCTGCCCGACGTTCAGCGGCTCGGCTTTCTGCTTGACGCCATGGGCGCCGCCAATCTCGCCGCCGCCCTGGCAGGATGGATACAAAAGCGTAACACGCGCCCTGTTCAACTCGATCCCTCCGTCGCTTCGGTCGCCGAAAACAGGCTTCCCTGGAATGTCGGCCCAAATGTCGATTTCGAGGTGGAATCATGATCAAGGGTGCAATTATCACCGAATGGAGGGCCGTCGCGCCCTGGGGCTCAAATCAGCAAGTCGAACAGGATCTGGTGATTTCAAGGGCGCTGGTGGCAATGTTCAGCCATCCCGTCCTGTCGCGGCAGGCGATATTCCGCGGCGGCACCGCACTGCACAAACTGTTCCCCGGCATGGCTGGCCGCTATTCGGAAGACATTGACCTGGTACAGCGGGAAGCTGGACCCATCGGGGATTTGGTCGGCGCGATTCGCGAATCCCTGGACCCGTGGCTGGGCAAGCCGACGTGGAAGGCCGGTCACGGGCGTTTCACCCTGTATTACAGCTTTGAAACGTCGTTCGAACCGGTGATGTCCCGGCGACTGAAGATTGAAATCAACACCCGCGAACATTTCTCCGTCCTCGGGACCATCACCATGCCCTTTGTCGTCGAAACCCGCTGGTTTTCGGGCCGTGCCGACGTGCCGGTCTTCCATCTGGACGAGCTTCTGGGGACCAAAATGCGCGCCCTGTACCAGCGCAGGAAGGGGCGCGATCTGTTCGACCTCTGGTTCGCCCTGGACAAATGCCTGGCAAGTCCCGAAAACATCGTCCGGTGCTTCCAACGGTATATGGAAAGCGATGGAATCAGCGTTTCCCGCGCTGAATTTGAAGCCAACCTGTCCGGCAAGCTGTCCAACCCGTTGTTCGTTGACGACATCATCCCCCTCCTGGCCGGCAATACTACCTATCGTCCCGACATCGCCGGCCAGGTCGTCCACGACCAGTTGATCACCCAGCTTCCCGGCGACCCCTGGAAGGGTGAGGCGACGAAGTAGCCGCGTGACCGCCCCCCTTCCCCAATCATTTTCCCCCGCCCCCCGCCCGATTCTGTTTTATAGTTCCACTGACCACACCGATTTTGCCGGGGGACCCTCAGGGATATGAAGTTCTGGGTTGGCGTTACCGATCGCGACTGGTTCGACCAGCTTTCCCGCCTGCGGCCCGACGAGGTCAATTTCTGGCAGCCCGGCGGCCGCCCCCCGTTCACCAACGCCCCTGTCGGCATGCCCTTCCTGTTCAAGCTGAAATACCCGGTCAACGCCATCGTCGGCGGAGGCTGGTTCGTGACCTTCAGCCGCCTCGAACCCCGGATGGTCTGGGACGTGTTCGGCGACCGTAACGGCTGTTCCAGCTTCCAGGAAATGGTCGCCCGCATCGGCGGTTTGCGCCGCCCTGACCGCCCGGACGCCGAAATCGGTTGTACCGTCCTTGTGAATCCCTTTTTCCTGGCGCCATCGACCTGGGTCCGGGACCCTGATGCCTTTTCCAAAAATATAGTGGTCGGCAAGGGGTATGAAAGCGATTGGGGCGACGGGCAGGTCCTGTGGAACCGGGTTGTCGCCGCGATGGCCGCCAACGATTCGCTGGGGCTCGGTGCACCTGGGCCCAGTCCCGCGTCCGACCCGACATCCACACCTGCCTCCGGCCTTGTCCTTCCCGGTGCGTCCCTGCGCGAACCCGCCCCCGACGGACCCAGGTACGGCACGCCAACGCTTGTGGCCCAACGCCTGGGGCAGGGCGGCTTCCAGCTGGTCGTGGCCGACGCGTACCACCGCCGTTGCGCCATCACGGGCGAAAACACGCTGGAAGTCCTGCAGGCCGCCCACATTTTCCCCTATGCCCAGGGCGGTCCCCACGCCGTCACGAACGGCCTGCTGTTGCGCATGGATTTCCACAAGCTGTTTGACGATGGCCTGGTCAGCGTGGCGCCCGATTACACGATTCACGTCAGTCCCCGCATCCACCAGAAGTACTACAACGGCAAGGCCTATTACCGCCTGGACAACCAGCCCCTGACTGTCCTGCCGGGCGACCGTTCGCAGTACCCCGACCGGGACCGCCTGGACTGGCACTTCAACACCGTCTTTCAACGCTGAGGCCCCCGATGCTGTCACCCGAACTTCTTGAAAAACTGCTGGAATTCCGCCGCGAGCGCGACTGGGAACAGTTCCACACCGCCAAAAACCTCGCCGCCGCCCTTTCCGTCGAAGCCGGCGAACTGCTGGACATCTTCCGCTGGACCCGCGATTTCGAAATCCCCCAAACCGTCGCCGCCCAGCGCGACGCCATCCAGGCCGAACTCGCCGACGTCACCATCATCCTGTCCTACCTCTACCACGACCTCGGCATCGACCCGGATGAGGCAGTCGCAGAGAAGTTGGAACGGAATCGGGCGAAGTACCCGGTCGAGAAGGCGAGGGGGACGGCGAGGAAGTGGGACAAGATTTGAGGCGCCTTTCCAGCCGCCTTTTGCGCGAAATTCCAAATCTGGCGAGGTTTTTTTCAAGGTCAAATGTGGCCGCTCCGAATGTCTCTCTGGGACGTTCAAAAAAATGGTCTGTTGTGACGGTAAATATTTCTCGATTTCCGGCAGGAATCTTGCCGGCTTTCGTGATTTAGTCTTCGCGGGGGTGAGTGATCCTGGCACTAGAGGCGTCGTTGATATTGTGAGGAGGTTATGGCCAAATCGGTGACGATGATTCCAGCAAGTCTGTGGATGATTTTTTGGGTTCGTAAAGCTAGGATGCGGCATACAAGATGATGACTGCGGTTCCTGGCCGGAAGGCCGGAAATAGGGTGTATTATCTCGGTCAATATTTCGTAACGCCCAGTAGGTGCGGATGCGAAGGGGTTGTTTGTTAACGTTTCCTTGAGGGCGAACTTGGCTATTGAATCAAAGAATTATCGTTTTTCGGGACATCAAACGTTCGTATTGCGCCATGGGTGGCTGGAAAAGGGGGTTCAACTTGTTCGGAATAATCCCCAGGGGTTCTTGCAAGATGACGTGCTTATAAAGCTCGGTGTCGGTAAGAACATGGTCGATAGCATCAGATACTGGTGCTCTCAGATGCGGCTGTTTGTGGATGATTCTTCAGGGGAAGGATATCGCCTATCTGACCTTGCGAAGTATATTTTTGGCACCTCCGCTACAGACGATGGGGTGGACCCTTTTTTGGAGGATGACGCTTCTCTGTGGCTCTTGCACTGGCACCTGGTCCGCAATCCGGTTACGTCAACTTGGCAACTGGTATTTTCGAGGCTTAACAAACCGGAGTTTTCGAAGTCAGAACTTCTGAGTTCTGTGCAGTCGTGGCTAGCTGGGCGAGTTAAAGCATCGCCGGAAACTCTCGAAAGGGACATCGATTGTTTTGTTCGATTTTATGCGGGGGCCCGCAGCAAGAACATTGAGGAGCTTCTCGATTCTCCGTTTGTTAGTCTTGGTCTCATTCAAACCACATCGGAAGCAGACCTTTTTAGATTCAATATTGGCCCCAAGGTGAACCTTCCGCCCGAAATTGTCGGCTACGCAATTTTGATGACTATGGCGCAGTGCAATCGTTCAGTCCTGGCAGTTCAAGACTGTCTCTATGAGGCAGGCTTTCCGGGACAAGCTTTTAAGCTCGATGAGGGTGCGTTGGTTGACTATCTCATGGACTTGGAAGGGCTAACGAACGGTGAACTCATGCTCACGGACACCGCTGGTTTGGTTTCGGTGGTGTTTCGCCCAAATGAACCTGTCTCGACAGCGATGTATGCGGGTAGCCTTCTCGACAAGTACTACGGGAGGGCAGTGACGGAATGAATCTCAATCAGTCCATTAATATTCGTAAGCGTTTTCTGCGATCCGTCAACATCGCCAAGGATCAGAAGTTTGGCCTGGCTGGGGACCAGTACATCATCACCCCACTTGTTCAACAAACGTTGGACTTGTTGTCCCCTGGACTGACCCAAGGTGATTTCTTGGGGGATCGCGCCTTCACTCTGACCGGACCCTACGGATCGGGCAAGTCCGCTTTCGCCTTGTTTCTTTCACAATTGTTGACTACCCCGACCAATCCAGCTTGGGACAACCTTCAAGCGACCAATGCGGGACTAGCTAAGTCCCTGCATAGCGTGATTTTTGGCAAAAACACCGGCGGTCGTGGTTTCGTAGTTCTTCCGATCAATTCGAGGCGGGCGTCGATCGCTGACTTGATTTTGGAGGCTCTTGAGGATGCTCCGGACGATGTGAAATCGGCAATCATTCGTGAAATGGTCGCTCTTCAGGGCTGCCGAGACAGCAAGACAATAGTTCGACTGGTGGAAAAGGTGGCTGCTAACGCAGTATCGCTTAAGTACAACGGCGTATTTTTTGTTTTTGACGAGTTTGGCAAGGTCTTTGAGGAGGCCTATTACAATCGTAAGAATTCTGACATATTCGTGCTGCAGGAACTTGCAGAAGCGGCATCGAGAAGCCGCTCTGCCCCCATCCTTCTGTTGTGCATGCTCCACCAGGCATTCGGTTCCTACATCGATGATTATCGCGATGCCCGGGCCAAGGCCGAGTTCGCAAAGATTGAAGGTCGTTTTCATCCCATTACGTTTGTTGAGACACCAGCAGCGCAAATCAGATTGCTCGCCTCGGCTTTCGAATCAGGTACCGCGATTGCGGACCAGAACCCAGCATTCCTTTCTACTGTTTCTAAAGCAGTTGGCCCTGAAATCCAGCTCCATTTGATTGCAGGCGTCGACGCTAGAGAGTTCACAGGTTTTGCAAGGGCGGCATATCCTTTCCATCCACTGACGATGCTCGCCCTACCGTTGCTATTTCGCCGGTTCGGGCAGAACGAGAGATCAATATTTTCGTATCTCGCCAGCAATGAGCCGCTGGCTCTTCAGTCCTTTCTTAGCAATTCACGGCCTGGGCAATTGTTAGGACTGACGGATCTTTTTGATTATTTGCTCGGCAATCATGAGACCTATCTGAGTCGTCATCCGCAGGGGAAAGCCCTGCTTGAGGCAAACGACAGGATTAACAGCAAGGCCAGTTTGACTTCTGTTGAAAGGGACATCGTTAAATCGGTGGCCGTGTTGTCGGTTCTTGGTACCCAAAGTCACCTCAAAGCATCTTCTGTCATCATCGGCTTCGCAGTGGCGGATCCCTTCGGGCGTGAGGTTCTCGATAGACTCGTCGCCCAGTCGATTCTCGTGTACCGAAGACTTAACGACTCTTATGCCATTTGGGAGGGAAGTGACGTTGACTTGGTGGCCTGCGGAATATTGGCCGATCGGGCTGTCAGTCGCGGTGGATTGGGAATGGCAGACGTGCTGGAAAGGCTGGTGCCGCCGCGGCCGATCGTCGCCAAGCGCCACAGCTTCAGAACAGGTGTTTTGAGGTATTTTGGCGTTCGTTATGTTGATTCGCCCGACCACCTGTCTTCGTTTGAGGTGAATCGCGTAACGTCAAATGGGGCGGTCGGTCAGATATTGGTTTGTCTTGCGCATAGTGAAGCTGTTCGCGAAACATTTGAAATTGTCGCGTGCGAACTATCCAGGCGCGAAACCTCATTGGTAATCGCGATTCCGGAAATCCAGGGCGAACTCCGGGAAGCTCTGCTGGAAGTTCAGCGTCTGCGCTGGATTGAGGACAACGTCAAAGAACTTCGTGATGATCGTGTTGCCCGACGCGAGGTTGCCATACGAATTGCGGATGCAATCAAGCGCGTGGTTCAACAACAAACCGCACTTCTTGACCCGCGAGTTGCGCCAAGAGGCAGCTCATGTCAGTGGTACTGGAATGGCGAACCTGTGGACGACGTTCGTGTTCCCAGGGACGTTTCGGTTCTGCTTTCTGCTACTTGCGACAGCCTGTATGAATCATCTCCACGTATTCGAAATGAACTGATTTGTCGCCGTGAGATATCAACTCAAGCGGCCGCCGCAAGGAACAATCTCGTCAAACGTATCATCGACCCTGAATCGCTGGGATTGCCGTGTTTTGGCATCGAAGGCTTTCCCCCTGAACGCAGTATTTGCGAGTCACTCTTCGTTGCATCGCGCATGCTCCGCATTGTTGATGGCCGCTGGGTCTTTGGTCCTCCCGCCGAGGGGGAGGCCGGAGCTGGTCTAAGGCCTTGCTGGGAACTTCTGGAAAACGAGGTGTTTTGCACCTGTACAGTCCCCATCTGCCTGACGGAGTTGTACGCGAAGCTTCGGGCAAAGCCGTTTGGGCTTCCTGATGGCGTCCTACCTTTGCTCCTGGTCTCCTTCTACGAGATTAATCGCAACCACGTTACTCTTTATTTTGAAGGGTCTTACCTTCCTGATCCGCAGGCAGCTAACTTCGAGCTCCTGACCCGACGTCCGGAACTCTTTGCCATCGCGGGCGCGCGCCACAGCGGAGTGCGTCGCAAAGTCGTGGAACGTCTGGCTAATGGCTTGAAGGTGGAACCGTTCGTTGGCCCGGTGGTGCGTTATCTTTACAGATGGTTTTCGCAGCTTCCGCGTTATGCCACTAACACCAATCGTCTTGGCGGAAAGACCCTGGCCTTCAGACAGGCATTTTTGGACGCAAAGTCACCAGAAAAACTGCTGTTCGTTGACTTGCCGGCAGTGTTCGGCCTGTCATCTGTTGGCGATGAAGATGGCGGTGACGGACAGTTAGAAAGTTACTTCGAGCAATTGAATCGATGCATTGGGGAACTTGGGGCGCTACTGCCGCAACTGGTTGCCGAACAGCGCGAGATTCTGCTCCAGGCATGCGATTTGCCTAACAGCCCGGACGGATGGTCAAGACTATATGACCTGGCCTGTTTCCTGGCGCCTAGGATCGACAATGTCGCACTGGTTCCATTCATTCAAACCGTTATGGGAACCGCCGGGGACTGGAACAAGGCTGACCGTGTGATCGGTGCTTTGGTTTCATGTCCAATGGCTAACTGGGGTACGTTGGAGCTAACCAAGTTCAAGGGCCTTGCAGTCGCCACAGCAGAGCTATTTCTGGACGCTTACATGGTGCACGCTCCTTTACGGGAGTTGACTGGCGCGGAATTCAAGCTGGCTGATGACTTGGCACAGAAAATTAAGACATCGGTTCTGGTGGGATTTGACAACCCCAGGGTCGCGCGTGCCGCGCTTGCCAGGTGCCTGAAAGAGTTGGATGAGGTGGGGCGTTGATGGGTACCGTGAAACACATTTTGGCTTTATCAGGTGGGAAGGACTCGTCCGCCCTGGCTGTGTACATGAAAGACCGTGTTCCAGAAATGGAGTATGTCTTTTGTGATACCGAAAAGGAACTGGATGAGACCTATGAGTATTTGCAGCGTTTGGAACTATACCTTGGCAGGCCCATCAAGCATTTGAAGTACAAGGCGGGTTATGGTTTCGACCAGATTCTTAAGTTGAAGCGTGGCTTCTTGCCTTCACCGCAATCTAGATGGTGCACTGAATATCTCAAGTTGTTGCCGTACGAAGAGTATGTGGGATCTGATCCTGTAATTAGTTACGTTGGCATACGAGCAGATGAGGGGCACAGGAAGGGATACATCTCAACCAAGGGCAATATTTCGACCGTTTTCCCATTTGTTGAGAACAATATCCGCCGGTCAGACGTTTTCAGAATTCTCGAGGAATCAGGTGTTGGAGTACCTTCATATTATCAATGGCGTTCGCGGTCAGGATGTTATTTTTGTTTCTTTCAGCAGCGAAACGAATGGGTAGGGCTTCTTGAAAGACATCCTGACCTCTTTCAACGCGCTATGGATTACGAAAAGTTTGATGCCTGCACTGGCGAGCGATTCACTTGGAATCAAGGTGAGAGCCTCGCTGAGTTGGCTCAACCTGAACGTGTGGCAGAGATAAAAGCCAATCATAGGAAGCAACAGTGCTGCTCAGCCCCAGTCAGTTCCGATCGTCGCCTTCGAGATGTCTTGTTTGACGATTCTGACTTTGATGAAAAGCCTTGTTTGATGTGTCAGCTATGAAAACGTGTAGCCCGGTGTATTTTGACAACAACGCAACTACAGCTTGCGCGCCAGAGGTCGTCGACGCAATGTTGCCTTGGTTTGCTGAAAGTTTCGGCAACCCAGCCAGTCCACATTCATTGGGGCGAGAGGCGCTGTTTGCGGTGGAGGGCGCGCGTGAGAAGTTAGCTTCCTTGATCTCCGTTCGTAAGCAGGAAGTCTTTTTCAATTCTGGGGCCACTGAAGGAAATAATTGGATATTTCAGTCCTACGCCGGTTGTCCTATTAAGGGAAGAAAACGTGTCGTTGTTGGGTCTTTGGAACACAAGTCAGTCCTCCTGCCGGCAAGAACGTTGTCTGACTTAGGTTTTGAAGTCGTTGAGGTGGCGAGCACAGCCCAAGGGACCGTTGACCTCAAGGAAGCCGCAGAACTCATCAATCGGGACACGGGATTAGTTGCTGTTCAGTGGGCAAATAATGAAACCGGGGTGATCAATCCAATTGATGAACTCGTTGAGTTGTCACATGGTGTTGGAGCCTTTTTCCATTGTGATGCCGTGCAGGCTTTAGGAAAAGTCCAAGTTAGTCTGTCAGAAGTCGGGGTGGATTCAGCTGTGTTGAGCGCCCATAAAATTCATGGGCCAAAGGGAATAGGGGCCTTGTATTTGAGAGGTGGTGCTGGGCGCTGGCCGTTCGGTTTGCCTCTTCAAGGGGGAGGCCAAGAACGTGGCATTCGGCCTGGTACGCTAAATGTGCCCGGGATAGTAGGTTTTGGAGTTGCAGCGAGCATGGCCCAATCTTCGTTGGAATTCGTTGATTCGAGAATTCGTGGCTTGAGAGACTTGCTTGAATCTGGACTTAGAGGCATCGCTCCTCGTTGTATGATTTTTGGAGAACAAGCTCCTCGGCTACCAAACACGACCTATTTTTGTCCCATCATGGTGCCCTCCGATATCGTTATTGCGCGCCTTCCGATGTTTTGTGTCAGCAGTGGTTCTGCTTGTGACAGTGGTGCCTTGTCACAGTCTCATGTGTTACGTGCGATGGGGATTCCTGCAGACGTTGGCCGGTGCTCGATAAGGGCTTCCCTGTCAAGATATTCTGAGCGGAAGCAGATCGAATCGTTTTTGTCGGCACTTCAAGATGCACTGCAAGGCTTGGATGAGGTGGCGGAGGTTCTATAATGAATGAACGTGCGATGGACCACGTCCGAATTGCGATCCAGGAAATCGACACGGTAAAACCACACAAGCTTGTTGCCTTGCTTGTGGTGGTAAACCTATTCGATAGGCCTGCCTTCCGGAAACGAGAGATTCGTTTTGGGCGGGATTTTATAGACTCGTTCAGCGTCTTGATTTCCGCTTACGGGGGAGAAAACGACCGCGATCGCGCTCACACACCTTTTTTCCACCTACGTAGTCATGGATTTTGGAAACTCCGCGCAAGAGAAGGGAAGGCGCAGGAGCTGCTTGAAACCTCAACAGTCGGGGGGGCGGGAAAACTCAACGAATTAGTTGAGTGCGCAGAGTTGTCGGAGGATTTGTTTGAAGCTCTCGTCGACCCAGATTCTCGCGAGGATTTGAGGCGTCTTATAGTCTCGATTCTTGAAGGCAGGGGGAAGATGTTCAACGTTTCGAACGTTTGTCAGGAGTCTTGTAACGAGTTTGTTGGATATTTGAATACTATGTGCAGTATTCATCCGAATGGCGATGGCGCACTTGCCGAGAGTCAGGCCAGGACCCCGCTTTTTTCTGAGATACATGTCGAGCATCCTTGGGTCGAACGGATTGTCAACATTTTGAACTCAAGCGGCGGGCCGAAGCATGTTTTACTGACAGGACACGCGGGGGATGGCAAGTCAACAATTGCCCTTGAGCTCCACAGAAGATTGTCCGGGATCAACCAACAATACGGCGTTGATCACGGTATAGGAAGGCGGGAGGACATAGGAGAATCTATTTCTATCGTCAAGGACCTTAGTGAATGGCGAATAGCGGAACAAGATGATTTGCTAAAGGAAATGACGGTAGGAAGACGTCGTTTTGTTCTTGTCGCTAACACCGGATGTTTGCTGAATCTATTTAAACGAAATTCGCCCACCTTCATGAAGACGGAGTTGGAGATTGAAACTGAGTTCCTTGATCAAATTGCGCAGCCTGAACGTGGAATGCTCGAGTTGTCGGGTGTCTCAGTTTGCATTCTCAACTCTTCGTTGTATGACAATCTCCCTCTGGCTCTGAAAGTGTTTGAACGGATGGTTTGCTCCAACCGGTGGGACGTCTGCGCGTGTTGCCGACGCAAGGGAGCGTGTCCAATTATCTGGAATTTGGGGCTTATTAAGAGCTCCCTACCGAAGGTCGTTGTTCGTCTCCATTTGCTTTTCATGCGCGCATATGAGTATGGGGATCGACTTACCATGCGGCAGTTTACCTCGCACTTTGCGTATATGATCACGTGTGGTTATGCCTGCTCTGCGATTTCAGAAAGAATCGGGAGTGATTTCATCAGAACTCCCGAGAAGTATATGTTCGTAAATAGGTTCTGGGGCGACAATGGATGGGAGTCCGACTCTCGAGCAACACAACTGAGGTCGGTGCAAGTTGTTCGTCGCCAGGCTTTTGGCCGCAAGTCAACGCCGGCGATTGAAGGGCGTCTTTGGACAAATCGTTCAAACGAGTCGAATCATGTGCACGTTTCGGAATTGACAGGACTCATCCAACGGTTGCAGAAGATAGGATCTGGTTCCAGCCCCAATGCCGAGCGGGCAAGGCTTCAAGTAAGGCGCCTGATCTATTTCTTTTTTGATAGCGAAGACGATCAGGTTTTGTTAAGACGGTTTCAGTGCGCCTTCCTGAATTCCCAGTCGCTAATTGATCTACATGCTTGGCGTAACAGCCAATCGCAGTTTCGACCGCACCGATCGGCCCTTATGAACTCCCTTTTCCAGGTGCTTCAAGAACAATACAGCGGTATCAGGTTCCCTGGTGGGAAAGTCCATGACTGGGCGCTCTATATCACACTTAACAGGCGACAGAATGACGTCCGGCAGAGCTCACAAGTTGTCCTCGGTAGACTTGACTTCAAGGATTCGTTTGAAGTGGTCATTGAGCAATATTCGTTAGGGCAGGCGCCAATACTTCTTCTAAGGGGAACCGGACGCTTTGAGGGACTTCAAGAGCAGTTAGCACTCCCCCTGCTTGACTTCATTCAACAAAGAAAAGACGGAGAAATTGGAAATGCTCTTCAGATTTCTTACGTCGATCGGCTTGAGAACTTTAAGTGCAAGATATTAGAACGCTGCATTAGAACAGATGGCAGTGAACTTCGTCTGGTTAGGGTGGATCATTCCGGCAGGCTTCAGCGTCAAACAGCCCATTTGTTGGACGGTAGGTTGGAGGTCACAAATGCCTAGGGCCATAGAAGGTTTCCCTGTGGGAATTAGGAATCCCCAAGGTCGAGATGACGCAAATCCCGCTGTCCAGCTTTTTGGTCGTCGTTTCATAACTGAGCAAAGCCCCTCGGAACTGTTGTCCGAGTTGCTGTTGGTTATGGTCTCAGAAAAGTCAGTCAGCAATCTGAACACTGAAAAGCCATTGCCCGCACTTTCTACGCTCAAAACCCCAATGCTTTCATCTGCATTTTGTTATGCGCCTAGAGCTCGTCTAAACCTCAAGTTGTTTTCATTCCTTGGTTCTTCAAAACTGGATACTAGGCACGATTCTCATAGACAACACTGCAAGGAACTGTGGAGAGCTCTCGCGAACAGACTCGTGGTATCTGACTCTGAGCGCGATGACGTTTTGCGACTTCTAAATAGTGTGTTTCTAGGCCTATTTGGGGTTGGTTCTCAGAGGACTTGGTGTGCACAAGGGTTTTTGCCTGTCAGTCGCGGTTTGTTGTCTGGGGAAGTTCTTTGGAATGAGACCGAAGCGCGAAGAAGTCTCGGTTCGGGTACATGGAATGTGGTGCTGGACAATTTTACTCAGTACTTTTCATTGAATAAGCATCGATTCATGGCCAGGGGCGGCGAGGTGTTGTTTCTGCAGATATGTAATGCCTTTTCCCAAGATGAGTTACTTATCCAATCCTGGTTGGAACAAAAGTCCGGTGATGGCGGTGCATCGCTTGCATCAATGTTGACTTCAAATGAGGTTAAACCCGACCTTTTGTACAACGAATTAGTGCTCGGAATTGATAGATTCTTCGAAGGGACTCCAAAGGCTTTTGACGAGCTTGCGAAGTTCATTGACGAGGGGGTTGACACGGCTACGTGTCAAGTCAGTGACTTTAACCCAGACGGAAGCCCACGCGCGGTGGAGTGCGGTTGGTGCGCTTCTGAGAGCTGGCGTGAAGGTTACCTTTTCGCCATTGAGCTGAAAAGGCTTCTGTCCGCCGATATCGATGTGATTGAAAAGATTGGTCTCCTTGAGATCGCTTGCGCGATGCAGGTTATGCGGTCGTTGGCGGCTCAGAGTTACAGGTTTACTGAGTCTGAGGAGACTGACGGATTCTGCCACAGGGTTCTTGTTACGGACCAGGAAGCTCCCAGTGTTCGGTTCAAGTACTTGTCGCATGAGTCGATAAATAACGTTTGTCGCAGTATTTTCGACGCAATCCGAATACCGGAGATCCAGGATTCGATTCCGTCCGATTCACGCGAAGATGCATACAAAGAGGCTGATTCAAGATATGGGCAGAAGCTCTACCTCAAGCTCGGCAAACAAATTGGTTTGTTCGTTCCCAGACGTGGGGGCAGGGTACGGTGCGTGTTTAACGACAGAATACTGCGATACCTGGTCCTTTCTTTAGTGCCTGGCGCAAGGATAACTCTGGATAGCTTCAAGGCCATGATAACCGCACACCACGGCCTCGTATTTGACGAAAACGGATTGAACGCCGACCCGGACTTCAAGCGTAAGGGAATGCCCCTCGAGGCAAGTCCGAAAGCCGACGAACATCTGGAGCGGATGCTTGATGAAGCTGGGGTTTTAGTAAGGTTGTCCGATTCATGCTCGCTCGTTAGAAATCCGTTCTATTCGGAGGCCAGGTCATGAAGTCATATGTGAACTCCATCGTTGCGCATGTCGTCGCGCAGATTGAGCACCAGGCAATCGGCGGCCATGGTCGTCTGCAATTTGTGATTCCGAGTCTTGGCGGCGCGGCGGCATGCGAACTTGCCAAGCTACTGGAGAATATCTGCTTCGATCGGGGGCTGCGCCTCATTTATAAGGTCTCGCCCGGATTGGTGAATTCTTGGCAACAGGAATTGCGGGACTGCCTTGAGCGGAAATACCTGGCTGAAGAGAGTCTGACCAATTACCGCAATAGACTTTCCGGCGATGATGTCTTGATCCAGGTGCTTGTCGGCTCCGCGTATATTGATGACAAGTCCAGCTTGGCAGACTTTCACCAGTGCGATGACGAAGTACTCTGGCATCAGCAACTAAAGAAGTCATTTGTTTCATGGATTGAACCTCGTCTTTCCGCGCAAGGCTTTGGTGACAACGGGCTAAGCGTCAAGAGAATCGACGAGATTTTTTGTGTTTTGCATGAACTTCATCACCTTATTGACCTGTCAAATTTGTTGGACTCTGTGGATTTTTCGATGCATCCCGATCGGCAGTCCCCTGAACAAGAGGTTTTGTCTCAGCTGGGCACATTGAAACTGCCGAACCTGGGATCTTTCACGTTCGGTAATCAGCGGCGTAATCTGCCGTATTACGTCGAACAGGCTTCGGGCTTTTTTTCTTGGGAGTCTTTTTCTGAGACAAAAAAGCGAAAGACGGCCTTAAAGAATGTTGACGGCTATTTTGATGCGAACGCCGGCTCTGTTCCCATGGCCGTGTATTCGGAAGGTTTTGGTGGAGAGGACCAATTCAAGTCAGCCTTACGCAAGTTCATTGAGTGCGGAGTTGCTGATACGTCTTTGGCCAGATGCGATTTCATTTATATCCTTGAAAAGATATTGAAAAGCCAGCCGAAGGCCCCAACAGATAAAGCCACCGTCAGAAAGCTTTCGGGTTCTCCGGTTGAGGTTGTTCTTAATGCCCTTTGGTTTGCGCTTGGCCAGCGGGATTCTAAGGCGGATATTGCCAAAATCGTTCTGTTGGGAAGGCAATTCCGCCACGACTTTGTGGGTGGCGACCTTGTTTCAACTGCGACATCCATCGATGAAGCGGCGAAAAAACACCTTCTGCGGTTAATTGGTGGCCTGGACGAGCTTTGTCAGAAACACATCAAACTTTCACAGTCCTGTTCCAACGGCGAAGTCGTTATCGAATCGAATTTGCTGAATGATGATTTGGCATATAGGGGACATCAGAGCGCCGAACCCTATTTTCAGTTTTCCATTGATGTCCATGATGTCGACGATGGCGTTGATTCGATGGCCTTCGCGTGGAAATTGCCTGAGATTCATCCGTACCGGCTTGCTGAGGGGCTTATTGGTCTTGCTAATGTTGCTTATGAGCGTAATCAGGAAACCTGGATACTCCCAGCATTTAACCTGCCTTACTACTCTGAATTGATGGCATGCAAGGATGAAGACGAAGTTTGCCGTGTTCTTTCGCACTGTCTTCGAGCTGGTGCCGATGGCGGTGAAGAGTTCATGGTCAACCTGTTTCGCCATGAATGGCAGCGGCCAGAGGATCCATTTGTTCCCCACATTCAGAACGTCTGTGGTTCATATGGTGCCTTTATCAGAGATGCGGGGGAAAGAGGAATTCTGGCCGCATTAAGGCTGGGGGAATCGATAGACCTCTTTGATAAGTACAAGGACGCGGCCCGTGCTTTCTCACAAAGTGATTCGGCAGCCAGGGACGGCACAAAGCTCGCAGCCATGCTCACAAGGGCATTCATGGTCATTTCCTCTAAGAAAGGTGAGGACCCCAACCGATGGGCCGTGGCGAAGTTCGAACGGTCGGGGATTGTGACCGTGTTGCATCCCGCGCTGCTTGAAATGCTTCAGTCACAGATAGCTTTTCAATTCGAGGCTTTCAGCAATGTCGCGTCTGAAGCTATTGGGGCATCATCCAAGTTCGATAGGGCCAGATGGCAGTATTTCGTTGACATGTCAGCAATGCAAATGCCCTTATCCGGTTTGCTTGTTGATGAGGATCTCAGGTTGGACGTTTCGGTAACGGGACGTGAGCTGGTTCATCGATACGGTCGCATATCTCCTGACGATTCCCCCATTTCGACACGGCTACTGACCAGGTACGATGCTGTAGATGATGAAGATATCAGTGATTCGGAAATGTTCCGGGAAACACGGGAGTCGAAGTTGTTGTTCCGACTGCTTCGTGAATACTGGTATATGCATCCGCACGCATCAGATGGAATTTCGCTGGGCATATTCCGCAACGATGACATCCAGCCTGTCTTGTCGGCTGTTCACCAATACCTTGAATGCTTGGCTGACAAGAAGATTCTTAACGAAGACAAGGCCAGCAGATACCTGGTTCGATTGGTGTTCTTTTCTAACGCGGTTGATGACTCTGCGATAGTTAATTGGCTGGAGCAATGGCAAGAACGCTGGGAGGCGGCGGAAAGCGAAGGGCGCCTTCGATGGTATCGTTATTGCCGGCTTGAGGTCGCGCGTCGCCTCGTAGGCTCTGAAAACTGCAATCGACACCTGAAGGAGATTCTGGAATCGGAAGGCGATTTTGATATCTTCGTTTTTCATAACTTCATCGAGGCTGGGCGTAAGGGAAACAAATTCAGACGTGTTGGCAACTTCAATGAAACGAAAGACACCCTTAAGTTTCCAATTCTTGAAAAATCATTGTGCGCGAGTAGCGAGCCTGACGAAGTGTTGCGTCGGGCCCAGGTGATCAGCAATCGACAGTTTAGAATCGGGGCGCTTCACACCGATCTCATGGCAAGGCTTTGTGATCGCGAAAACGGCGAATACGTCGTTCTGGGTCATGGTGATTACGGCCCTTGGAAGGCGGCCGTTGACGCCGCGCACAAGGCCTCAGAGTGGGTGGTCTGTGTCGACCCAAACATTGATGAGTGGCTGATTGGCGAAAAATCTGAGGCCGTCGAACGGCGAGAGCTTATCGGCTTTGGTACCGGCGTCGGGTCCCACGGTGAAAGCAATTACACGATATCGACGCAGAAGTTCTTCCTGAACGATCTTGGACGAATCTTGAGGGCCCAGTTCGCGAAAGTGTTTCGCTATGGGAGCTGTCCGGATGATGAAATGATCGCGGACGAGCTTCTTGATAGCGCCAAGCTCCTCGCGGGCATTTCGCTGATCAGGGCTCTTGGGCCGGATCAATACATCAGGGATTTTATTGCCTACTCGTTGGTACGCAGAATTCTGCCCCTGTCTAAGGGGTTCATATGCGACCAATTGTTTTCAATCGACGCCTACCGGCATTGGTTTGATATGACCTCTGACGAGGATGAATCTCGGCCAGATTTGTTGTGGCTCAGGGTGAGCATTACCGAAGAATCAAGGCTTAGCCTTCAGGCCAGGCTATTCGAGTGCAAGGTTGCGGACTCTAATCAAGAACACGTCAATAAGGCGAAGACGCAGATTGAACATGGCTTAAAGGTTCTGGTCAATGCATTCAGACCTCGCTCGGGTGTTTTGACCGATGACCGCCCTGACCAGCGATATTGGTATCTTCAACTTCATCGCCTGATTTCCAGCCGCGCCAGGATTGGAAATAGCGATGACTCAGCGTTTCTCGAGGCAATGGAGAAGTTGGCCGAGGGGGACTTTGATATTACATGGGACGCCGCAGTGTTTACATTCTGGACGGACACTGAGGGGGCTGGTCTGAAGACCTCCGAGGTGTTCGAGGTCCAGGTCGGTGATATGGATTTGTCTGTTCCTGTCTATGCTGGCGGATACAGTTTCGTTCGAGACATATGCGCTGGACGGATTAACGCGCCTACTGACTGGCAGCAAGGAATCGAGCTGTCGCCTGGCGGGGGTGTTGTTTCAGAGCCCCTTGTTGAAAGGGTGCCATCACCCGCTGAATTAGATGATTCGGTATCCGGCGAACTTTGGGCGACTGAGGACGTCGCTGACGAAGAAGCGAGTGTCGTCAATCCTGTGCCACCGACACCCACAGAGATATGTGACCATCAAGTTGACCTTTGTGTTGAGGGACGTGTTGGTGCGGTTGAATCAGTGTCACAAGAGCAGGGATGCTCTTCGGGGTCGGAAGTTGTCACATCTGGTTGTGTCCAAATCCCCGACAGAATACTGCTCGGCAAGACGGTGAATGGTCAAAGAGATATCTACTGGGAATTTGGGCACCCAAAACTCACCAATCGTCATCTTCTGATTTTTGGCGCCTCAGGTTCAGGTAAGACATATGCAATCCAGGCCATCTTGAACGAGCTTGGACGGAAGGGGCAGAATAGTTTAATTGTCGATTACACAAACGGTTTTCTCAGTAGGCAACTCGAGAAAGTCACAAGGTTGTCATTGAAGCCCAAGCAGTATGTATTGAAGAATGAGAAGCTTCCATTAAACCCATTCAGAAGATACAAGCAGGAAGTGGATGATAACTGCGTTATTACGGATACACCCGTCGACGTCGCCAAGCGTGTGGCCGCCATACTCAGTACGGTATACGAACTCGGCGATCAGCAGTTTTCCGTATTGATGGATGCGATCGAGAGTGGGGTTAAATCCCGCGGCGACAAGCTCACCTTGCAGGACGTTATGGCGGTATTGTCCGGATTCCTGAATGATGGCGAACATCCAAAGAATCCGGTTCAAACGACGATTAGCAAGCTCAGGCCTTTCGTTTCCGGTGAACCTTTCTCGGCTGTTGAAAACGGATACAGTTGGGACGAGCTGTTCGATGATGCGACCAACCATTCACACGTTTTCCAACTTACGGCAATGGACCCGATCACCCAGCGCGCCGTAACGGAGTTTATTCTTTGGGATCTTTATGCACATGCACGTGGTCATGGCTCGGTCAACAAACCTAAGGTTCTGGTGCTGGACGAAATACAGAATTTGGACCATGGCATTGATGCCCCCGTTGGCAAGATACTGACTGAAGGAAGAAAGTTTGGTTTGTCTCTGATTTCCGCGACACAGAATTTGAGTAGTCTGGGATCTGATGAGCAGGACCGTATATTCCAGTCAGCGCATAAGTTGTTTTTCAGGCCAGCAGAGCGTGAAAATGACAGTTTCGCGAAGTTTGCGGCACTTGCGGCTGGCAGGGGAGACAGGAACAAGTGGTCTGGCGAGTTAATGTCTCTTAGCCGTGGCGAATGCCTGTCAATAGGGCCCGTTCGAAACGACTCTGACGGTAGCATCAGGAACGAGGTCTTTAAGATCCGAATAACCGCTCTTGAAGATAGAGGATTTGACTGTGGCACGGATCAAAGCTGAGACCAATTCTCGTCTGTCTCGGAACTTCCATCGAACATTCATTCCGGAAAGGTTGTATCTCGCCAAGTTGTTGCAATACGCTGCCACCAACGGGCCGTATGATATGCAGGCCATCGCGGAGGCAACGGGAATTCCAACGGGTGTCGCCAGTGGGAAGGCGTTGCCAACAGCAGATTATTGTCTGGGAATGGGACTCGTCAGACTCGAAAAGTCCGAGGAAAACATTCGGACACTGAATCTGACACCATTCGGTCGCATTGTGTATTTGTCCGACCGGTACTTCAAAGATCCCTTGACTCAGTGGATTGCTCATCTACGTCTGTGCGATCCCCTTCAGGGTGCGGAGGTTTGGTATCAGACCTTTCACGCTAGCTTCCAGGTGCTTGGTAGTAACTTTTCACGGGACAACCTTAACGGTTGGCTATGCACAACAATGAATGTGCCACGTCAAAACGTTATCGGACCATTAATCAGCATGTACGCCAGCGAGGCGTCATTCTCCCTCTGTGGGGCCATCCGCGCATCAGGCTCGGAACTTGAAAGGCGTAAGGCTCCCATTGACCCAGCGTTTGCATACGGATATGTGGCGTGGCTGGTATCAGCCTTAGAAAGGAACGCAAACAAACAGGCGCAGATTTCCGTGAGTGAGCTCGAAGCCTATTGCGGATTTCGCAGCTTGACTGGTTGGACGCTTGGCGAGTCCCAGGAGGTCCTTGCCCTGTTGGAGCGGAAAGGTCTCGCTGTCGTTGATCGCCACATGCATCCCTGGAGTGTCAGCTTCCGTTCCTCCAGTGATTTGCAATGGGGTGATTTGTACAAGGACTGTGTTTAGGGGGGGGTATTATGCCTGCTCTTCTCCGGGACGTTGCCAGATTCGATTATGGCAGACTTTTTGACGGCGCAGTCAGCTTGGATTGGCTAACAAGCGATCCGGAAAAAGCCCGTCAGGCTGCACTTGCGTATGTGTTTCACGGGCCATCCTATCACGGTGTTGCTCAAAGAGAGGTATCTGCAGGCGGTCACCGACTGGTGGACAGCGTTTCCTTTTTTCGCGCAATCCTTGATAGGGTTTCTTCAGACGTAGGGCAACCCTTTGTGCTTGCCATTGCAGGCTATGGCAGTGGCAAGTCGCACATGGCCATCACCCTAGCTCAATTGATTGACGGGAACGATGAGGGACTCAGGGATCAGATTCTTTCCCACATGGCCGACGCGGACGCCGAAATGGCGGCACAGATCAGGGGGAAGTTGCCGGCGATGGCGAACCGAGTTCTACTCGTGGCCATCAACGGCATGAACAATTTTGATTTGGCCACGGAGGTCTCCAGGCAGATCCGTTCCAAATTGATTCAGCACGGGATATCAACCGAGCACATTGATGCTCTCAAGGAGCGATTTCTCACTGCATGCCGGATGTTGGACAACCTTGATGCGGCAGTTTATTCGGAACTGCTTGTGGAACTGGGGCTTTCTGATAAGTCTGCTCTGATCGACAGACTATCTGCCTTCGACGAGATCGCCTATTCCGCCCTCTCTAGGCTCCTGGAGACGCGTGGTATTCCGCTGAAGGCGATTGGCAGTGAGACGGTAAAGGACATTCTTGCGGTCGTGGCAGAAAACTATGTTGGCGACGATAACCCCTTCAGCAAGTTGCTGCTGATATTTGATGAGTTCGGTCGATACACCGAGTTTGCCACTACACAACCGCATATCGCCGGAAGCGGATGCTTACAGCACCTTTTTGAGGGTGTCCAGGACAACTCGAAGAAGGTCACCCTAGTTGGTTTTATTCAGTATGAACTTAAGTTGTACGAGCAACGAATATCCTCAGTTTTTCGTAACGAAATTAGAAGGTTCATCACCAGATTCGAGTCTGCGGAGAAGTATTATCTGTCAATCAATCTCGAAACGCTGATAGCCCATCTTGTTGTTAAGAACGTGAAGGATGGTGGCGTCTGGCTTTCTCGGAAGGATTCCTCTTTCGAAAACATCCACAAATGGTTCCCGTCATCTGTGAACCATGCTGTGTGGTCTGATCAGGACATGTTCAACAGGGTCATACAAAGCGGCTGTTACCCGTTGTCCCCCTTGACAGTCTGGCTACTGTTTCATCTGTCGGCGGGTGGTCAATACCTGCAACAACGCTCTGCCCTGTCATTGCTGAAAGCCGCATTCGATCTGAATCAGGACTTTGAATTCTCGACGGACTTCCCGGTCCTTCCGCCTGTGGCCCTCTGGACCGTGGCGCTGAAGAGTGAGCTTGAAGATGTTGAAGAAAAGTTTGGCAGGGGGTCAGTGGTTCAAGCATACGACAGCGTAATAGAACGAAGTGGTCAACATTTGAATGAGGTCGAACACATCGTTCTGAAGAGTGTCGTTCTTGTCGCTCTGGCCCAGCTCAAGGCATCAAGTCGTCAGGACGCATTTGTTGCGCTAATGAGTTTCTCTGGCTTACCTGATGGGGAATTCAGAACAGCGCTGTCCCGCCTCGAAAACGAATTCAATGTCATCTCCTGGGATGATTCGTTCCACATGTTCGACATTCTCGCGGATAGCGCTTCGAAATCGCAGTTTGTTAAGTATTTAAGACAGAGGTTGGAGCAAGAGTATGACTTGGAAAGGCGGGCAGGGCTGTTTTTCAAATGCTCCCAGTACATCCCGGATGTCCTTAAGGACCGCTCGCCAGTTTTTGCTGAAGCAAGGTGTGTCTCGACGCCCGAATGGCGATATGAGGCAAAGTTTGTCGACTGGGAAACGCTGAAAGGTTCAATTTCTTCGTTCGTCTCTAGTTTGAGAGGTCTGGACAATCACAGCTCTGTTGAACTCGCGCGCGGAGTTGTCATTTACTGTTATGTCGCTCCAACGGAAAACGAGGAAGTTATCCTGACCGAGGCTCGTCGTCTCTTGCGGGCAGCAATGCGCGAGGGCTCAAAGGAAGAAGTCCCGCTTGTGATCACACTGATTTTCGATCGTGACGGAATAGGCCAGAATTTGGCGGAGTTGGACATCCTGGCCGGTATGCCGGAAGAAGCCGCCGAGAACTTTGGTCGTTTCGTCGGGCCTCATGTGAGCAAAACCAAGGATCAACTGGCGAACAAAATCAAGCAGTGTCTGTTGGAACGAAAGTATGTAACAACTTTTCCGGAGGAGAAATCGTGGCCACTCCTTGACGCGGCTTGTGATGCCTTGTTTGAACACTTGTTCCCGAGGGTGCTTTCTTTTCCTTTTGATGGATATTCGACAAGCAGGGGAAACGCAGCGAAGGACTGCAAGGCATTTACCAGGGAGCTCCTGGCAGCACACTTTGAATTTGATGCTGTCAAGACAAAGGAGGTCAGCCAGAAAAACAGGATCACGACTCTGCTAAGGGACACGTGGAAGGTCGTGGGAAAGGACGGCAAGATATTATTACTTGCTGGTGACCCCGTGGCCAAGGCAATCGAGTCGCAGTGGGAAAAGACGATTCAAGTTAATGGGGTTCTGAACTGTCGTGATGCCGTTGAGTTTGCCTGTGGCCAGCCTTTCGGTGCCAGTGTCGCGTCAGCCGGCTTGTTGCTGGGTGTCTTCATTCAGGCACGGCGGGACAATCTCTATTTTGTTTTTGAAGGCAAGGTTGATGAGTTTTCGACGATCGTTGATTCCATTTGGGGGGGGAATGAACTCTCGGTAAAGGCACTTGCCAGGCTTGATGTTCGTAGGGCCGAATCGGTTGGCTCCGAATGGAGGGACTTGCTAGACGAGTGGGAATCTCAGGCGCTGCATCTTGACCTCATCCGATGTTTGGAGCGGTCGGAGGAACTTGCCTCCCGTCTGCCCGTGCCGACAGAGTTGAAGTATCGGTATTTGCACCTTTCGGAAGTTGCCCGGAAGTCCAAGGCCAAGATTGAAGCCACCGACAACCGCGAAAAAGAGCTTCTTCAAGGGTTGGAAAGCGCTCAACGGAGGCGTGACGTTGTCAAAATGGTAGACTGGATCTTGGCCTTGAACGAATTGTCGTTGGAACTTTCGAAGGATGAGCGATGGCAGACTGATGAAGTCGATGACATGCGCGAGAAGCTGGTTGAGAGTTGCCAATCAGTTATCCAGATTCTTCCACTCTGGTTGAGGGAGCAGAGACCAACAGCTCGGACGCCCGACGCACTGGCTGATCTTAAGATTCGACTGGTCGTAGGTATGGCCGGAAAGCTCAAGAAGTTGCGTCTGCAAGAGTTGGCGGAGTTAGTTGAAAAGTACTACGCCGATGTTGCCCGGAGCTTTGATGTTGAAATTGAAGCGACCAGGCTGATCGATCAACTTTCGAGGTGGTTGGAAACAAATCAGGGTTCTGTTAGCAACGCAAATATCGGCCAGATTCGGACTACGATTACCACGATTGACGGATATGAAAGAAGCATTGCTGGCTGCAAAGCAAAGCTTAGAAATACGTCCCAGAACATTCTTATGAATCAGGTGGAGGCGCTCGCCTCTGCGCTGTCCGACACTAAAAAGTCCCTCCGGCTCAGAGAGAAGGAAGTGCTCTCGCTGCTGGGGAAAATTTCGAATGAAGAATTGCGAAGTGACAAAGTAGCCGCTCTCATGGAAGAAATAGTGCGCGCCGAAAGGCTGATGGATGGCGCTGACGACGAACAACTTAAACGCCTTGGCGCCATGAAGGCTGTCGTTCAGACATTCCTAAGAATAAAAGACGAGCTTTCATCTTTGCATGTCTCGGTATCAGATTATCCCTTACGGGTACAAGGTGCTCGTGTAATGTTGTCTGGAAGCTTCGCGGAATCTGAAGTGACATGGGACGTGCCCAAGTGTTTCGACGCATTGGTGAGGGAAGCAGATCAACATCGTAGCGAGGCTGCAATAGCCTGGCTTGAAGAGATTAGTGATGAGGCTAGCGGTCTTGCCACCATGACGACCCAGGAGGCCCGCGACCTTCTTCGCACGATTTCGAATCCACCTCCATATTTTTCAGGGGAAGGTCTTCAGAGCCAGTTGTTAAGGCTTCGAGGCTCCGCTGAGTCGTATCTTGAGGGTAAGGGCGTCGAATGGCTGTTCGAAAAATACCTGGAACTGTCGCCTTCCGGTAGGAAGTCCTTTAAGACATTGATTGATGGGCGCGACTAAACGCGACGCAACTCAGGTGGCCTCCACTTCATTTTCTACACCGGGTTCATATCTATAAGTCACGGGCCTCAAAGCGTTGACATCAATCGTCCATGGGCAGAATGAACGGTCATTTCCGCCCGAAGCAATTGGCTCGTCTCCTTCGTAAGAAATGCTGATACCGGAAACGATGAAAAGTGCTGACTCCCCGGGGTGCGCCTTCGCGTGTTCAACCTCGTTCCGCGTCAAGATGATTTGGTCGCCAGACGAAATCGTTCCCTTAACCTCCACGTACAACTTCTGACCATCCTTGGTGCAGAAGAGGTCATAGGGGTTGTTTGCGCTGGTATCCAGACAATCATACCCAAGCGCCATGAAGTGGTTTTTGGCCCTGCCCATGGCCACCATCTCTACGGCCTTGTTACGCTTAGGATCGTTGCAGTAACCCTGTCCATGTATCCTGGCGACCGCGGCATCGATGACATCCTGGGCATTAGAGGCCAGTTCCCGTTGAACTTCTTGCGAATCAATGGGCTGGTCTGATTCCGGCCAGCCGCCAAGGGCATTCAGTACCCGGAACCACTGCATGGGCGTGACCTTGTATGCCCGGGTCCCTTGGCCATTTCTTACAGTCAGATCGTTCAACACGCCGGCGTCGTCTTCCGATAACCAAAGATGGCCCCGTGGTGGCAACACGTATTTGACGTCAAAGACCCGTTCGTCCGGAATTGGACGGGGGCCACACCAGTATTGATTGTCGCGGTCAAGGGACGTGCCCAGGTATGGTTCCGAAGTCACCTCAGCAAGGCCCACGACGCCCCGGAAATCATCAGTGCCCTTCGTTCGCCAGATAAGAACGCGGTCACCCGGACTCACCTGGCCGCGGGGGAGGGACCAACAATCGGTGCCAAGACCGTGAATAGCTCCATCAATGTCATAAACCTTCGGGTTGCATAGAATCGCCCAATAACGGCGATTCCCTCGCAGTGATATGAATTCCCACTTTGACTTGTCAACGCCATCGAAGACGTCGAAACCGAACGTTCGCTTTCCCCATTCGACCAGCCGAGGCTCAAGGAATCCGGGGGATGGGGCAAACGGCAATTTCAAAACCCGGGAAATTGCTTCTTTTGTTTTGTGGCCATGAAAGACCGATGACGTCTGCTCGCCCAGTGCTTCCTGGTAGAGTTCAAACGACATTTTTTGCAGCCCGATGAACTTGCCAGGCCCAAATTTGTCGTCGTCAGGATTCCAGACCCAGTATGTCGTGGTCCGCATCAGCGAGCTGGCTGCAGCGACATTGTGGATTGCGCCAACCCCGAAATTTGCAACGCCGGATGAAACCTGTGAATCAGTCGTTACCAAGTACAACCGGTTGGCCAACGGTAGGCTCATCTTTGTATCCTCGCTTTAGTACAGGCTTGGCACAGGGAACTGACGCATCACAGAGATCGCCGTCAAGTTCCGGTCAACCCATCCTCAAGATTCTTAAGCGTCTTGCCGGATGCGTCCTTCCAGGCGATGCGGCCGTTTCTGGCGCCTCCTCCGAGGATACCGGCCGCGGCAGATGGGCTGGTCATCACGACATTGCTGACGAGCCGGATTTGGTCCCCTTCTTCGACGACCAGACCGTCTTGAATCATTTGTTTCTTTGCCAGTTTCAGTCCCACCGACAGGTATTCTGCCATCCCTCCGACACCAACCGAGCCCGCGAATACGACCATTCCCTCGTCCGTGTACCTGCCCCTTGCGTCAACACCGTTCATGGGTTCCTTCATGAATAGGTCGATCCCGGCGAGGGGACCGGCGTCGGACGGATGGCTACCGTGGCCGGCCTCAACAGGGCTGGGCGAGGCGCTAGTCGAGGTTCCCGGTAGTGGCTGGAAGATAAATATGCCAAGTGTCGAAAGCAGAAGTGTCGAGGTGTCTATGAAATCCTCGATGTCGTCAATATCTGATATTGGGAGAGCAGGGCGTCGTGGCGCGACATTGTTTTCAAGTTTGAAACGGTTTGCCTGTGCAGCAAGTTCAACGAAACGGGCTTCCAGGTACTTGACGTGGGCCTTAGTCAGGTTGTCGTCCTTGCGGCAGAATACGATTACCCGCTCCCAGGATGGCTTAGTCCGTGCGTGTTGTTGAAGTCTCTCTTGGACGTTGTCGGCTTCTCCAATGTAAGCCTGCCCTCTGGAGTCTGACGCCGGCTCAAGAAGAATGTATGCACCAGGACGTTGCATCAGCGGCATTCCGCGCAACTCAGTGACACGCGTTCGCGGACAGATTGTCACCTGTCCGGGCCACGTTCCGAGTTCGCATTGCCGTATGCCTGTTGGCGACCCGTCAGGAAGATAAACGGTAATTTTCTTGCCTCTACTCATCAGTTTTACTCCAGAAATGAGGTTCGTATTGTCATCCGTCCGCAACTCCGGGGCAAGCAATTCGGTCAACACGGAATCTATGGCCAAACCTGCGGCGTAGATAGGACATTCCCTTAGACAAACCACCCCAAAACCATCCCCAGCTACTGCACAGTCTGCAGCTAAGGCATGAAGGAGGGCTCCAGGGCGGGTTCGGTTTTGCGGGCGACATCGGCCATCTGGATTGCTCTCGACTCTGTCCGCGTTGCTGATCCCCGTTGCCAATCCCCACCTTGACGATAACTGTTGTTGGATGCAAGCTTTCCACCGCCTGACCAGCGAGCCGTACCCCACATAAAAGGGAGTCGGACCAGGCGAAGTCGACATGGGGGGCCTTTGATGGACCTGTGGCATGGCTCGCTGGGGGAGTTTGTCAGCCTGGCGGAATCCAGGGCATTGACTGGGAAACTCCTGGGTACCTTTTATTCAATCTACGGCCAGCCGCCATCCACCAGTGAAACAAACAGCTGGATGAATTCCCTGCAGGCGGTGGCGCGCGCGCTTCATGACCTGCGTCCAGCCGATATCGGCGTCGCGGTTGCTGGTGGTCAGGCCACTGCGCCGGGCTCAGTGGGACTGGCGTCGCCTGCCCCGGCTGGCTGGGGACATCCCGACGTCGGCGTCGTGTCTGAATACCATCTTCCACTATCGTTGAAGCGCATCGACCTGATGCTTTGCGGTCGTGGCCAGGACCAGCGCGACCGCGCAATGATCCTGGAATTGAAGCAGTGGTCCAGGGCCACACTTGAAGACGAATTCGCCCTTAACGTGACCGTTGATGGACAGGAACGCGCGCATCCCTGCGAGCAGGCTGCCGACTATGCCAACTGGCTGACGGAATACCATGAAACCTTCGTGAGCGGCGGCGTTGTGGCGGCTCCGTGCGCCTGGCTTCACAACATGAAGCGCGCGGACGCGGACGACCTGATTGACGCGCGGTTCAGTGATCTGCTTTCGAAAAGCCCCCTGTACCTGAAGGACGACACGTCGAACCTAGCGGCATCAGTGTCGGCCAGCATCGGTCACGGCGGTGGCAATGACGTGCTGGGGCGAATCGTGGCCAGCCGATTCCGGCCATCGAAGCATGTCATGGCCAACCTGGAAGCGGTGATTGCCAGCAAGGAGTCGTGGAAGCTCCTGGGCGAACAGCGCGTTGCGTATAACGCGATCCTTGCTGAAATGCAGAGACTGCTGAAGAAGAAGGGGCGGTCGGTCATCCTGGTTCGTGGGGGGCCGGGGACGGGCAAGTCGGTCATCGCGGTCCAGTTGCTGGCTGACGCCCTGCGGATGGGGCTGACGGCGGCCCACGTGACCGGGGGAAAGGCATTCACGACGGGCCTTCGCGCCAGCTTCAAGGGCGCGGACAAGCTGTTCCAGTGGAACATGGGCATGCGTACGGCTCCATTCCAGGGGCTGGATTTGCTGGTTGTGGACGAGGCGCATCGAGTGCGCGCGACAAGCGATATCCGCTGGACGGCCGCCGCAGACCGCGGCAACAAATCGCAAACGCACGAACTGCTGGACGCGTCCAAGATCGTTGTGCTGTTGCTTGACGAAAACCAGTATGTCCGGCCCGACGAAATCGGGTGCTCGGACGAATTCGTCAAGGCAGCCGGCGACCTGCAGATTCCGTTGCGCAAATATGACCTGAACACCCAGTTCCGTTGCGGCGGTTGCAGTGAATACGTGAACTGGGTTGACAGGATGCTGGGGTTTACGGCCCCTGATGCGACTGACTGGGGTACTCGGTACAGCTTTGAACTGGTGGACAGTCCCGGGCAGTTGGACCTGATGATGGCGCAGAGTCGCGAAAAGGGTACCCGCGCACGCCTGGTTGCCGGTTTCTGCTGGAAGTGGAGCGACGTGCGCCCGGACGGCACCCTGGAGCCCGATGTGAAGATTGGCGCCTGGCAACGTCCCTGGAATGCCAAGGTCCCGAAAGGGAAGGCGACCCCCAATCCGGACAAGCATCCATATACGTTGTGGGCCGAAACCGAAATTGGCGAGAGCCAGGTGGGCTGTATCTACAGTGCGCAGGGCTTTGAATTCGACTCGGTGGGCGTCATCTGGGGAAAGGACCTCGTGTGGCGAACTGACCGATGGGTGGCCCAGCCGAAGGAATCGCGGGATGCGCCGGTGCGGAATTCCGGGGACGAAATGGTGAACCTGGTGCGCAACGCGTATCGGGTCCTGTTGACCCGGGGCATCCGGGAAACCAGGGTGCTGTGCCTGGATCCCGAAACACGGGACCATCTGGCGGAACTTGCGGCAGGGGGAAAAAAGTGATGGGCGATTTGAACCGCGTCGTAACGGCCTTGCGCGAATTCGCGTCAGAAAGGGACTGAACCTTCCATTCCTGAAACACGTCGCCACCCCGACCCGATACACGCCGCCGTATGACCCCAATATTTCCCACATCGATGGTGGCGTGATGAAGAAGACCTCCAAGTCTGACTCCGTGCCCGGAACCCGTAAAACAGCCGGCTCCATTGTGCCACCACCGGACGACGCGCTGTTCGGCCGGGTGGCGTCGATACTGGAGCAGGCCCGCGGGAACGTTGTCCGCGCCGTAAACCACAACATGGTCGTCGCGTACTGGCTGATCGGCCGTGAAATCGTGATGGAACTGCAACGCGGGCGGGAAAGGGCGGGCTACGGGGACGATTTGATTGCAGGCCTGTCGCGACGTCTGACTGCGAGGTATGGCGCCGGATGGTCCAGAACCAATCTTTGGAGTTACAGGTTGTTGTATTCACTATTCCCCGACAGGGGTGCCGCAATTCCACACACGCTGTGTGTGGAATCGGGTCAAGCCACCGGAACAATAACCGAATTCCGTGATGCCGATGGTCTGATTCCTGGCGAAGGGATTGACCTTCAACTGCCATGGTCACATTACCGGGCTTTGATACGGGTTCGCCATGACGAAGCCAGAAAGTATTACGAACGAGAGGCCGTCGCCGGCAACTGGAGCGTCCGTCAACTGGAACGTCAGATCCACACGCGCGCTTGGGACCGGTTGGTTTCAACGCGGGCGAAGCGTGCGGCTGCCGCCAAAACCGAAGCGCCAAGACCTCCCGCAGATGACGAGGCGTCGTGCCGGGCGTTTGCCCTGTCCACAGCGGATTCCGTCACGCCCAATCCCCTTGATTCCTTGAAAGACCCGTACGTTCTGGAATTCCTGGACATCCCGGACCCGGCGGCCTTGCACGAAAGCGGCCTGGAAGGCGCGATCATTGCCCACCTGCGGGATTTTCTGCTGGAACTGGGCAAGGGGTTTGCGTTTGTTGCGCGGCAGAAACGGCTGTCGTTCGATGATGAACACCTGTACGTCGATCTGGTCTTCTACAGCATCCCACTGCGGTGTTACCTGTTGATCGATCTGAAGACGGGCAAGCTGACCGCCGGCGACGTCGGGCAGATGGACAGTTACGTCCGAATGTTCGACGACCTGATGGCCGGCCCCGAAGACAACCCCACCATCGGCCTGATCCTTTGCACCGAACACAACAGCGCCGTCGCCCGGTATTCAGTGCTGAACGACCGCACCCAGATATTCGCCAGCCGCTACGTCACCTGCCTGCCCACCGAAGCCGAACTGGCCGCCGAAATCCAACGCTCCCGCGCCCTGATCGAGGGGCGGGGAGGGCAGCGGTAAGGGCCCAAGGGGCCGCACGAAGTAATAAGGCACACGGTGTGTGCCCAATTCACAAAGCAAGACCCAGAAGGATTCAGCGCACGCTGTGCGCTGAATCTCTGATGGCTGGGCGGGCAACAGGCCCCGGCACGACACGACCATGACTTCCATCTCAACGTAAGCGACGTCGCAATGAATTCTGTACCCAGCGGGTACAGAATTGACGGTCGGGTTAAGTCGTCGTTTGAAAAGGCGAATCTGCCGAGCTGGACCGGTGTTTCAGGTCGCCTGTCGCGCGTCAAGATTGGCTACCCACCGGGTAGTCAATTCAATTCGTCAACTGTTGCTGAGGATTCAGTTGTTTCCATTTTGGAAGCAACTGAAAAGGCCACACAGTGTGTGACCAATTTCAGGTCAACGACGTTCTGGCCGTTTCGGTCGTCGTGAATTCCTCAAACACCGTGTGTGGAATCGGGTCAAGCCTTTGGAATAATGCTTGAATTCAGTGAGCTCAAAGCTGATCGTCCGCACGTCAACGCAGTAGATTTTGCGTCTCAAACAACCCCTTCGATCGGTCGTGTGATCTCACCGGTGACGGTCGGCCTGGAGGCGGGGCCTCGGGCGGCACGTTCGGCGACCACGAAATCGTCTGACGAATCGACAGGCTGGGCGTAGCCGATTGCGGCGCGTTGGCGCATCAGGGAATCGATGAAGTCGCGGGCGGCGGCGGGGGTGGTGCGGCGGACGGCGACGATTTCGACCAGGAAGCCTGTGCGGCCGCGGATTGTCAGGAAGCCGGTGACCATGCGGCGCCAGGCGACGGCACACGCGACGCCCGCCAAGGCCATAAGGGACCACACGGCCATGGTCCACAACGGTCCGTCGCCATGACCAAGGATAAACATTGCCACCGCCCCCGACGGCAGAAGGACGGAAAGCAGCGCGAGCCCGTTGCTGCGGGTCTGGCGGAAGCGGCAGAACTGCACGTCAGCCAGCGAAAGGGACTTGTACAAGCCAGGCGTCGACTGGACCACATGATTCGGGAACAGACGCGACGAACCGAACTGGGCGATTGGCTGCGGAACCATTTCCATTTTGTTCACCGTGTTGGAAGACCGGGTGTGTATCGACGGCGACGCGCGGGTGTTTCAGTGTATACGTACAGCAGGTAAGGGGGCGTCCCTGTGGCGTCAAATTGCATCGCAGTTCTGGTACATCTTCCGATTTCCGCAGGCATGTTAAGGTCGGCGCGACTTCAGAACAGCAGGTAAGCGGCGGCGGCCATGGCGGCGGGCTTGATGTCAGGGCCATCGAGCGTTGCGATGGGAATGCCCATCGCCGATGAACCCTTGAAAAGAAGTCTGCCGGCGAGCGAGGCCACGGGCACCCCCCAGGTCGAAGAACCCTTGAAGACCTGGTCATTCTGGATGCAGGCAATCGGGATTCCCCATGAACCCGTTCCCATGTAAAGACTGTTCCCGTCGGCACACATAATCTGCACGGAATTGCTGGATGGACCTTCAAACACCCGTCCCGATTCGATGGTCAGGATTGGCACTCCCCAATCCGAAGAACCTCTGAACACCTTTGTTGCCATCATTGCCCCTTCACCTGGAAGGTCTTGCTGTTTCCGGACATCACAGACCCGATATTCCTGGCGGACCTCTGGAAGTTCGTGGTCTAGTAGCCTGATGGTACCGTCCGTGGTAGATTCCGGCAACAATCAACACGGCCGGGAGCCGGACAATTGCGTTATTGAGATGATGGCCATTTGACCCGTGAATGGGTTGTCAAATGGCCGGACATTTTAAGTCAGCCCCGCGAGGTTTGTTATGACTCAATGTTCGGATTTCACGCGCTTCCTGGTCTCTGACAATGGTGACTACGTTCTGGACTTGGAGATTGGACTGCTGTGGCAGCGTTTCCCGGTCGAAAATGCGGTTACCTGGAAGGAAGTACAGGGCACACCACCCACCATAAAACAGTTAACCAGACTTGCGGATCCCAGTTATCCGTCCTGCCTTAATCCTGTCTACTTTCCTGGCAATCAAGCCGGCTCCTATTGGTCGTCAACAGAGGATTCGGAGTTAACTTACTCGGATCAAGATGGCTCCAGAGACACGTTAAAGGTTTTCAACTTCGACAAGTATTCCGTCGGTTCCGCCGACGCTGAATTAAGGGCAATGGATCACCGTCGATGCACATCCCACACCACTTACGATAAGCAACGGGCTCGCGTGATAGTTCACCCGGCGAAAGCCACTCCAGGTCATCTCTGGAAATTCAACGACAGCAGCATGGTCTGGAATTTTCCCGAATGGCTGCTGGAAGCGCAGAAACAAGAGCGCCGAATGGAGGCAGATCAAGCGATTAAGAACGGAACGCTGCTTTCATGGCTGACGACAATTGGCGATTCATGGTTTCTGGACCGTGTTGCGGCATCCGAATCATTGAGTGACCTGCTGGCTCCTCCAACAGCCGAACGCGAAATTGAATGGGCAAATGCTCGAGAGAGGATTAGGCGCGAGGAGGAGCAACGGCTGCTGGAGGAAGTGGCTCGCAAGGAGTCCGAACGAAAGGAAGCCGAGGCTCGCAAGGAAGCCGAGCGAAGGATTGCCGAGTATCGCAGGGAGACGCAGCGACGGGTGGAGTCGGTCAGGCGAAGCCCACGCGGAGAACCGGTCAGACGCAGCCCGGCGAAAGGAAATTGGGAAACCGAAAGGGATCGCAAGATGCTCGACGGTTTGGGCATGGGTGCGCTTTCGGGTGCCTGGTTTGGCGGTCTTTTCGGCCTTGCGCTTGCGGGGATGTTGTTCTTTAAGGGCTGTGCTTGTTCAGCTGTTGGAATGGGTCCCCCGGCGTCGTTTAACTGGATTGCTGTGCTGGCTGTCGCCGGTATAGGTGCGGTCATTGGGGCCATATTTATGTTCTTCTTCCCTGACTAGTAGCCGATCTGCGTTAGCCGTGTTCGGCCGGCTTCGGCCCAACTGCCTCCCGAACACGCCGCGTACATGGCCCGTGGGCTTGCGCAGATCTGTGAAAAGTGTGGTGAGCCAATCAGTCAATCGGATGCTTTCTGCGGTAACTGCGGGGCATCCCTGAATCCCTGACCGCGCGCCTGTCGGAATCGTCGTCACGCGCCGTGGCGTCCCCCTTGGCTTGGGATAAGGGATTGATCTTATCAAGGGGCAGTGATATCCAATACGGCGGAAATAAACCAGCCACGAGGTATGCCGTGATGTTGTCGAAGCGTGTGTCCAGTGCGCCGTTCGTTGCCCCGGTTGCGTTCCTGGTTGTGGTCGGTTTGGCCGGGTGCTCGGCGGTAACAACTTCGAATTCTTACTCATATCGAAAAGTCCAGACAGAAAACGAAAGTGTGGGGACCGGAAGTCCATTATGGATTAAGAACACCACGCTTGTTGATGAGTACAAAAGTAACGGCGAGGTTTCTTCCGCGGTTCATGTGGGATTTCTTTACTGCGAAAAGGTTGCTGGCAGTGGCCCGACTTGTGTTCCGGTCGAGGTAAAATCGGTTCCGGTTAATATGACATATTCGCCCGTTGAGCTCTTTCGAGTGTCGAGCCAGGGGCAAAAGAATGGCCCGAAGCCGACCACGAATACGACGCCCGTAAATGCGGAACAATCGCAAGCGGCGTCACCACCACCGAGGCAGGACACAGAAGTGCCACCGGATTTTCACTCCAGATACCCTGGCCTGTGCTTAACAGAACCTGTTCTTTCCAGCAAGGTCATCACGATTTCAGACGGGCTTGCGGTCGAAGATCTTGTCGATCATCTGAAATGCTGGATTGGGAACAGGATTGAGACATTCAGTCCCGACAATGTCCGCTTTGAAGGAACGCTGTCTTCTGTAGATGGCGGAGATTATCCGACCATATCCATCTGGACAGACTTGGGAATGAAGATTAAGTCCATCCTTTCATTGGCAGCATCGAAAAGCTTCAGACTTCGGCGAAGTGACAATCCGAAATACCGGAAGGGCGAATGTAATTCGCCCCTACAAGCCCAGGGCAGCGCCGAGTCCGGCAGAATTTACATCCGCGCCCAGGGGCAGCGCTGCCCAATCCACATTTACATCCGATGGCGTTGAAACCGGGCGGGGGCGGCCATATAATCCAGCCGGTTTTTTGCGTTTCGATTACAACCGAGGGCGTTTTGATGAAATCTGGCAGGTTCCTTGCGATTTGCGGTGTGTTCGGTCTGGTTGTTTCGGTCGGCTGCGATGAAGTCGCGGTCGGTTCACTGGGGGCGGTTCAGGCCCCGATTATCGGCGGAACGGCGGTGCAGGACGGCTCGTGGCCGGCGGTCGGCGCCATCACGCTTTCGCCGGATTCGATGTGCAGCGGCACGCTGATTGCCCCGAATATCGTCGTGACGGCGGCCCATTGCGTGAACGACCCGGGATACGTGCCGACAAAGTTCACACTGGGCTACGACATGGACAACGGGACCGACTATGAAGTGTCCCAGTACTTCGAAAATCCGGACTACGACGCGGGTGGCTGGGACGACCCCGGATCGGGCGACGTCGGCATTCTGGTCCTGAAGGAAAACGTCCCGGGCGTCACGCCCATGGAGCTGTTCACCGGCGACTTCACCCAGTTTGACGGCGACGACATCATCTTCGTCGGTTACGGCAAGCGCTCTGTCAACCAGCAGTTGTACGGCCTGAAGTACCAGGTAACGCTGACCATCCAGGACATCGACGCGAACGGTTTCTGGAATTACACCACTTCGACCGACCCGCACAACACATGCGGCGGCGACTCGGGCGGGCCGGGCTTCGTCCTGTCCGGCGGCAAGTACGTCATCGGCGGGTTCGTGTCGTCCGGCGACCAGTACTGCGTGGAAGACGGGTACAACATGCGCGCCGACGCGAACGCGACGTGGCTGCTTGACATGGTCGAGCAGTACGGCGGCGGGGTTGTCGGCCCGGTCTGCGGCAACGGCGACTGCGAAGACGGCGAAACGCTTGAAAACTGCCTGAAGGACTGCTCGGCCGGCACCGAAGTCTGGGGCGAATGCGCCGACGATTACACTTGCACCGGCGACATGTTCTGCCTGCAGGTCGGCCAGACTGAATTCCGCTGCACCGTGGCGTGCGACGACCTGGAACTTGGCGGCGGATGCCCGTTGCAGTCCATGGCCTGCCACGAACTTGAAGACGGGTCCGGCGCGTGCATCGACATCGGGCTGGTCTGCGGCGACGGTCAGTGCCAGTACGGCGAAACGGCCGAATCCTGCGCGACCGATTGCGACATTGAATGCGGCGACCTGACCTTTGAAGGCTGCTGCGACGGCACCAGGGCCGTTTACTGCGACAACGGCCAGTACCGCGCGGTCGAATGCGCACCCGACGCCGTGTGCGGCTGGGTCGCCGACGGCCAGTATTACTTCTGTACCGAAGGCGCTGCGACCGCCGACCCGTCGGGCGAACTGCCGATGTCGTGCGAATCGTTCAATTTCCAGCAGTGCGGCGATGGCGACTGCACCGGCACAGAAACGTCCGAAACCTGCGCGGACGACTGCGGCGCCGTCGATTACTGCGGCAACGACGCGTGCGACCACGGCGAAACCACCGCGACGTGCCCGGAAGACTGCCCGGTCGTCGATGACTGCGGCAACGACGTGTGCGACGACGACGAAACCACCGCGACGTGTCCGGAAGACTGCCCGGTCGTGGACGACTGCGGCAATGACGTCTGCGACGACGACGAAACGACCGCGACGTGCCCGGAAGACTGCCCGGTCGTGGACGACTGCGGCAACGACAAGTGCGACAACGATGAAACGTCAGCGACCTGCCCGGAAGACTGCCCGGTGATTCCGCCAGACTGCGGCGATGAAACCTGCGCCGTTGGCGAGGACTGCCGCAACTGCCCCGCGGACTGCGGCGAATGTCCGGTCGGCGACGACGTGATTGAAGGCGACGACGGCGTTCAGGACACGGTCGAACCCGGCGATGCCACACAGGCCGGCGACGATGGCGAAGTGCGTCATTCAGGCGGCTGCTCGGCGGGCGGCGGCACGGCTTCGGCCCCCCTGTTCATCATGCTGGTTCCGCTTGCCGCCGTGCTGTTCGCCAGGCGTCGTAACGGCGCGCGCGCGTAAATCCCCCACAAAATCCCGTCCGCGGGCGCGTCCCGCAGGCATTTCAACTGTCACAGGCCGGCGTTTCCTTGTGGTATAGTGCGGTGGACTGTCCCCACGGGGCCTGTTAATGAGTTTCGTGCTTCAATATCCCGGCAGCTCGCGTCTTGACGCGGTGGCCGCCAGAATGGACATCATAGGGTCAAGCCCTTCGGTCGAAACGGCCACGTCCATCCTTGAAGGGCTGGTCGCCGCATGGGAAGCGGGGCTCAACTTCAACGGCACGCTGCAGGCGATCCAGTTGTTCACGAAGGCGGCAGGATATGCGACGCCGCCACCCGCCATGGCGGTAAGTTCGGGCCACAATCCGTCGGCGGACGCGTGCAGGCTGGCCGAGCGGTCGCTTTCGGTCGCCCGGAACACGTGGGGCCCGCTGATCGGGATGCTTGGCGCGCGCGACGCGATTTTGTCGTGGCAGGCCATCGACGGCCTGTTCGCGTCCATCATATCGGGACATCTGCACGAAGACGTGATTACCGCGGGATTCAAGAACATCGAAACCGCGCAGTACCCCCAGTCGGCGACGGCGTCGTTCATCGCCCGCCGGCTTCTGACCATGGGCATCCTGGATTCGCGCCTGGTCGACCTGATCGAATACCTCCGCATTAACGCCAGGTTCCCGCAGGAAATGGCGCTTGTGGCCGCCACGGAATCCCGGCTTGATTACCAGATCCTGGTCCAGTCGCTGAAGCGTTCGGGGGCGGCGCTTGAAGCGCTTGCCGCCGTGCGGTCGCTTGACGAATCGGTGTCGGACACGTTCGGTCAGGAATTCTTCGTGGACGTGGGTGGCGACGAAAACAGGCAGGCGGGGGATCTGCTGTCGAAACGGGCCCTTGCCACCAGGACCGAGTGGAACATAAGCGACCCGTTCCTGGACAGTTACGTCGAATTCATCATCGGCCGGATCGAGGCGGGCGCGGGCAATCCCGGTCATGCGCGCCGGGTGTTCGAGCAGACGTTCCGCGCCGGGTTCGCGCCGTTCGACTCTACGATTTATATCGCGTACCTGGCGACCAGCGAGGGTGACCACGAAGTCGCGCGAACGGCCGTGGAAAAGCTGGTCCACACGCACGCGATTCCGATTACATTCACCGAGGCCTTCGGACAGTGCCCGAACGCGTACCGCAGGGCCGGGGGCGAGCTGCCGAAGCTCGAACGCCAGTTCCCGATGGAAAGACTTGTCGAGGATTGCCGCCACAAGCGCGCGGCGATCGACGCGGACTTCGAACAAAGGTTCGAAGAAACCAGCGCGCCGGCAGTTGACCGATTCTGGTCGGGCAAGGCGGAAAACCTGCTTATCGGGCTTGGGAAAGTGCTTCAGGCCACTGACTTTGACGCTGGTGTCGGGTGGCCGGAAAGAACAATCCGGCTTCCGGAAATCCTTCTGGTCAAAGCCTGCGTCGACCAGCTTCCCGGCCTGTCGCCGATCGCCCGCCAGGTCTTCTTCGAAGCGGGCAGGGGCGGGGCGCCGGTTACGGAAGTGACGTCGCAGATCGTGGATCTGGCCGGTTACTACAAGCTGGACTTCGATCGGATGGCCAGGCTGGTGCCGGCCTGGGCGTATTCGTCTTCGGTGGCCATCGGCCGCCTGGAAGACGCGATCAAGGCGCGCGACGAATCGGCGGTCGACAACGTCCTGGACCAGTACATCGACCTGGACGGCGTGCCGTCGGGCCTGCTTGCGGAACTGTACGGGCGCGTGACCGGCGGCGACTGCTGCCTGGTGAACCGTGAAAAGGTCCTGCTGATGGGCGTCCGGCTGTGGAAGGCGTCCCGCGGCGGTTCGGGCGCGCGGATACTGAAGACGCTGCGCCAGATGTCGATGGACCTGCTTGCGGACGAAGGCGCGCGCGGGCTGTGGATAACGGCGCTGGACGCGATCCTGGACACGATCCCGGATGACGAAACCCGCAAGACGATTTGCGAGTGGTTCCTGGCAACCGCGGATCGCCAGACCGGCCCGCGTGCAGACCCGATGCTGCTGAATGTCGGGATGGTCCTGGCGCAGCGTATCGGGCCCCCGTTCGCGGAAACGATCAGGGCCAGGATGCGGGATCTCGTCCTGGCCGGTGACCGGCGTGAACCGGAAGGGCTTGGCGCGGCCGACCTTTCCGGACGCATTGTGCGGCTGAACCAGTGGTGCGAGGGCGACGCCGACGCGGACGCGCTGATATCCGAATGGTTCCATCGCTGGGTCAGGGCACAAGGGATGCGGGCGCCGGGCAACTGGGAGGCCATTTCCGACGTTGCCAGCCTTGCCATAAGCAGGACCGGCGACGACGAATCGCGCCTGGCCGTCGCGGCGACATCCCTTCGCGTGCTTAATTCCAGGCTGGTCCAGCGTGGTGGCGGCCGCCAGAAGGCGAGGATACTGGCGCGGATCGAAATCCTTGCCGAGATCCTGCCCGAGGCTGCGCAGGTCGTCGCCGCGTGGCGTGACAAACGGCACAACCGCAGGGTACGGCTTTCCGTCTGGGTCGGGGTCGGCGCGATCCTTATTGCCGCGGCCGTCATCCTGGGCAGTCTTTATTCCCGCTGACAGCGCGCCGCGGCAAATTCGTTTGGTATTTCGGGGGCATCCATCAATTGAAAAAACTGACATTCGTCATTATCGCGGCCTGTTTCGTGGTCGCCTGCGGGGAAGAAATGAAGAAGGAACAGGAAGCGCCGGTCAAGCTGGAAAACCCGTTGAAGGAGCCGGTGATCGAACATTTCCAGCTCGATAACGGGCTGAAGGTCTTCATGGTGGTCGATCGCACCGCGCCGCTGGTGGCCGTGGACGTCAACTACCACGTCGGGTCGAAGAACGAAAAGCCCGGCAGCACCGGGTTCGCGCACCTGTTCGAACACATGATGTTCCAGGGGTCGCAGCACTATGACGACGATTACTTCAAGCCGCTGCAGGACATCGGCGGGCAGGTGAACGGGGCGACCAGCACCGACCGCACGCGATACTGGGAAATCGTGCCGTCGCCGTACCTGGAACGCGCGCTGTGGCTGGAATCCGACCGCATGGGATATCTGCTGCCCGCCATGACGCAGGAACGGCTGGACAACCAGAAGTCCGTGGTCCAGAACGAGCGCAGGCAGAATTACGACAACCGGCCGTATGGGACCGCGTGGGAAAAGATGGCCGGGGTCATGTACCCCCCGAACCACCCGTATTCATGGCTGACGATCGGGTCAATGAAGGACATCGGCGCCGCGACGCTTGATGACGTCAGCCAGTTCTTCAAGACATGGTACACGCCGAACAACGCGACGATCGCGATTGTCGGGGATATCGACGTCGAAAGGACGAAGGCGCTGGTGGCGAAGTACTTCGGCGCGATTCCGCCCGGGCCGGCCGTGGCGGGGGTGGGGCGCTGGCAGCCGAAGGTTGGCAGCGACATCGTGCTGGATCTGACGGATCGCGTCCAGCTTCCGCGCAACTGGGTTTCCTGGCCGACCGTGCCCATCTTCGACGCCGACGAAGCGGCCCTGGACGTTTTCGGGCAGATACTGGGCGGCGGGCGGACTTCAAGGCTGTACCAGGAACTGATTTACAAGCGGCAGATCGCCCAGGACGCGATCGCGGGCCAGCGCAGCTCGCAGATAGCGGGGGCGTTCGACATCGTGTTGACCCCGCGCCCGGGTGTCGCGCCGATCGACCTGGAAAACGCGGCGCTGGATGTGCTGCGGGACATGCTGGAAACCGGCGTCACGCAGGAAGAACTTGACCGGATAAAGACACAGATTTCTTCGGAATTCGTGCGCGGCATGGAAAACATCGGCGGGTTCGGCGGGCTGGCCGACCGCATAAATTCTTACCAGCATTATCTGGGGCGGCCGGATGGATTCCGCGCGGACCTGCAGCGGTACCTGGACCTGACGACGGACGACGTGGTCGCGGCCGGGCGCAGGCACCTGGCGGGCGGGAAGATCACGGCCAGGATTACTTCGGCGGGCGAGTTGTCTGCGGCGGCGCAGGACCAGGCCGATCGGACCGGACTGCCTGGACGCGGGGCGGAGCGGCCCTTCGATCTGCCGGACCGGCGGACGTTTGAACTGGATAACGGGCTGAAGGTCGTTGTGGTGACCCAGGACAGGCTTCCGCTTGTCGGGATGGCGCTGGTGGTGCCAGGGGGGGCCGCGGCAGACCCGGCGGGGCGCCTGGGGCTGGCGTCGCTTGTGGCGGACCTGCTTTCGGAAGGCGCCGGCGACCGCGACGCGACCACGTTCGCCGAAGCGGTCGAGGCGACGGGCGGGCTTCTGGAAGCCGGCGTTGATTCCGATTCGTGGTATGTCAGCGCCTCGGTGCTGAAATCCAGCCTGCCGGCCATGCTGGGGCTGATGAACGACATGGTGACGCACCCGATGTTACCGGCCGAAGAGCTGGAAAGGCAGCGGGCGGAAAGGCTGACGCGCCTGACCCAGTCGCTGGACATGCCGATGTACAACGCGTCGGTGGCGGCGATACGGTCGATATTCGGCGACCATCCGTACGGCCATCCCCAGTTGGGGACGACCGCGGACGTGAAGGCCATCACCATCGACGACGTGCGCGGTTTGTACGGGAAGTGGTTCAGTCCGGCGGATTCGGTCCTGATCGTCGCGGGCGACGTGACGCCGGAAGAAATGCGCGCGATGCTGACCGGGACGCTGGACGGATGGAAGGCGGTTTCCGGACTGCCGCCCAGGGTGCCGAAGCCTGAAAGGATGCCGCGTACGTTCACGATCGTGGACATGCCGGGTGCCGAGCAGTCGGTGGTGCTGGTGGCGGCGCCGGGACCTGCCAGGGCCATTGACGACATCGCCGCGATCGACGTTTTAAACACCGCGGAAGGCGGGTCGTTCGTGTCGCGCCTGAACCTGAACCTGCGCGAAGACAAGGGCTACACGTACGGCGCGCGGACGGTCTTCGACATGAAGCTGGCCGGCGGGGTGATTTACGCGACGGCCCAGGTCCAGAACGAGGTCACGGGCGCCACGATCACCGAAATGCTGAAGGAACTTGTTGAAATCGGCACCACCCGGCCACTTACGCAGGAAGAGCTTCGTTACGCGCGCGATTCCATCATCAATGGATACGCCGGGCGGTTCGCGACGATCGACAAGATCGCGTCCGAGCTGATCGACACGTACGTCCACAACCTCCCGGCCGACGCGGTCGAAACATACCCGTCCGAAGTGGCGGCGGTTTCCGTTCAGGACGTGACCGATGTGGCCGCGCGCTGGTTCGCGGCGGACGCGCTTTCAATTGTCGTCGCGGGTGACGCCGCGAAGATCATGCCCCAGTTGGCCGCGCTTGGACTCGATGTGCCGGTGAAGGTTGTTGATCGGGAAGGCAGGCCAAGAAATTAGATCGATGGGATGATTGGAATCCGGGGTTATTGAACCTCAGAAACGAAGGCGTCGGGGCTGAAGGGGACGCCGAACGCGGTCTTTACGAATTCGGGCCACGGCTGGGCCATGCCCGGCTTGAAGATGGCGTTGACGATGTAGGTCCCGAATTCCTTCTTGCCCACGAAATCGAGCGTGCTGGTCGGGCCCTGGTGCCCGGCGAGCGTCGCCAGCTTCTGCCGCAGCATCGCGCCGAACAGTTCACCCAGCAGGTAGTTGTGGTAGTAAACCGGGGCGATCGTGAAGTGCGGCTTCGCGGCCCAGTCGGACGCGTCGCGGCCTTCCGGCCTGGTCAGACCCTGCAGGCTTTCCACGTGGTCGTACCACAGCATGTTCAGGTCCGCGCGGTCCGGGTTGGTGTACAGGTCGTGTTCGAAGAAGAACATGACCATGGCCCAGCGCGCGAAGATAAGCTGTTCGCGCTGGCGCTGCTTCGCCAGTTCCGGGGCGACCTTGTCCACCGCGGCCGGGTCCGCGCCCGCGTAAGCCTTCAGCCACGTCGGGTTCTTCGCCAGCGCGCCGAACAGCATCGCGATGCCCTCGGTCGTCAGGATGTGGGCCGAATCGCGCAGGATCCAGGGCAGGGCGGGGTCGTTGTACTTCGAATACGCGGCGTGACCCGATTCATGCAGCATCGTGTCCATCCACTCCTGGGTGGGCTTCACGTTCAGCAGCATCCTGACGTCGCCCGAACGGTCGATGTCGGTGCAGAACGCGTGCTGGTCCTTGCCCTCGCGTTCGTAAAAGTCCGAATTCGTGATGATTTCGTCGATGGGGATTCCGATGTCCGTGAAGAACTTGCCGCCGATGGCGACAATGTCTTCCTTTGTTTTGTCCTTGTAGAACACGTCCAGGTCCAGGGTCGGCGACGGGGGCGCGGCCTGGAAGAACGGGTTGTCGTAATGCCAGGGGCGCAGCTTGTCGGGGGCCACGCCGTACTTCGCCGCGATTTCGGCGTCCAGAGCGGCCTTCATGTCGGCAAACGGCTTGTCCGTCTTCGCCTTCAGGTCCTTGAACAGCGCCAGGACCATGTCGGGGTCGTGGTCCTGCAGACGCATACGCATTTCCCAGTAATTCGCGTAACCAAGCATCACGGCCGCCTGGTTGCGGACGCGCGCCAGGTCCAGCAGCATCGGGCCGACCTTCGCCCCGACCTGCTTCAGCGCTTCCCACGCCTGCTGGCGCTTCGCGGAATCGGTTTCAGCCGAAAGCACGTCCAGGAGGTCGTTGTTCGTGTACTTCTTCCCGTCGATTTCAGCGCGGAAGGTGTTGAACGTCATTTCTATCTCGGACGACATCTTCACCAGCTTTTCAAGCATGTCCGCCGGGAGCTGGTTTTCCTTGTAGTTGAGCTCGATCATCTTCATCGAGCGCGCCGTGACTGGCGCAAGAAGATTGGCGTTCTTCACGAACGTCAAAACCTTCTGGTACCTGTCGGGATCCGAAAGGTACTTCCTGGCCGCAAGATCCTTCGCCGCGTATTCGTCAAAAGCCGCCTTGTCGCCGGTGTTGGCCGCCTTCCAGTAGGCCAGGGCCGATTCTTTGTAAAGGCCGCCGACCGTGACCCCGAATTCCTGGACGAACGCATCCGCCGCCCGCTGGATTTCTTCCTTGTTCACCTGCTCATCCGCCTTTTTCTGCGTTGCCGCCGCCGGCGCGTTCTGCATGAGCGCCTTGTCGGCCGTGGCCGCTTCGTCTTTCTTTCCGCCGCTGCAGGCCACCAGCATCGCCAGCGCCGCAAAAGCCGCAATCGATAACACGCGCATCATTACCCTCCCGGGGGTCCGAATGTGGACAGGTGAATTTAATCAGAACTGCTGGCAGGGTCAACGAAAAGGGCTAATGGCAGTTCGATCGTCACGACGAACCCGCCTTCCGGGCGATTCGCGGCGCTGACACGGCCATGACAGGCGCCGACGGCGGTCCTGACTATGGCAAGGCCAAGGCCGACGCCGCCGTGATCGCGCCCGCGGGAGCTTTCGACGCGGTAAAACGGCTCGAAGATCTGTTCAAGCATTTCGGGGGGGACGCCCGGCCCGTGGTCGGCCACCGATATGCGCGCCATCTTCGCGTCGGCGTCGGCCGTGATTTCGATCGGGCCGGCGGTGCCCGCGTACCTGACGGCGTTGCGGACCAGGTTCCCAAGGGCCCGCAACATCAGGTCCCAATCGGCGTATACATTAATGTCTTCAGGCACGGACACGGAAACATCGATCGATTCATCCGGGATTTCGCGATCGACTGTAAGCGCCGCCACCTGGAAAAGGTTCACTTCGCGAAGATTCACCCTGCCGCTTGACGCGTCCGAACGCGAAAACGACAGAAGGCCGTTCACCAGGTCGGACATCTGCTGGATTTCATCCTTCAGCGCAAGGACCCGGTCGCGGTTCGCATCGTCGGCCGATTCTTCAAGAATCCCGATGCCAAGCTGCATGCGGGCCAGCGGCGAGGCCAGTTCGTGAGCGGCGTCGCCCAGAAAGCGCTTCTGGCCGAAGATCATGCGGGAAAGGCGATCCGACATGTGGTTGATGGCGCGGCCCAGTCGGCCGATTTCATCGTGTCGATCCTGGTCCAGCTTCACATCGAACACGCCGTCGGCGATCTTTTCGGTCGCCCCCGTCATCAGCGTGAGCGGGTGCGTGATGTGACGCAGCATCGGAACCCACAGGAGCACCGAAATCACCATCGCGATCAGGATCATCACGATATACGGCGTGGGATCCAGGAACAGCCCGTTGCCGGTGACTGACTTCGATTGACCGAGCAGGACCATATCCAGGGGCCCCATGGTAGGGTGAGTGAAGCGGGGCACGCGCATCCCGGCCCAGTAAAGCCGGGGTTCTGACGTCATCATCTTGAAATACGGGCGACGCGGCGCCGACTGACCGCCGCCGCAACCCGGCCCGTTGCATTCGACGACTTCGGTCGTGCTGTCACACCGGCCGTTGACGCAGGTCCTGGCGCTGACGACGCGGCGCTGCTGCGCGATGGGCTCGCCGAACTGGCTTACCACCCTTCGGAATACCGGCTGGGGCAGCTTTTCCCGGTTGCCGGCCACGATCAGCCCGTCGGTCGTCATCAGCGTGAAGTCGACCACGTACGCTTCCGAGTAGCGCTTGACGATTTCGTCCCACTTTTCGGGCGGCGCCATTTCCAGTTCACGCGAAAGGCTGAACCCGAGCATGGGCAGGCGGCCGTGGGCCCGGCCGAACAACGCGGAATCAGGGCCGATGCGGAATTCCAGGTCGAGCGAGAAATAGATGATGCCCGCGACGACCGCGAGATTTAAAAAACCCCACAGAAGGATCTTTGTGGAAAGGCTTGAGCGAAGCCGCATTGTTACTCCTGGTTCTGGTCGACGAACATGTATCCGACGGATCTTACCGTCTTTATGAACCTTGGCGACTTGGGATCGTCGTCCAGCTTCCGCCGAAGCGATGAAATGTGGACATCGATGGACCGGTCGAACACGTCGTAATCGCGGCCGGCGACGCGGTCAAGAAGCTGGTCCCTGGACAGCACGCGACCGACCGACTTCGCAAGCTGGTACAGAAGTTCGAATTCGACCGGCGTCAGTTCGACGGGCTGGCCGTTCAGGCGCGCGGTCCTGGACGGGTGGTCGATCTTCAGGCCGCTGATTTCGAGGACCTGCTCGGTGCCTGAACGCGCCACGGCTGTCGACGCCTGGGTCCGGCGGATCACGGCGCGCAGGCGGGCCAGCAACTCGCGCGTGGAAAAGGTCTTCGGGATGTAGTCGTCGGCGCCCATTTCAAGCCCGACGATGCGATCGGTTTCATCGCCGCGCGACGTAAGCATCAGCACGGGAACGTCGTGGTCACGGCGCAGCGCCTTCAGGACTTCGAAACCGTCCATTCCCGGCAGCATGACGTCCAGGATTACCGCCCCGAAGTTGCCCGTGCGGATCATGTCCAGGCCGGAGGGACCGTTGAAAGCGGTTGAAACCACGTAACCGTGCGGGGCGAGGTAATCCCGAACCAGCGCGCACAATTTCTGGTCGTCATCGATGATCAGGACGCGGAAGGGCTTTTCGGATGCCTGCTCGCTTTTCATCATGAACCTCCCCGGGGCAAATGACCGGGTCAACAAGGAATGGGCTAACGATAATCCCTTGAATCTTTTGAGCAACCCAAATTACAAGAAGTTTACAAAGCGATTCTTTTACCTTAAGCGAATCTTAATACTGGTATCCTATCTTTCGGTTCGTTGTGCGTTGAAAAAGGAACAAACGAGGGGAAATCAGATGAAGAAGACAACTCTTGCGGCGTTGGTGGTTCTGGGTCTGTTCACGGCGCTTTCGATGACGGCGTTCGCCAAGCCGGGCGAAGGGCAGGGCAAGGCCGGCGGGGAACCTGAATACTTCGGCCAGGAACAGGCCGGCGGCCACTGCGGCGCGATGGCGGCGGAAGATGGGGCGAAGGGCGGATGTGGCTGCGCGAACAAGGACGCGGCGGCCGCGGGCGCTGCTGAACCTGGCAAGGCCTGCGCGTGCGGTCCCGACTGCAAGTGCGGCTGCGCGGCGGGCGGCGAATGCAAGTGCGGCCAGATGGAAGGCGGATGCAAGTGCGGCCAGATGGAAGGCGCCGGACACCAGGGCTGCGGCGCGATGATGGGCGAAGAAGGCAAGGGCTGCGGCTGCGGCATGGGTGAAGGCCATCACAAGGGTCATCACGGCAAGAAGGGCGGCCACAAGTTCTGGAAGTGCCCGAAGGCCAGCGCTGAACTGGGCCTGACCGACGAACAGAAGAAGACGCTTGAAGACATGGACGCCGTCGCCGAAAAGAAGGCCGAAGCGATCCATGGCGAAGTTAAAATCCTGAAGGACCAGATGAAGGCGCTGTTCGACGCCGAACCGATCGATGTCGAAGCGGTCCGCGCGCTTGCAAGCCAGATCGCCGCGAAGAAGGCCGAAAAGAAGGCGCTTCACATGGTCCAGAAGGCCGAGGCGATGAACGTCCTGACGGCGGAACAGCGCGGCAAGATCAAGGAACTGCACAAAAAGATGATGGACGGCAAGGGTCCGATGGAACAGGACGACGCCGAAATCAAGTGCCCGAAGGCGATGGAAGAAAAGGCAGCCCACCTGGAAAAGAAGGCGAAGGAACTGGACGGCAAGTCCAGGGAACTTAAGGCCCGCGCGAAAGAACTGAAGGCAAAGGCGAAGAAGGCCAAGGCCGCCAGGGGCAAGAAGTAATCAATCCCCGGTCTGTTCCTTCCTTCCCACAAAAATCCACAGACGCCAGAAATACAAAAGCCCGCGGCATTTCGGGATTTTGTCCGTCAACACCGCGGGCTTTGTTCAGTCGGGGCGACTGGATTCGAACCAGCGACTCCTTGACCCCCAGTCAAGTGCGCTAACCAGGCTGCGCTACGCCCCGTTCAGGCGCGGATTCTAACAGCCGTGGCCAGCGGCCGCAAGCCGAAATTGGACATCTGCCGCGCCGGGGAAGCCGTACGCGTGCCCCGATCCAGCGCGCCGGCATGTGATCGCCAATCAACCGCAGACATTGAGGTTCGACTATCCGGCAACAATCCGGGCGGTTACCGATCGCGGCCGAGGTCGGGCGCGGCGGTGGCACGTGACTTGTAACTGCCGGTTCGACCTTCCAGCGGACTGCGGCAATGAAAACAGGAACCAGACCCGACTCATCCAATGTGGCGAAGGATGCACGCGTCACGACCGGGCTAAGCGATGTCCACCTGATCGCCAGCGTGATTTCCGACGGCCGGTGTTCGAAGGGTGCCGTCACGCGGGCGGCGCGCCTGCTGGACGGTTACGGCAGCGCGAACATGATCCTGTCGATGCCCGCCAGCCCGGGCGGCCCGATCGGTACATGCCTGAACGAAACTGAACGAAGACGCCTTGCCGACGCGCGGGAACTGGCCAGCCGGTTCCTGGTGCAGCAAGCCGCCGCGAAGGCATGCGCGTCCACACCCCAGGAAGTCGCCGCGTTCGCCGCCCGCATCGGCTGGTGCAGGGAAGAAATCCTGATGCTGGTCGGCCTGGACTCGCACAACAGGGTCGCCGGTTCGTGGGAAATTTCACACGGCTGGGAAGGCGGGATAAACGTCCATCCGCGCCAGGTGTTTTCCATAATGGTGCGCGAATCGATCGGCCGCGGCGTGCTGGTGCACAACCATCCGTCGGGCAGCCTCGCGCCCAGCCTGGAAGACCTGAATTTCACGCGGACCATCATCCAGGGCGCGCAGTTGCTGGGAATCCAGATACTGGACCACGTCATCGTGGGCGCCGGACGTTTCCTGAGCATGCGGCAGGAATGCCGCGACCTTGAATTTGACCCCGGATCGGGCTAGCATCGCGTCACCGCGCGGTCACCGGCAGGCAAGGCCCATGACCGGCGTTCCCCGGCCACACGAGGAAGCGACTTGAACGGCATTCTGGTTATCATCAGCGCCCCATCCGGCGCCGGAAAATCGACGATCATCCGCAGGCTGCTTGAACGTGACCCCGGCTGCAGGTTCGCCGTGTCCCACACGACACGCCGCATGCGCCCGGGCGAAGTCGACGGCGTGGATTACTATTTCGTCGACCGGGACACCTTCATGGACATGGTCAGCCGCGACGCGTTCGCGGAATGGGCCGAGGTGCATTCCCACCTTTACGGCACGTCGCTGGCCGAAGTGAACCGCCTTTCGTCACAGGGCATCGACGTCGTCTTCGAAGTCGACTACCAGGGCGGACGGGCGCTGATGCGCCGGTTCCCGGAAGCCGTCAGCATCTTTATCCTGCCGCCTTCGATGGCCGAGGTTCGCGACAGGCTGGAAAAACGCGGGACCGACGACGCGGCGACCATCGCGCTGCGCCTTAACAACGCCAGGGTCGAGGTCGCCACTGCCGGCGAATACCATTACGCCGTTGTAAACGACGATCTGGAAGCCTCGGTGGACACGGTCGCGTCGATCGTCGCCGTCGAAAGGCTTCGGTCATCAAGGTTTCCGGACCTGATTCGCCGCCTGGTCGCCGAAGATATCCAGGAACCCTGAATCCAACCGATTCCCATCAGGAGCAAATGATGCCGGACAAACCAGTCAGAGTCAGGATAGCGCCGAGCCCGACCGGTGACCCCCATGTGGGAACCGCGTACGTCGGCCTCATCAATTACGCATTCGCGAAGCAGAACGGCGGAAAGTTCGTTCTGCGTATCGAGGACACAGACCAGGAACGCTCGACCAGGGCCAGTGAACAGGCCATCTTCGACGCGCTGCGGTGGGTCGGCCTTGAATGGGACGAGGGGCCGGATGTCGGCGGGCCGTTCGGTCCTTACCGTCAGTCGGAACGGACGGAAATCTATCAGAAGTACGTCGCCGACCTGGTCGATCGCGGCTTCGCGTATCCGTGCTTCTGCACCGCTGACGAACTGAACACGATCAGGGCGCGCCAGCGTGAAAAGAAGCTGAACACCGGCTATGACGGCACCTGCCGGTCGATTTCGAAGGACGTCGCGAAGGCCAGGATGGCGGCGGGCGAACCGCATGTCATCAGGCTGCTGGTCCCGGACGGCATGACAGTCGTTCACGACCGCCTGCGTGGCGACGTCGAAATCGAAAACAGCCAGATCGACGACCAGATCCTTCTGAAATCCGATGGTTTCCCGACGTACCACCTGGCGAACGTCGTCGACGACCACCTGATGGAAATCACGCACGTCATCCGCGCGGAAGAGTGGATCAATTCGACCCCGAAACACCTGATGCTTTACGAAGCCTTCGGCTGGGAGCCGCCGCAGTTCGTGCACCTGCCGCTGCTGCGCAACGCCGACCGGTCGAAGATTTCAAAGCGGAAGAACCCGGTTTCGCTGCTTTACTTCAAGCAGATCGGCATCCTTCCGGAAGCGATGCTGAACTTCCTGGCGATGATGGGTCATTCGATGACCGACGAAAGGGAAGTCTTCACGCTGGCTGAATTCGTTCGTGAATTTTCGTTTGACCGTATCAGCCTTGGTGGGCCGGTTTTCGACCTGGAAAAGATGCTGTGGCTGAACGGGGTCCATATCAGGAACCTCGACGACGACGAGCTGACCAGGCGCCTGATCACGCTGCTGTTCACGCCGGAAGCGATGAAGCCGATGATACCGCTTATTCGCGAAAGAATCCGGACACTTGGCGAATATCCCGATGCCGTTGCGTACTTCCCGGCGCCCCAGGTCGAAATCCCGCTGCTGGATATCTACAAGGCAGGGAAGGGCATGACGACCGCCCAGATCGCGAAGCTGCTGCGCGAAACCGTCGAGTTCCTGGACGGCATGCGCGAGTTTTCGTCGCAGTGGCTGGAAGAAGGGCTCCGGACGTTCTGCGAGCAGAAGGAAGTCCCGGTCAAGATACTGTTCATGATGCTGCGCCTGTGCGTAACCGGCCGGAAGGCCACGCCCCCGCTGTTCGACACGTTCGTGGTGCTTGGAAAAGCCGCCGTCGGTCAGCGCATGCGCGCCGCCGCGGACGCCATCGCCGCCTGGAAACCGCCCGCCATTTAAAACATTGTTGAACGTCCCTCGCGTCGCTCGGGCCTCGGAGATCGGGGGGACGCTCGTTCCCGGGGCCGTTGGCCCCGGTCTGACAGTGCGCGGTCCTCGCAGGGCTCGGACCTGACCCTGTACCCGACCCTGTTCCTAAACCTGTCCCTGAGCCTGAACCTGACCCTGAACCTGTTCGATCAGGGATGCCGCGGTTCGTGGCCGAAGAAGAAATTGATTTCGAACCTGGCGTGATCGGCGATGTCGGAACCGTGAACCGCGTTGTTCTGGACTGACACGCCATAGTCGCCGCGGATGGTCCCGGGCGGCGCCACGGCAGCGTTGGTCGGACCAATCATTTCACGCCAGCGCGCGATCGCGTTGTCACCCTCGAGCAGGACGACGACGACCGGCCCCGACGACATGTATTCGCAAAGATCCCGGTAAAAAGGCCGCTCCGCGTGTTCGCGATAGAACGACCCGGCGGCTTCCATGTCCATCCGGACAAGCCGCATCGCGACAATCCTCAAGGGGGCCTGTTCGATCCTGGTCAGGATATGGCCAATGTGGCCGGCCAGCACGGCGTCCGGCTTGATGATGGCGAGCGTCCGTTCGATCTTCATCGTCACCCCCGGGCGCCGGTCCGAGGGGCCGGCGCGTTTCACTTCCCGAGCAGCCAGTCGATGTCGTCCATGCGGACGACGGAAAGCACGTCCAGCAAGTCACCGCCCGCTTCGAAGATTACCCTGTCCGAGCGCACCCGGAACTGGTTTTCCACGATGGAACGGTCACCATCGCGCAGGTATTCTGGCGGAACACGCGGGTTCGCCCTTGCAGCCGTCCACGCGGCAACCACTTTTTCGCGCCATGATTGATCCATAAGCTCGCGGACTTTCTGCGTGCTGTCAAGGCTGTTTGCGATCGAAAGCACCACGAAGCGATCCTTTCCACTGAACAGGGCGGTTCCGAGGCAGGTATCGGAGGGGCACCAACCCGGATCGACACGGCCCGGGAAGAAGAGGGCAAGCCCGCCCCACGCGTCTTCGGCGGCCAGGTCGCGATAGATACCCGACTTCCGGGCGAACACGTCCCCCAGCGAGGGACTGCGGTTTACAAAGTGCTGCACCACCGAAAAGACGGCGTTTTCATCGCCGACGACAAGGCGACCGTCGACCACACCCAGGGAAATCCGGGAATCGCGGCGAAGGACGACAGGTCCACGGTAGTCGCCGACGTTCCAGATCGCCGCCTCGACCGGCACGACCACCTTGTCGATGCCGGCGCACACCAGGACGCGCCCGCCGGCCGGAAGGCCCGCAAGCAGGCACGGGCCCTGAAGCTTGTCCATGTCGACGCCATAGATGTCCAGGATACGGGCCTGCACGTCCTTGTAATCACGGGCCCGGGTCAGCTTCGGGGCGACCATGGCGACTTTGTGAAGGGCGGCCCCTATCCGCGCAGGCTCGAAGACGGCAACCCAGGTCACGCCGGCGGGCAGCAGGCTGGCGACGGAAGCGAGCCGGTCGAGCCGCTCGGGGATGCCATCGCCAGGCGCGGCCTTGACGCCTGGCGCCGGAGCCTGCGGTTGTGCCTTGACGGCTTCAGGGGCCTTCGGCGCCTTGCTGGAACCGCAGCCGCAGCCATCGCATCCGTCGACAAGAAGCAGGCCGGAACACGCAAGGACGCAAACCGCGACACGGGCGCGCAATGCAATCTTCATTGTGGAACCTCTTTTTCGCCCCCGAAGGGCAAGCATCGAACAAGGAATTTACCGGCAAGGAACACGAAAATCGCCAGCAAAGTACCGGCGATCAGGTCGATAACGTAATGATATTGAAGATATACGGTCGAAAAGATCAGCGCAAGGCAAAGGGGCGCGACGATCAGGCCCGCGATCCTGCGCCAACTGAACATCGTCAGGAACACCAGGACGGCGCCGGCCGTATGGCCGCTTGGGAAGCAGTCAAATTTGAAGCCGTCCGCGTTATGCAGCAGGTGCCGGATGCCCATGGCAAGCGGGCCCCCGACGACTTCCCGGGTCAGGCCGACAACCCCGGCATAGCCCGGCATGTCTGCCACAACGTAAGGCGACCGCGCGGGAACGGTCATGTACCCGATGAAGGCCAGCGCGAACACAAGCGCGACCGACGTCAGGTAAGCGGCGAAACGTTGTTCCTCGCCTTTATAAAGCATGATCAGCGCAACCAGGAACAGCGGGTAGTACGAAGCGTAGACAAGCTGGAACACATCGACCGCGACCGGGTTCAGCCATCCCTGAAGAACGGATGCCGGATTAAGGCCACCGAACAGGAAGCGATCGATGTTGACCAGCGTCGGCTCGGCGCGGAACGGATTGATGAATTCGATGACAAGGTCGAAATGGATGTAGACGTAGAAGTAAACCAGGTAAAGCGACACGGCGCGAATCACCAGCGACAATCTGGCGCCGACGTTCAGCCGGTTCAGAAGCCGGACCATCGCCAGATATCCGACCAGCGCGGAAACGTAAGCGATAATCGGCGTCTTCGGATCGGGAAGTTTCGACGACATCGCGGATACAAGCGCCAGCAGGCAAACAAGGAACCCGATAACCACGAAGTCGATTGTTTCGAATCCATGCCGGGGGTGCGTGTCGGAACCGCCCCCGCGGGTCGCTGATATCATCGTCCGATAAGACATATTATGTCAACTCGCAGATATCAAACCATTTCAAGGCGGCCTATTCCTTCGGCGCCGATAAAGTGCCGCCGGCCGCATCCACAGCGGGTTTGCCGACATCGGGTCCCGCGCCAGGACCGACATTTTCACTTTCCCCGACCGGCCTGCCGAAAACACGACGCCATTCCGCCGGGTCGCGTCCCTTGTCGGTCCCGGTGATGTGACGAAGCGCCTGGTGTGCACGTTCGGCGACCATGGCGTTCGAATCGCTGAGCCGTTCAATCAGTTCGGGAATCCCGTTCTTCGCCCTGAGGTCCATCAGCGCGCCGACAGACCGCAGCCTGACAAACGCGTCGTCGTCGGCCGTTGACTTCCGCAGGTACGGAATCGCCGAGATGTCGCCGGTTTCGCCCAGCGCCCATGCGGCATTCGCGCGCGCACCCTCGAACGGATCCTCGTTTAACGAGCGGATCAGCGACGGCACGGCCTGCTTTGCCTTATAAACCGTGAACGACTTCGCCGCGACGGCCCGGACTTCAGGCTTCGCGTCGTACAGAAGCGCGTCCATCAATATCGGAACCGTTGATTCCGGTTCGATTTCCTTAAGCAAGGCCAGAATTATGACCGACTGGACACGAACCTCGGAATTCTGGGCCCTTACAGCCTTGCGCAGCAGCGGCATCAAGGCGGCCGGTTCCTTGCGGACCATGCGGTAGGCTTTTTCGGCCGTATGGGCGCGGGTCAGGTATTCGACCACCTCACGCTCGACCTCTGTTTCCCAGACCTTTTCCAGGTATTCGTAATCCTTTTCGGCCGCGGCCGGATGGGATGTCGGTGGAACCGCGCGCCTTGCCGCGGCCTTGTCGTCGCCCGAAACCGCCTTGTTCCGGGTGCAACCGGCAACGGGAAGCATCGCGAGGACAAGGACCGTAAGCGCCGCCATCCCGGCGGAAACATGACGGGAATTTGTTCGAACCATCCAGACCCTCCTGGAACCCGGTAAATCGACCTGACCCAAATACGCCATTGTTAGTCTGGCGCTGAAATTCTATATTAAAAACCGCGAAACGGGCTATGGTCGTTTCAAACCTGAACAATCCGAGGTAACTTGATGTTTTCATTTGGTTTTAATGACCGGAATGCAATTATTGACACCATCGGGCGCGATGTTTTCGACGTCGTTATCGTGGGCGGCGGCATTACCGGGGCCGGCATTGCCCGTGACGCCGCGCTCCGCGGACTGAAAACGGCCCTCATCGAACGGTCCGATTTTTCCATCGGAACGTCGTCAAGGTCATCGAAACTGGTTCACGGCGGGCTTCGCTATCTGCGAAACGGCGAATTCGGCCTTGTGCACGAAAGCACCACCGAACGCAACCTGCTGACGTCACGGCTGGCGCCCAACCTGGTCAGGCCCCTGCCATTCCTGGTCCCCGTCTGGAAGGAATCGAAGATGGGCCTGGGCGCGATGGGCGCGGCGCTTTTCATGTACGACACGCTCGGGGAATTCGGCAACTACCGGTTTAACCGGCCCCTTTCGAAGACAGCCCTGCTCCGCCTGGCCCCTGCCCTCCGGGAACCCGGACTTCGCGGCGGATTCATCTATTACGATTCGATCACCGACGACACCAGGCTGACGATCGAAACCATCAAGGACGCAGTCCTTCACGGCGCTGTCGCGGCAAGCCGGGTCGGCGCCACGTCGCTGGAATTTCATGACGGCCGCGTGGAAGGCGTTGTCGCGCGCGACATGATTTCCGGCAGCGACCTTTTCATCAGGGCCAGGTCGGTTATCGTCGCGACGGGCATCTGGTCGTCGGAAACCGGCGAAAAGCTTGGGATTGTCCCGCGCGCAAGGCTTGCGATCCGGCCCACGCGCGGCTCGCATATCGTCCTGCCGTACGAAAAGTTCCCGATCGATCACGCTGTCACCATGGCGGCGCCCCGCGACGGTCGCGCGATGTTCGTCATTCCCTGGAACGGCATGACCGTGCTGGGGACGACCGACACCGATCACGAAGGCGACATGATGGACGTTTTCGCGTCGCGATGGGACGTCGATTACCTGCTGGAGTCCGGGAGGCACAATTTCCAGGGGCTGCGGGCAACCGCGGATGACATCGTCGGCACCTGGTCCGGACTTCGGCCGCTTATCGCTTCGGCCGGGTCGGAATCTTCCGTCAGCCGCGAACACAGCATCGTGGTCGACGACCGCGGCATCGTGACGATCGCGGGCGGAAAGCTGACCACCTACCGGGTTATGGCGGCGCAGGCACTGAAGGCGGCGGCGCCTTTCTTCAACAAACGTCTTGGCCGTCAGCTTGCGGGACGGAATCCGCTTGCGTGCTCGGCGGGTCTGGGCGAACAGGCATCGTTTTCGGCGCTGGCCGACCGGGTTGGCAACCTCGCCGGTCTTGACCCGGCCATCGCCGACGGACTGGTCACGAACTATGGACTGGGCGCGACCGAAGTGGCGGATATCGCACGCGGCAACCCGGCACTGGCGGCTCCGCTGGTCCAGGGCCACCCGTTCATCGGCGCGGAAATCGTGTACGCCGCCAGACGCGAAATGGCCATTACGCTCGAAGATGCCTTGCTGCGCCGCACCCCTGTGTTCTTCCTGTCGAAGGACGAAGACGGGTCAACGATCGATCGCGCGGCTGCGATTATGGCCGCGGAATGCGGCTGGGACGCCGGGCGTGCCAGGAACGAAGCGGACAGCCTGAAGGCCAGGAAGGCCAGGCACCTCGAATGCATCAGGTAAACGGCGCCACCTGCACGGAATCAAGCGAAATTCCCGGAACTTCGGCGCAGGGACGCCTGAAGTTCTTCATGATCGACCAGTTCAATATCGACCACAGGTGATTTTCAAAAGGCGTGACAGGCACGTTCATCCGAAGGTCCCACTGGACGCCTGGAAGGTCGCCAAGCCTCTGCTGGAGGCCGGCAAGACTGCCCTCTTCTTCTTCGCTTACCGAATCGACGCCAAGGACGACGCGCGCGCCAGCACCGGACGACGCGCGACAGAATTCAACGATTTCGCGGATATAGCCATCGCCACCGTCAAGCGAACGCCACGGCATCGACACCATCACAAGCGGATTGAAGGCGCCGGGCGCGATCGACCAGAGGGAACGCAGCAATTCAAGGAACGCCGCTTCGGGTGCGCCGCAGACGGCAAGGTCGACAACCACGCCGGAATCGACCATGGACTTATACGCCTCGATCACGTGACCGGAATTGTCGGAACCGCACAATATCCGGTCGGCTGATCCCGGGTCCCGCGACTGATGCACCAGCGCCAGTCCAGCCCCCGCGCCAGCGACCGCTGCTGCCAGTTCGCCGGCAAGCCGGTGGGTTCCGCCCGTGCAGATCCACTTGCGCCCGGAACCGCAGGCGGCCGCCACCCTGGCCATTCCAGGCGCGTCCAGCAGTTCGGTGCCGGTAATCCAGACGCCGCCGGGGGCGCCGGACCCGGCTGCCACCCGGAAAACATCGACCATCGCCGCCGCCAGGTCCCCGACGGGCGCCAGCGAAAGGCTCAGGCCGCTGCACGAATCGCGGTGGCGGCACGCGGGTCACGCGG
>Ga0209800_10000192_pt1 | contig 118541 bp, 104 predicted proteins | sample Higcelweek8metaG_FD_187174 | JGI IMG/M metagenome (GOLD analysis project Ga0209800, IMG submission 187174) | Freshwater pond sediment microbial communities from the University of Edinburgh, under environmental carbon perturbations - High... | ecosystem: Environmental > Aquatic > Freshwater >... | reverse complement strand
GCTTCTTCTTCTCCGTTTTCTGTTCAGGTTGCTGTATGCATCGTTTCCATTTGTTCAGACGATCTTTTTTTTCTGATTCCAGCGGAAAAAAAAATAGTTCGGTATCCGGTAGTAGGTAGTAGGTAGTAGGTAGTAGGTAGTAGGTAGTGGGTAGTGGGTAGTAGGTAGTAGGTAGTAGGTAGTAGGTAGTAGGTAGTAGGTAGTAGGTAGTAGCCTAAAAGTCGGATAAGGCGCGCACGTTAACGGATAATTATCACTATTTGAGCACGATTTCCAGCAAAATCGTGCTTTTTTCTTGTCTTATAAGGTGTACGTATATATATTAATACATGCACGATAAGAAGGAGAAAAATCTATGGCTAAACCAGTAACTGGTAAAACTCACGTTGGAGAGCGCCGCGAAAGACGTCCTAATGGCGATATGTACATCTATGAGCGGGTTACGGCCTATGACGAGAAGACCAGAAAGACCTATACCGTCAGTCAGAAGCTTCAGGGGAAAATCAAGGCAGGAACACAGGAGATGCTTCCTACACGGCCAAAAAAACGCAAAGGTGAGGACGCGATGGCCTGCGCGTTGCGCAGGCACAGTGGCCTCACCGATATTCTGGAGTGGGTTGGCAAAACCTCCGGTATTGACCATGATGTGCGATCTTCGTTCGGCGAAGGAGACGCCAACAAAATGCTCTCCATCGCGCGCTACTGGATCGGTTCCAGCGGAAATACCTTGCCTCGACTTGAGAGCTGGCAGGTTATGCACCCTCTTCCCTACAGCGAAGCAATCACTGAAGACGTTTACGGTGATCTGTTCAAAAGTGTCGGACGTAACGAGGACGGCGTGCAGCGTTACTTTTCCTTCCGGGCGGATCGCCTTGGCCCGTCTCCGGTGCTTGCATTCGATTCGACTACGATATCGACCTACTCCGAGAACCAGTCGGAAGCACGACAAGGGTTCAACAAGGAAGGTGACGGACTGAACACCATCAAGCTGCTGACCTTGTATTCCGTCAAGGAACGCGAACCATTGGCTTTCGCCAAGCAGCCCGGCAATGTTCCTGACGTCATATCCATTGAGAACACCCTGAAGCAACTCAAGTGCCTTAACCTTGAGAGACCTTTGATTGTCACCGACAACGGTTACTACAGCGAAGAGAACATGATGAAATTCGCCTTGCGCAACACGAAATTCCTGACTCTGGCTGACCCCAGAGTCACCTGGATTCGCCAGACGGTTGATGCGCTTCGGCAGACACTGGCGAGCATGTCCAGCACGTGTCCGTTTGATCCATCGGTTTGTGGCGCTACGGCAATGAGCATGCACGAGTTCGGTCGAGTACGCCAGCGGTCGCGTAACGGCAAGCTGGGTGGAGAAGAAGATGCATTCGTGCGCCGTCTTTATGTCCATGTCTTCTATTCTCACGACAACGACAGCAAGAAGGAAGTTGCCTTCCGCAAAGAGCTGCTTGAACTCAAGGCTCAAGTCGAAAACGGGGTGGAGGAGTTCACACAATCTGCTCAACGCAAAATCGAGCGGTATCTGGTCTGCTCGACAAAGGGGCGTGGCGGAGCATTGAAGGTCGGCTTCAACGATCAGGCTATTGCTGAAGCGAAGAGATACTTCGGCTATTTCTCGCTCGTCAGCAATCAGTCCATGGAGACTTTCACGGCACTGGAAAACTATCGACTGCGTGAAAAGATCGAGGAGCTTTTCGCCGTTGAAAAAGGAGACCTTGATGGAGCAAGGCCTCGCACATGGTATCCTGACAACTTGCGGGGAAGACAATTCGTGCAGTTTGTTTCACTGGGGTATCATTGCTTCCTGACGAAGAGAATCAAGGAAATGCGGGTAGAGCTTGGAAAAAACGCAAGCGGCAAAACCAAGGCGCTTGTCCTGCTCGAAAAGAAGCTGGACAAGTGGCTTGAACAACGCTCTCTTGCTCAGATTCTGGATTGGTTCGACTGCGTTGAAACGACTCAGGTAAAGACGGCCATGGGTGCCTATCGCTGGTCTACCGAATCGGTAGCCAGAGATCGGCTGTTCCTGGAATATCTGGGAGTGACCTCCTGATAGTGTGCGCTTTATCCTACTTTCAGGATAATAGCCGGATCAGTCAACTTCTTTTCTGTTGTAAACAGAGGTACGTTTTGCAATTCAAAGAGCACGACCGAGGTTAGGGCTGCTATCTGCTCTTAAGAGGGTTAAACTGATTATCCTACCCCTTTCGTCATACTGTGTCTCTATAATGCGTTTGTTTTTGTGTTTATAGCGTATTATGTGGGCGCCAGCATTATTTTCTGCAGGTTGATTTTTTGTGTCATAGTTTTTTGCTTCAATAATCAGGCCAGTGTGTGTGTCGTAACGCATTTTTATGCAATGGATGCCACTTGGCCCTTTACACGCATTGTTGTCTTTATCGAGCCATCGCTCAGTTGTCATGCATCCAAATTCGTCATACTCACGTTCAACGCGACTGAAATGCTGTTTTCCATTAAGCGGTTTTCCTGAAAAATCGCAGAGTTGTTCTGACTGGCAATGACCGAACAGGTCAAAGCTTCTTGATATTGAAATTGCTCCGTTTGTTACATCGGATGTCGGCCTGTACAGCGTATCGAAATATGCCTCTTTTATAACATTGCCGGCTCGATCATATTTTTTCCGCTTGCAGTGGTATCCTTCAGCATTTGTTACGGGATTGTGCACGGCATCGAAATATTTTTCTTCAATTTTTCTGCCAAAATTGTCGTTTAGAAACTCGGTTCTGCAGATACCCTGCAGCGTAACAACTGGGGTATCTGAAGAGTTTAGAGTAGTGTATGCGCAAAAAAAACCTTTTTCATCATACTCGTATTTTGCTTTATGCCAACCATTCTTATCTATGAGCGGTTTTTTTGATATATCTAAATATGAGTGTGTTTCAAGCTTGTTGTCGACTGTATAAGTACGACGTTCTTCGTGGGCAGGGAACTGAAAAAATTCAGGTTGTGCTGTAACGGGATTATCAGATGCATCGAACAGCTTAATGTTGGTAAGGTTGCCTCGGTCGTCATACTTACAAGTTATTTTATGAGCATGAAAGAGCTCACTTTCGACAACAGGTTCACCCGAAAGACCGAAATATGATTTCTCCATCTCATTTCCCCATTTGTCATACGATAATTTCACCGCATGCCATCCTGAGCGTGTGAGGGTAGGTTCCCCATTTTCGTCGTATGCTGTTATCTCAATCAGATTTCCTTCAGCATCGTATTTATGATAAAGACCAACATTTCCTTTATCATCATTAATCGGTTTGCCTTGCTCGTTCAGCGAAGAACTACTGATTACTCTTCCTTCGACGTCATGTATAAATTTTACGCCATAAGCATTATCGGGTCCAAGTTGCTGATTTCTCAATCGGTCATAATACTTTTGGCTTGTCTCAAAACCATGCTTGTCATAATGTATTTTAACAATTTCAGCACGGCTGTTACCTTGAGGTTTCGGAAATCCTTCGGCATCGACAAAAATAACTTTTGTCGATGTTATGGGCGAGGTATGAACGGAGAATCGAAATTTCTCCAAAATATCAGCAAACAGTCCTTTTGTCGAAGCTGTTTTCTTTTGTTCGAAAGGAATATGAACCAAAGTCCAGCTTCTCCGATTGAAACGATCCCATGCAGACTCATAGACTATTTTTCCTTGACGGTCATAGGTGAATTCGTAACGTACCGGTTTTTCCTGTTTTTCGATCTTATACCAGTCTGACAGATAGGTCGATATTCCGTGATTTGGCGTTGGTTGATCATTTGCATCCACTACCTCGGCCGATTGAACAGGATTTAACCAGCCGTTACGTTTAAGTTTGATTGTAAAAGAACGATGTTTAACGGCGGAACCAGAAAGTGCTCCTATCGGGTAAATGACTCCCCAACGTTTTGTGAAATTTCTGCTGTATGAGTGACATGGTATCACATATAAAAATAAAAAGAGAGAAATAGCGATGATGCCCGTTGCTATCGCCATAACCGAGGTTTTTAATAATCGACGGGCTTTCCGAAGTTCATGCTGTCGTTGTGTTTCATTTGCGACCTCTTCAGCAAGTTTTTTTTCCTGACTCGCCTTAAGAAACTCCATTGCAAGCTTAAAGTTGCCGCCATATCGCTCAGCCCACTCAACTGTTGGGTGTTCACGCTCTTTCCATAAAAGCGCTGTTTCAAGATTGGGAGTACTCCAGAGTGCTGCCTGGCCATCTTTCCATCGTTTGGCGCTTTGTTCGAGAAAACGGTACGTATCGGCAGCTTTTGCTTCCTCCTCGACCCATTTACTCAATCGCTTCCAAAGTTTTATAAGGCTTTCATGGCTGATATCGATAATGTTCTCTTCAGAAAGTCTTTGAGGAGATGGAGGAACAAGAAACCCAAAAGAGGGGTTCCGAAATATTTCGACAATTTCGATGACTTTTTCAGTAGCCACTCCTGCACGCTCAGCAATTATGGAAACAGATGCAGGATGCCGACCATCCCTGTGGGCTGATCCGCGCTCACAGATGGTTCGGAACAGAACCTCCGCTACTGTTTTTTGTGAATTGTTCAGACTATCGTATGCCTGATCTGCATGTCGAGAAAGGGCCTCAGCAAGTTCGCCGACCTTTTCATAGTCCTCCATGGTCAGCAAATGGCCGAGATGCTCTACAGGAATACCAAAATTAAATGGATTATCCTGATCAGTCTGTTTAGATGGTTTTGTGGTAGACCACATTCGCATCAAAAGATGCTGAAGCACGGGCAGTTGATTAGGGTCATTGCCGGTTTCGTTGAGGAGGCGATTGACCAGCGCAGGCTCCACATCACCACCAAACATCCGTGATGGTCCGGTAATAGCCTCTTCACGCTGCGAGCGGTTCAGCCGTGGAGTGAGGTACTGGCTCCGGTTCAGCGCTTCGGGAAGTCCGGGAAAAATCGCACAATCGCCAAGGTAATCGGAACGCATAGTAATAACCACATAAACCTGTAAGTTGGTTTGGGCAACCGTTTCGAGCAGCATCGCAACAAAGGCATCCTGCTCGTCAGTGTTTTTCTTGCATCGCAAGCGGAAAAGCTCTTCAAACTGGTCAACGATCAGCAGCAGATTGGTTTCCTGTGGCAGCGGCGTTTCTTCAAGAACCTCGATCAGCCCTCTCGGTCCTCTTCGCAACGTTGCCCCAAGTTTTTGTGCTGCCTGATCGATTGTTGAAGCGTTCTTCTTCCACTCACTGCTCAGAACATCATCCTCCAGCATGGCTTCAGTAAGGGCTGCGAAAGGATGACTGCCGGGGCGCATTGTGACAATTTCCCAGACTGAACCGGCTTTTACCACAAAGCCTGCTTCCAGAGCCGGAATCATCCCGGCAAGAACCAATGATGATTTCCCACATCCTGAGGGACCGACAACACCAAGAAAACGGGTTTGTGACAGTTTTCTTAACAGATCGTCTGTCTGCTCCTCTCTACCGAAAAAAATTTCGGCCTCTGAAGAATGAAAAGGCCTCAATCCAGGATATGGGTAAAGTGCAGAAGAATACATGTTTGACATTATGCATTCTCCTTTTGCTTTTGTTTTAGAATACTGTCAATAAATAAGGCAATTTCTTTATCAAGACGATCTCCATCCATTCCCTTTTTCAAATCCAGAACCTGAATATTCTGATAAAAGAGATTAACAGGATCTTTATCTTCAGGTGGACATTCACAGATTGCAACTAAATGTTTTTCAGCCTCATTTTTCAAGATTTTTCTTGACTCTGTTATCTGTCTGCGAACCCATAAAGCCTTACTATTTCCATAGATAATAATGATGCCATTACTTTCTGTTAATCTTTCTTCAAGGTCTTTTCTGATTTCAGAAGGATCATCCTCTGTAAAACAAGGCATGGTATAGTCTATCCCATGCCTGCTCAGTTCATGGCAAACCTTATCAGCAATTTCTTCATCCTTTTTCTCCATGTTGACAAAAACAACCGCATCCAGATTAACCGACTTTTTCACCGGTGGTGGCTTCAGGACAAGCTCCTTTATAGACTTTTTAAACTCTTCTATACTTTCTGCTCGAACCTCACCACCACTGACCAATGCACGATGATCATGATCCTGGATTGAAGCAATATCGAGGTGGGGACTGCGCCATTGGCGAACAGGTTTTCCGGAATTTCTCGCAATATCATACTGCAGTTGCAAATACCCCGTTGGCAAGTCAGCCGGTTTCTTGCCTGTACATGCGCTTAATAGCTGCACAAAAACGGAGCATTGGGCAACATCACTTTCTGTAGCAAGTCGAAATTTTTCCGGTTCCAGAGAATAAACGGTATTGGGAAATACATCAATGCCATACTGATTCAGATAACTCTTAACCCCTTCACACTCCTGCTCCAGATCATCAGTGGCATCACCCAGAAAAACAGTGTGCTTTTTCGTGTGTACTGTAATAGCCTCATTTTTCAGCTCTGTCTTGGCATTCTTGAGGATGTCATCAATTTGATTGCCTATTTTATTCAACAAATCATCCCTTTCTTTCATTTTCTGAAATAAGGCTATCACATCATCCCGTTCATCCTTGATATGTATTTTTTCTTTAAGTTTTACGAGAATAGTTGCCTGAGCCTCAAAAGAAAGCCTGCTTGATGAAGAAATCGTCACCGCAAGCTCGTCAAGGTAAGAAATCGGCATCTCCGGAGGTTCCGGTAATGGTTCAGGAAGAGAGTCTAATGGAGTAAATGAATTGATAGCATTTGCAAGTTTTAGCCCTTCATACCTTTCCGGGTAGTAATTTACAGACTGCTTTATTTTTAATTCCGCCGGAAGCAGATTGAGTTTGAAGTTATTATTCACAACAACTGAAAGAATGTGCTTGCCAAGACGAGAGGCATAATTGCGTTCGCGTGTACATGCCTCTGAATCAAGCAGTTCCTGACTCAATGCAACAATGAAAAGATCGCAAGTTCGTATGTTGGCCAGAATCTCATCCCACCATTGTTGCCCACCCGACAGTTTTTTGTCAATCCATAGTTCGTAGTCCGGAAGATCGCACAAGTCATTGTAAAGCGTCTCGACACATTTTTTTGTTTTACTGCTGTAACTCAGGAATATCTTTTTCATAATTCACTTCCAAATTTGTTTGCAGAACTACAAACCCTTACCGATCTATGTTTCATAATGGGAACAAAAAAAAGTTCAATACTCTTACGAGATTTCACGGATGACCGTAAATCCTTTATCCGAAAGGCTTTGTATTATGTTACCGATAAGCTTGTAATCGTATTGTCTTGTGGGTTCATCGATCTGTTCCCAGGGTGCGATGTTTGGATGTATTTTATATACGTTATCTCGCGTCTCTTCGTAGGTCCATCCGTTTATGACCCGTTCGGCAACCCATCGGGCGTGTTCGGATTGCGCTAACTGATCAAGAAGCGAGTCTTCGAAGGAGGTTACTGCCTGATATCTTGTTGTGTCGTAAACGGTTTCAGGACGAGTCACATACAGTCCTGCCGATCTGAGTTTTATCAGGTAACTGTCTGCGAGATAGCGGTTTGCCCACTGGTAAACCGAGTTCAGTTGATGGTATTCCCGGTTGCTTTCGTTTTTTTTGTTGTAAAACCCGAGTTGCTTTGCGGTATGCAGATAAGCTGTATGTGCCGATTCAGCAAAGGCTTCACGCAGGGAAAGAGTGCCATCGTCGCAGAGGAGGGTATTGTTCATGCCCCAGAAGCGTACCTGGCCATATCGGTTTTGTTTCTGTACTGATGCGGTTTGCCGCACAAGATCGGAGATGCCGTAATATTCGTTATAGCGGATGACGACGGGTACTCCATTCCGGTAGACGTTTAACGGGAGATTCATGCCGTCGGCAAGCGATCTTTCCGGGGTTTGTGAGCAGATGACGATGCAGGGCAGTTCGTTTTCGTCAGATAATGATTTCTCAAGGAAGCTTCGGGTTTCGTTTGAAAAAGGCGTTGCCTCAAGACAGGTGCAGGAGATATCGTAAATCGAGTCGATGCCGGGAAAATAGCTTCTGAACAGATCATATTCCGCGGCTGCATTAGGGTCGATGAACGTGATTTTAGTCGTTGAGAGATTTGGAAAGTGCAGAACTCTCATTGCATGGGCGGCAAAGACTTTTCCAATCTCTTCGAACCCCATGATGATCAGATGCATGCGCTTTGTACTTCCGGCGCCAAGCTGTTCCGATGGAACAGGAATGTAGGGTTTTGCTTCAGCGGTTTCAGGTGAAACGATGCAGAGAGAAAGGTCGGAGAGGATTGTCCGGCTCCACTCCTCATGGAAATTGATCGGACGAAAATCAAGCTGTGTTTTTTCGTCTTCATGCAGATCGAACTGTTGTGCGAGCTGGTACTCCTTGTACTGTTGCAGCAGGACGTGACAGACTAACTGTTTCGTTCTTTTTTTGTTGGTATGTGACTGTAACTGTGACAGGACATCACGAAGGAGCCTGAAACAGTGCAGATTCATGGAATCTCTCCCGGGATCCTCCGGTTCTCCGAGAATGTAAATTGACGAGGCATGGAAAAGATCCAGTTGGAGCATCTCTTCGAACGAGTCCCTGCCGCCATGGTACAGAACTACTTGTCCTTCTTCTTTATCATCGAGATGTGTTGCCAGGTGTTTTTTTACGTCAACCGGATTTCGGGAGGTGAAAAGAACAACCGTTGTTTTTTTTGCTTTCCGGAGCGTGTTTTTGATTATGGTAATTGCATAAGGATCATATCCTGCGATAATAACGTGTCCCTTGAAGTGATATCGGACTTCTCCGTTTTTAATTTTATCAACCCGCCGTTCAAGTATGTTTGATAGTGTCGCAATAAGAAGGCCGCCAAGTGTTACGCTACCGGCAATGGCTACAAGGCTGGTCAGAATCCGATGCTCTTCTTCAGCCTTGTCAATATTGCCGGGATCAAGGAACTGAGAGAGCAACGCCCAGTATCGATTGGTTCCAAGACCTTTTATTTCATGATTGAGAGGATTGCATTGCTCCGCGGATGGCTCTCTTGTTTTGGGTTTGCTGGCTATATCTGGTACGGTTATAAGGCTGATGACCGCAAAAAAGCCGAATATTCCGACAGTGAATGCTATGGCAAATACAATCTGTTTCCAGAATGAACCGGAAACGGTTTTGTCGAGAATGCGTCTTAAATCCATAATGCAGATTGAATTGTTGTTACAGTTTTTCAACAAGATCGAGCATGCCGACTCTTGGGTTTCCGGGTGATGATGTTACCGATAGCTCTTCAAACGCTTTTATTTGCGCTTCGTATCGCAGTATGGTCAACTCCGGCTGACCGGTTATGCGTTTGCGTGCCGCGATGTAGTCATCTGCCAGCATGATCTTCTGGCCGTTGATGGCGGTAATGATGTCTCCGACTTTCAATACGCTGTGATGGCGGTTTCCTTCGAAACCCATGATAACCACCCCGCCTTCATGGGTTTTGTGCAGATAGTTTTTGATGAACATCCTGGTCGGCGTTGTGTATTCTGAAGGGTTTTCACCTTTACGAATCATCATTTTCTCATAATACGCGAGATTCTCCAGCGCTTCCGGCTGTAATCCCATGGTCAGAAGCCGAATCATTTTTCCCCAGACAAGTTCAGGATCATCGTTTGGCGAGGGCCGGCATTTTGCTCTGATTCTGTTGTATCCATCGGTCAGTCGCTGATTAACAGCTTGTAAGGCTGTTTCTGCGCTGTTGATGAGCCTCGCTTTTTGTTTGAGTGCCTCTTTGAGTTTATCGAGAACCGTCTTTCTGTCGAAGGGAACCGATTTGGCAAGCGACAAAGCCTGTCGGGCTTCCGGATGCCCGTCTTCATCATAGGGCTTGAGGGTTTGATGCAGTTGCCAGAAGAGATCCATGCCATAAAGGCGTGCCATGTTCAGCTCGGTTTCAAGGTAGCCGAGGTGACGTCTGGCCTCTTCGAGCGATTTCGACTCATCGATAGCCGAAAGTTCATCAAGCGTTTTGTTTTTATGCTGTATGATGCTTTTCGCCGAATTGATGACGGATTGGGTAGAACTGTCGTTCCGGCTGTTGAGCAGGCTGATCTGTTCTCTGAAAGCCTCCTCTCCTCCGGGGAGCAGTTCATCGACAGTGAATGATTCGGCAAGTTCCTTGCGAATGCCTCCTGTTAATAATTTCGAGTTTACTCTTCTTCTTTCGAGAGGATAGATGACGTTGTTTTCGCTGTTGCCTTCAGCTGTCCAGGTATTGTGAAGATTTTTTATGCCATCCTCGATAATCGGTGATTGTGAATTTTCCAGAGATGAGACGATATGGCGAGCGGAGGAGACTGCATTGATTAAGGCTTTTTGCTGCTGTTCGATTTCGATGTATTCTTTTGTGGGGAACGACAGTGCAAACAGCATGATCAGCGAAAGAAGGGCGATCAGAACGGATTTTCTGTTCCGTGCTTTTTTGTGCCGTTCATAGAGGCTGTCGAAGCGGATGTCGAGAATTCTCGAGAGAACGTGCAGCAGGGTTCTGGTTTTTCCGAACTCTTTGAGCGATATGCCGAGAACGCTCTTGTCGAGCGCATCAGGATAGCAATCCGTGACCGTTGTTATCTGCGGACAATCGACAATAAGCGGGATGACGTTGTCGGCACGACCGGTTTGCCGGAAGTGCCCGATTTCCTGGTTGACCCATGCTGATTGTTTCGATGCCGGGGAGCAGATGACAATCAGGTACCTGGAATCATCGAGTTCCGAGGCAAGCGATTTTTCGAGATTTCCCGGCCTGAGATCGGTCTTGTCCCGAAATACCGGTCGTACACGTTTGGGTATGTCGCTTCCGTGAGTTTTCCTGAGCTTGACAGGAATCCGGTAGTTTTCAAGACTTTTTTGCAGCCATGCCGCATGCTTTTCGTCCTTGTGCGCATAGCTGATGAATGCGAAATAGGTGTATTCCTTCATGGGTGAAAAAAATTACTCTGATTCCGATTTTTCATTTAATCGCATGTAATCGTATAAAACCGGCTCACAACTTTGCTCCGCATTCGCTGCAGAACTTTGTGCCGTTGTTTACTCCTGTGCCGCAATGTGGGCAGAACCCTTCGGGTTTTGCGATTTCCTGCTGAATAAGGGATGGCTGACGACTGGCAATTACTGATTCTGCAATGGCCATAACGCGGTCATCGAGTTTGGATTGCTGTACCATTCCCCAGATTTGTGTCAGCAGTACCGGCCAGAACAGCAACATGCTGATGGCTGTCGGTATGGCCTGCTGGCCGTACATCCCCACTCCGGCTTCAATTTCGAGGTTGTTTTCTATTCTCTTTATGCTGATGTTCAAAGCCGTTTTCATACCGAGAACGGCTTTGAAGGTGTTGCCTTTTGCAATGGAAATGTTCCGGCCTCCTGAAAGCAGCGGGATGTCGGTTACAGAGAAGCCGTCGTTCCTGAAATCGCTCATGATCGATTGTGCTATTTCGTCGGAAAATGGTGCTGCGAGCCGGAAGATTTTCTTCGAAGAAAAGGTGGGCATGGTTATTGATGTTTGAGTTGCTGTATTTCGTGATACTGCAATGCGGCAAACAAAACAGCCAGTTCGGAAAGCAGTTCGGTGACGAGCTGGTGTTGCCGATCATCCAGCTGCTTGTCAAGCAATTGCATCAACTCAAGAACGTGATTTGACTGATCGAGAAGCTCTTCAGGGGTTATGATGCCGTCTTCAAGAATTTTTCTGAAGGATGGTTGCGCTTCAGCAAGTTCGTCGAGCAGGAGGATGCCGGTTTCGCGATCAAACCAGGGAATTGTCATGTTGCCGGGGTTAGGGTTTCTGAATGTTACTGCCTTGATGCTATAGTGATTCAATCAGATTTGTTCCGCAGTATTTGCAGAATTTCCACTCCTTTTCCATCTCTTTTTTGCATGCGGGACATACGGCACGTTGTTGCTTCGGATCATGAAGTGCGGCAACAAGGGTTTTAAAATGCGGCTGTTCAGTCCATTGCAGAATTTCGTTCACTCTTATGGCAGATGCCGGGTGTGATTTTCCCAGTTCTGATATTCCCTGCAGGAACTTGTCCCATTTATTCTCTTTCAGTTGCTCATAAGATTTGCTTTGAGCGGCAAATTCTTCGACGTTGATTTTGTCGGTGATCGATTTTGGCCCGCCGGCAAACCTGATCTGGGTTTCTATAATTTCTTTCGATCCTCCGGCAACAAGAGCCGCTGCCCGGTCAGCCGAGAGTTCGCTTCGTCGGTTCCAGTAAAGCAGACCCCACTGGATCGGCTGGATCAGATGTCTTGCGATGCCAAGGAATTCGCTGCCGATCAGCAGATACTGAGCCATCGTGTGATACAAAACATGCCGGCATGCGATATGTCCGCATTCATGGGCAATTACTGACCGAAGCTCTTCAGTGTCGAGGTATTCGACGAGTCCGGAAGTGATGCACAGAAACAGTCGGGAATCGCCGAACGTATAGGCATTGGGTTGAGGGTTCATTTCGAGATAGAATTCCGGTTCCTGAATTCCGAGCAGTGAGCAGACCGGAGGAAGGAGATGGTAGAGTTCCGGGAGCTGGGACGGGGATAAACGTATTTTCTCTGACATAAAGATGCCGTGCATCTGCTGTTCAAAACCTATTTTAAGGAATGCTTTGACAGCCGATGCAAATCCTGGAATGGATTCGAGCTGAATTCTTGCCGCTTCATCTTCATGGTGTATGAACTCTGAATAGTGAAGCATAGGAGAGGGAAAAAAGTATTGGGAGCTACTCGTAATCGATAAATATAGTGTAAAATAAATTCCGGAAAGTGAACGATCGGTAAATATTTTGTTAATATCCGGTATTTTTTTTGGGGTTTGAAGAAGGCGTAACCGCTTTATGTCGCCATCGAAATTTCTATAACGTGTTAAGGTGATATGGCAAGTCCGATTATTTCGTATGATTCCAAAAGCAGCTCTCCTGCTTCAAACACCAAACGGGCTCTCTCTATGCCGCGGGGAGCGAGACTCGATGCTCCCTGAATCCTGCCCGATATGTTTATTATCCCTGGAGTTGCAATCTTGGGCGTATCGTCCATGACGATACGGACAGAAACGCGTTTCTTGATCGTACGGGGTTGCCTGCAATCTGATCGAAAGTTTCCGGGAAGCAGATTCTCGAGCTGAAAGTATCGGCGATTGTTGCCCTTGTTGATTGACAGGTTCACTGTCAATCATAAAAGAAGAAGGGTTGTATTGTCTGTAGGTGCATTGCTGCCTGATGAACATTTTCCTTTTTTTCATCCATTTCACGGCCGGGTTCTGAATTATGAGCAACGGGCATGCGGGATGCTTCTTCCTGCCTCCGGGTGCGGAGAGGATGAGCACCATGTTTCTTTTTGCGCGGCTGAATCTGGTGGTCTCGATGGTCGCAGTCGGCGTTGTCGATACCGTTTTCGGAGCGGTGTTCCTGCCGACGCGCGAGGAGCGTTGCTCTATGCCTGCTTCGTATCGGTTCAGCGTGTTTTGTACTCACTCGGGCATATTTCAGGAGAAGGAACATCCTTGCAAGTACCGGCACGCATATCAATAATGATTGTTTACTTTTCGCCATGAATTATTGTCGGCATTAAGATGCCTGGTTCATGATCACAGCTTACTTTTCAGCAACAGAACAATCTTTTCCCCAACGAAATAATGAGTACCTCCATGAAAACCGGATACCTGCGTACGGCTGCTGTTTCCCTCATGCTCGGTCTGTGCTGCGCTTCGCCGCTCAGGGCCGATGATAACTATGTGACGCTCAATCTTACCTGCTACGGTTCAGGCGTCGCCACAAGAACCGAATCGACCAACATCAGCCGATACGATCCAAAAACAAAGAAGTACGCCACAACCAACGCCCAGTACACGAGCAAGGAACCGTTTGAGGGCACTGCTGTTATCGAGATTTCTGGCGACACTGGAAGGATCAAGGTCCCGGAACCACTTGTGCCTTCTCTCAATACCCGGTCAGACGGATGGTTTGCCATCCGCGAACTTGTCGTCACTTCGGATTTCATTACCGGAAAGGTCAAGCTCAATTTTCTCAACAACAAGCATTTGCGTATCGACCGCCGCTCCGGTTTGCTGACTTTGGACGGCAGCAGCGGAAATTTTTCCGGACAGTGCGAAGCAGTTGACCGGTACACGCCGAGAAAGTTCTGAGCGGGAAATGCTTGCGGGTATGAAAATCGTGCTCGGAAACAGTTGTGATTTCTGTGGAACAGTATTCTCCTGAATTCCCGGAGAATTATAACGATGCGGGGTCAAGGACGGGAGTATCGTGCCTGGGGAGGTTGATTCGTAGCAGAAAATACTCTGATGAAGAGGGGGAGTTGCCCACGAATTACACGAATTTGCACGAAAGGAAATTGGCAGTTGGTTTTCTCTGTCTTTGCCGATAAAAACAACTGCCGGGGTTTCGATCAAGAGACAAATTGGTATGTCCTGCTATAGAAAAGCGATGAGCGCCTCCTTTTGTTATCGTTACTGATGTGATTATGTTTAAGGCAAAAAAAGAGGGTTATTTGCACATAACCCTCTTTTTTTCATTGATTTGTGGCGTCCATGGTTACATTTTTTTCGGGAATTCAGGTATTCTGCCCGTAACAAATTGCCTGCATGGGGTGATTCCGCAGAAGCCAGGCCTTTTGGCAGCTTCTGCGGAACGGTCGATCAGTAATCCGAAAATAGTTGCGGATTTTGCAGCGTTGCTCATGCCAGGGGCTTTTGGAGACGCGCCGGGCCCCCGGCATCATGTAATCGTTCGGGTGATCGAGCAGCGGAGTCTCGGCCGAGACGATACTGGAGTTCGCTCATATGATCAACGAGGCGAATCTCCGCCTGAAAAGAGCTCTTGATGGCCTTGCTGCCATTATGAGCTGCACGACGTATTTCAACCGGCAGCACCCGCAGATCGCCCTCCTCTTCCTGAACCGGTACAAGTCTATTTATCGCATCACGTTGCGGCGGCAGATTGCGGTAACAGTATTATGGTTTATCCTCACAGGAAATCAACAGCGTGACCTGTCGGAAGCAGGGTGCCGATGGCTGTCGGATGTGAGCCAGAAAAACAGTATCTCATGGTATAGCAATGATATGGAGTTGGCCTTTTAGTGTGTTCATTAACTAAAAGATTGTTACATTTGAGCTTCAGGAGATGCTGTCGTCGCATCTCTGATGCAGTACCCCCGTTTTCTGGCTTGCACCCCAATAATAGTATGATGAAATGGCAGTTTATGTATTGTTCGGTGAGCGAGGTGAGCTCATCTTTTTTGACCGTTGGAAAGCCTGAAACGACGCCAGGAAAAATCATCGCAGGGTTTAACATGTAGTAAGTATTTAAAGCAATGAGTCTTAACTTCAGCCCCTCTTTTCTGTTAAATTCAATTGATGCATGGGAGGAGGACCGAAAGGAGCGGTTCGATTTAGAAGCCCTTACGCAATCTTTTCACGAGTCGGTTCCGGCGCTTGGTTTTATTGACTGGAGAATTACGGATGTTGAGCGAGGCTATGCTGAAACCGTTCTCCCGCTGATTCCGAATTCATCCAATCAGTATATTGCTCATCAAGGGCCTCTGATGTTGCTTGCCGCAGAATATACCGGGGGTCTTGCCCTTACCACTCTGTTTCATCGGGTGCCGATTATTGGTTTCTGGCCGTCGGTTGATCAAAATGCCGGCTATATGTGGGGCGCGAAGGCTTCGATCAAGTGGCTCTCGCCCAGTTGTCATAACCTGACGTGCACGGCCCGAATTGAAAAAGAACGATGGGTGGGACTTGCAAAACGTTTTGCCAACAGCAACAAGCTTGTTGTGACCATTCCCGTAACGATGTTCAATGGCGATAAACTTGTCGCTGTGGCGGATTTTACCTACTGGGCTCAGGATATCAACGGCTTGAAACGAAATGCCTATGATATTGAAAAGATCGACCTGCTCTACGAACACAAAACAAAAACAACGGCGAAGTTGATTGTCGGACTGCGTGCGTTGGAACAGGAAAAACCGTCAGGCGAGAGGCGATTTGACGATCCTTACGCTTTTATGCTTGCCGGAAAGCACGGTATTACTCTTGCCAGACGGTTCAGTGTAGCTACTCCGCAACTGCAGAATATGATAGCGGCTCGAACACAGCATCTTGACGAGTGCGTAAAACAGTTTTCTTCCGGGAAGAAGATGTTCAATGTGGTCAATGTCGGGGCTGGATATGATAGCCGTTTCTGGCGATTGAATCTTGCAAATGCCGTAATATTTGATCTCGATTTGCCGGTTATGCTGCAGGAACGAAAAAAAATATTCGATTACAGCAGAAACAAGTTGATCCATAACGTTGAAATAGATCTTGAAACCCAGTCGATCGATCAGGTGTTATCGGAAAGATCGGATTTCGATTCCGGATTACCGATTTTTTTTATTTGGGAGGGGGGTTCGATGTATTTTCTGGAGGAGAATATAGAGGCTATTCTCAGCTCTATCAGAAAAATCATGAATAAAGATTCCTGTATCTGGCTTGATTATGTTTCTAAAGATCTTGTCGAGATTTGTACCGGTATCCCGGAAGCCGAAGGGTTTATTTACAATATTCGCAAAATGGGAGAGCCCTTCATTAATGGTTATAATGATATTGGCTTTCTTGCCGATAAGTATGCTCTTGCTATAGAGCAGAATATTTGTTCCGGAAAAATTCTCGATATCGAAGAGGATGTTTATAGTCATTACAGCTTCTGTATGCTGAAAAGCTAATATTTGTATTGCCATGCGCCATAGCTATTCCTCCAGGCCATCGCTTCTGAAAAGGGGTGCTGATTTTTTCAGGAAAGATTATGAGAGTAACGAGCTTACAATCAATTACATCAGGTATATCGGATTATGGGGACACCCACTGTATTACTTGCTCTGTGCCTTTGTTTTCCCTCAGCCTTACGAGTCTTTTGAACTGCGTTTCGCCTCGGCGATTACGTTTATTCCTATTCTTTTTCAGCGGCAATTTTCAGAAAGGTCAAGGCCTTTGCTGATGATCTATTGGTACCTCTGGCTGACTTTTACTTTTCCTGTCATTTTTACGTTTCTGATGTTGATGAACAATTTTTCGGGATTATGGCTGGTGGCTGAAACCGTCATGCTGTTTGTGTTCATCATTTTTATCACCAATTATTATTTCCTGGCCTTTCTGTTCGTTTCAGGAATTTTCATCGCCTATGCAGGATTTGTTCTTCACACCGGAAGTCATCTTGTTATTACAATGGAAATCATTGAATACTTTGTATCAATTCCTGTTGCTATTCTGCTTGGATTACTGGTTAATGCCACCAATAAAAAGGGTGCGCTGGCACAGGAGAAAAACACGGTACTGCAATCCTTGGCCGGCAGTATCGCTCATGAGATGCGCAACCCTTTGGGCCAGATTCGTCATTGCCTGTACAGCATCCAGAATCTTCTGCCGCAGGTTAAACCGGAAGAGTGCGACAAGCCTATCGGAAAAGAAAAACTCGAGAGTCTTTATGAACGGGTGGCGCGTGGTCAACTGGCGGTAAAACGAGGTGTCCAGGTGATCGATATGGTTCTCAGTGAGGTTCGTGAAATGCCAATCGGGCCGGAGAGTTTTACTTATTTGTCCGCAGAGCGCATTATTCGAAATGCACTTGATGAATTTGGCTATGAATCAGAACAGGATCGGCGCCGCGTTCATTTTGTTGCGAAAGAGGCGTTTGTTTTTTACATCAATGAAACTCTTTTTGTTTTCGTGCTTTTCAACTTGCTGAAAAACGCGCTGTTCTATTTCAAAACCCATCCCGATAGTGAAATCATGGTTCGTCTGGAAACGGGCAAGCGCTATAATTATCTTTATTTTCGGGATTCGGGTCCGGGGATATCCGCTGAAGCGCTTCCGAATATTTTCGACAGTTTTTATACCAAAGGCAAGACTGCAGGTACAGGCCTCGGCCTGGCGTATTGCAAACGGATTATGACTGCATTTGGGGGCGGAATCAGTTGTGAATCGATTGAAGGGGAGTACACGGAGTTCATGCTTTCTTTTCCTGTCATTTCAGAGCAGGAGATGCATATCTATACCGAGCGGGTTATTGCCATGGGATTGGCTGATTTTCAGGGGAAGCGATTGCTTATCGTAGATGATGAAGCTCTTTACCGCATTATTTTAAAAAAGTATCTTGCCCCTCTTAATATGACGATCGACGAGGCGGTTGACGGAGATAATGCGTTGCAATTGATGTCTGTCAGTCGATACGATCTTGTTATTATGGACCTGAACATGCCGGTGATGGGCGGATATGAAGCTGTCGAACGGTTACGGCGAGGAGAGGCAGGACCGGAATCCTGCTCAGTGCCTGTGGTGGCGCATAGTTCCGAGTCTGTCATGGTTGCCCGAAGCAAGTCCGAGAATGCAGGAATGCAGGCTTTTATCGCCAAGCCCTGCAGTCAGGCGGAATTGATCAGCTCATTGCGTTCAGTGCTCGATACCATTCCTGTAAGAAAGCATCCTGAATCTCCTTTTTTGGGGAGAAAGGTGCTGCTTGTCGATGATTCCGCCCTGAACCGGGACCTGCTTGCCATGTATCTCAGAGACGCAGGGATCGAGGTGACGGTTTCTGATAATGGAGGTCAAGCATTGGAGATTTTGAGATCCCAGGATTTCGAACTGCTGATAACTGATATTCACATGCCGGGAATGGATGGACTGGAGTTGACTCGCAGGATTCGATCGAGCAGAAACCAGCGGTTGTGTGGGCTGCCAGTCATCGGTCTCAGCGGAGCGATTGAAGAAGAGGCGGCTGCAAAAAATGCAGGGATGAATGAATTTCGTATTAAAACCGATAGTCCGAATCTTCTGCTCGCTTCCATTGGCAGACAATTGTCTTTTCCCGAATCAAATCCGCTTACAGAAAATACGGTGAGCACGCATTCGCACTCCGCTAAGGTTGCGCCAATGTACGGACTTTCATCTTCGGAGAACGAAGAGCTTTTCCGGATTTTTCATGAAGAGTTTCGGGATACTCCGGCATGCTTGCGACGGGCTTTGGAAGAGAACGATACCGTGAGCCTTAAAGAGCTGGCGCACAAACTTAAAGGCAGTGCCGCCATTCTTGGCTTCATCTCACTCAGCAAGGCGGCCGAGGAACTTGAAATGCATTGTCGTTCCGGCCGGACCGGCGATCAGGCTGTTATGGTTCAGCGCATCATCGAGGCCTTGGCGGAACTGTCCGCAAAAAAGACCTGAGCTCGTCCGGCTAGGGGTTGAACGTGGCGCTTGAAGACTTTGACCATCAGCGTGAGCGGATTGGATGTTTCGTATATTCTTAAAAGCGGTTTTGCTCTCAAACGAAAAATATACACATATAATGCCGCGAGGACCGAGGCTTGACGCGCCGGGAACCCTGCACCATGTGATCATCACGGGGATCGAGCATGGGAGTATCGTCCGGGACGATACGGACAGGACTGAATTCGTGAATCGCATGGGATTGCTTGCAAAAGGATCGTGTACAAGCATCTATGCATTCGCACTTATGACCAACGAGGCGAATATTCTGCTGAAAAGCGGTCCGGACGGCCTCTCTGCATATATGCGCAAGCTGCTTTCCGGGTATGCTCCGTATTTCAACCGGCGGCATCAGCGGGTCGGGCACCTTTTCCTGAATCGGTACAAGTCTATCGTCTGCGAAGAGGAATCATACTTCGATAAACTTGTGGCTTACATTCATCTGAAGCCGTTGCGGACAGGGCTGGTCGAGTCGCTGGAGCGGCTCGCTTCGTATCCCTGGAGCGGCCATGCGGTGCTGACGAACAAGGTTCGGTATGAGTGGATGGACCGGGACTACGTACTGCGGTTTTTCGGCGGAAAGGAGAGCCTGGCAAGAAAGGCATATTTTGCATTTCTTGAAGAGGAGCGGAAGATCGATCGGGAGCAGGAGCTGTCGGGGGGAGGCATGGTACGCTCGCAGGGCGGCTGGTCAAACGTGAAGTCCATGCGCAAGAACGGCGCGAAAGCCAGGAGCGACGAGCGGATTCTCGGAAGCGACAGGTTTGTCCGGGATGTGCTGAAAGAGGCAGCAGGGCCGAATGACGTCCTGCCGTTAGCAGAGCGGGTGTTCCTGCTGAGCGAAGCTATCGAACAGGCATGCGAAGCTGCAGGTGTGACTCCGATATTTCTGCGCTCCGGAAGCAGGAGCGGTGTGCTGCCGTCACTGAGACGAAAGATCGCAAGGATGGCCGCGTTCGAGTTAGGGATATCGTTTGCCGAGACGGCCCGACAGCTTGGCGTGACGACAAGTGCCGTCAGCAATATGCTGAAGAGAGAATTGCGCAAATAATTTTCTGCATATCAGAATGGTCAGGAACGAAGCGGAAGTCATTCGACAGCCGACGGTGGCGTTGATGGCGCTTGTTTTCCTGGAAAAAGTGAATCGGGAATGCTATTCCGGTATTCTCCAAGGGGTGTTTTATGTTTGACACCCGTTCTTTGTGTGAAAAGCTTTTCGCTTTTTCTCTATTGCTGGTGCGGGACAATGTCAGAGTAGAGAGTACTTGAACCTTTCCCCCTATTTTTCAAATGGTTAAGATTTTTGATTGCCGGAGCGATAATGAACAGTAACAGGCGGATACCGGCGGCATGTTATCCATGTATTTTCGAGCAGTTGTATTCGCTTGCAAGGGTTGCCGGACTTGATGAGGAGGGAGGAAAAATGCTGTTCGAACATTCGATGCGTCAACTTCTCGCTACTCATGGCGAAGGCCTCGTTGTGCAGCATATCATCAGGAGCGCCACGGACAGGGCCATCGCCCTGTCGGGAAAAGGGGTTGATTACGATCCTTACGGAGCGATAAAAAAACATTCAAACGACATTGCCCGGAAGTTTGCGGGGGCGTTCCGGAATAAAATCAGGCGCTCTTCCGAACCGTTGCGGGATGCAGTTAAAATTGCTGCAGCGGGCAACATCATCGATTTCGGCGCCAGGCGGCACGGATCGCTCGATATTGAAATGGAACTGAGCAGCATCGATGAACGGTCATTCGGGCGCTTCGATTTTGCGGAGTTCTCCAGGCGTTTGAAATTGGCCGGAAAGCTGCTGTATATTTGCGACAATGCCGGAGAGATCGTTTTCGACAGGCTGTTTATCGAGGAGATCAGGCGCAGTAATCCCGGTCTGGAGGTAACCTGTGCCGTGAGGGCCTTGCCGATCATCAACGATGCGGTTCTCGCCGATGCTCATGATGCAGGTCTGTTTGACGTGGCGGAGGTTGTCTCATCAGGCAGCGTGTACCCCGGAACACTGCTTTCTGAAACGTCCGATGAGTTCAGGGGGTTGTTCGATAACGCAGATGTGATTATCTCGAAAGGACAGGGGAATTTTGAGACGCTGCTCGATGTCGCCGATGAACGTCTCTTTTTTATTTTGAGAATCAAGTGCGATCAGATGGCGACGCTCTCGGGCGTAGCCAAAGGTGAGCTGGTTCTCATGCAGGGAAGTTGAAAGCTGAAAGCGGGAGGCAGGACGTGATCTGTGAGCTGTGGGATAAACTGAGAGGATTGTTATGATTGGTTTTTTCAGAAGGGTTGTTGCGGTGTATGATTCGCTGGAGCATTTCTGGGAGCACAAGCGCACCGAGCGTGCCGCCGCAAATCTCCTTATTGCGGTTTTTCTCGGCTCGCTTGCGCTGATCGAGCTGGCCCGTCAGGGATGGCTGCCGGAAACCGTTGCCGCGCTGCTGCCAAAAAGTCATTTCTATGCCATCAGCGTCGCGTTCTCCATGCTGCTCGGGATCGAGGTATTCGGACTGGTGTTCAGCCTGGCGAACTCGGTTTCCGTTTCGGTGGGCAAGCAGTTCGAAATTCTTTCGCTCATCCTGCTGCGCCACTCGTTCAAGGAGTTCATCTATTTCAACGAACCTCTCATATGGGAGCAGGCTTCAAAGCCGGTGCTGCACATTCTCTCCAATGCCGGCGGCGGACTCCTGATATTCTTTCTGCTCGGGGTCTATTACCGGTTGCAGCGCCACCGGGTCATTACGCAGACCGCCATAGCCACCGCGGAGTTTATCGCTTCGAAGAAAATCGTATCGCTGCTTCTGCTTCTGATCGTCAGCTGCATAGGGGTGCTTCAGGGTTATTATTTTCTGTCGGGTCAGGCGGCTTACGATTTCTTTTCGATTTTCTACACGGTGCTTGTGTTCAGCGATGTGCTTCTTGTGCTGATCTCCCTGCGTTACAGTTCGAGCTACCCGATTCTGTTTCGCAACTCCGGCTTTGCTGTCGCAACCGTGGTCATCAGGCTTGCGCTGACCGCGCCGCCATACATCAACGTCCTGCTCGGCGTAGGGGCCATGGTATTCGCTATCGGCATCACTGTTGCGTACAACCGGTTTGAAAAAACGGCGCAGCCATCCGCCGGTACCGCAGAGTGTCCGCTTTCAAATTGATTTATCTTAAACCATGAATCAAATGATCGTTATAAGGAACGAGACGCATGACGATGCTCGTGTGATAACCGAGGTGACTGTCGCAGCTTTCAGGACTCTGGCCGTCAGCAGCCATCGGGAGCAGTTCGTTATCGAAGCGCTGCGCGCAGCCGATGCCCTTACAGTGTCTCTCCTGGCGGAACTGAATGGTAGCGTGGCAGGTCATATAGCGTTCTCGCCCGTGACCATTTCGGACGGCAGCAGCGACTGGTTTGGCCTTGGGCCGGTATCGGTTTTTCCTGAACTGCAGCGGCAGGGTATCGGGAAGACTCTGATTCGGGAAGGGCTCGAAAGGCTTAAAGCGCTTGGCGCAAAAGGCTGCTGTCTTGTGGGGCATCCGGAGTACTACCGGCAATTCGGGTTCACTAATCCGGAAGGGCTTGTCATAGAGGGCGTGCCGCAGGAGGTTTTTTTTGCGCTTTCGTTCGACGGCTCCCTGCCGCAGGGCAGTGTCGTGTTCCACGAAGCATTCACGGCTTAGGGCTGAAGAGGGGTGGCCGGATCGTACTGCCGGATGTTCGTCGATTCGGTTCTTGTGGCAACGCCTGAACCGCTGCAGGTAAGATAGAGCGACACATAGCTGTCGTCGGCCCTTAGCGGCAAAGCTCAGCGCACTCCGAGCATGAGAAAGACGACTGCCGTACTCAGGTATCTTGTTTTCATGGGTACACTCCGGTTTTCGTTGAAAAGATGATTGCGGTAAACATAAAGCTGAAAATCAACCAGGCATCGTGGGCCAGGCATTCTCAAGCCTGCAATGATTCTATAAGGGCCATACGACCCTGTTCCGGAATTGATGAATACTCCGGTTGGCGCATGCTTAAACCTCGCGCACTGAACTCCAAACAAATTTAAAAAGTGTTCGATTCTATCGTTTCAGCAAGTGCTTTTCGCATGGACTTCCCTTTAATGGTCAGTTGATACGAATTGTGCGCGAGCCGTCCACAAATATGGCATCGGCCAGTGTCGGATGGCCGATGAGGCGGTGCAATTCCGAAACCGGAAAATGGCTGCCGATGAGAATACATCAGGCCTTGCTGATTTTGATCCGATACGAATTTCTAACCTTCTCAACCAACCTGATCTCCAAACCGGACTCTGTATCGACGTAACGGCTCGTTCCTCGCAAATCGAATGCAGCCCCAAGTAAAGTCTTGACATGAGGATTGGCATCAATCAGACGAACGGGAGCTTTTCCGTTCCGGCATTCGGCGATATCGTCATCAGCCTTCATGATAAGAACGCCGTGCATTGGCAAGACGCTATCAAATAAACCGATAGGCTGGCGATTTTCAACAAGAATATACCGGCTTGCCGTCAGCCTTATCCGGATCACCAGGGTCTCCGAATCGCCATTCTCTAAAGGCCCAAGCATAACCTCGATGGGAACGGACGGGTCAACATCCCTTATTTTCTCCCGAGGGATCCAACCCAGACGCAACTTGGTCCATGAGGATATCCCCGGCGGGGCAACATTCGGTTTATAGAGGTGGCAAGACATCGGATCCCAGTACCCCATATTGATCAGGGTATGCTCAAACCCTGTTTGTCTTGTTGGATATCGTTCCTGCAAGTCATGGTCGTACAGGCAGGGAACCGTTCTCTTGCCGTTCACGACGCCACCCCACACGTGAGCAATGTCATGGAACAGGGTACCGACATGTGCGCTCGAGGTAAAGATTGCAACACCATTGGGCACAAGCTGACCTCGATGCGTTGTTCTGAATAACAGCTCACTTTTCCAGCCCAGCATCCCCGGATATCCGCATAACCCCACCATACCATAATCCTGCATGGATGCACGCATGAAAATCACCACATAGTCGTAGCCGGAAAATGCATAGCCATCGTCAGCAGCATCGATGGCATCCTGTACAAGCCGGAATAGCCGGGATTTGTCGACCTTGAGATTGGCAGGTGATATCGAGTAGCTCGATACCGGATCAGGAAGAAGAAGCCAGTTGGTGAAATCGAACTCGGCGCAAGCTTTGCCATAAGACATTTCACGGATATAGGTGCTTACTTTTCGGAATCGCTCAGTGACGAAATCTTCCGTGACAGCATGTGAGCCGCCCGGAAAATCAACAAGAAGAACCAGGCCCCGACGTGTGCGGCAATCTGCAGGTTCAGCAATCAGGGGAAAGGGAAAGCGGGACATCCCGAGGGCCAGGGCTCCGGCAAGAAACCTTCTTCGAGTAAAAACCGCCATAATAGTATCTCCTGTTGTGACATGCACACGAAGTCCTGAACTGATCCCGAAAATCCTGAGAGCTCGGGGATAACGCCACTCCGATCACTCGTTCCAGCCCGGATTTTTTTTGTATTGGCAGCTGCTTTTCAATGCAATGAGGGACATATCGCTCTCTCATGTTATTTTGTCACCACTTCGAGCTTGACCTTTGCGGTGCCTTTTCCGTAGAACCCGAGCTGTTTTGCGGCTTCGGCGCTCAGATCTATTACGCGGTTACCGACAAAGGGGCCCCTGTCGTTGACGCGCACGATTACCGATGCATTGGTTTCAAGATTTGTGACGCGGACGATTGCCGGAAGCGGCAGGTATTTGTGGGCAGCACTTGGCTTGTCGGGATAGAACGTTTCTCCGTATGCTGTCGGCTGATTGTTGTGCTGATCGAGGGTTTCCTGCCCATACCAGGAGGCTGTGCCGGTTTCCTGATAACCGGCGGTTTCCCTGTAATCCATCGGGACATAGAGCTTTCCGTCTATTACATAGGGTTTGTTTTTAAGTTTTCCCAAGCGGTAGGCTTCTTCGGGAGAGAGCAGCCTGCCGGTTTTGTCCTGCTGTGTGAGTGGCGCTCTGCCTGTCGAGCATGAATTGAGGCCCAGTACGGTAGCCAGAAGTATCGGAACGAGTAATTTGCGCATCATAGATTCATCTCCTCTGCGAGGGTTTTCTGAAATAATAGCCATTTCACAGAAAATATCCCTGTTCCGGATTATATTCCCGGTTAAGACAGAAAAGCGCTTTTCGATTATTTCTATTTTATTTCGGCCTGTTTTTTTTGTAGTAGTTATGCCTCAACGACAACAGCGAGCACCGATCGGCGTTCTGATGATCCATGGTTTTACCTCTACGCCGGAGAGTTTTGCGGTGCTTGAACAGCCGTTGAGATCTCTTTGCGTTCCGTTACGCATGCCGCTTCTTGCCGGTCACGGCTCACCTTCGCCTGAAGCTCTCATAGGGGTAACGTTTCACGAATGGATGGCTGATGCCGCCAAGGCATTGCAGCTGCTTTCGATGGAAGCTGAAAAGATTGTGATTATCGGTCACAGTATGGGAGCCCTGATATCTATGCAGCTTGCTGAGGAATACCCTTCAACGGTCGATTCGCTTGTTCTTGCTGCGCCTGCCTTGAAGCTTTCTTCATTGCTCGCTCCGGGTCGTCCGTTGCATTTTATCGCCCCCCTTCTTGCCAGGGTAATAAAAAAATGGGATATCAAACCGGTGTTCGCCGGGCCGGATTATATCCGTTGTGCAGGGCAGTATGCATGGGCGCCGACCGATGCCATTCTTTCGCTTTTCGAGCTTATCGTCAGAACAGCCTCGATTCTTGACCGTGTGCGTGTTCCGGTGCTTATTCTGCATAACCGGAATGAAACTACCGTGCTGCCGGAGAGCGCCGATTATCTTTACCGCCGGATCGGCTCGGCAAGTGATGATAAAAAAATTGTATGGCTGGAGCACTCGGAGCATCAGATCTTCTGCGATTGCGAGAGGGAGAAGGCCGCAAGTGCCGTTTTCGACTTCGTTGCCGACAGGCTTGGCGTACGGTAATCATCTGCCGTTTTTTTGTTGTTTTATAATTATTAAAACAGTAGTAGCATGAAAAATTCGCTCTTATACAGAACTGCCAGCGTTCTGTTTCTATTTTTTACCCTTTGTGCATTTCCTGCTCCAGTCATAGCGCAAGATGTTCCTTCGGGAGAGAAAACGGGAGTATATCTTAATGAAATCGGTATTGGAACGGGTTATGCCTGGGGAGCGCTCAAGGGGGATCCTGAGGAGCAGTCCATTTTTCCTGCATTCGTTCGATTTGGTTTTAACGCCAACTCTCTTTTTGGTATCAGAAGCCGTACAAGTACCCTGCAGTTTACTCTTGAGCCTTTCGTCAATGCGTTTTCCGGCTCTGAAGATGGAGTGGAGGCCGGATGCGGTTTCGGTATCCGTTACCTTCACGAAGTCAGCCGCCCTCTGGCGCTCTATCTTGAGGCCAGCGTCGCGCCGATGTACTACAGCATCGACAGCGTGGAGCAGGGAAAGGCCGGCTTCAATTTTCTCGACCAGTTCGGGGCCGGTCTTCAGTACCGGGTTGCGCCGGCAATGGCGCTGTTCGGAGGGTACCGGTTCAGGCATCTTTCCCATGCGCGCGTTGTTGACCGTTCCAACGATGGCATTAACACAAGTGCTTTTGTTTTGGGTTTTTCATGGCTCTACTGATGTGCTGCCGATCTCGATCTGCCGGTTTGTTTCCGTTGCCGTCGTCCGGCAGAGGCCGGGTGATTTAACGGATATGTAACATCGGCACTCCCTATTTTAGAAGGCGGCAGAAATGCCGCCTTCTTTCATTTTTTCAACCAATCCGAAATAATCATGATTCTGCTGCGCTACGTAAAGACGACATCCGCAGTTCTTCTGAAGCTGCTGGTTCTGGTCGTGCTTGCTTCGTCGTCAGGCTGCAAAGGGAGTGCCGGGTTGGTGCATACGCCGGATAACGTATCCGTTTCCTCTCGCCCGAAATTCATTTTTCTCTTTATTGGCGACGGTATGGGCCCGGCCCAGGTTAAGCTGTCCGATGCCGTGCTTGATCCGGGGAACGCGCTTGCCATGGGGAGTTTTCCGATAGCCGGGTTTACGACGACCCATGCAGAAAACCGCTACATCACCGATTCCGGCGCGGCGGGAACGGCGCTGGCGACCGGCTTCAAAACCTCCGTCGGTACCATCTCGATGAAGAGCAACCACAGGGATACACTTCGCACAATCGCCGAAATGGCGAAGGCCAAAGGAATGCGGGTGGGCATCGTTTCCAGCGTCGGTATCGACAACGCCACCCCGGCATGCTTTTTTGCCCATAATGCCGGAAGAGGCAACTACCATGACATCGCCATGCAGATGGCGGCAAGCGGTTTCGACTATTTCGGAGGGGGCTATGCAGAGGGCGATTTTGCCCGTAATCGCACAGGGAACGGTGTTGTCAAACCGGATATTCCATCTGTTATGAAAGCCGCCGGCTACCGGGTGACTACGGGAAGGGAGGAGCTGTTCTCCGTGTTGCCGGGAACCCGCTGCTGGGCATATACCGGCTTCGACGCCAAGGCGGCGATGAGTTATGCCATGGATCGGCAGAAAGACGATCTTTCTCTGGCTGAGTTTACCCGCCAGGGGATCAGGCTGCTCGACAATCCGTCCGGATTTTTCATGATGGTCGAGGGCGGAAAGATCGACTGGGCATGCCATGCCAACGATGCCGCAGCGGCCGCGCACGATGTTGTTGCTTTCGATGAGGCTATTGCCGAGGCGGTTGCTTTTTATCGGCTTCATCCGGATGAAACGCTTATTGTGGTGACCGCCGATCATGAGTGTGGCGGTCTTTCGCTCGGCAATGCGAGTCAGGGTTACGAAACCAGGCTGCCGTTATTGCGCCGTCAGAAAGTCTCACGGCAGCGGTTTTCCGAAATGGTTGCCTCATGGGCGAAAAACCGCAACGTCTCTTTTTCCATGGCGCTGGACAGCGTGAAGGTGTATTATGGCCTCGGCGACGGCGCTCAGGGGTCTGCACTGGCGATTTCGCCGCAGGAGCGAAATATCCTCAGGGAGGCGTATCCGGAAACGCCTGAGGGCGTCGACTCCGCAGCTGAGCGTTTTGCTTCTGTCGTTACAGCCATGCTGAATGCAAGGGCAGGAATCGGTTGGACAAGCAACGCCCATACGGCGGTTCCTGTTCCGGTTTACGCGGAGGGAGCAGGTGCGGCTGCTTTCGGAGGCAGCTATGACAACACCGGCATTGCGGAAAAACTGATTCGCCTTGCGCGGCTTGGGGTGCGGCAATGACGAGGCTCTCGATGCGCCCGGTCAGGACTTTTCGAGAATGGTTTTGAGATTTTCAAGGTTGGCTCTGAACCGGAATCCGAAGAAAAATTCCATCAGCGGATCCAGGAGTCCGGCAATGCCTTCAGCCTTTGTCGAAAAACGGTATCTCAGACGGGTGCCGCCTTCAACCGGTTCAAATTCCATGGAGCCCTCATAGGGCACTGCGCTGTTTGTACTGGCGAAGAGCAGCCTTTTTTCAGGCTCATATAAGGTAACTATCCATTCGGTACGCACGGGGAAGCCCATCACCGATCGGATTTCGTACCCGGAGGTTCCCTTGCCGAGGGGCCCCTGGCTGGTGACTGCCGACTTCAGCACATCCTCCTGCCAGACGCTGTCGTTGGCTATATCCGAGAGATAAGCCGCCACATCTTTCAGAGGGCGGGTGATGACGATGTTGTGCGAGATGTTCATGATCAGAGGTATCCGTATAATTTCTTTGATAACAGTGAAACGGGCTTGTTGTGCCAATAATTCCATTTGTATGACAAGCTTCCGGGAACTCTCCGGCAGAGGGCTCCGTTTTTCTGTGCAGATCAGGAGTTTCTTTCTTAGCTTTACCATTAAAAAGATTGAGAACGGTTATTTTCCGGCAGCACGTGAATCTGACATATGGGGTTAAATTATGGTAGATCTTTCAACGACATGGATGGGCTTGAGGCTTCGCAACCCTTTGATTGCAGCGAGTTCCGGGCTTACCGGAACGCTTGAAAGCGTCAAGGCGGTAGCGGCAGAAGGGGCCGGAGCTGTTGTGCTGAAATCGCTTTTTGAAGAGCAGATTCTGCTTGAAACCGGGTTTGCGGAAGAACAGAACGTACAGCGCCACTATTATGCCCAGGCGGAAGATTATATACGGGAGTACACCAGGGGCAACGTACTGAATGGTTACCTCGATCTGATAAAAAGTTGCAAACTGGCTGTCGATATTCCCGTTATCGCAAGTATAAACTGCGTTACTCAAGGCGAATGGCTCTCATTCGCTTCCCGGATTGAGCGCGCAGGAGCCGATGGTCTTGAAATCAATATTTTCCTGCCGCCCTCCGATTCCTGCAAAAGCAGTGCGGAAAATGAGCGGCTTTATGGCGACGTTCTCGAAAAAATTACAAGAGTTGTTCGTATTCCGGTTGCCGCGAAAATCAGCAGTTATTTTTCCAGTCTTGCGGCCGAAGCGGTTACCCTCTCCAATTCAGGCATTCGGGGTCTTGTATTGTTCAACAGGTTTTTTTCTCCCGATTTCGATATCGAAACTTTTAATGTTACCGCAGGCGGAGTTTTCAGTTCTCCGGCGGATATTTATCACTCTCTTCGCTGGATTGCCATTCTTTCCGGCCGGGTGCAGTGCGATCTTGCTGCATCAACCGGGGTTCATGACGGCAAAGGGATGATAAAACAGCTTCTTGCCGGCGCAAGGGCGGTTGAAATCGCTTCTGTTCTTTACAAAAAAGGTCTTGGTGAAATCGGCATGATGCTTGGTGAGCTTGAAGAGTATATGACTCGGCACAGTTTTCATTCTACCGGCGAATTCATCGGCAGAATGAGTATGGCACATGCAGCAAATCCCGCAGTGTATGAACGGGTACAGTTCATGAAATATTTCGGAGGGATCAATTGATAACTTCAGGCAGTCATGACTATTGAGATGCGATGCGCGTGATCGATCTCTCTCATTCGATCGGTTCCGGGATGTCCTGCTATCCGGGAACTCCGCTGCCGCAGTCAGTGCCGTTGTGTACCATCGAAGCCGATGGGTTCAACGAGCGGATACTCACCTTTTCTTCCCACACCGGAACCCATGTCGATCTTCCCCTGCATATGTCTGCCGGCGCGTCCTCTCTTGACGCTTTCGGCGTGGAGCGTTTTGTTGGGCTCGGGGCGCTGCTCGATGTGGAGAGCGTTTCCGGAGGCACCATTTCTTCCGCCCTTCTCCAGCCTTACCGCGAGTTGATAGAGGGAGTCGAGTTCGTGCTGCTGTATTCCGGATGGGGGCGTCGCTGGGGCACGGAAAAATACCTGTCAGGTTATCCTGTGCTGAGCATCGAAGCCGCAGTCTGGCTGGCCGGATTCCGGTTGAAAGGTATCGGAGTTGATGCGGTTTCAGTCGATCCACCGGATTCGGAAGAGTATCCGGTGCACAACCTTTTTCTTGCAAACGGCACGCTCATCGTCGAGAATCTGGTTTATCCGGACCGGCGGCTGATCGGGATGAGCTTTCAGTTTTTCTGCCTCCCCCTGAAACTCGAAGGCGCTGAAGCAGCTCCTGTGAGGGCCGTTGCCGTGCTGGAGAGATGAATGGATTTCGATTTGTAATTTAAGAAAGTTGATCGTACATTCCCTCGCTGGAATCCCGAGTGATTCTGTTCTTTTCCATTGCACTGAAAACCTATTGTATGAACAAGTTATTGCAATTTTCGTCAATCACCGGAAAGGTGATTATGGCTCTTGCCGGGGTTTTTCTGGTAACGTTTCTCGGCGTGCACCTCGGCATCAATCTGCTGCTGCTCAGCAATGATGGCGGGCGTTCCTTTTCAGTCGCAGCTGAATTTATGAGTTCGAATCCTCTTATCAGGATTTTTGAAATAGTGCTTTTTGCCGGATTTCTTGTCCATATCGTGCTTGGGCTTCTGGTTTCGCGGCAGAACCGGGCGTCGAGGCCTGTCGGCTATGTGGTGACCAACCGCACGGAGACTTCTTTTCTGTCAAAATACATGCTGCACAGCGGGATTGTTGTCCTGATTTTCCTCGCCCTGCATTTTTCCGACTACTACTTCGTCAAGATCGGTCTTGTGGCCCCTCCCGAGGGGATTGGCCCTCACGACTTCTATGCAATGACCCTGCATCTTTTCTCAAGTACCTGGTATGCGCTTTTCTACATCTTCTGCTTCGCGTTGCTTGGCCTCCATCTCAACCATGCGATACAGTCTGCATTCCAGACCATGGGCTGGAACCACACCCGGTATATGGGAGCGGTCAAGGTTGCGGGCACCATCTATTCCATAGCGATATCGCTGGGCTTTATGGTGATTCCCCTATATTTTATCCTTTTCAGGTAGGTTAACAATTGCTGAAAACCCTTATTTCATGATGCGCCTCAATGCCGGAATTCCGGAAGGACCGATAGCTGACAAATGGACTGCATACAGGTCGGCGGCCAAACTGGTCAATCCCAACAACAAGAGAAAACTCGATATCATCGTTGTCGGCACCGGTCTTGCCGGGGCGTCCGCTGCGGCAACGCTCGGCCAGCTCGGCTACAATGTCAAGGTGTTCTGTTATCAGGATACGCCTCGCCGGGCGCACAGCATTGCCGCCCAGGGCGGAATCAATGCGGCTAAAAACTATCCCAACGACGGAGACAGCGTCTATCGGCTTTTTTACGATACCATCAAGGGCGGGGACTACCGTTCCCGAGAAGCCAATGTTTATCGTCTGGCCGAAGTCAGCAACCAGATTATCGATCTCTGTGTGGCTCAGGGTGTTCCGTTCGCCAGAGAGTACGGCGGTCTTCTGACCAACCGTTCGTTTGGAGGAGCCCAGGTGTCAAGGACCTTTTATGCCCGGGGGCAGACCGGACAGCAGCTTCTGCTCGGAGCGTACAGCGCGTTGAGCCGTCAGATCGACGCAGGCAACGTTACGCTATACAACCGGAGGGATGTGCTCGATATGGTGCTTGTTGAAGGAAAGGCTCGGGGCATTATTGCCCGCAATCTCGTTACCGGAGCAATCGAGCGTTTCGCGGCGCATGCCGTCGTTCTGGCAACCGGCGGATATGGCAATGTGTTTTATCTTTCCACCAACGCTATGGGGTCCAATGTGTCTCCGGCATGGAGCGCCTATAAAAAAGGCGCCCTGTTCGGCAATCCCTCATTTACCCAGATACATCCGACCTGTATTCCTGTACACGGAGAGTTTCAGTCAAAGCTTACCCTGATGAGCGAGAGCCTTCGCAATGACGGCAGGATCTGGGTGCCGGCATATAAAAAGGATGTCGACCGGCTGCGTTCAAAGGAGGTAAAGCCTTCGGATATTCCTGATTCCGACAGGGACTACTATCTGGAGCGGCGCTATCCTGCTTTTGGCAACCTGGTGCCGAGGGATGTCGCTTCGAGAGCGGCAAAAGAGCGCTGTGATGCCGGATACGGCGTCAGTTCCACCGGTTTCGCCGTCTTTCTGGACTTTGCCGATGCCATCAAACGAAAGGGGCAGGGCACAATCGACGCGCTTTACGGCAATCTATTTCAAATGTATGAACAGATTGTGGCCGACAGCCCCTATGAAACCCCTATGATGATCTATCCGGCGGTTCACTATACCATGGGCGGGTTGTGGGTCGATTATGAACTGATGACAACGGTTCCCGGCCTCTATGCTATCGGCGAATGCAATTTTTCCGATCATGGAGCAAATCGCCTCGGGGCTTCAGCGCTTATGCAGGGGCTTGCCGATGGCTATTTCATTCTGCCTGCTACGATTTCAAACTATCTTGCTGCGGAAATTCATACCCCTCGATTCGATCCCGACAGTTCGGAGTTCACGCTTGCCGCAGAGAAGGTCAGAGAGCGGCTTGTACGTTTGAAGAATACCGGCGGGAAGCAGTCTGTCGATCATTATCACCGTCAGCTCGGCAGGCTTATGTGGGAGAACTGCGGTATGGCAAGAAGCCAGCCAGGCCTTGAAGAGGCGCTTGAGCGGCTTCCGCTGCTGCGCGAGGAGTTTCATGCGAACGTACGCATTCCGGGATCTCTTGACGAATACAATCCCGAACTTGAAAAGGCATGGCGCGTTGCCGATTTTCTTGAACTTGGCGAGTTGATGGTTCGTGACGCCCTGCAGCGCCGGGAGTCATGCGGAGGTCATTTCCGTGAAGAGTACCAGACTCCGGACGGCGAGGCTCTTCGTAATGATGAGGACTTTACCTTCGTAGGAGCATGGGAGTATAAGGGGAAGAGCTGTGCGGCCGAACTGCATCGTGAAGATCTCAATTTTGAGGTTGTCAAACCTTCACAACGCTCCTATAAATAAGCAATGGAATTATGAATTATACGCTTAAAATCTGGAGACAGAAGAGCGCAAAAGAGCGGGGGGAGATGGTTTCTTACCAGGTAAGCGACATTTCTGCTGAGATCTCTTTTTTTGAAATGCTTGATATACTCAACCAGCAGCTTATAGCCGAAGGCGGAGATCCTGTCGCTTTTGACCATGATTGCCGGGAGGGGATATGCGGAACCTGCAGTCTCTATATCAACGGAAGACCGCATGGGCCGGTCAGGGGCGTGACAACCTGTCAGCTGCACATGCGCTCGTTCAGCGATGGAGAGGTGATCCATATCGAGCCCTGGAGATCCAAAGCCTTTCCGGTTGTCAGGGATCTTGTCGTTGATCGCAGTGCGCTGGATCTGATAATTCAGGCGGGTGGCTATGTTTCCGTTAATTCAGGCGGTATTCCGGATGCCAATACCATTCCGGTTCCAAAACATCATGCCGACACCGCATTCGATGCGGCCGCATGTATAGGCTGCGGGGCATGCGTGGCCGCATGTCCCAATGCTGCAGCCATGCTGTTTGTCTCGGCAAAAGTTTCTCATCTTTCCCTGCTGCCGCAGGGGAGGGCAGAAGCCGTAAAGCGGGTTCAGAAGATGGTTGCCCGGATGGATGAGCTGGGATTCGGCAACTGCAGTAACACCTATGCCTGCGAGGTGGAGTGCCCGAAACTGATATCCGTGACCAATATTGCGCGCATGAACCGGGAGTTCCTTTCGGCAAAACTGTTTTCCGAAAAGGAAAAGATTGTCAGGGATTCGATCTGACAGCCTGCGGTTATGCAGGCTCCGAATTTATTAGGGATGCGTTTTCTCCGGGCTCCGGATGATCGGAACCGGCAGAGTCGGACGCATCCCGCAGGCATGGTTGTATTGCAAGCTTTTTCGTCAGTCTTTTACGCAGCGCACGGCAAACCCGAGTCGCTTGTTCGCCTCTCCACGGCGCAGTGCCGCATCGAAATATCCGACTGCCCGCCCCCAGGCTTTTTCCGTACCCGATTCCGTTGACGACCAGAGCCGCCCGTACTCTCCCAGCAGCAAAAAAGCTCCGTCGGTATCTCGTCGCGCTCCTGCGGGAAGAATGTCGAAACCGTTTTTTCCTGTTCCGTTGCCCGTCTCTTTCCAGAGTCGAGCGGCTTTGAGCTCTCCTCCGGCCATTGCTTCGCCTCCAAAGTTAAGGGTCAGTGCCGTCCAGTCTTCATCGGTGGCGATATGCCATCCTTCAGGAGCAAGGCCTCTCGGATCATTTACGGCATACCAGTTGTAGAGGCGCCCATAGGTTTTGCCGTTTTCAGGCTTGTTCTCATACCAGCACCATGCGCCAGTGGTCAGCGTGGCCCACTCCTCGGGGTCGCTGACCTCCGGAATCGCGTCGCCATTACGATAACGGGTTACATCGAGATTTTCAGCTGTCCATATCCGCTCCCCGATCGATACGGTACGACAGGCTTTTCCTTCGTTGTCGATAACTGTCCCGGTTTTTTTGCCGCTGCAGGCGGAGATAAGCAGGATGAGAAGGGAGATCATGATCCTGTAAAGGGGGATCGCGTTTTTCATGGTATGTTACGGATGTCGATTTGTCGAAAAAAGGGCATATGCTTAAAATAGGCGGGAAAACAGGATTTTCAAACCCGGCACAGACCGCTTTGGACTCTTTTGCCCTGATAAGAGCGTAATGATGAACCTTTTCACCGGAGAGGAGGTTAAAGTCGTTAAATGCCTTGTTCAAAGAGAACCGACCGGTTTTTGATCTGAAGCAATTGTAACCGTTCCGCAATGATTATGGTTTGGAAATAAGTATATAAAGTTGTAGTACATAACACTCGTACATTATCAACTCTGAAAAGTAACATATCGTTTGAATGAGAATCTTCTGAGCAGGACATAACCTGAAGCCTCCGGGAGCGGAGAGCTGAGAGGATGCTCATAGGTTCAAATCGCCATTTATGGAAATATTTTTTCTTCTTTTTCTCATCATTCTCAACGGACTGTTTGCCATGTCGGAGATCGCTCTGATAACGGCAAAGCGATCCAGGCTGCAGAAACTTGCCGCTGACGGCGATAAAGCCGCTGATGTTGCGCTCAAGCTCGGTCAGGAACCGACAAGATTTCTTTCGACCATACAGATCGGCATTACCTCGATCGGTATTCTGAACGGTATCGTTGGTGAGAATGCCCTTGCCGAACCGTTTTCACTCTGGTTGCGCTCTCTTGGAATGGAGAGTGAGATCAGCAGAATTTTCTCGACAGCCCTGATTGTCGTTTCCATAACCTATGTGACGATAGTCATTGGCGAGCTGGTACCGAAAAGGCTCGGCCAGTTCAATCCCGAAGGTATTGCAAGGCTTGTTTCCCGCCCCATGCTCGCCCTTGGGATGCTGACACGTCCTTTCGTCCGTCTTCTTTCGTTTTCCACCGATACGATACTTCGTCTGATGGGAAAAAATCCGCAGGCATCGACGAGTGTAACCGAAGAGGAGATTCACGCCATGCTCGAGGAGGGTTCGGAGGCAGGGATTATCGAGCAGCAGGAGCATGAAATGGTGCGCAATGTTTTCAGGCTGGACGACCGGCAGCTTGGAACACTTATGGTGCCGAGGGCGGATATCGTTTTCCTTGACGTGGCTCTGCCGTTGGAAGAGAATATCGACCGGGTGACCGGTTCTGAACATTCCCGTTTTCCTGTCTGTCAGGGCGGGCTGCAGTCGTTGCTCGGCGTGGTCAATGCAAAACAGCTTCTGGCGCAGACACTTAAAGGAGGGCTTACGGATTTCGCTGCACAGCTTCAGCCCTGCGTTTATGTGCCTGAAACCCTGACGGGAATGGAGCTGCTCGAGCATTTCAGGCTATCGGGCACCCAGATGGTGTTTGTCGTTGACGAGTACGGAGAAATTCAGGGACTGGTGACCATGCAGGATCTTCTTGAAGCGGTGACCGGCGAGTTTGTTCCCCGTAATCTTGAAGATTCATGGGCAGTGCAGCGAGAGGATGGCTCCTGGCTGCTTGACGGAATGATTCCCGTTCCCGAACTGAAGGATTCGCTCGATCTGAAAAGCGTTCCTGAAGAGGATAAAGGCCTTTACCATACGCTGAGCGGACTTTTGATGTGGCTTCTCGGCAGAATGCCGGTTACAGGGGATGTAACGGAATGGGAGGGATGGAGACTGGAGGTCATCGATCTCGATGGCAAGAGGATCGACAAGGTGCTGGCTTCTCCGCTCAACGGCCAGTCCGCGTCAGCGGATTTCGGAAATGCTGCCCGCAGTTCAGAAGGGTAAACAGGCAATGAGCCTTCCCGGATCAGTTTATTGTTGTTCTCCAATTGCGTACATTGACAGGGTGATGTTTAACAGCCGCATTCTTTTATCATTACGATACCATTTCCCATGCAGCGCAAATCCTTTTTTCGCACGGCCGTCATATCTGTTGCCGTTTTCGCCCTTGCCGGTTCGCTCTCCTCCTGCCAGAAAAAAATCGAAGACGAGATTCTTGAAAAAGCTATCGAGCAATCGACCGGAAACGATGTCGAGCTGAATACCGCCACGGGAAAGATGTCTATCGAGTCCGACGGCAAGAAAATTGAAGTACACTCGGAACATGCATCATGGCCTGAGGATATGCCGGCCGGGATACCGAAGTTTTCTTATGGTACCGTAAAGACCGTAACGCGCACGGAAACCTCCGGAGCCAAGGGGTGGACAGTTGCCTGTGAAAATATTCCCGAAAACAGCATCAGAGAGTATGACGCGGAGCTGAAGAAGAGAGGCTTTGAGACCGTTCTCACTCTGGTTACATCCGACAGGGGAGCCGGAGGTTCGATTAACGCGACAAAAGGAGCCGTCTCCGTTTTTCTTATGGCGGATCAGGGAACCGCCACACTTGCCGTGTCGGAAGAAATAAAATAACGGGCATGCCGTTTTTCCGGCCCTTTCGCCGCCCAAAAAGCAGGAGTTACCGTCATGAATACAACTCATCACCATCCGGACTGTCTTTTCTGCAGAATCGTTCGCGGAGAGATTCCGGCAACGGTTGTTTACCGCAACGATCATATTGTCGCCTTCCGTGACATAACTCCTGCTGCTCCGCAGCATGTGCTGATTATTCCGGTAAAACATATTGCATCGTTGAGCGAACTGCAGCCTGAAGATCTCGATATTGCCGGTCATATCCTGCTTGCCGCCCGAGTTGTAGCCGAAAAAACCGGAATCCTGTCTTCCGGCTACCGTCTGGTTTTCAATAACGGAGCGGATGCCTTGCAGAGTGTGTTTCATATCCATGGCCATCTCATCGGAGGTAAAAAAATGGGTTGGCCGCCCTTTCCCGGCGAGGCGGCACAACACGGCTGAAGGAGCCTTGCCGCCGCAACCTTTCTGGAGCTGGAGAGACTATGATGAATATCGACCCGAAGGAGACCTTGCGCACCGTTCAGACCCTTCTGGGGCCTGTTTCCTGCTATTCCCTGCCAGCACTTGCCGAAAACGGATTTTCAGGCGTGCCCCATCTTCCGAAATCCCTTAAAATTCTGCTCGAGTCCGCGCTCAGGAACTGCGACAACTATGCGGTTACCATCGATGACATTCTCTCTCTTGCCTCATGGGAGCCATCGAGGGCGGGTGCGGACGATATCGCTTTCAAACCATCCAGAGTGGTGCTTCAGGACTTTACCGGCGTACCCTCGATCGTCGATCTTGCCGCCCTGCGTGAAGCCTTTCTGCAGCTTGGCGGTGATCCTGAACTGATCAACCCTCTCGTGCCCTGCGATCTTGTGATCGATCACTCGCTGCAGGTGGATGTTGCGGCATCTCCCGATGCCCTTGCCCTCAACCTTGAAATGGAGTTTTCGAGAAACCGGGAGCGATATGCTTTTCTGAAGTGGGGGCAGAAAGCGTTCAGAAATTTCAGGGTTGTTCCCCCCGGCACCGGCATCGTACACCAGGTCAACCTCGAATATTTTTCCGGTGTTATAATTTGCGATGGAAAAATGGCTTATCCCGACTCGCTGGTCGGTACCGACAGCCACACCACCATGATCAACGCTCTTGGTGTTGCCGGATGGGGCGTGGGTGGCATCGAGGCGGAAGCGGTCATGCTTGGTCAGCCGCTTTCCATTTCCCTGCCTCGTGTTACCGGAGTCCGGCTGTATTCGGCTCTTCCGGAAGGGGCGACGGCGACAGATCTTGTGCTTGCCGTTACCGAAATGCTCCGCCGTGTCGGCGTCGTCAACGATTTTGTCGAGTTTTTCGGGTCCGGCCTTGACAGCCTTTCACTTCCCGACCGCGCCACTATCGCCAATATGGCTCCTGAATACGGAGCTACGATGGGTTATTTTCCGGTTGACCTCCTTACACTCGATTACCTGAAGATGACCGGCCGCAAGGATCGGTGCGATCTGGTCGAGCGGTACTGCAAAGAGCAGGGCCTCTGGAGGGAGCCTGGAAGCGATCCGGTTTTTTCAAGGGTTTTCGAGATCGACCTTTCTCTTGTCGAACCTTCAATTGCCGGCCCTAAAAGGCCGCAGGATCGTATTCCTCTCGCTAAGGCAGCTGCTCAGTGGAAGATGGACATGAAGAGCGCCTATGGCCGGGAGAATATTGCCGCCAACGGAGGCCAGATGGATAGTGAAGGCTGTCTTTCCTCGGTAATCCCGATTCCCGCTTCCGGAGGAGGGGCGTCGGATCCGGCTGTCCTTCCCGGACACGGCGCGGTGGTGATCGCCGCCATAACTTCGTGCACCAATACCAGCAATCCCTCGGTGATGGTTGCTGCCGCTCTTCTGGCGCGTGCTGCAAGAGAGAGGGGGCTTGCGCCGAAGGCGTGGGTAAAAACTTCGCTTGCACCCGGTTCCCGGGTGGTTACCGATTATCTTGACGCTTCCGGGCTCTCCCTTGACCTCGATGCGCTCGGCTTCTCCACGGTCGGTTACGGCTGTACCACCTGCATCGGCAATTCCGGTCCACTTCGTGACGATATCTCCGAAGCGATAATCCGGGACGATATCATTGTCTGCTCGGTTCTTTCGGGAAACCGGAATTTTGAAGGCCGCATTCATCCTCTGGTTCGGGCGAACTATCTTGCCAGCCCTCCGCTGGTCGTAGCCTATGCTCTGGCCGGCACCATCGCCATCGATTTCAGGATGGAACCGCTCGGTTTCGACAGGCAGGGTTCGCCGGTTTATCTGAAAGATCTCTGGCCTTCGGACGACGCGATCCGGCAGGTCATTGCCGGATCGGTAACTACGGAACAGTTCGACCTGCGTTACCGCGATGTTTTTCAGGGCACCGAAGAGTGGCTGCAGATCGAATCTCCCGACGGAGATCTCTATGTGTGGGATCCGTTTTCGTCATATATCCGGAAGCCTCCTTTTTTCGAGGGCATCGGCGCGGTTCCGGCACCTCCTGAACCGGTACGCGGCGCCCGCGTTCTTGCGGTTTTCGGCGATTCGGTCACGACCGATCATATCAGTCCGGCAGGAAACATCCGTCCGGCACAGCCGGCCGGCCGCTATCTTCTGAGCCTTGGAGTTGCCCGGGAGGATTTCAACAGTTTTGGTTCCCGCAGGGGGAATCACGAAGTGATGATCCGGGGTACCTTCGACAATATCCGGATACGCAACAGGCTTGCTCCCGGAACCGAAGGCGGGTTTACGACCTGGTTTTCCGGGGACGGCTCCGCTGCCGAAGAGATGAGCATCTACGAAGCAGCCATGCGTTACCGCAATCAGGGGACTGCTTTGATCATTCTTGCCGGCAGGGACTACGGCATGGGCAGCAGCCGGGACTGGGCGGCCAAAGGTACCCTGCTTCTCGGTGTGCGGGCCGTTATCGCTATGAGCTTCGAGCGCATTCACCGCACGAACCTTGTCGGGATGGGAATTCTTCCCCTTGAATTTACCGATGCAGAGAGCGCGGAATCTCTCTCTCTGGACGGATCGGAACTTTTCGATATTCCTGTTGAGGAGTGCCTTCAGCCAGGCGCGACGATCACGGTTACCGCCAGATCGCCGCAAACCGGGGAAGTCAGAACGTTTTCGGTGATCTCGAAAATCGGTACAAAAATAGAGGCCGAATATTATCGTAATGGAGGTATTCTGCAGACGGTTCTTCGCCGTCTGCTTCCTCCGTAGTCCATTTTTTCAGCAAAAGAAAAGAGAGAAAGAATTTTTAACGTTTCCTTGCAGTTATCTATATTCAATCTATTTAAATTAATTCGGTCTGGTTATTCAGGTAAAGAGGGCTTATGAAAATGTCGGAACTGCAGGTAGGCGATAAAGCGGAAGTAACCGCGGTAAAGGCGGAACAGGCGGTTCGTCGGCGAATTCTCGATATGGGATTGATAAAGGGCACATGTTTCAAGGTGTTGCGGGTCGCTCCGCTTGGCGATCCAATGGAAATCTTTTTCAAGGGAATGTACCTGAGCCTGAGAAAGGCTGAGGCCGAAGGCATTTCAGTGCACAAAACGGGGCGTACCGGCGATGGGGTCCCCATGTCTTGCGATAAAGAGGGTGTCTCGTGCTGCGGGGGCGCCAAGTGATGCAGAGAAAGGAGATCAGTGTCGCTCTTGCAGGAAATCCGAACTGCGGTAAATCCTCTCTGTTTAACGTTCTTACCGGAGCTCATCAGAAAGTCGGAAATTTTTCCGGCGTTACCATCGAAAAACACGAGGGGCATCTGGATTATGGCGCATACCGAATACGATTTGTCGATCTGCCCGGTACCTATTCACTGACCCCTTACTCCCCTGAAGAGATCGTTACCCGGAACTATCTGATCGATGAACGACCGGACCTGGTGGTCAATGTGCTCGAAGGTCCTAATCTTGAGCGTAATCTCCTGCTCACTACACAGCTTATGGAGATGAACGTCGATTTCCTTGCTGCCCTCAACATGATCGACGAGGTTGAGGAGAAGGGTATTTCAATTGACGTCAAGCAGCTTCAGCGTCTTCTCGGCTGCCACATCGTGCCGACATCGGCGAAGAAAAAGATCGGTATCGATTCCCTGCTCGACCATATTGTTCGGGTCTATGAAAAAAATATAGAGATCCGGAAAAACAAGCTCTCCTTCAGGCCGGAAATCGAAGAGGCTGTTGACGCAATAGCCGGTTTGCTGAAGCGCGAAAAGGAGCTTGAGGCTGCCGATCCCCGCTGGCTTGCCATCAAGCTGCTTGAGAGTGATCGTGAGGTCTATCATCGGGTTCAGCAGTATCCGGTCTGGGTCAAGGTCGAGCTTGCCCTGCAGGAGGCGCTAAGGGAGGCCGCAAAGCTGTATGACTCGGACCCGGAAATGCTCATTACCGAAGACCGTCACGCATTTATCCGTGGGGCCATGAAAGAGTGCGTGCGTTTTCCGGAGGAGAGGAAATCCACGGTAACCGACTACATCGATATGGTTGTGCTCAACCGGGTGCTGGGATTGCCGGTTTTTCTTTTTGTGGTCTGGGCGATTTTTCAGATCACCTTTACTCTCGGCTCTCCACTCATGGATATGCTGGAATCCCTTTTCGGGGCCCTTTCCGGTGCCGTAGAACCGCTTCTCGTCAACCCTGCTGTGCGATCCGTCGTTATTGACGGCATCATTGCCGGAGTCGGAGGAGTGCTTGTTTTTCTGCCTAATATCCTGTTGCTTTTCATCGGGCTCTCTTTTCTCGAAGCTTCGGGCTATATGGCCAGAGCGGCATTCGTCATCGACAAGGTGATGCATCGGTTCGGGCTGCATGGAAAGTCGTTCATCCCCATGATAACCGGTTTCGGCTGTTCGATTCCTGCAATCATGGCAACAAGGACACTCAAAAGCCCGACCGATAGACTCACTACGATTCTGATCATTCCCTTCATGAGCTGCGGCGCGAAACTTCCGGTTTATGTGCTGCTTTCCGGAGCCTTTTTCCCTCCCGATGTTGCTGCAAACGTTATGTTCGCCGTTTATCTGCTCGGCGTTGTCGTTGCTCTGCTGAGCGCGAAATTGCTGAAATCGACCGTTCTGAAATGTGATTCCGAGCCGTTTGTCATGGAGCTTCCTCCATACCGGTGGCCGACTCTTCACTCGGTTCTGTTTCAGGCCAGGATCAAGGCGATGATGTATGTGAAAAAAGCAGGGACCCTCATTCTTGGAGCCGTGGTGATCATCTGGGCGGTAAGCAATTACCCGCACAGTGACGACATCGACAGATGGGCGGAAGCGGAGAGCGTACGCATCGAAAAGAGCGCCGGAAGTGAGGCGGATAAAAAAACCGCTATTGAAGCGCTTGAGTACCGGACGCAGTCTCTTCAGCTTCAGCATTCGTTTGCGGGAAGGGTGGGGAAGGTGATCGAGCCCGTCATCAAACCGATCGGCTTCGACTGGAGAATAGGTATCGCTCTTGTAACCGGGCTTGCCGCAAAGGAGGTAGTCGTTTCAACCATGGCCACAATCTATGCGCTCGCTGATACCGATGAATCTTCAGGAGAGCTGGCCGCGATCCTGAAGAACGATCCCTCCTTCAGCAGGGCGACGGCGCTCAGCCTGATGGTTTTTGTGCTGCTCTACATTCCCTGCGTGGCCGCCATTGGCGTTATGAAAAAAGAGATAGGGCAGTGGAAGCCGGTACTTCTTTATTCGGTCTATGTACTTGTCTTGGCATGGGTGCTCTCCTTCATAACCTACAGGTCGGCATTATTCATACTGTGATGCCGGCATTTTCTTCGGTTACAGGAGCTATCAGGCCGCTCTCTTCTGACCTCACTATTATATCGTCTACAGGAAGAGTCATTGGTACCGGTCGCCCATCGGTCATGGTCAGCACGACATCCGGATGGGCTTTACGGTGCTCTGCCATAACTCCCTCCCAGTGCAGTTGAATGGCAGGGTCAAGCGAGTTCCATGCAAGGCGTCCCCGGCATTTCGGAAATTTCGAGCAACCCAGCCATAAACCCCGTTTGCCGCTTCTGAGATAAAGAGGAGCGCCGCATTTCGGACAGGGGAGATCGGTCTGAACCGGCGGAGTTTTAAGCGGTTCGATATGGCGCTGTTTGTTGAGATTGAGCAGGGTGTTGCATTTGGGATAGCCGGAACATGCAAGGAACGGGCCGAGCCGTCCGTCACGGAGGAGCATCTGGCCGTCACTGCAGGATGGGCATTTGATGCCGGTTTCTTTCGGTTTCGCCTTTGTAGAGCTGATCGGTTTGATGTTTTTGCAGGCGGGGTATCGTGAGCAGCCAAGGAATTTTCCGCTGGCCGTCCATTTGATGATCATGCGGCCCTCACCGCACTTGTCGCAGGTTTCCGCATTTGTGTTCTGTGGAATGAGCGGGTCATTCTTTCTCAGGTTGAGTGCGGTTTCCAGAGGCCGGTAAAAGCTGTCGAGCACCTTTTCATATTCGTCATCACCTGCCGCCACTTTGTCCAGCTCATCCTCCATGAACGCGGTAAAGCGGATATTGAAGATGTCCGGAAAATTAGCCACAAGAATCTGGGAGACATCTTTTCCGAGATCGGTAGGGGCTATTTTCTTTTTCTGCAATGCAACATAGCGCCGATCCTGCAGAGTGGAAAATATCGAGGCATAGGTCGAAGGGCGTCCGATGCCGTAGTTGTCGAGATCTTTTACCAGCGTAGCCTCACTGTAACGGGCAGGAGGGCGGGTAAAGCTTTGTTTCTGCTCGATTTCGGCAAGATTCAGGCTGTCCCGCGCGGCAAGCTTATCAGGAAGTTTGACGGTCTGTTCTTTTTCAACATCCTCCTTTGTCGAGGTACGGGCTTCATACTCAAGTTCCTGTTGATCGTCATACACCCGCATGAAACCGGGGAAAAGCACGCGGCTTCCGTTCGCCCGGAACACAATGCGGCGTTCGTGATCCTCGACATCCACCTTTGTCTGTTCGATTTTCGCCGGGGCCATCATAGCGGCAAGAAACCTTTTCCAGATAAGCTCATACAGGCGATACTGGTCTCCGGTGAGATAGGGTTTCATCGCCTCAGGCTTTCTTTCGATAGAGGTTGGCCGAATAGCTTCGTGTGCGTCCTGAGCATTTTTCGGAGACTTCGCCGAACTGCCGTAACCTGTATATTCGGAACCGAATACGGCACGTATATATTTATGGGCTTCCGCAACGGCTTCGGATCCGATACGGGTCGAATCGGTACGCATGTAGGTAATCAGACCGGTTGCCCCTTGGCTTCCGAGATCAATGCCTTCGTAAAGCTGCTGGGCAATACGCATGGTTTTCTGTGATCCGAAACCGAGCTGGTTTGATGCAGCCTGCTGGAGCAGCGATGTGGTAAACGGCAGCGGCGCCTTGCGCTGCTGGGCTTTAGCCGTAATGTCTCCGACGGCATAGAGGCGGTTTCTGACAAGCGAGGCTGCTGCTTCGGCCTGCTCCTGACTGGAGAGTTCCGGTTTGCCGCCGTCAACCTTGACCAGTTTCGCCTTGAATATTTCTCCTTTTACCGTCGCGAAGTCGGCGGAAACCGTCCAGTACTCCTGAATTTCGAATCGGTTGATCTCTTCTTCCCGTTCGCAGATAAGTCTGAGCGCAACCGATTGCACCCTGCCTGCGGAGAGCCCTCGAAGTACGACATTCCACAGAAACGGACTGATCTTGTATCCCACGATCTTGTCAAGTCCCTGACGGGTCTGCTGGGATCGCACCAGACGGTAATCGATCTGGCGAGGTTCGCTTATTGCGGCAAGAATGGCATTTTTGGTGATTTCATTGAACAAAACCCTGAAAACCGGTTTTCGTGCGGCTTCGATTTCGTTGGAAATATGCCAGGCGATAGCCTCGCCTTCGCGATCAGGGTCAGTGGCTATCAGTACCGAGTCGGCTTCTCCTGCAAGTTTTTTCAGCTGCCGTACAACTTTTTCCTTTCCGGCAATGACCTCATAGCGGGGTTCGTAGTTATGATCGAAATCAAGGCCAATCTCCCGTTTCGGCAGATCTTTGATGTGCCCCACCGATGCGAAAACCGTGTAGCGGTCGCCCAGATATTTGTTGATGGTTTTTGCCTTTGAAGGAGATTCAACGACAATAAGGGTTCTGTTTCTGGCTGAAAGAGCTTCTGTTTTTGATGCCATTGATCCCTGCTGTAAGGAGTTTATCATGAAATGCGACGCACGCAACGATGCGTGGCAATGCCATGGGAAATTGAAAAAAGATAGGTGTTGCCTGTCAAAAAACAAATTTCCGGGGGTCAGCCAGGATGATCCCGAAACAGTAAGACGGGACAATATCGGAAAGAATACAATTATATGTTATTATTTATTTCGTTACTGAACAGCAACAAGCTCAGATTTTTATGATACCACGTCCATTCCGTATCGATGTCCGCATTGCATTTTTTTTAATGATGATTGCGGTTTTTTTTTCATTTACGGTTCAGGCAGCGCCATCGTTTACCCGTTCGGAGGAGACGACGGTTCCGCTGCGGGTAACAACCGGAAACGAACAGGGCTACACCATCAAGGTTCTTGCGCTCAGAACCGACGCCGGCCTCATGATCGATCTCGAGTCGTTTTCGAGAGCTCTGCGTCTGAGCTCCCGTCAGGAGTCCGGTATTCTGCTTATGGAGGAAACCGATGCCGCACCGGGAAGCAGTTGTCAGGTTAAGAGCGACAATAATTTTGCCCTTCTTGTTCCCAAGGACTCCCAGCGGATGAAGCGGGTCGTACAGCTGCAGTCGGCACCGGTTCTGATGGACGGCAAGCTTTTTCTGCCGGTTCTTAACGCATGCAGGTTGTTCACGCTCTGGCTTGACAAGGATGTAGTTTACGATTATTCATCGGGTATTATGAGCGCATGGCTCTGGGGGACACGGCTCGGAGACTCGGTCGGCTATGTCGGAGTTGTCAGGCCGGGGGAGACAGTCGCCGCTCTTCAGGAGGCGCAGATTCCCGCTGAACCGGGAACGGTCATCAAGGGGGTCAATGTCGAGAATCGCGCAAACGGCGCTATAATTACCTTTACTGCATCTGGAAAAGGCGTCAGAACGGAACTGCGGAAACCCGATGAAAGCGGTCGGGCATATCTCTCGTTTCAGAACGCATCGTGCAATATCGACGCGTTGACCAAACTTTTCAGCGGAGGCTTGGTCAAATCGATAACTCCGGTACGCCCATCGGATGGAACCCTTCAGTTTGCACTCGGGCTGGATAACCGCGGCTACAGTATCAAAACCGTTGATTTTCAGCGTGACGAGAAGAACAACCGTTATCAGGTCTATGTGATGAGCGAGGCTGATGTGGAGGGAATCCGTCAGAAAGAGAAGGAACAGCAGATCGCCAAAGTGATCAACAGCGATATCGAAAAATGGAAACTCAATACAATCGTGCTCGACGCCGGTCACGGCGGGCATGACCCCGGGGCTATCGGAGGTCGGGGGACAAGAGAGAAGGACGTGGCTCTCAATATCGTTCGTGATCTCGGTAACCTTATTGCTCAGAAATGGCCGGATGTAAGAGTTATCTACACAAGAAAAGACGACAGGTTCATTCCTCTTCATGAGAGGGGACGGATTGCCAATCGCAGCGGGGGAAAGCTTTTTGTCAGCATTCACTGCAACGCCAACAGAAAAAACCATATAAAAGGCTCCGAAGTCTATATTCTCGGCCCGCATAAAAGCAAGGACGCGCTTGAAGTTGCCATGTTCGAAAACTCGGTTATTACCAAGGAGGCCGATTATAAACAGCGATACAAGGGTTTTTCGACCGAGTATCTGATCATGAGCAGTATGGCGCAGAGCGCCTTTGCAAAACAGTCGGCCGATCTTGCTCTCGAGGTACAGGACAGGATCGATCGTCCGAACAGCACCAACGGGAAAGGGGTGCGTCAGGCAGGCTTTATGGTTTTATGGACACCATCCATGCCGAGCATTCTGGTTGAAGCAGGGTATCTTTCAAATTCCGAGGAGGAAAAAATTCTGCGGGACCGGCAGGAGCAGACAAAAATCGCTTATGGTATTTTTCAGGGTCTGGAGCGATACCGCAAGGATTACGAAAATGCCCGGATTGCAGCTGCGGAACAGTAATTCCTGTTGATAATGAAGGCGCTTTTCAGGGCGCCTTTTTCTTTTTGGATAGTTGTCAACCGCATGATAAATTCCGGTTGACAGCGAATTTTCGCTCTATCATCTATTTCTGCTTTTCATGAATGACCTGACCTACGGGATTCTTTCCAGGTTGCATAGCGCTTCGGATTACCTTTCAGGAGAAGATCTCTGCAGAGAGTTCGGGATCACAAGGAGCGCGGTCTGGAAGCATATCGGGAAGCTCCGGGATGCGGGATGTCGAATCGACGCGGTAACCGGTTCCGGCTATCGTCTGATCGATCTCTCCGGTGCTCCCGTTGCCGGCGAGGTGCATCTTTTTCTTACAACCAGATCCGCAGGCCGCATTTTTCACTATCAGAAGGAAACTGAATCGACAAATCTGGAGGCGAAAAAACTTGCGGCGGAAGGGGTTCCTGAAGGTGCCGTGATCGTTGCTGACACTCAGAGTGCAGGGAGAGGACGGCTGGGCAGGACGTGGGTGTCTCCGGCCGGAAAGAATCTTTACTTCTCATTGATTCTGCGTCCTTCCGTAGCTTCTCTGCGTATTCCTCAGATAACGCTGCTCGTGGCAGCGGCAATACATCAGGCGATTTGTGATCTTTATCCCTGTATCGAGGCGGGAGTCAAATGGCCGAACGACATCCTTGCCGGAGGCAGAAAGCTTTGCGGTGTGCTGTGTGAAATGCAGTCGGAGCCAGGTCTGACCCATTTTGTGGTTGTCGGGATCGGGATCAATGTCAACCAGGATGATTTTCCTGAGGAGCTGCAGGATAAGGCGACCTCGCTGAAGCTTGAAACCGGAGAGTGTTTCAGTCGTTCGCGACTGCTTGCAACAGTGCTGAACCGGTTCGAGGATCTTTATCACAACTGGCAGCGGGAGGATGATCTTGGTTTTATTCTTCCTTACCTTGAACGCTATTCCCTGCTTCAGGGGAAGGAAGTCTGCATCGATCAGTTTTCGCGTCAGATTACAGGTAAGGTTTGCGGTATCGCACGCGGCGGGGAGCTTGTGGTTCAGACCGAAGAAGGAGTGGAACTGAAAATTTCTTCCGGGGAGGCTTCGCTCCGGAAAGCTTACACACATCTATGACTACATTTTTCTTATGACATCATCCGCTATCCATCAGGCAGTTATCGATGCATACAGGGTTCTCGATACCGGCGAGCCGCTTGACCGTGAAACGGCTTTACGTCTTGCAGATCTTCCCGGTGATGCCGTGCTTGATCTTGCCTCTCTGGCCCACAAGGTGAGACTTCGTTACGCTGATGAAGCCGCATCGCTTCACGCATGTTCAATCATGAACGCCAAATCAGGCGAATGCAGCGAAAACTGCCGTTTCTGCGCACAGTCGCGTCACAACAGCGCGACGATTGATGTTTACGATCTTGCTGGCGAGGATGCCGTTTTGCGGCAGGCCGAAGAAGCCGTTGATGGCGGCATTCCGCATTTCGGCATTGTAACGAGCGGGTACGGCTATCTGAAGATAACCCCGGAGTTTAACCGAATTCTCGGTATGATCGACATGCTGCACCGCGAACTGCCCGGCCTCAACGTATGCGCCTCGCTCGGCGTACTCGGCGAGGAGACGGCGGCAGCCTTGGCTGCGCACGGGATTGCGCACTACAATATCAATATCCAGGTTGCACCAGCAAGGTACAGCGATCTTATTGCCGATACGCACACGGTCGTCGAGCGGATCGCAACCGTGAGGCTGCTTCGCAAACACCGTATTCCGGTTTGCTGCGGAGGTATTCTTGGAGTCGGGGAGAGTATGCTCGAGCGTCTTGAGATGATCTTCGCGCTCAGCGAACTCGATGTATCGGTTATTCCACTTAACGTCCTTGTGCCTATCGATGGTACCCCGCTCGAAGGCCATCGGACGGCCGATATTGCCGATATTGTCAAGAGCTTCGCAATCTGCCGTCTGGTGCACCCTCGCTCGATCATCAAGTTTGCTGCCGGCAGGGAGACCGTCATGAAGGATTTTCAGGGGCTGCTCATGCTCTCTGGCGCAAACGGTTTTCTGACCGGAGGCTATCTTACCACCCGCGGGAGGGATATCGATGCAGATCGGGAGCTTGGCCGTCAGCTCGAAAGTTTTACGGAGGAGTGAGCGTCATGCCATTTCATGCCTTTATCCGCAACCGTCTCGATGAACTCCGGATCGAGGATCGTTACCGTGTGCTTCCGGATACCGGAAAGCGTAACGGAAAATATATAACGGTGGAGGGACAGCCTCTTCTGAACCTTTCCTCGAACGATTATCTCGGTCTTGGTGATGATTCCGTTCTGCGCGCTGCCTTTACCGCCGCATTTCTCGAACATGGCTATCTCATGACCAGCTCATCATCAAGGCTGCTGACCGGCAACCATTATCTGTATGAGCAGCTTGAGCGTGAGCTGGCTCATCTCTACGATAGAGAGGCCGCTCTTGTATTCAACAGCGGTTATCATGCCAATACCGGTATTCTTCCGGCATTGACCTGCCGGCACGACCTGATTCTTTCCGATAAGCTCAATCATGCAAGTATCATCGATGGTTCCCGCATTTCCGAGGCTGCATACCGGAGATATCGTCATAACGATCCTGAACATCTTGAAGAGCTGCTTGAAGATGCCGTCGGAAAATACCGTCAGGTATTTATCGTTACCGAATCGGTTTTCAGCATGGATGGCGACCTTGCGGATTTGCCGAAGCTTGCGGCACTGAAAAAAAAATACGGGGCAGTACTGATTGTCGATGAAGCTCATGGCGCAGGGGTGTTCGGCGAACGAGGGCTCGGTCTTTCCGAGAGTGCAGGCACAGTAGGGGAAATCGATATCATTGTCGGCACTTTCGGCAAGGCATTCGCTTCAACCGGCGCCTATGCCGTTATGAATGAACTTATCCGGGATTACCTCGTCAACACCATGCGCCCGTTTATTTTTACCACGGCGCTGCCCCCCGCAGTACTGGCCTGGAGCCTTTTGACCCTTCATCGTCAGGCGGCCATGCAGGTCGATCGCTCCCGGCTGCTGCATCTTGCCTCGATATTTCGCAGCGCTCTTGTCGATAAAGGGTTCGATGTTCCGGGGGAGAGCCACATCGTGCCGGTCATAACGGGAACCAACCAGAGGGCTCTTGGCATTGCAGCAACGCTTCGTGAAGCGGGAGTGCTCGGTATGGCTGTACGTCCTCCGACCGTACCTGAAAATCGGGCAAGGATTCGTTTTTCGCTCAGGGCATCTCTGGAGTGGGCGGATATTGAACACATTCCGGATCTCATAAGCGGAGTCCTCTCGTGAAAACCGACTGGATAATACGACAGGGCAATACGGAACTCCTGCTATTTTTTTCCGGGTGGGGGATGGATCGTGCTCTTGCCGATCATCTTGCATTGTCATTGCCTCATAACCCGGTTTTCGATCTGCTGGCCTGCCATGACTATCGCACAGCGGAGATCGATGCCGGAACCCGCGATGCGATGCGATCCTATAAACGGCTGACGGTTGTAGCATGGTCGTTCGGTGTCTGGGCTGCAGCACATACGCCACTGCCTCCGGTAACGCATGCCGTGGCACTGAACGGTACGCTCGCTCCGGTCGACAGGTTCGCAGGCATTGCCCCGGATCTGTTCAAGGCAACCCTCGATACTTACGGTGACGATGCACGTCGCCGTTTCAACCGCAGAATGTGCGGAGGCGGTGAGGCTCTTGATCACTTTCTCTCCCTTGAACTGCGGAGGAGCTCTGAATGTCAGAAAGAGGAGCTTGCCGCATTTGCCGCAAGGTTAGACGCTCCCGGCTGTCCGGAGAGTTTCAGGTATGATCACGTTATCATCGGCGGTAAAGACCTTGTCTTTTCACCCTCATGCCAGTTTGCGGCATGGAGAGGGTATGCGCAAACTGTTATTGCCGATATGCCGCACTATCCGTTTTTTCACCTTGAAAGTCTGCAGGAGGTGCTCGAATGCAGCAGAGGATAGATAAACAGCTTGTGCGCGAGAGGTTCTCCAAAGCTCTCGGCTCATATCGGGAGCATGCCGTGGTTCAGCAGGAGATGGCGCTGGTGCTTGCCGATATGATCTGCAGTGCCGTTCCTCTCCGATCATTCGGAAAGGTTTTTGAAGTGGGGGCAGGCACCGGTTCGTTGACGGCGGCCATCCTCGACCGCTGCAGTGTCGAAACCTATATCGCCAACGATCTTGTTGCCGAAAGCCGCAGTCACATTGTCCTCGAGGTTTCCCTGCGCTCTCCGGCGAGTTTTGCCTTTCTTTCCGGCGATATCGAGACTCTTGAGGAGCTTCCCGGGCAACTTGATCTTGTCGCTTCGAACGCCACTCTTCAATGGTTTTCTGACCTTGACGGTTTTTTTCGGAAGATGGCCTGCTGCCTGAAGCCTGGCGGTATTTTTGCGTTCAGTACTTTCAGTAGCGGGAATATGCGTGAAATTGCCGCTATCGAACAGACCGGTCTCAGTTATCCGGATCTTTCATTTCTTGAGTCTCTTGCCTGCCGATATTTTGAAAAGATTACATCCAAAGAGGAGCATATACGAATAGCTTTCGATTCACCCGGGGAGGTGCTTCGCCATATCCGGAAAACAGGAGTTAACGGGGTAGTGCGACGTGCCTGGACAAAAGGGAGGTATCAACAGTTTCTGCATCGCTACCTGGAGGCTTATTCCTGTGAGAATGGCGTTTATCTTACCTATCGGCCGGTTTACGGCTGTTTCAGAAAACCATTATTATGAGAGGAGCAGTAATCGCAGTTTCCGGTATCGATACCGGTACGGGTAAAACCGTTGCGACCGGTCTTCTGGCCAGGGCTCTGCTTGATTGCGGCCAATCGGTCATAACCCAGAAAATCGTGCAGACCGGCAGCCCCGGCGGAGTTTCCGAAGACATTCTCGAACATCGTCGTCTCATGGGGTGTGGACTTCTGGAAGAGGATCGTCAGGGAGTGACCTGTCCCTATCTTTTTGCCTATCCGGCATCGCCGCATCTTGCCGCCGGACTTGAAAACAGGGTAATCGATCTCATGACCATCAGACGGGCAACCTTCAGGCTGCAGCAGCGGTATCGAACCGTTCTGTTCGAAGGCGCCGGCGGCCTTCTTGTTCCGTTGACCGACGATCTGCTGTTTGCCGACTATATAAGGGATGCCGGTTATCCCCTTCTGCTGGTTACCTCTTCACGGCTTGGCAGCATAAACCACACACTGCTCTCCATCGAAGCCTGCATGAAACGGGGGATCACTCTGAAAGGAGTCATATTCAACCGGTTTCAGGAAGCGGACAGGCTGATCGGTGATGATGCGATCGGGACCATCCGTCATTTTCTGAGTCGGTACGGGCTTTTTGCGCCGGTTATCACTCTTGCCGAAAACGATCTTGAAGAGTATGCTTCGGAACTTCTTGGTTTGGATTCCGGAAAATAAAGCCTGCAGAAAACACGTATGAACGGTATCGACTCCGCTTTCGACCGCGGCCATATCTGGCATCCCTATACCTCTATCAGCAATCCGCTGCCAGTCTATCCCGTTACGGGAGCGCGGGGCGTGCATATCGAACTTGCTGACGGCAGTACACTTATCGACGGCATGTCGTCATGGTGGGCGGCGATTCATGGCTATAATCACCCCGAACTGAACCGGGCAGTGCGAGAACAGCTTGAGCGCATGAGCCATGTCATGTTTGGCGGGTTTACTCATGAACCTGCAGTAAATCTGGCAAAGCAGCTGGTAGCGATTACCCCTGAACCGCTTGACAGGGTTTTTTTCTGCGATTCGGGTTCCGTATCCGTAGAGGTTGCCCTGAAAATGGCGATTCAGTACTGGGAAGGGCTGCTGCAGCCCCGGAAAAAAAAGATGCTCACTGTCCGTTCAGGTTATCATGGCGACACCTTTGGCGCCATGTCGGTCTGCGATCCGGAAACCGGCATGCATGGACTTTTCAGGGGGGTTCTTTCCGAACAGTACTTTGCCGAAGCTCCCCGTTGCGGTTTTCGCGATAGCTGGCGCGAGGAGTATATCGAAGATCTGCAGATGCAGCTTGAACGTCACGCTGAAAATCTTGCGGCGGTTATCATAGAACCGGTGGTACAGGGCGCAGGCGGAATGCGGTTTTACTCGCCGCATTATCTGCGGAGGCTCCGCGAGTTGTGCGATCGCAACGGCGTCCTTCTGATTTTCGATGAAATCGCCACAGGATTCGGACGCACCGGAAAACTTTTCGCTCTTGAACATGCGGGAGTTGTTCCCGATATCCTCTGTGTCGGCAAAGCTCTTACCGGCGGCTACATGACCCTTGCCGCAACGCTCACTACCGCAGCGGTAGCTGAAACGGTCTGCTCCGGAGATGCGGGGGTGTTTATGCACGGCCCGACCTTTATGGCCAATCCGCTTGCCTGTGCAGTTGCCTGCGCAAGTATCCGGCTGCTTCTCGGCTCCGGCTGGCAGGATGCGGTTTCCCGTATCGAACGGCAGCTTGAAAGCGGTCTCGAACCGTGCAGGGCGTATGCCGGAGTTGCCGATGTCCGCGTGCTCGGCGCTATCGGGGTTGTCGAACTGGAGCGTCCGGTCGATATGGGTTCGATTCAGAAACAGTTTGTTGCAAGGGGGGTCTGGGTAAGACCGTTCGGCAGACTGGTCTATCTTATGCCGCCCTTCATTATAGGCGATGGGGATCTCGGTACGCTTACCTCCGCCGTTTGCGATGTTGTAAGGGAATTCTCTGCCGCTTTTTGATTTATCCCGTCAGAGATTGTAAACTGTAGGATTTGCATTCAATTCTGAACTATCAGACGTTATCGCCATGACCAACGCCAGACCATGGATCAGACACTACGACAAGGGAGTTCCCCATACGCTCGAGCCATATCCGGAACATACCCTTGTCGATGTTGTCCGCAGAAGGGCGATCGAATCTCCCGATCAGCAGGCATTGCTGTTCAAGGGTTCGGTGATTTCCATCGGTACCCTTGAACAGGAGAGCAATGCGCTTGCCGAAGCGCTCTCGGAGCTTGGTGTCGCATCCGGTGACCGGGTTGCGCTGCTCATGCCCAATTCTCCGCAGATGGTGATCAGTGAACTCGCCGTCTGGAAAACCGGTGCGATTGTCGTCCCTCTGAACCCTCTTTACACTGAAAACGAACTTGTATATGCCCTGAACGAGTGCGGGGCAGAAACCATTATCGTGCTGACCGCTTTCTATGGAAAGATCAAAGCCATTGCTCCGGAAACACGCCTCAGAAGGGTGATCGCCACAAGCATAAAGGAGTACCTGCCACCGTTGATAAAAGTGCTGTTTACCCTTCTGAAGGAAAAAAAGGAAGGCCACCGCATCGCGTTGCAGAAAGGCGATTATCTATTGCAGGATCTTATTGGCCGCCATGCTTCCGCCCAATCGAAACCTATGCCGGTCAGGCATGACGCCCCGGCCCTTTTTCTCTTTTCGGGCGGGACGACCGGCAACCCGAAGTGTGCGGTCAGCACGCACCGGAGCCTGGTTATTTCAGGAGTGCAGATTTCGTCGTGGTTCAGCGTGATCCTTGAAAAAGGACGTGACTCCATCATCCTCAACATGCCGATGTTTCACGTCTATGGTCAGGCGGGAATCATGCCTGCCGCCATTATGGGCGGTTATGCGCTTGTCATGGTTCCCAACCCTCGAGACATCGACGATCTTCTTCACATTATCAAAACCCTGAAGCCGGCCGTGCTGCCCGGAGTTCCGACGCTTTTTACTGCGCTGCTCAATCATCCGGGTGTGAGAAAGGATAAGCGTATCATGAAATCCCTCAAGCTCTGCGTATCGGGAGCGGCTCCTCTCATGCTTGAAACAAAGCAGAGCTTCGAAGCTCTGACCGGCGGCAGAATCATCGATGCCTACAGTCTGACCGAAACCACGCTTGCTTCGACTTTCACCCCTATTCTCGGTACATACAAGCCCGGATCGGTGGGAATACCCGTTCCGGATGTAGATGTGCGCATCGTTGACCAGGAGAACGGCAAGGATGAACTTGCTCCGCACGATGTCGGCGAAGTGATCATGCGGGCCCCTCAGCTGATGAAGGAGTACTGGCAGAATCCCGGAGAAACCGCAATGGTGCTCAGAAACGGCTGGCTTTATACCGGCGATCTCGGTTATGTCGATGAGGACGGCTATCTCTTTATCGTCGACAGGAAAAAGGACGTTATCAAGCCCGGGGGATTTCAGGTATGGCCGCGTGACGTCGAGGAGGTCATTGCCCGGCACCCCGCCGTGCAGGAGGTCAGCGTTGCCGGAGTTCCCGACCCTTACAAGGTCGAGGCTGTCAAGGCCTGGATTGTGCTGCGTTCAGGGGAAAAACTCACGGCCGGCGACCTCTGCGACTTCTGTCGCCGCGATCTTGCCGCCTACAAGATTCCCCGGCATGTGGAGTTCACCCAAGCGCTTCCGAAATCCACGGTCGGCAAGGTGCTTCGCCGCAAGCTCGTTGAAGATCACTGTATAAGGGAAGCGGGGACGACAGGGAAATGACTCCCGACGAACTCCACAGCCTGCTTCTGCCGAAAAATCTCACCCTGCTCGAAGAGCACGGTTCAGACGATCCGTCGTCCATTGCCCTGCGCTTTCAGGGGTGCGCAGACATTCCGGCAAGGGCGATTGCCGAACAGCTGGCCTGTCGCCGCAAGGCCCTGAAAAAGCTGCCGGAGCTCTCGCTGAAGGGGTTGCTCTATACCGCGCTTGCCCTTGAACAGTCATCTGGCGAAGCTGCGGCGACATACAAGGCGTCGCTAATGGGAGGAGAGCGTCTGATCGATCTCACCGGAGGGCTCGGTATCGATGCCGTGTTTTTTTCGAGAGCGTTTCGGAGCGTGGTCTATTGCGAACGCGACCCCTTGCTTGCCGAACTGGCAACATACAACTTTCGCAGGCTTGGCGTTTCGAATGTGGAAATCTGTCAGGGCGACAGCCTTGCGATGCTGCATTCGTTTCCCGACGATCATTTCGACTGGATTTACGTCGATCCCTCCCGCAGGGAGGGGGGCCGTCGTTCCGTGGGGCTTTCGGCGGCAAGTCCGGATGTTGCGGCGTCTCACGACTTTCTGCTTCGCAAGGCGGAGAAGGTCATGGTAAAGGCATCTCCTGCGCTCGAACTGAGCGGTATCGAGCGCCAGCTTTCCTCGATTTCGGCAATTCAAGTGGTTTCGGTTGGTGGAGAGTGTCGCGAAATTCTGCTGCTGCTCGAACGCACCCCTGCCCGGCAGGGCCCTATAGCCAGGAATGCGGTGCTTCTGGATACAAACGTTTACGAACGGCGTGAAATAGCGGGAACCGGCGGGGAGTCAAGATCCCCTGCGGTGCCGGTGCAGGCCTTTTTTTACGAGCCCGGTCCGGCAATCATCAAGGCTGGTCTTACGGCAAGACTTTCCGAAGAGTACGGTTTTGACTATGTCAGCAATACGGTCGATTACCTTACTTCGAACCTCTTTGTCGAAGGGTTTCCGGGACGGACATTTCGCGTTGTGGCATGTGAACGCTATAAGCCGAAAACCTTCAAGTCGTTTCTTCAGCGGCACGGCATCAGTGGGGCGGCTATCCAGCGGCGGGATTTTTCATTGTCGCCCGAAGAGATCCGCAGGAAGTTCAGACTCCGGGAAAGTCATTGCGACTATCTTTTTTTTACAAAGGATTCTGCGGGTGAGTCGATCTGCGTGTACGCTGTCAAACCGTCCCCTGCAGGCGGAGAAGCTCCTTCTGTGCAAGTCCGAAACGCAGTCCCTGAATGCTGACCCGTATTTCGCCGATTCCCATGAGTCGCATGAACTGGCGCAGGATGAGCGCTCCCATGGTGATGACGTCGGCGCGTCCTTCCGGAATTCCCAGCGCAATGATCTTTTCGAGATAGTTATTCCTGAGCTGATCGAGCAGTTGGTCTACCTCCGTGAAGGAAAGCCGGTAATTCTGTACTCTCATTGCATCGAAATGCTTCAGCCCCTGGCTGACCTGTGCTATGGTGGTCAGGGTTCCTGCAACTCCGTAAACCGATTCTCTCGATGCGAAAAACGGGAGCAGGGATGATTTCAGCACCCGGTCGATCTCCTCTCGGGCTGTCTCCAGTTCGCTATGTGAAGGAGGAAGCGAACTGAAGAAGCGTTCGGTAAGCCGAACCGAACCGATATCCATGCTGACGCTTTTTTCGACTCCCATGAGCGAACCCATGCAAATTTCTGTACTGCCTCCTCCGATGTCGATTACCGAGAAGGTTTCCGGCAGATCGTTCATGCCGGCCACCGCACCGAAGAAAGTGAGCTCAGCCTCATCCTCTCCCGGAATGCAGCTTATGGTGATGCCGGTTTCACGCAGAACCTCGGCAATAACCTCATGACGGTTTGCCGCATCACGCAGGGCGCTGGTTCCCGCAGCGATAACGGTTTTCGCCCCCTGCTGTTCCGAGAGTGCCCGGTACTCCTGCATGCATGCGACGAGGCGCCTGATGGCTTCGTCGCCGATGAACCTGCGTTCGTCAACCCGCTCTCCCAGCCGCACAATGGTCTGGCGGTGCAGGATGGTGACGATAGAGCCGCTTTCCGGAATAAGATCGGCGATCAGGAGCAGGGCGGTATTGGTGCCGATATCGATGCATGAAACTCTTTTCATTGTTCCATTGTCTCAGTGTTTCGCCTCGGTTTCCGCTTGCACCAGGCTCGATAGCCACTCGTCTTCGTAAATGGTTTTTACGTTGCTGTAACCGAGCCGTTTCAGCAGTTTTTTCAGCCACGGCTCGTCGTATATGAGTACACCGGACAGCAGCACTTCAGCTTGCGGAGCGTAGTTCCGGATAACCGGCAGAATTCTGTCGATCACATTCTTGTTTATGTTCGCCAGAATAAGGTCGTACCCCTCGCGCAGGTTCGCCACGAGTTCCTCTTCGGCGTCGATCAGCTCTATCCTGATATCTGCCGCCTTGTTTTCTCTGGCGTTTTCTTCGGCATTTTCTGCAGCCCAGGCATTGTTGTCGAAGGCCAGAATCGGCAGCCTGTTGCCGAGCTTGCGCGCTGCAATGGCCAGTACGCCGGTTCCTGTGCCTATGTCCATGATTTTTCGTTTTTCCAGTTCAAGTTCCTCCATCTGGCGGAGCATGAGGCGGGTTGTGGCGTGGTAACCGGTACCGAACGACATTTTCGGATTGATCTCGATAACGATCTGTCCCGGTTTAGGCGTGACCTCCTTGTATTTCTGGACGATCAGGAAGCGGTCGGAAATTTCGATCGGCTGCAGATGCGCCTCCCACTCGGCGTTCCAGTTCCGGTCTGCCATGAAACTGGCTTTGCAGGGCGGCACGCTGCCGAAGGTCTCTTCGAGCAGGGAACGGACAGCCTGTTCTTTCGCCTCGTTCCATTCGGATTCAGGAAGGTAGGCGAGCAGCCGGTCGTCCTCTTCGAGAAAGTACTCGATGCCCTCCTGCGAAAGGATGGCGATATAGGGTTCAAAAAGCGCGGGACTGATCGTTATGGCCAGTTCGATATAATTTTGTGTTCCTGTCGGCTGCATATGGATAGTAGAGACGGAAAGCGGTTTACTGATGGCGATGCAATGGCGTTAATATAGGAATTTTCGCAGCGGAATGCTGCGGAGCCAATCCTATTGAGCCGGTCGTCACTCACTTTTGATGATCCGGGCGGCGCAGGCATACCGTTTGTCGAAGTAGCCCGAATCAAGCCGGTCAACCCTTACGCCTCTGCTCGTCGATACATGGGCGAAACGGTTTTCTCCCATGTAAATCCCTACATGATCGATGGTTGTTCCGCCGTTGCTGAAAAATACAAGATCGCCAGGCTTGAGCTGTTTCCGGGGAACGACCTTTCCAAGGGCAGCCATATCGGAAGATGTTCTCGGCATGAGCAGCCGAAAGGAGTCTTCGTAGAGATACTGAACGAAGCCCGAGCAGTCAAAACCGTCAAGCGCTGTTCCGCCCCAGCGGTATGCAGTGCCAAGGCGCTCCCTGACCGACGTAAAAAGCCGTTCCATCGATCGTCCGGAAACTTTTACGGGAAGCTCTTCCTTCACTGGTTCCGGGTTCCCGGGGACGATGCGCGAGATATATGTTTTTCTCTTTTTTAAACTATATTTGCAATCTGGATCATACCGCGAACCTGTTGAGATGCTGCTGCATCCCGTCAGGCCGCAAAGGAGGCCGAAGATGAGGAGTACCGGTATGACCGATCCGGAGACCGCTGAGTTACCGGTAAAAAAAGAAGAAAAGCCACGTCCTGTTTTCATGATGGAGAAATTTGCTGTTTCTTGCCTGAGGAAGGTGTCATGTGTTCGGGCGGTTTCTCAGTGATAATAAGCGAAAACTATCGCAATAACGACAATTTTTAAACCTTACCGTTTGCTTTTATGGCGGTTATGAAATTCGGCGGCACCTCTGTCGGTAACGCCAGAGCGATGCAGCAGGCAATAGATCTCGTTGCCCGTGAGAAACTGAACGGAGCCCCTCTCGTCGTGCTCAGCGCATGCAGTGGAATTACCAACAAGCTTGTCCGTCTCGCGGAGGCTTCGGGCCGGAGCGCACTGGATGAAGCGCTTCTGCTTGCCGGAGAAGTTCGTCGGCACCATCTCGTTCTGACTGTCGAGCTGATTAAGTCTTCTGAGCTGCAAGCGGAGCTTGCGGCCAAAATCGAGGAGTATGTGGCCGGCCTTGAAATGCTTGCCCGAGGTGTCGATATAGTCGGAGAGCTGACCGAACGCTCGAAAGATACGTTCTGCTCCTTCGGAGAGCTGCTTTCCACCACTATCTTTGCAGCTGCCATGAAAGAGCAGGGACATGATGCAGAATGGCTCGATGTCCGCAGGGTTATGATTACCGATGATAATCACGGTTTTGCCCGTCCGCTTGGCGATATCTGTCGTGAGAATGCCGGAACCATCATCAGGCCGCAACTCGATGCGGGCACTATTGTCATTACCCAGGGTTACATAGGAGCAGCCCTTAACGGACGAACGACTACGCTTGGCAGGGGGGGCTCTGATTATTCCGCGGCACTTCTCGGAGCATGGCTTCACGCAAACGCCATTCAGATATGGACCGATGTTGACGGTGTGATGACCTGCGATCCCAGGCTTGTTCCCGAAGCCCGCAGCATCAGGATCATGACCTTCAGCGAAGCGGCCGAACTGGCCTACCTTGGCGCGAAAGTGCTGCATCCCGACACCATCGCACCGGCCGTCGAGAAGAATATTCCGGTCTGGGTGCTCAATACCTGGCATCCCGATGCGAAAGGCACGCTCATAACCAACGATACGGAGCGGCTTTCCGGCATGAGTTACGGCGGTCTTGTCAAATCGATTGCCGTCAAGAAAGGCCAGTGCATCATCAATATCCGTTCAAACCGCATGCTGGGACGATATGGATTTATGGCCGAATTGTTCGGAGCTTTTTCGAGGTACGGGGTTTCGATCGAAATGATTTCGTCCAGCGAGGTTTCTGTTTCCGTTACTGTGGACGACAAATGTTTCAGTGAGGAGCTTCTCCAGGATCTCAGGGCTCTCGGCCAGGTAGATATCGAGCATCGCGTAGCCACGGTCAGCGTGGTCGGTGATAATCTCAGGATGTCTAAAGGCGTAGCCGGCAGGATTTTCAGTTCGTTGAGGGATGTCAATCTCAGAATGATATCGCAGGGCGCCTCTGAAATCAATGTAGGTTTTGTGGTTGAAGAGAAGGATGTCGAGACGGCAGTCAACACGCTGCATCACGAGTTTTTCTCTGGAGAGGAGACCGTGGGAATTTTTGAAAAACCGGCAGGAACCCCTTAAGGGTTTGTTGCCGTTTAACGCATAAAATAAGAGTACGTTATCATGGATTACAAGAAAGCCGGAGTCGATATCAGTGCGGGCGAAGAGTTTGTCCGAATGATCAAGCCTCAGGTTCGCCAGACCTTTACCCGGAATGTCATAACCGATATCGGTGCGTTCGGCGGTTTTTTTCAGCCTGATTTTTCAGGATACAACAAGCCGGTGCTTGTCAGCAGTATCGACGGCGTCGGTACCAAGCTGAAGATCGCTATCGAACTCGGCATCTACGATACCGTCGGTTCATGCCTCGTCAACCACTGCGTCAACGATATTGCAGTCTGCGGTGCAAAGCCGCTTTTTTTTCTCGACTATTATGCCTGCGGCAAGCTGACTCCCGCAATTGCGGCCGGGGTCGTTACCGGTATGGTGAATGCCTGTCGGGAGAACGGATGTGCGCTTATCGGCGGCGAAACGGCTGAAATGCCCGGTGTATATGACGAAGCGGATTTTGATCTGGCCGGTTCGATTGTCGGGGTTGTCGATCACGAAAAAATCGTCAACGGGTCATCGATCGAGGCCGGAGATCTGCTCATAGGTCTGCCTTCGTCAGGTCTGCATACAAACGGGTACTCACTCGCCAGAAAAGTGCTCGAAGGTCGGATGCAGGATCGTTTCGAGGGGCTTGACGGGACGGCCGGCGAAGAGCTGCTCAAGGTGCACCGCAGTTATCTTTCGGTTATCGGACCGCTCTCCGGTTCTCCCGATGTCAGAGGTCTGTCGCATATCACCGGCGGCGGGCTTACCGGCAATACCATGCGCATCATTCCAAAGGGTCTTACGCTTTCCGTTGACTGGAGTTCATGGCCTGAACCGGCGATTTTCGATATCATTCGCAAAGAAGGAGATGTTCCAGAAGAGGATATGCGCCGCACCTTCAATCTCGGTATCGGCCTGGTTATGGTGATCCGTCAGGAAGGCGCTACGCGTATGATGGAGTATTTGAAATCCATTGGAGAAATTGCTTACATTATAGGTTCGGTTACCACAACCTGATTTTTAATAGGGTTTCCCGTACTAACGCAATCATCTACCTTTATGTTGACGTTACTTGCCATTTTAGCAGTAAGCTATCTTATCGGGTCAATTCCCACCGGCATCATGGCGGGAAAACTGCTCAAGGGTATCGATATCCGCAAATTCGGCAGCGGCAATGCCGGAGGCACCAACGCATTCAGGGTGCTCGGATGGAAAACAGGTCTTACGGTAACCCTTATCGATATAATCAAAGGGGTTGTTGCTGCAGTCTCGGTCGTCGCTTTTTTCCGTCACCACCCGATAGACGTCTTTCCCGATATTAATGAGGTGGCACTGCGTCTGCTGGCAGGTATGAGCGCCGTGGTCGGCCATGTTTTTACGGTTTTTGCCGGATTCAAGGGAGGCAAGGGAGTCAGCACTGCTGCAGGAATGCTTATCGGTATCGCTCCGGTCAGTATGCTCATGGTCATCGGTATTTTTCTTCTGACTATCTATCTGTCGCGATATGTTTCGGTTGCCTCGATGCTTGCTGCGGTGGCTTTTCCGCTGATCATAGCTATCCGCAAGTATATTTTTGAACTCGGCAGCGGTCTCGATTACTATATCAAGCTGTTCGGAGAGCCGCTCTCTTTTCATGACAGTCTCGATTATCACCTGATGATTTTCGGGCTGATCGTCGCCCTCGGCATTCTTTACACCCATCGGGCCAACATAAGACGGCTGCTTTCAGGTACAGAGAATCGGGTCACTTTCGGAAAACATTCGTGAGTAACCGGTCCGATCCTATGCTCATTGCCGTTCTTGGTGCCGGAAGCTGGGGAACAACTCTTGCCGTACTTCTTGCCAGAAAAGGATATGCGGTGAATCTCTGGGCTCATCGTCCGGAATTTGCCGATCAGCTTGCCGCTGAACGCGAGAACCGCCGTTATCTGAACGGAGTGCATTTTCCCGATACCCTCCGGGTTTTCACTTCGCTTCATGAAGCGGTTTCTCCAGCCGATATGGTAGTAACCGCGGTACCTTCCCAGGCTTTGCGCGAAACCGTCGAACAGATCCGTGACCTTCCCATGCAGGGGCGTGTTATTGTCAATGTCGCCAAAGGGATTGAAATGAATACCGGCAAGCGCATGTCGGAAGTGCTTCTTGAAACCCTTCCGGGACTTCAGATTTCCTGTGTGGCAGCGCTCTATGGCCCGAGCCATGCCGAAGAGGTCTCAAAAGAGCAGCCTACCACGGTTGTCGCCTCTTCTCCCTCGGTTGAAACCGCAAATCGGGTTCAGGAGGTTTTTCATACCAGCATGTTTCGGGTCTATACCAATACAGATATCATCGGCGTCGAGATAGCCGGTTCCGTGAAAAACATCATTGCAATAGCGGCAGGTATTTCCGACGGCATCGGTTATGGCGACAATGCGAAGGCGGCAATCATCACCAGAGGACTTGCCGAGATGTCGCGCCTTGCCGTCAGTCTCGGAGGGGATCCGGTAACGGTATCAGGTCTTGCCGGCATAGGCGATCTGGTCGTTACCTGTCTGAGCCGGCACAGCAGGAACCGTTACGTCGGCGAAGAGATAGGCAGGGGACGTTCGCTCGACGATGTGGTGACCCATATGAACATGGTTGCAGAAGGGGTATTCACGTCAAAAGCAGTCTATGATCTCTGCCGGACGAGGGGCGTGGAAATGCCCATAACCCAGGCGGTCTATGAAATGCTCTTTGAAGGCAAGCCCGTTCAACAGGCCATTCTCGATCTCATGACCCGTGAACCCAAGAAGGAAGTGTACTGAGCCGCTCAATCCGTTATTCTCGTTTTTTCGGGTATTCATACCACGCCAGTGTTCCTGAACGCTCGCCGGCATCTTTCCAGGAGCAGTTGTCCATATCGATCCGGACTACCCCGCAGGTGACCATGTTGTCGAGATGTTTGCCGGTCAGGAAGTTCGAAAAATCGGTCATGACCGGATTATGACCGAAGAGCGCTGCGGAAGTACAGTCATCGGGAAGAGATCTGACAATCTGCAGCAGAGCGCTGCTTCCCCCGGTGTAGATTTCCATATTCTGCACAATCTTTTCCTCCGGGTACCCGAGAATTCCTGCAAAGATTCCTGCCGTTGTTGTCGCCCGGTTTGCAGGACTTGATACTATTATGTCAGGGGTTACATTTTTTTCTTTCAGCAACTCCGCCATAAGCGGAGCCGATTTCAGACCTCGCTCATTGAGAGGCCGGTCGAAATCGCTCTGCAGCGCGTTCTCCCAGCTCGATTTTGCATGGCGGACCAGATAGAGTGTTTTCATTATTTGCAGTGGTAGAGGTAGCGTTCCTTGAGAGCCATGATTCTCCGGTAGGAGCGGTCAATACGGGTTCGGCTAACTGTACCGTTTTGTACAAGCTCATGGAGGGTTGCTGTGGCTTTTTCAGCAATTGCGGGATCGAATGTGGTGTTGTTGCCGAAGATCAGGATATCGACTCCTGCATCGAGAGCAAGTCTGATGGCATCTTCAAGTCCGTACTGGTCGGCAATGGCTTTCATCTGCATATCGTCGCTCAGGATAACTCCGTCGAAGCGGAGTCTGCTGCGCAGACGGTCTTTCAGCACCTTCTGCGAAAGTGTGGCCGGATAGCGGTTGTCAAGCTGCCGGTTGAACACATGAGCCGTCATGACGGCATCGTCGTAGCCTTCCGCGATCAACGAACGGTAAGGTTCTATCTCCTTTTCCGTCCAGCTTGCGGTAACGTCGGTGAAGCCTTTGTGGGAGTCCGTCGTTGAACTCCCGTGACCCGGAAAGTGTTTAAAGACCGGGATGATTCCCTCTTCACGAAAAACTCTCGCCGTCAGTCCGGCGTGACGCGTGACGGCCGCAGGATCAGCGGAAAAGCTGCGTCCAGGTTTGCCGATGACCGGATTGTCAGGATTGGTGTTCAGGTCGAGTACCGGCGCAAGGTTCATGTTCACGTGCATTTTTTTCAGCGTTACGGCGGTCTGTAACGCTGCTGCGGTTGTGCTGTCCGGGTTATCGAGCATGCCGAGGTGTGCAGCTGAAACCGAGGGGGGAAATCCTTTTGAGGTTTTCAGACGGTTCACCTTTCCGCCTTCCTGGTCAAGCGCGATGAACAGCGGGATTTCCGCAAGATCCATCAGTTCAAGCGTGAGTTTCGACAACTGCTCCGGGCCGGCGATGTTCCGTACCGGTGATTTCAATGGCACATCATAATCGAAAAGCACCACGCCGCCGATATGGCGCTTGCGGATATCGGCGGTTATTCCGGGCGCTTTCGCTGTCAGCCCCCGGAACCCGATCATGAGCATCTGGCCGATTTTTATGGAAAGACTGTCAACTGGAGCAGCTGCCTGTGCCGGAAGCGGAGAGAGCTGCATGAAGATGAAGAGAGCTGCAAAAAGTGTTTTTTGTATCATGCCGCTCCAGTGAACTTTACAACGGTCAGTTCTCCATCCGACAGGTCGATCCTTACCTGGTCGTTTTCCTGAACTGAACCGGAGAGGATCAGTTCAGATATTCTGTTGGTGATTTTTCTCTGCATTACCCTTTTCAGCGGCCTGGCTCCGAATGCAGGGTCAAAGCCCGCATTGGCAAGCCAGTCAAGCGCCGCCGGAGTGATTTCCAATGCGATATGCTGTCGCATGGCGGTCGCCCTGATCCGGCTGAACTGAACTTCCACGATCTGGCGGAGATCCTCTCTCGATAGCGGGGTAAAAAGAATGATTTCATCGATCCTGTTGAGGAATTCAGGTCGCACCCGCTGTTTGAGCATCAGGAAAAGTTTTTCCTGCAGGCCTGAAAGCACGGAGTCGCGGTTCATGCCATCCATTTTTTCCATCTCCGACTGGATAAGCTGGGCTCCGATATTGCTTGTCATGATGATGATGGTGTTCTTGAAGTTCACCGTATGCCCCTTGCTGTCAGTCAGCCGCCCGTCGTCAAGAATCTGCAGCAGGATGTTGAATACATCCGGGTGGGCTTTTTCGATCTCGTCGAGCAGTACAACCGAGAAGGGTTTCCGCCGGACGGCCTCAGTAAGCTGTCCGCCCTCTTCGTATCCGACGTATCCCGGAGGCGCACCGACCAGACGGCTTACATTGTGCGATTCCATATATTCGCTCATGTCTATGCGGATCAGCGCATCCTCGTCGTCAAACAGGTAGTCCGCAAGCGTGCGGGCAAGTTCGGTTTTGCCGACTCCTGTCGGTCCGAGAAATATGAACGATCCTATTGGACGTTTTTCGTCGCCCATGCCGGCCCTCGAACGCTTCACGGCTTCGCTGACCGCGCTGACAGCTTCGTCCTGGCCGATAACCCGTTTATGCAGTTCATCCTCTATACCGAGCAGCTTCAGCCGTTCGGACTGCAGCATTTTGCTGACCGGGATGCCTGTCCAGCGGGAGACAATGTCTGCGATGTCTTCGGCATCTATTTCCTCTTTCATGATGAGGTCTCCCGATGCCTTTTTCTCCTCTATTTTCTGCCGGTTCTCGTCGATTTGTTTTTCGATGCGTGCGATGCTGCCGTATCGGATTTCAGCTACCTTGCCGTAATTTCCCTGGCGCTCGAATTCTTCGGACTCAACCCTAAGCTGCTCGAGTTCCGATTTCAGATCTCTGGATGCCTTGATCAGCTCTTTTTCACTATCCCACTGAGCCTTTATTGTTGTCTGTTCCTCAACGAGATTGGCCAGTTGTTTTTCGATTTCCTGTAACCTTTGTCTGGTGTCTGTTGTGCTCATAGGTTAACTTGTGTTGGATTACGGGATGTTAATTGTGATAATAACGGTACCTGTAATAATAAATAATGTTGTAAATTTAATGCCATAGTAAAAAACAGGAAGCAGTTCAATTACCTCAAAAGGTAACTCATAAAAAAATAACCGGTAACAGCGTGCAAAAGTTCTCTGTCGGCGATATTGACATACCATTGGACGGATCTCTTTTTTTTATAGCCGGTCCCTGTATCATCGAAAGCAGGGACATGGCGATTGCCGTTGCCGAAGAGCTGCAGCGTATCGGAAAAGAGGAGGAGGTAACCTTTATTTTCAAGGGTTCGTACCGAAAGGCAAACCGATCCTCGGCCTCGTCGTTTACCGGCATCGGCGACAGGGAAGCTCTCGAGATTCTTGCTTTTATACGCGAGCGGTTCGGAATGCCTGTATTGACAGATGTGCATGAAACCACAGAAGTTGAAGTCGCAGCGCCCTATGTGGATGTACTGCAGATCCCGGCGTTTCTTTCAAGGCAGACGGAACTGCTTGTTGCTGCAGGACGGAGCGGTCGTGTTGTCAATATCAAGAAGGGTCAGTTCATGGCGCCGGAAGATATGGCGCTTGCTGCGGCCAAGGTTTCCGCTACCGGCAATTCACGGATTATGCTTACGGAGCGGGGATCAAGTTTCGGATATCACAATCTTGTGGTTGATTTCAGGGGCATTCCACAAATGGCGGAAACCGGCTATCCGGTAATTTATGATGCGACCCACAGCCTGCAGCTTCCCGGCGCCGGAAACGGCGTTTCAGGCGGGGAGCGTCAGTATCTGCTTCCTCTTGCGCGTGCCGCTGTCGCTGCCGGAGTGAACGGTCTGTTTTTCGAGGTGCACCCCGATCCTGCGTCGGCGCTCTCCGATGCCGCAACCCAGATTGCTCTCCGCGATTTTGCCGGAGTTATCAAAGAGCTGCGTCAGCTTTCCGTCTGCATGCAGTCTATTCATTCACATTAAACAGGGAAAAGCGACTTGTCAGGTTTTCAGTACTTCGGGATGGAGCCCTCTCTTGCGGATCCGTCCTCAAAAATTCAGCAGGCCCTTCAGGGCGTCAGGGCTCTTGTGTTTCCGGTTGACGGCGTGCTCAACGGTCCCCGCATGACCTTCGACAGTAAAGGCGGCGAGATTATCTCCATCTCCAATAGGGATGCATCCGCATTGAAAGAGGCTCTCCGTCAGGGACTCCATATTGCGGTTATATCCGATCGTGAAGCCGGGAGTTTTCGCCCCTTGCTTGAGTCGATTGGTATTACGGCGCTCTATCTGGGCGGCACCTCTTTGCTCGATGCCTATGAAGCATTCCGCCAGGAGTATTCGCTTGACGACGATGTTTGCGCCTATATCGGCGACGATATTGCCGATGTGCCGGTTCTCGAGAAAGCGGGATTTCCCGTTACCCCGATTGACGGAGCGGACTATCTGAGGAACCGTGTCGGTTACATCTCTGCCTATGAAGGCGGAAAAGGGTGTATCAGGGAGATCGTCGAGATGGTGCTCCAGCAGCAGGGGAAATGGCTTTTTACCGAAAACCTGAAGGCATAGCCGGAATTATTGCAGTTTTTCCCGGTTTTCACCTCCTTCAGAGTCGTTCGGCAGAACCCGCTTTCGCAACATCGATCCCATTCAGCAGGATGGCGGTTTCCTCGAGGGTGAGAATCCCTACAATGTTCGTACCGTGGTTCGGCTCGATATGCACATCCCCGAGATACTCTTCTCCGGTCAGCATCGCCTGTTCAAGCGCTTCGATTTTTCCGAAAAGACTGTAAGCTGCGGACTGCGGCGTAGAGCAGGAGACCGGCGGGTTGTCGCGACCGTGTACGAAGTAGCCGACCGGCAGCATGGTGCTTTCAGGATAGCCGTGCCAGTGGGTCATCGACGCACCATATCGTTCAAGCTTTTCCGTAAACAGTGAGCCAGGCCTCAGGGTTTTCAGAATGCCGGCAATAATGGCGTTTCCAAGCGCATGCGCAAGGATGGTAAGGGTATCGAATGAGGGTCTGATTATCGTGCCTTCGGGCAGTCCTGCCGGGGTTTTCAGATATGCGATGCCCTGTTCAAGTCCTATTTCAACCAGATCGGTTTCACTGTCCAGGCAGTGTTTTTTGCATCCCGACCGAGTGGTCAGTATCCGTACATCCGGAACCGGCACGAGCATATTTTTTCCGCCGATCTTCACCGGTATCGTCCGTTCTTCAACTTTCGTATATCCGTTATCGCAGGGAATTGCCGGTTTTACAGCAACCGGAAGCTGCCGGGCGAAAAATCCGTAACTCATGCCGCTGCGCTGGTCGAGATAGCGGGCTACGATTTTCCGGTAGAAATCATTGCGGTATTCAAGTCCGTCCGTAGAAGTGTGGGTCAACAGATAGCTGCTCGATGCCCATATCCGGCTGCAACAAAGAAAATCTTCGGAGGCTGTCCTGAACTCAGCGTTATCGGCAGTAAGTGCGGCATGCCGAAAATCGAGGTCTTCAGGTCTCGGAGGGACTACCTGGGCGGTAAGTTTAGGCACCAGCGTGCGCCGGACGTCTTCAGTTGCCGGTAACGGAGTGTTGAAGGTGACGACGCCGCCGTTCATAGTGCAGATCGTCCAGGAGTGTTCCGTGACGTACACAAGGATGTGCACCATATCTCTTGCCAGTCTTCCGACGATTGCGTCGAGGCGCTCCTGAGGGAGCGCCTCAGGGGTGAGCGGAGGGGGTTCATCGTAGATACCGACGATGATGTTGTTGTACAGCGTAGAAACCCGGTTAATGGCGAGCTCCTTATCGGTAAACGTGCCGGGAGCGAGTATTACCGTTCCCGGAATGAACCTTCCGTTGCAGAGCGTGCTTTCGCTGAAAGGCTCAGCGGTAATGCCGAGAGTGCGCATGGCTTCCGAGAGTGCGGAGCAGAAACGCTCCAGGCGCCCCGTTAAAGAGAACGCGGGGTAGAGCACGCAACGGAGATTTGCACACATGGCTTCGATACTGAGCGGAGTCTCCAGAGCAATGCCGAGAAGATGATGAAGCGATGCGGGGCTGATGCTGTTACTCATGAATTTTTCGAAATCCGCTGAATTCCGGTTTCTGGGGCTCATTCCGGCTGGCTCGGTGCATGTTCGCGTCCCCAGAGCAGTTTTGTGCGCAGGATCTCACAGTAATCCCGGTCTTCATTGGCAACAAGATTGATGAGATCGTTCGATTTTTTTACCGTTACCGTTTCCTGGGGCTGCAGCATTCTCGTGATGCGTCCGTCACAGTTCAGAGGAAACTCTCCTGCCTGGGCATCGACCGAGACTTCGATGATCTTGTCGTCGCTGATGACAATCGGTCTGACCGTCAGCATGTGCGGGCAGATCGGGGTGATGACGAAAACGGATGATTTCGGTGCGATAATCGGGCCTCCTGCCGACATGGAGTAAGCGGTTGAGCCGGTTGATGTTGCGATGATTATTCCGTCAGCCCGGTAGGAACCGAGCAGTTCGCCGTCGAGCCGGATGACAAAGGTAGGTATTCTCGGATAGGTGCCTTTTTCAATCACCACGTCGTTCAGCGCACACATCCGCTGTTCGCTGCCATTGCGCATGGTTATGGCCTCAAGCTGCGTCCGGTTATGAATCGAGTAGCTGCCGTCCAGCACCTTTTCGACGGCCGCAATCATTTCATCCTTATTGAACTCGGTCAGAAAGCCGAGATGGCCTACATTGATGCCGATCACCGGTTTCGTTTCGGAGTAGTGCGAGGCTAACAGCAAGGTGCCGTCACCGCCAAGCGATATGAAGATGTCGCAGATTCTGTTGAGATCATCGATTTTTGCCGAGGGGCCGATGCCGAGTTTTTCGGCCGAAAGCGATTCAAGTACGTAGCTTATCCGTTTAGTGTCGAGCCATCCGGTCAGTTCTTTTGCCAGAAGCACGGCTTCCTTTCGTTCCGTGTTGGCAACAATGGCGAATTTCATGTGTTGTGGAGCTTCTTAAGGGTTTGGTACAACCGGTTTGCCTTGCTGAACCGCGATGCAAGGTTTTCGACGTTCTCATTTTTCACGTCTGAGGCAAGAGTCAGAAGCTCACCGGCAAATTGCTCAAGTTCGAGGGCAATATTGCCGCTGTTGGTCAGCACTATATCGTGCCAGATCGACCAGGAACTCCCCGAAAGCCTGGCGAGGGTTGCGAATCCCGGGCCCGATGCGGTAATGTTCTCTTCACAGTAGTTTATCAGCAGCGTGGAAAGCATCTGGGGAAGGTGGCTGATATTGGCTACAATCCGATCATGGTTTTCCGGATCCATAAGCATGGTGCGACATCCCGCAGATTCAAGCAGTTCCACGAGTTCTTTTCCTTTAGGCTCTTCCAGGTGGCTGGCGTTATCACAGAGAATAACTGTTTTCTCTCTGAGCAGTTCTTCATGAGCTGCACGAAATCCCTGCTGCTCCCTGCCGGCCATCGGGTGCATCCCGATAAACGGAATACCGAGTTCCCTGGCTTTTTCGGCGATGAGCGCTTTCGTGCTCGATACATCGGTTACCAGAACCGAAGAACCGGCGTACTCCCGGATTTCAGCAAGCAGGGCGATATTTGCCTCAACCGGCGCCGAGAGCACAATCAGGTCGGCGTCATAGAGCGTTTTTTTATCGGTTGTGAAAAGGTCGAGACCGCAATCGAGGATATCCTTTTTATCTGTTTCGTTGAATGACGGATCGTAACCTTTCATAAAGAGAGGTTTCCCCGCAACAGGTTGCGACAATCTGAAGGCGCGGAGGAGAGATGTCCCGATCAGCCCCAGGCCGATAAACGATATGGTTTTGATAGCCGGATGTTCGCTCATGCCGCTACTTCTGCTGGTTGGCCCTGCTTCCCGGAGCCTCGACAGGGATACCGGCCTTGCAGAGAGGGCACTCTTCAGGCGTGTAGCTGACTACCTCCATTGCAAGTACCGAAAACTGGTTATCGGAAAGCCGCACCTTTCCGTTGCTGCGGTCGACCACCGAACCGACCCCAACCAGTAAGGCTCCTGCCGCATCGAGCAGTTCGATCACTTCGGCGACGGAGCCGCCGGTGGTAATGACATCCTCGACTACAATCACCCGCTCGCCTTTTTCCAGGCTGAACCCTCTGCGGATGGTCATTATTCCTTCCTTGCGTTCGGCAAAGATGGTTTTCACGCCAAGTTGCCGGCCAACCTCCGTTCCCACCACGATACCACCGATAGCCGGAGAAATCACCGTTCCGACACCGGACTCCCTGAAGTGGTCGGCTATTCGGCTGCAAACCGCCGAAAGGTGTTCGGGGTACTGCAGTACTTTAGCACACTGAAAATAGGCGTTGCTGTGTCGTCCGGAGGTCAGCCTGAAATGGCCTTCAAGCAGGGCTCCGGTTGATTTGAACATATCAAGCATTGACGGATTGCTCATGAATCGATAGCTGGGTATGGGTCGTTGATTGAAACGGTACGTAAACCGTTAAAATACAGAAGCTGCAGCAAAAAAGGGAAAAGAAAAACCTGTCGGGCTTGCGGCTTGCGTTATCGGTGCGCTTCAAGATACTCTCTGAGAATAACACATGCCGCGGCACAGTCAAGCCGCCCCTTTCGGTTCCGTTCTTTTCTGCTGATCCCCGATGCCGCCAGAATCTGCATGGCGTCACGGGAAGAGCGATGCTCATCGACCCGTTCGACAGGCAGCCCGGGGAATACGAGAGCGAGTTCTTCAATGAACCGGTCGATCACTCCGGTCATCCGGTTCTGCGTGCCGTCGTCGTTGAGCGGGTAGCCGACAATAATTTTATCGATCTCCTCATCGCGTGTCATCAGTTCCAGTTTTTCGAACAGTTCGGCCCTGTCGAACGTGCCTGTCGGTTGGGCAAACAACCGGAGGGGATCGCTCACGGCAAATCCTATACGTTTTGTCCCGAAATCGATCGCTACGATTCTTTTTTTTCTGCTCAGGCTCATACCTTGAAAAATATCTCCTTTTGATTATTATTTTACCTTTGGATGCAATGTATAAAATATAGAACAATGCATTTTCAGGGGGAGTTGTCGAACCATGTCAGGGCTGCCGTGATCACTGCGTGATAAAATATGGCATATGCTCAATATTCTTTTATAACTGCTTGGCTATATGGTATTTTGGTATTAATTTCAAGATCTACTCTTTTTAGAGCATTCAAAAACAAGTATAACTGGAGAATGAGGCAATGGCAAAGGTAGTTATTATAGGCGCCGGCTTTGCAGGGCATACTGCCGCGATGTATCTGGGCGATGCGATAGGCAAGGATCATGAAATTACGGTCGTTCATAAATTCGATTATTTCGGTTTTGTGCCTTCATGGGTCTGGCTGGGTATCGATGCGGTCAAGCCCGAACACACCGTTTTCAAGTTAAAGCCGATCTATGACAAATTCAATGTTAATTTTGTTCAGGGTACCGTGACATCGGTTCACCCCGACGAAAATTATATTATTCTCGACCAGGCCGGCAATGCCGGTCCGGCAAGTCTTGAGTACGATTATCTTATCATAGCAACCGGTGCGCATATGAACTATGATGCCACACCGGGTCTCGGACCGAAAAAGTTCACCCAGTCGATCTGCCATTTCGATACCGCCATTCAGGCTCGCGACGCCTATCTGCAGTCGGTTGAACGGATGAAGCGGGGCGAAAAGCAGAAGCTGGTCATCGGCACCGGCCATCCGCTTGCTGCATGTCAGGGAGCTGCGTTCGAGTATATTACCAACATTCATCACGACCTTACCCAGAGAGGTATACGGGAGAAAGCCGAACTGGTTTATCTCACCAATGAGCCGGAAATCGGCGATTTCGGAGTTGGCGGCATAAATGTCGTGACAAAGGGCGGTCGGATTGCCAGGGGCGGCGATCTTATCGAGGACGCCATGGACGAATTCGGTATCGGCAAAGCCGTTCGCAAGGGGGTTAAGGAGGTCGATGCAAAAAAAGTCTATTGGGAGGACTTCGAAGGCAACTACGGTGAGACCGATTACGATTTCGCCATGCTCATTCCCCAGTCTCGCGGCGTTAACTTCAAGTTTTTCGACAAGGAAGGAAAAGATATTTCATCAACGGTATGCAACCCCGGAGGCTTTGTCTTCGCTGATGGCATCTATGGCCTGAAATACGACGACCTGGTTAAAAATTCCAACGCCTGGCCTGCCCAGTATTACAATCCTACCTACAAGAACATCTTCTCTGCGGGTATCGCGTTTGCGCCTCCAGGGCCGATTTCCGTTCCGCATACGACAAAGAACGGAACAGTCATTACTCCGGGAGCGCCGAGAACCGGCATGATTTCCGGCGTGATCGGCAGGGTTGTGGCTTTCAACGTGATCGACATGATCAAGACCGGACGGATGACACACCGCGAGCGCATGTCCGAGATGCTGGCCGTCTGTATCGCTTCGAACGGCAAGTCGCTCTGGAACGGTTCGGCAATCGTGATGATCATCTATCCTATCGTGCCCGACCATACGCGTTACGACAACAAGGAGGGACGCGACATGTTCGTTACCAAGGTGGAACGCGGTATTTCCGGCGCATGGCTCAAACAGATGGTTGAAACTACTTTCATGCACAAGTTCCAGGGCCGTATCGGCTGGCAGTTCATTCCGGAATAACCGGGCAAGACTTCATCAATGACAAAATACGATAACCCATGAGGCCTACATCGTTCGATAAATTTCTGATGCGCTGCAGGATATACCAGTTCTGGCGCTTTGTTGTGTTGAACCTCAAGATTCTTAAAGCGGTTCACCACGATAAAACGGCATGAGCGGAGGTTGTTCCCGCTCAGATATTTCAGTTTTATTTTCAGAAACGCATATCCTTTTCGGGTATGCGTTTTTTTTGTTTACTGGGGAACCGAAGGATAACTTCTACTGTTCACAATCGAAGCGGTGTAACCCGAATGTAAAAAGGCATGCCGTTTTCCAGTTAACAATAACCCTGAATTGTTCTGCCATGAAAACCATTTTGCGTGTTCTGCCCGCTCTTTTTTTGCTTTTTCTTTCTCTTGCATGGAGTGATCCTGCCGAGGCAAAATGGGGTAATAACAATGACAACGGCAGAAATTCTCTTGTCTGGCAAGGTCGCGTGGACGATAAAATCGATCTCTACATCCAGGGCCGATCCGTAAGGCCGGTAGTACTTTCTGGACGCCGACCGCAGAATGTCCGTTACGATTTTGACGGGAGGTTGCCAAGGCGTACCGTTATTGTTCGTATTGCTTCGAAGAGAGGCAGGGGTCAGGTCTATGTCCGCCAGTTGCCGAGAAGCTCGAATAACTACACGGCGATTGTACGGGTTTACGATCCGAAAGGCGGCGCTGACAGATATCGCCTTCGCATGCAATGGTGACCTTCACCTGCTGACAGGAGTGCCTGACGGAATTACATAAACAGAAACGGCTGCCTTATCATTACGTACAAGGCAGCCGTTTCTGTTTATCATGAACGATCTGTGTCGCTCTACATGAAGGTGTGGTAGGTTTGACCGGCAAAAACGATCAGAAACCGGAGGATCAATCCGCCAAACAGCACCATGACGGGCGCGACGTTCGGGAACCTGATGTGGACGCCGGCTGCTTCAAGAAACTCGAGGAGCAGCGGAACGACCAGGCCCGAGGCGATAAAAATTCCCCAGAACCAGAACATATAAGACATGCCGGCCAGATTGATGTCGCCGGTGATCAGGTGCATCATGGCTCCGTGCGTATTAGCCGATCCTGTGAGACCGCCGAGCACAAAGAGGCCTACAGTCATCAGTTCGATCCAGATTGCGTTTGCGTCGATCATGCTGTAGACAGGCTTTTCATCTTCAGGTGCGAGCAGCAGCATCAGCGCGGCAGCGCTCGATATACCCGAAACGAGAAAGAGCATGCCGAGAATGGAGCTTGACCAGAGCGGACGGGCTGAGAAGAAGGAAAGCAGGATGCCGGTGTAGATACCGATGCCAACGCCGATATGCGCATTGACCAGCGCAACGATGGTCATGTGGTTTTCCGTCCAGTCTATCACCTTGTTGATCGGTTCGATATTGAAGCCGCGAAGCTGTCGTTTGTTGACGAGCATAGCCTGAAGGATAGCGAGCGGGAAGAAGGCGATCAGAATCCAGCTGCCTGCCGACATGGGCGAGGTCGGCTGAATGGTGGTGTAGAATGCCCACACATAGAGCGGATGCGCCAGATCGAGGAAGAGAAAGAGCATGCCGATGCCGAGCAGTGTAGGTGAAAGTACCGAACCGATGCGGACGGCAAGGCATGGGCATCCATCGCCCTGATCTCTCGGGCCGATGCCGAACTTTCGCTTCAGCACGATCATGATCGATGTGATTACGAGCAGGCCGCCTGCAAGACCGCCGAGAAAGAGGTAGAGGGGAATGTGCCACTCCCAGATGTGGAGATGCGGCACCACATTGGGGTTGATTTTCGTCGAGACGATTTCATTAACTGCAGTTGCCAACATTGTTACGCTCCGGGTTTATTGCTTGCGGAAATCCACTGCAGGCTCGGCTCCGTTCCTGCATGTTCTTTCTGGCGGTAAACGATTTTACCTTTCAACAGCTCTTTTGTCTTCTCATCCATGTTGTTGAAATCGACAAGGTTCAGGCTGCCGGTAGGGCAGATCGAAACACAGGCGGTTTCAAGGCCCTGTTCGATCCGGTGCTTGCAGAGCGAGCATTTATCAACATACCCTTCGGGATGCACGTACCGGGCATCATAGGGGCAGGCGGCCATGCAGGCCTTGCAGCCGGTGCAGAGCGATCGGTTGATCTGTACTGTTCCGTCTTCGGCATAGTGCGAGGCCCTTGTCGGACAGTAGGTGACGCAGGGTGCGTTTTCGCAGTGCTGGCAGCGCTCCGATCGGTTCTCCATGGTCAGTTTCGGATACTCTCCTCCCGACTCCTGCACAACCCAGTCGCGGCAGTACCCTTCAGGTACGTTGTTTTCCTGCTTGCAGGCATAGACACAGGCCGAACAGCCGACACAGACCCTGGTGTCGATAACCATTCCATAATTTTTCTTGTTGCTCACGCTTTATGCCTCCTTGATGAATGTCACAAAATTGTTCTGGAACCCGACGGCGCCCATTGCCGGGTCTATTTCGGTTCTCGATATAAGCTGGTTGTGCGATGCTCCCCGTTTGTGAGCCCAGGTGAGCTTGGCCGAGGTGTGGCCGAAACCATGAACCATGTAAACCGCATCGGTACGGATACGCTGGGTGACTTTCACCTTCACCGGGAACTCGGAAACCACGCCATCCTGGTTTTTCAGGTGTACATACTCTCCGTTTTCAAGACTGTGTTTTTCTGCGATGCGGTTGTTAACCCAGACCTCGTTTTCTTTCGCAGTAGCAAGGTCGCCAAGAAAGCGGTTGTTTGCTGTACGGCCGAACGTCAGCATGGGCTTGCGTCCAGTCAGCATACGGTAGAAGCCGGTCGGCGGTTCGGGATGCGCGGTATATTTCGGTACGGCATCGAATCCTCCAGCCTTGAGCCGGGCCGAAGCCAGTTCGACCTTTCCGCTCGGGGTTTTCAGGTTGAGCGGTTCTCCTGGCTTGCGGTATAGATCGGTTTCAGGCATCACCAGCACCCCTTTTTTCTTGATCTCGGAAAGCGAGCTGCCTACCAGCTTGAGCTTTTTGTCGAGCCCTTTTTCAACGCTTGGAGGAAAGGCTCCGTGAATGCCCCATTTCTCGGTAATCATTTTCGCGATCTGGTTACCCGGTTTCGAATCGTACATAGGCGGTACTGCGGGTTGACGAAGCGCGACAAACGGAGTGCGAAAGGCTCGGCCGTTGTCGAGATCATCATACCTTTCCAGATAGGTGCACTCAGGCAGCACCACGTCGGCATAGCCGGTAACCTCGGAAGGCAGTACGTCCACGGCAACCACGAACTCAGCTTTCTTCATGGCTTCGATGGCCTTGTCCCGGCCCAGAGTCATGGTTTCCGGCAGGTTTACGCCGTAAATCAAAAGTCCCTTGACCTCTCCCGAAATGGCCTGCTGAACGATTTCATGAGAGGCGATGGTATTCGATGGCTCATCATCCGGGAAGAAGGGATATTTGCTGTGCACCTCTTTTTCATAGGCAGGATGCTCATGGGTCGGAGGCGGCTGCACGAGCGGAAACTTCTGGAAGGCAACAACACCGCCCGGCATCCTGAAATTTCCTACCAGCGCATTGAGAATATGAATGGCCCGGATACGCTGCAGAGCGTCGCCGTACCAGTTGGTGCGCCGACCGCTGTGTACGAAGGCCGCCGGGGCATGGAACGCGTATTCGCGGGCAACCGTTCTGATCGCATCTGCCGGAATATCTGTAATGGCCGAAACCTTCTCAGGCGTCATATCCTTTACCGAATCCCAGAGTTCGCCGAAGCCGACGGTGTGCGCCTCTACAAAAGCTTTGTCGTAGAGGTTCTCGCTGATGAGTACATGCATGAGTCCCTGCATCATGGCGATATCTGTTGCCGGCTTGATGGGCAGCCAGTGCTGGGCTTTTCCGGCAAGAGTGGAGAATCGCGGATCGAATACCACGATTTTCGCTCCGTTGCGAATGCCTTCGGAGATCTCCTGTACCGCGGTATTGTGCATGTTCTCTCCGAAATGGGTGCCGAAGAAGACCATGTACTTGCTGTTCTTCATATCAAACCCTTCGGGAGTATCGCTCGGGTAGCCATAGGTCAGTACCGTTGCCTGACGGGCTGGGCCGCAGCAGAGGTCGTAGGATGGTTTGGCATATTTATTCACGCCGATCTGCGAGAACATGTTCTTGAAGAATGAAACCCCGTAACCGTGGTGAAGCATGGCAAGTGCTCCGGGGCCGTACTGCTCTTTGATGCCGTACAGCTTCTCTGCGACAAGCGTGATGGCTTCATCCCAGCTCGCTTTTCTGTAAAACTGTTTTCCTCCTTTTGTTTCCCGGATAAGAGGATAGGCAAGGCGGTCGGGATCGTAGAGCAGTCCAGTGCCTCCGGTGCCCCTCGGGCAGAGTTTCCCCTGGCTGAGAGGATGGTGGTCGGATCCGGTGATCTTGTAAACCTTGCCGTCGCGGACATGCGCAGCGATACCGCACCGCCAGAAGCAGTGTTCGCAGAATGAATAGACCACCTTGCTTCCTTCATCCCCAACGGATGAGCCAGCTCCGGAAAATGCCTGTGCAGCACCGGCTGACAAGGCGGTAGATCCTGCAAGGAAAATCGAAGATATCTTTATGAAGTCCCGGCGGCTGAAGTTCTGGCCATGGCTCATATGTATGGGCTCCTTACTGAGTGTTAATGAAATAATGGAACGACAGTTTCTATCCTTCTGGCTTTTCTTACTCTGCGCAGGTATCCGTCAGCACTTTCCTGTGCCATGCAGTGAAGTGCCGGCAAAAAAAGTATAAAAAAATCAGAGAGAGAAGCATCAGGCAAGACGGGAAAAACCCATGCTTATTGCAGCAACGAATGTGTTTCTCTGGCCGGAAAAAGGAATATTTCAGGTAAAGAATAATTCCTTTGCAGTGACGGCTTTTGGAGAAAAAATTATTGAATAAGAAGTAAATATAATTGATGAGGCAACATCATGCAAAATGAAAATTATTTCAAGGTCTTTTTATTTAAGTTATTGTTTTATAAAATATTAGGCTTTTTTTGAGTTCTTTATTTATAGTTATATAGTTGTATAAATATATAGATTTTATCTGTTTCAGATTGCGTTTACTCTATGCCGTACTTGTTGTTTCTTTTATGGAAAAGTAATAACAATTGTTATGTTTTCGATACGGAATCCGCATTGTCGGGGGCTATGCAATTTATGAGGAAAAGAGCGAAGTCAGAGTAGCCGGGAGCTGAAAGACCGGTTTTTTTCTCGGCAGTCGAATTAGTACATTTGAGGAAATCCTTCAGCTCGTAAATCATCAGAGGTTATGAAACCACTTTACTACTTTGTCGGCGCAGGGCTATCCATTCTGCTGTCGATCTATATCTTTATCTTTGGCACGGCACCCAACCACGAGCTGATCGCTATTTTTATCGGCCTCTGGGCGCCGACCATCATCTGTCTCGGCGTTTTCAACACCCTGCTCGGCATTCTTGACGAGATGTGCTGTGCCCACAAGCGGATCGAGGAGCGGCAGACGTGCGGCCATGAGAGGTAACCGTTCAACCCCCGTCCGGTTCATTGTTCTCACGCCCGGTTTTCAGGGGGCAGCAGCATGAATCCCGCAGCATCGGTTTTGCTTGTGGGAGCGGGCGGCTTTCTAGGTTCTGCCGCTCGCTATCTGGTTGCACTTGTCATGCCCTTTGCCGGCAGCGGGTTTCCATTTGCAACCTTTGCGGTTAATATGCTCGGCAGTTTTCTGATTGGCCTTCTGAGCGAGCTTGCGGTTTCAACCACCATGGTCTCTCCCGAAACCCGGCTTTTTCTGGTAACCGGGTTCTGCGGCGGTTTCACCACCTTTTCCTCCTACATGTACGAGAACGGCGCGCTCATCAGGGACGGCCAGGTGTTCTATACAACCCTTTACCTTGCCGGCAGCATCGCCGGCGGATTTCTTGCCCTTTATTCAGGGATGCTCACCGCAAAACTCTGGACATGATGAACTTCATCGAATCGGAACTGCTGCGGATCTTTGTAGGCGAGCAGGAAAAGCTGCACCACAGACCACTCTACGAACTGCTTGTCAGCGAGGCCCTGGAACGGGGAATGGCCGGTGCAACCGTGTTTCGCGGCCTGCTCTCCTTCGGCCTGCACCACAAGGTGCATACCGCCAAGATTTTTGAGCTTGCTGGCGATCTTCCCATGGTGGTTGAAATCGTGGACACCAACGAAAAGATCGAAGAGCTCCTGCCGGTTGTTGAATCACTGCTCAGGGAGTCCGGAGCGCAGGCTCTGGTGACGAGGGAAGCGGTACGTCAGTGGACGACGTGAAGGAATGAGTGAACATTTCCCCTTTCGAGATGATTTCTGAATCGGGGTGATTCCGGTTGAATGCCGATATTTGCATGCATCACCTGATACAACGATACATCGCTCTCCATCACCAGTCGCAATCAGGTTAATCCAGTCATTCAGGAATTGATATGAGAACCGTTGCCCAGATAGAATCCTTACTGCCTGAACTGGAGTTCTGTACAGCTGATGAACTGGAAGATCAGGATCTCGATTTCAAACAGTGGGATGCACAGAGCCGTGACAAAGCCGTTCGGCTTATGGTTCACATGGCGGTGTGCATGGCCAATGGCGAGGGTGGTACGGTCGTGTTCGGTATTGCTGATCGCGTCAAAGGGCGTGAAAAGGCAATTCTCGGGGTACCGCCCGAGATCGATACCAACCTGCTGAGGAAAGCGATCTACGATCAGACTGATCCCAAAATCACCCCGGTTTTCGAAGAGTTGCGTGTGCCTGAAGGAACCGGCCGCCTTATACTGATGCAGATTTATTCCGGAATGCCGCCTTATACCGATAATGCCGGTCGGGGCAGTATTCGCATTGGCAAAGACTGTCAGCCACTTACCGGAACTCTTCGTCGAAAAATAGGCGTCGAGACCGGTGAGACCGACTATACCGCTGAATCTGTTGCTGCTGCGAACAGTCAACTGCTCTCGTTTACGGCTATTGAAGCCTTGCGCAACCAGGCAAGAAAAGAGCGAGCGCCGGATGATCTCCTGCGTCTGACGGATATCGAGCTGCTTGCTGCATTGGGTCTGGTAAGGCATAACAGATTCACGAGAGCGGCACTGTTGCTGGCCGGCACCGAATCGGCTATTCGGGAATATTGTCCGGGTCATAACTGGACTTTCCTTCAGATGACCTCCGATACCGTATATGGAATTCGTGAAGACCGGGTGAGTGCGCTGCCGTTATCTGTACAGCGTATCCAGGAGCTGCTTGTACCCTTCAATCCCATTACAACGTATCAACAGGGGCTGTTTCACTTCGAATACCACACGTGGCCCGAAATCGCCATACGCGAAGCGTTGATGAATGCCTTCTGTCATGTCGATCTGCGTATCGCAGGGCCGGTGATGGTCAGGTTGTATCCCGACCGGCTTGAGGTTAGTAATAACGGAGGGTTCATTGCCGGCATCACTCCGGGCAACATTCTTCATCATCAACCGGCATCGAGAAATCCGCTGCTTGTTGAGGCTTTAACCCGGCTTCGTCTTGTCAATCGCAGTAACCTCGGAATAAACCGTATGTTTTCCTCATTGCTGATAGAGGGCAAGGAGCCGCCGCATATTCGTGAAATCGGAGAATCTGTCCTTGTGAGCTTTCCCAGGCGTGAATTGAATGCGGCCTTTCGGCTTTTTGTTGCCGAAGAAGGTGAAAAAGGACGAGACCCGGGTGTCGATGAACTGCTGTTATTGCAGCATCTGCTGCATCATCCGGAGGTGAACACCGGCTCGGCCGCCGGGCTTTGCCAGCGAAGCGAATCGGAAATCCGAGAACGTTTATCCGCAATGGAGACATCCGGGTATATCGAGCATGGCGGTGCCGGTCGTGGGGCTTACTGGTGCCTCCATCCGGAGCTGTACAAACGTTTGGCCAGCGACGGGCAAGGCGAAGTCCGCCGAAGGGTTGACTGGGAGGCAGCCAAGACTCGCATCCTTAGCATACTCATGGAACGAGCCCGCCGTGGGGAGCCCGGCCTCAGCAACAAGGAAATCCGGCAGATCACCCGATTTGATCGTAATCAGGTTTATCGGTTGATGACGGAACTCAGGCAAGAGAATCCATTTTTGCAATCACCAGGGAGAGGCAAATATGCACGCCATGAGTTTCGGCAATGATGCAATGTATGCTCGTGAGCATTAAATCGAGCATTAACGGTGTTTTTATGCTCACTTTTTGAGACAAAGCATTGACCTATATTGTCCCGTGAGGTGTCCTTTATTTGAACTTATTCCGGGGCAGGTTTCTGCACAGCATTGTTACTGCAGGCTGATGAATCGCACTGTTATGGATCAGCCCGGCCGATAGCCCTTAAATTTATCGATGATTTGAGATTATGCAGTTCATTCCGAACGGGCCCGATATTCCGGAAACCCTTTTACAGGCACATGAAGAGGGGCGCGTTGTGTTCTTCTGCGGCGCCGGGATTTCATACAAAGTCGGGCTAAAAGATTTTCAATGGCTCGTCGATGAGATTTCCCAGCGATGCGGAATGATGCCGCCAAAAGATTCGGTAGCGTATAAAAGTGAGCGTTATGATATCATATTAAATAATCTTGAGGAGAAATTGCTGGGTCAGCGAGCGGGTCTGAAAATGCGCAAAGCGCTTGCAGAAGTATTGACTCCAGATTTTAACCTGATAGGTGCGGAATCGACTCATAAAGCCTTGCTGCATTTATCACAAGATCGTAAAGGCGTTATGCGTCTGGTGACCACGAACTTCGATCGCTCATTCGAGTTTGTTCGACATAGTTTACAGATCAAGTGCAATATGTATGCAGCTCCCATGCTGCCCATACCAAAAAATAGTCGATGGGATGGTTTGGTTTACCTGCATGGCTTGCTTCCTGACGTAGGAGAGTGCGAACAAGGCCTAGATTATCTGGTTGTTACAAGTGGTGACTTCGGGCTTGCGTATCTGACCGAACGCTGGGCGGCTCGTTTTGTGAGTGAGCTGTTCCGTAATTTTATGGTGTGTTTTGTGGGCTATAGTATCAATGACCCTGTGCTTCGTTATATGATGGATGCTTTGGCGGCAGACCGACTCAGGGGAGAGGCAACTCCACAAGCCTATGCGTTGGCAGCTTTTACGACTGGTTGTGAGCGGACTGCTAAAGAAGACTGGTTTTCCAAAGGCATATATCCGATTCTTTATGATTCAGTTGATGATCACCGGCTCTTGCATGAAACCCTCAGGGGATGGGCAGACGATTACAGTAATGGAATTCAGGGGAAAGAACGTATCGTGATTGAAAACGCAATTGCCAATCCTGCTGAAAGCACAGTTCAGGATGACTTTATTGGGCGAATGCTCTGGGCGCTTTTCGATCTATCTGGACTTCCTGCAAAGTTATTTGCCTATTTTAATCCTGTGCCTCCGATTGAGTGGCTCGAAGTTTTTTCTGACGAGCGCTATACGCATCATGATTTGTCTCGTTTTGGAGTGACGTCATCGGATACCAAAGCCGATAAAAAGTTTCGTTTCAGCCTTATTAGACGCCCAGCGCCATTTAAACGAACGCCATTCATGTCATTGGTATCGAGTGGTCGGGTAAGCAGTGAGTGGGATGATGTTATGTCTTATCTTGCTTTATGGCTGACACGGCATTTGAATGAACCAGCATTGATTATCTGGCTTGCGCAGCGTGGCGGACAATTGCACGAGCGATTGCAATGGATGATCGAGAAAATACTGGCTGATCTTGCAGGCAAGACTGTTCCTGAGCTTGATGAAATTCGCTCGAACTCACCGAATGCAATTCCTGGGCCATTAATGCTACCGTTATGGAATTTGTTTCTGTCAGGTCGGGTGAAATCAAACTGGCATGAGCCGGGACTGTATCGTTGGATGCATCGCTTAAAATACGCAGGCCGCCTTACAGTAACCATGCGGTTTGAATTGCGTGAACTGCTTTCGCTAAAAGTGAGGTTGAAAAAACCATTTTTTTGGGGCGATGATAAAGAACAAAAAATGGTATCAACCCACATCAGGGAATTGGTTGACTTCGAATTTGTGCTGGCCAGTGAACATATTCGATCCTTCATCGATATTGCCAAGAATAACTGGCATAAGGTGTTGCCTGAGTTGATGGATGACTTTCAAGTATTGTTGCGCGATGCACTGGATTTAATGAACGAACTTGGGGAGGCAGAAGAGCATCGTGACCCTTCAATCTGGCATTTGCCATCGATCAGCGAACATTGGCAGAACAGGGGTTTCTCTGAGTGCCTGATCCTGATTGAGTTTCTTCGCGATGCCTGGTTAAGGACTCTCGAAATAGATCCCCCGAGAGCACGTCGTTTTGCGCTGGGATGGTTTGATATTCCTTATCTCACGTTCAAGCGACTTGCATTTTTTGCCGCCAGCCAGGATAACGGGATTGAACCGGAACAATGGGTAGAGTGGCTTGTGTCTGATAATAGCTATTGGTTATGGACTTATGATGCCCAGAGAGAAGTGATGCGTCTTTTAACTCTTCAGGGTGGCAGTCTGACCCTGAAAGTTCAGGAAAGATTGGAGACTGCGATTTTGACAGGCCCTCCTTCAGATTTATTTGAAGGAGAACATCGTAAATATTTGATTGACAGGTCGGTTTGGTTGCGTCTTGCAAAGCTTAGTGCATCAGGACTTGTTTTGGGATTTCGGGCAAGTGAACGCTTGAAATCAATAGCTGTGATATATCCAGATTGGGCATTTGAGCCACATGAGCGGGAGGAGTTCGCGCACTGGATGAGTTGCTCTGGAGATCCCGATTATCAAAGAGATGTTCGTGATGTTGATGCTATTCCGCACAAAAAGGCCGAGTTGGTTGAATGGCTTAAGCAGTTTCCGGAGGAAAATGACAGTGGCTGGCGTGATAGCTGTCGCGCTCGATTCTGTCATAGTCTGTGTGCCTTGAGTGATCTTGCAAAAGAGGAGATTTGGCAGGAAAAACGATGGGTAGTGGCATTGCAGGTGTGGAGTGAGGATCGGTATGTTCGGCGTTCATGGCGTTATGCTTCGCCTTGGGTAAGCGAGATGAGCGATTCGTTTATTGAGAATATTGCTTCCGGTTTGGCTTGGTGGTTAAAGGAAGTTTCGAAATCGATAGATCGTGATGGTGATCGTTTGATGGCATTGTGCCGCCGTCTTTTGAAACTGCCATTTGAAGTCAGTAATGGTGTCAGGGGAAATGGTGAACCTGAGCAGGATCCGGTATCGGCGGCCATCAATCACCCTGTCGGCCATGTGACGCAGGCGCTGATCAACCTATGGTTTAAATCCAAGCCTAATGATCATGAGTTGTTACCGGAACCTTTTCGATTTATCTTTTCGGAATTATGTGATGTCGGTGTTCAGAAATTCCGGCATGGTCGAGTGTTGCTCGCATTGAATCTGGTCTCATTGTTCCGGGTTGATCGTGAGTGGACAATGAAACACCTGCTGCCGTTGTTCGAATGGGATCGTGATTCGGAAGAGGCCTGTGCGGTATGGAGAGGTTTTCTCTACTCTCCAAGAGTCCACACCCCCCTCATGATAGTGTTTAAATCAGAATTCCTGTCGACAGCTAATCATTATAAAGAACTTGGCGAATTCAGTTCACAATACGCTGCATTTCTGACTTATGCGGCATTAGGCTCTGTTGATGGTTATATGTATGAGGATTTTTACAAAGCCATTATCACCCTTCCACCTGAAGGACTGCAAGTAATTGCACAGACGTTGAAGCAGGCTCTCGATGGGGCTGGAGATAAACGAGAAACGTACTGGAGAAATAAGATAAGAGTCTTCTTGCAAAAGATATGGCCAAAACTCCACGAACTTCGAACCGAAGAACTTGCCGGATTGCTTGCCCTCTTATGTATTGAGGCAGGTGATGAGTTTCCTTCGGCCTTGTCTGAGCTTTCCGCCTGGTTCATGCCAATAGAGAGTTCCGATTACCTCGTGATGCGTTTGTGGGAAAATGGACATTGCAAACGATTTCCTGCAGAGGTTTTACGTTTGCTTGATCTTGTTATCACCGTTTCTCCGGTGTTGTACGAAGATCTTGAAAAATGTCTGGACGCAGTTGTTACCGAAAAGCCTGAGTTGAAAAGAGATGGAAGATATCTCAAATTGATGGGCATTGTTCGAATGAATGCCAGGTAATTATTTTTTTCTCACAATGAACTTACTATTCCTGATTTGCTTAAAACAAAGGGCCGCCTTTTCAGGCAGCCCTTTGTTTGTTTATCTGTTGTCCTGCGCAGCTTACTGGTGAGCAGCGACAAGTGCGTTGTAGTTCGCCTTGACGGTTTTTTCCAGATCCTCGTCCGAGTGCACGTAACTGGTGAACATGGCTTCGAACTGCGAAGGGGCAAGGTAGATGCCCTGGTCGAGCATGGAGTGAAAGTACTTGCCGTATTTTGCGGAGTCGGCGGTGATGGCGCTCTTGTAGTCCACGACAGGCGTTTCGGTAAAGAAGAGGCAGGCCATGGAACCGACGCGGTTCTGCACGTAGTTAAGGCCGAGCTTCTGCATGTTGTCCCTGAAGCCTGCTTCGAGGAATGCCGCTTTCCTTTCGAGTTCCGGATAGGGATTCTCCTCCATGAGGATCTTCAGGGTTTCGAGACCAGCAGTCAGGGCAAGCGGGTTGCCTGAAAGGGTGCCGGCCTGGTAAACGTCGCCAAGCGGAGCTACCCGCTCCATGATCTGGCGTTTGCCGCCGAATGCGCCGACCGGCAGACCGCCGCCGATGATTTTGCCCATCGTGGTGAGGTCAGGGGTGACGCCATAGAGCTCCTGAGCACCGCCGAGGGCAACCCGGAAACCGCACATGACCTCGTCGAAAATCAGCACGATGCCTTCCTGATCGCACAACTCGCGCAGAGCGACGAGGAACTCTTTCTTTGCCGGAATGACGCCGGTATTGCCTGCAACCGGCTCGATGATGATGGCGGCGATGTCGCCCTTGTTCTCGTTGACCAGCAGTCTGACCGATTCGATATCGTTATAGGTTGCGTTCAGGGTGTCTGCAGCAGTGCCTTTGGTGACGCCGGGGCTGTCAGGGGAGCCGAGTGTCAGCACGCCTGAACCTGCCTTGATGAGGAAGCTGTCGCCGTGGCCGTGGTAGCAGCCTTCGAATTTGATGATTTTGTCACGGCCGGTATAGCCGCGGGCAAGCCGCACTGCCGACATGGTTGCCTCGGTTCCGCTGTTCACCATGCGCACCATCTCGATGGATGGTACGATTCTGGAGAGCAGTTCGGCAATTTCGATTTCCATTTCAATCGGCGTGCCGAAGCTGCTGCCGATGTTCCGCAGGGTGTACTCGATGGCAGCGGTCACGCGGGGCTGCATGCTGCCGAGAATGAACGGGCCCCATGACCCGACATAATCCAAATAGGTGTTGCCGTCAACGTCGGTCATGTAGGCGCCTTCACCCTTGGCCATGTAGATCGGGGTTCCGCCTACGGATTTGAACGCACGGACCGGGGAGTTGACGCCGCCGGGAATGAACTTCTTTGCAAGCTCAAAGAGCTCTGCAGATTTGGTTAGCTGAGGCATGTCGAGCAGTTCGGTTTGGAATTAAACAAGATGATTGCAAAAAGACGTTATCTCTTCAGGGGACCTGTGAAGATTATATGAGGCTTTTCCCGAGAAAATTATCCTTCAAGATAGAAATCATCCTGCAGATATAAAAACCCGTGAAGGTCAAAGGGGTTATTTCGAGAGCATTTGTGCAACAACGGCAAGGTTTCTGTTTCTCGGGGCATGGTCGAGATGCTGTCGGCAGTACTCCTGAAGAAGCTTGCAGAGAAATTCGGTTTCCGCTTCTCCGGCATCAATTTCGTCAAGGGCTGAAAGCGGTGCGGAAGAGAGCTCGCTGAGCAGCCGGTAAGCGGGCATGGTGATGGAGTGCTGCTGCGAGATCTGACGCAGGGCAGCTGCGGGCAGAGCTACGCCGCCTGGATTCATCACAAACGAGAGTTCTCTCAGCATCATGGTCTCGGCAGCGGCCGAGAGAGGTTCTCCGCTGTAAACGCAACGATCGAGGGATGGTTCAAAGCCGAGGGTCGAAATCATTCGCAGCAGAAACCAGGCGAAAAGCAGTTCAAATCGCTTCTCTGTGCTATAGAGGATCTCAAGCACTCCGGAGAGGATCGAAAAGAGCGGCAGATTTTTTTCTTCACCCTCAAGGGCTTGACTGATAAGGTCGATAATCCGATACATGGTGGCGAAGCGCTCCATGTCAGGTTCTGCAGAGAGCGGGCTGAAGAGCAGACTGCCGTCGCTGATCAGTTGAATGTCGCGGCCGTTTTTTTTATAAAGCACAATGTCAAGCACGTTACCGGCGCTGAACTTACCCGAAAGCCTGCTTTTCGGGTTCCGTCCTCCTTTCAGGATAGCAGCAAGCTTGCCGAACTCGCTCGTGAAAAGCGTGCAGATCTTCGATTGATCACGGTATTTGATCTCTCTCAGCACCACTGCTCGGGTTTTAACGATCACGGCAGGAACTTTTTTATTTTTGGAAATATAGTTATATACGAAAGCTTCCGCTTTTTGGGGCGGAAATTCCCATTACAGGCATGCGATACAGAAGAATCCATGGCGGAACGCACAACGTCCGTTCATGGTTGAATTGTAGAACAATAACATAGTAAGTATAAGCGGAATCCCGATTAACTGTCGTGAGCGGTTCCAATAATCAAGGAGGAAGACATAATGCCAACCTATCAGTACCGTTGTTCAAGTTGCGGAAACGAACTCGAAGTATTTCAGAAAATGACCGACGACGCGCTGACCAAGTGTCCCAAATGCGAGAAAGAGGCTCTTGAAAGGGTGATCAGCGCATCAGGCGGTTTTTTGCTCAAGGGATCGGGCTTCTACGGCACCGACTACTGCGGAAGCAAGAGCGCCCCTTCAACCCCGTCCGCACCATCAGGCGGCTGTTCTACAGGCTCCTGTCCCTTTGCGAAATAAGCGTCATCGCCCAACGGCTGGATCATACGAAGCCTTCCCGGAGAACGGGGAGGCTTTTTTGCTTAAAACGGTTTTTCCTGTTCTCTCCATACGAATTTCTTCAAATTGATTTTCCTGTTTCCCCTGTACGAATCAGGATACTGCTTCCCTTCGACGTTACCGGTAACCTTAACCCGATCCAGCTTTCCGTCGATGAAAAACATCCGGATTATCTTGCCGCTTGAATAGTTGATGCCCGAGGGTTCGTTTTTTTCATTGTAGAGGTGGAACAGGCTCTCGGCCTGTCCGGTAACGGTAACTCCGGAAAGTTTCGCGTTGTCGGTCATTGCGATCACCATTTTTTCGCCGCTCATCTGGTTATAGAGCCGGGGATTTGTCGAAAGCGTATCCCGTGCCGCGAGCAGAGCGTTCCTGTGAGCCTGCACCTCATCTATCGTCTGCTTTTTTTTCGCTCCGCCGCTCTCTTTCACATGTACCATAATGATGTCGCCGCTGAGCTGTTCGTTTTTTCCCCAGGCAATAGCATCCTCATAGAGCCAGATTCTGTCGTTCTTTTTTTCAATTACGGCTTTGTGCGCTTTGGCAATCAGGCTGCCGTCAAGCATTCTTCCCCGGACGTTTCCCGTCAGTTCCCCCTGCTCCGTATCTGGGTAGTAGACGCCGTTATCGGCACGTACCTCAACTTTGTTGTCGGTAATGACAATGTTGCCCGAAAGCGTAATTTTCTTTTCCGCTCCATATTCGGTGGCGCGATCGCAGGCAAGCGTTATGGTGCCATGCAGAAATCGTACGTTGCCTATCACCGAGCGAAAAGGCTGCGGCGTGCCGTTTGAAGCGGTTTCCCCCCCCTCGATGGTATCGGCATTGAGGAGAATAATTTTCTTTTGTTCCGCCTTCAATGTATTATGAACCGGAACCGGGATGGATGCTGCCATAAAAAGCAGCAGAAAAGCGGTGAGCAGCGGTAGTGAAGAAACTTTTCTCATTGAATCATTTGTTTTTTCCTGGTACCTGTCCCGTAATCTGAAGCGGCAGTTCGGCAATGCAAGCAGGTGTCTTGAATCCGTATGCAGGTGTTCATGAAAGATCTTTATCCTAATGTAACAAAGCTTTGTTTTTACTGTGAAAAAATTACTATTGGCCGCAGGCGGCAAGCCTGGCGCTCTTCTCCTTGCGCCACTATATAATGCGCTGAAAAAAAACGGAACATTCAAGCCTGTTGCGGTTTTTGCGGCAGCAAAAAGCGCCGAACCTCTAAGCAGGGAGCTTGCGACCTGTTTCGGCATCGGAGAGGCTGGGCACACCATTACCCTTGGCGAGGACTCGCCGGGTCAACAGCTTGCCGCTGTGATAACCGGCATGGAAACCATTATCGAACGCGAGCAGCCGACTCTCGTTATGGTGTGCGGCAGCGATAACGCGGCTCTTGGTGCTGCACTGGCCGCTACGAAACTCGGCGTGCCGGTTGCCGTGGCCGATGCGGGATTGCGCTGTCACGACCGTTCCGATGCCGACGAGATCAACCGTATTCTTATCGACTCCATCGCAGACCTGCATTTTATCAGCGAGCACAGCGGCGAGTACAACCTGATCAACGAAGGCGTTGCCGACGAGAAAGTCTTTTTTTCCGGAAACCTCTCCATCGATACGCTTGCCGTCCTGATGGAGCAGGCCGAGCGCGACACCATTGCTGCCGAACTCGGACTTCAGCCGAAAAAGTACGCGCTGGTGCTCCTGAACCCAGCCGGAGCAATAGCAGCCAGAGAACCGCTTGAAATGACCCTTCGGCTTCTGAAAAAGATGTCCGGTTTGACCACAGTGCTTGTTCCTCTTGCTGCAGGGCTCGATGAACTCATGAAGCAGCATAAGCTCGACAAAGCGTTCGGTGGGGTAGAAGGGCTCGTGATGATTGCGCACCCCGGCCATGCGGGCCTCTTGACTCTGTTGAGAGACTCTGTGCTGCTCATTACCGATTCCGAAGAGCTGCAGGCGGAGTCGACGGTCATGAATGTGCCCTGCCTCACCATGATGGACAACACCGCGCGTCCCGCTACCATCGAAATCGGCACCAATGTACTTGTCGGGATTGACGAGGAGGACATCATGAGCCGCATTCACGACATTCTGCATTCCGGTGAGCATGCAGACAGTTCGAAGCGCAACAAAATTCCTGAAAAATGGGACGGAGCAGCAGCATCGCGCATCGTCGAGGTGCTCGGCAGGGTGCTGTAATTCCAATTCTATTTCAATAATGCATTTACAATCCAAGGCCAAGCGATGAGATGTGGGCGGTATTCAGTATTCAGTAGCCGATAGCCGGAAAGCCCAGAGAAGAAGTGACGAGGGGGAGATTGTGGGCTGTGAGCGGCGGGCTGTGGGCCGGGGGGGATTGAAGAGGAAGTGTTGCGCACGGATTGGCACAGATTGATGGATGAGGGTTGACCGGGGGATTGTGTTAAGCTCTTCAGCTATCGAGCTGTCAGGCTATCCAGCTGTAAGAGTAAGAACGCGGTTCCCGCTGATTGAAGAGGGAATTGATTTTCACGGATGAAGAAGAGGTGAGCTGTTAGCCGTGGGCTGGATTGAATGTCACTTTTCTTGCTGAAAAACTATCAAGCTATCAAGCCAGATGGGCGGTTAGCGATGAGGAGGGAATGGGTGGGAAAGGGGGAGAGTGGGTTTGATGGTGGTTTTCTCGGTTCGAAACAGGTGCCTGTTTTTTGGTGGGGAGGATTTTCGGGTAACGGCATAGTTGTATTGGAAATGGAATAAGTTGATTACGGCATTCCCTATGTCCAGATAAAGACCATTTTAACCGCCGTTATGAGAGAAAAAAGGCGGGATTATGCCGAAGCTGACGAAAACAGCATATCGGGAAGCAAAACTGCCGTTTTCTGTCGGGGGTTATCGCTCATCCCCCCGTGAGGAGTGCGTCGGGTATTTCATACCGTTCATCGCTATCCAGACTGACGATATTCAGATCGCCTTTTTTCATGGATTTCAGAGGATCGGGAGCATCGGAGGCAACAGGCTTGCCCTTTACGAACAGGATTCTCCGTTTCATGCCGTCCGCAAAACGGGCTTCTATGGTTGCTGTTCCGTCGGTTCCCCTGCGGATGACGAACGCTTCGCAGGAAAGCACCTTCGGGTCGAAGGGATGCCGGCAGGTAATTGTAGCCGAGGCGTGGAAGGGCGTTCCGGGAATGAGCGCATCCGCCTTTTCGGAAAGAGGCGCGAGCGGTTTGCCGGTTACTCCGATCTGCAGCGTATAACCGGCGGACTCATTACGGCGGGCTGCCGGTCGCATCAAATAGACGCTGACGGTATAGCTGCCGTCAGCGGGAAGCATGCTTCTGAAGCTGTTTCCGGAAGTGCTCCCGATAAACATCGACAGATCGCTTTCCGGCGGGTTGACGTTGAAGAAGTTTTGCGGATTGGTTGTTTTTATGGTGATGTCGAGCGTCTGGCCCGCTTTTGCTGCTAACCGGTAATCGATATACTCGTTTCCTTTCAGGCGTCCTTTTATGACCGCAGATGAGGAGTTTGCCGCAAAGCGGACCTGTTCGGTGCGGTAGTCGTTCTTCACAGGAGCAGCATTGCCCGCTGTCGGCAGGTCAAGCGTGCACATTGCCACTGTTATTGATGCAATAAGGAGGTTTTTCATACCGGAGAGTTTTTATTGTTTATTTCAGTGCATGCAGTACGATGTGGTTATCTTCGAAATACTCGAAAAAACGATGAATCTGCGATGCCCGATGCTTGTTCCTGGCTTGATTACCGTTTCTCCGAGTTGTGCCGCTTTTGCGATTGTTGCGTCGATATCCTGAGCTGTGCCGTCAGTATTTCGCCTATCTTTTTCAGATCGAGTATCATCAGTATTACCGATCTATAGTGTGCTTGTGCGCGCTTTATGTTGCTACCATGAACATCGACTCTTTTTTGCTTTCATTATGCGTCGCCTGTGATTGAAAGCGGATTTTGTCTATGTAAACCGGTCATCCTGTCATTTTTCGTTTATTTGTGAAATAAAACAATTGGGGGTTCTGCGAAGATGAACATGCGGCTTCACAAGACCGTCCTGAAAAAGCCGGCAGAAAATGGCGGGAATATTCCCAAAGATCTGCTTGATCGAGTTTAGTACGGCTCATTTTACTGGCTTCACAGGATCTGATGCAGCTTGCGGAAGGCTGCCATTTCAGGCAGCCTTCCGGCGTGATAGATAGTTTTAACTACTTTTTCGTTATCCTGCAATCGACCCGCCTGTTTTTCTGCCTGCCCTCTTCGGTTGCGTTGTCGGCAACGGGATGTTCCGCTCCATACCCCTCAGCTTCAAGTCTTGTCTTGTCGATACCGAGTTTCACGATTTCAGTCATGACCGCTTCGGCACGATCTTTTGACAGCTTGAGATTCGCCTGTGAATCGCCTACGTTGTCCGTATAGCCGCCGAATTTCAGCGATACAGCAGGAAAGGCTTTAAGGATTTCATTGATGTTGTCGATCTGTTCCTGGGATTCCGGTTTGAGAGTAGCTTTTCCGGTGTCGAACACGAGCCGGTCGAACGAGAACCATGTCTCCTTGTCGGCTGGTTTCGTCGGATCCCCGATGAATGCGATCAGTTTTCGTTCGATGCCGAATTCCGGTATGTTCAGCTTCACGCCGTTCGGCAGTTCGTATTCGGCGAAGGCGCCGAGCGAGTCTGCTGCGACAGCTGCGGAGTCAGGAGCTGCCGTCGAGGTATCCGGAGCAGCCTCACTGGTGTCGGCCGCAACAGCCGCTGCCGGCGGGGGAGTCTCCTTTACCGGAGGCTGAGCGCAGGTTTTCATGAGCAGGCCAAGTACGGCTATGCCGAGCAGGAAAGGCCAGAGCCCCTTGGCGAACGAGGCGATATTGCCCGGAATGCCGGTAGGTACGGACGGCGGAGCTCCTCCGAGCTGTGACAGGCTGAGCAGTCCGAGCACACCGGGCAGACCGGCGGGAGCCGCCCGCTGGACGGCGGATTTCTGAGAGTTCAGCAGGTTTGTGAGGCCTTCGGAATCGAGGTCGTCCGAAGCTACCTGTCTGCCAAGTACTGCCATGACAAATGGGGCCACCATGCCGAGCAGCGATGATGCAGAGGATTTTGCCAGTCCGGTGGAGGAAGCAATGACCTTGCCGAGGTCTGCTGCTTTGCTGCCAAAAAGGAAGGATACAAGCTCACTGCCGGTTTTCAGCAGCTTTTCGGTCTGGCTGCCTCCCGACAGTACGCTGCCGAAATCGTTCAGGAGGTCGCCTTTGAAGCCTCCGGCAGCAATCCTGCTGACAATTTCCTGCGCGCCTCCCGTTGCGGACGCCTTGTTCATGAGACCGCTCATAATCGAAGCGGCAATCGCACCGAGACTTCCGTTCACTGTTGCGGTTTCTTCGCCCAGCAAGGCTGCCATTTTTCCGGTATTTTCTCCTGAAAGGCCGCCGGTAACAAGTTCCAACAGGTTCAATGCCATAATGATCTCCTTGTTCAGATGGTTTTGGTGCTCAGTGTTCAGGATATCGAGATGCTCCGGAAAAGGGTCATGCCCTTGCAGGCGTCAGTTCTCCTGCGAGAGCAGAACGTTTTCGCTATCTATCGTTTCTCTGCCGTCAAGCCTTAATGCCCGTACCATGTCAGGTTCCTGCAGATAGTGCATTCTGGCGAAAGCGATGATGTTCAGGTACTCCCGGTTCCCGAGCAGAGCCTCCAGTTCCTCGATGATCCGTTCATCGGAAAACAGTTTATAGCAGATATCGCAGGTGCTGTTGCTGATATACTCGGCGGGGAGCAGATCGCTTTTCCCTGCATGGTTCAGAAGCGATACCAGTTTTGCCGGTCCCCAGATCCGGATGATCTGCAACAGCGGGTTGATTTCGGCGTTGTCGAGAATCGTTTCGAGGCTGTTTTCATTGAGGTTGCCCAGGCGCAACGGGCAAGGGCCAGGAAGGGTAAGTACCGGCCCGATACAGGCCATGACGTTTCCGTCAGGGTAAACAACCGGAGCACTTGCCATGGTACATGCCGAAACCGTCGGCGTTGCGGTGCTTTTATGATGGTATGAATCATGGTGTTTCAGCGCCCTGCCAGCAGGATATGTGACTGCGATTCGTATTTCATCGGGAGTAACGATGGTTGCAAGCTGCCGGAGAATTGCCTGGTATTCCGGGCTCTCCTCGTTGTCGGTACAGATGGCGATATTGTAATGCCGTCCCGTTTCACGTGCAGCCCATACTGCGTTTCTGATATTGTCGATCGGAATAAAGCGCTGGTGATGGACGTCGGTGCTGATCGAAAGATAGTCGATGGAGGGAACCTGTTTGAGGGCCTCCAGGGCAGGCTGCTTCTCTTTTGCCCAAAACGCGTTGGTGACCACCGATGTGACGAGCCCCTTTTTGTGGGCATACCCTGATATTCGACTCAGATGGTCGATGTTGTAGAACGGTTCTCCCCCGGTAAGCGCCAGGCCTCTGACTTTTCCTTCGTCATACGCCGTGGCCTGATCTATCCAGTCGAGTGCCCGAACGACGTCCATCTCCTCTTTTCTGTTAGGCCCGGCGTTGACGATGCAGTGCGGGCATGCGATCGTGCATTTGTAGGTGAGCATGAAACTGATATTGCTCAGAAAGGGAATGTCAACAGTACCGGCACTCATGAAGATATCTTTTGTGATGTTCCGGATGGAAAAAACAGGGCACCCATACGCTGCGGTACCCTGCAGTCGTTATACGGTCATTGCCAGCTTCTGCATCAAGCTATTTCTGCATGATGACGACTTCGAATTTTTCCGCAAAATCCTTGTCGGCAAGGAGCGCTGCCAGATCGATTTTTTTGATGATCCCCGGATCGACTGGCCAGAGGCCTGCCGGATGGTGCTTGATGACGATGCGTGGGGATTTGGCGAATACCTCCATAAGGCGGGGCGGCATTTCGAAGCGCATCTCGTTAGCTGCTGAAACCGGAATTTTTGATGCCATTGATCACTCCATTTAGGGTTTGGAAAAACAATACAAGCAGAGAAATCCGATCCTGGTCAACTCGGGTTGGTACCAGTTATGGGGAACTCTATAAAGGTATTGCTTGCCCGGATTGCAGCGTTTTCCCGACAAGTCGGGATCGAAATCCTCATCCCGAAAGCTTTCGGGACTCCGGTTTCCGCGCTCCATCCGCAATGCACGTCGATCGCTCGTCACGCTTTATAGAGGGCCCTTATGCATAAGGCGGTGTACTGACGGGAATAAGCAGATTTACCTGCTTATTGATAAAGTAAGTCGAACGACTGTAAAAAACAATGGAAATGGTTGCCGCATTTCTTGTTTAAAGGTGCGGCTTGATCCTGTTCTGCATAATACAGGCATTTTTCTAATAGGTTTTGCCTTCAAACAGCAGGGGATCGACGCTGGTGCCGTAAAGGTACGTGCCCCAGTGCAGGTGAGGAGCTGTCGAAATACCGGTATGGCCAACACGGCCGATCACTTCGCCCTTTACAACGTCTTGTCCCTCTTTGACGGCGATGGCGTCGAGATGCATGTAAATGGATGTCAATCCCTGTCCGTGGTCGATGATGACGGTGTTGCCATGCAGGCGGAAGCCCGCGTTCACGGTTCCTGTCAGGATAATCCTGCCGTTTGCGGTACTTTTTACAGGCGTTCCCCGAGGAGCCGAAATATCGATGCCTTTATGGTAGCTCGCTACCGGCCCGCCGTCGTAAGAGCGTTTCAGGCCGAACAGGCTGCTGGTTATGCCGGTCGAGGGGCGCAGGAAAGTCCCTGTGTACAGCTTTTCGGGGCTTTCGGTCTGCAGGGCTGCTTTGACCCGCGTTTTTTCCGTCTCGGTTGCCTTGATTCCCTGTTTCGAAGGGTCGAGCGTGATATACTGGATTTTTCGGTTGTTCGGTTTTACCAGTACCGGAACTTTCTGTTCGAGGCTGTCTGTCCGCACAAGGATGGCATAGCTTCCCGGTCTGGTAAGGTTTTCGACGGGCACCAGCGCTCTCCATGAGCTGTCGGGCTGTCGGAACATTGCGTAGCTTCGCTCCATGAACCAGAGCCCTGGTTTTGAGGAGGTATTGGCAACCCTGACAGTGAAGAATTGGCCCTGCTGTCGGTTTTTTTCGGGCACATCGACCCTGAGGCTGTCCGGCAAGGCTTTTGCCGTTGAGGGAGTCAGGTTTATTGCGGCGGCAAAGAGTAACAGCAACGTTCCGAGTGGGCGCAGGATCATGGCGCAATGGTTTGTTAGAGTTCAAGATCGTACAGTAGGGTACCCTCAAATCCGGTAACGACCAGCCGCTTGTTTTTGATCTCTGCGACAGACCATGCGGATTCCGGATGTTCCGAGCGGTTGACGAAGGCAGGCAGGACAAGAAAGTGCATGCCGTTTTCTTTCGCATATCCGCCGAAGTGGTAATGACCTCCGATGCATGCTTTCACTACCGGATAAGCGCTGAGCAGTTCCCGTACCTCCCGATGGTTCCAGAGAAGGCCGTGTTTCATGTCGGAAGTGGCGGGATGAAGCGGAAAGTGGCAGATCGCAATGACCTGTTCTCCGCTTGCGCCTGCGTTAAGCAGTTCCGATTTCATCCATTCCATCTGCCGCTCTCCTATGGCACCGCAATAGTCATGCAGTTCCGGCTGCTCAAGGCATGATTGCAGCAGTTTCCGGTCGGCATCGGTTTCCGGTTCGTTCAGAACGGAGACATCCATACCGTCGAGCACAAGAAAGCGAAAACACCCTGCCGTAAATGAATAATAAGGGAACGGCAGTCCGAGTTCCCGCAGCAGCTCCTTTCGCGGAACCGCCAGGCAGTGGTTGCCGATGACGTGGCGGAAGTGCCCGTCATACTTTTTCAGTATCGTGAGTACCTGCCGCAGTTCTTCAGGTGCGCTGCCGTCGGAGCCTTCAATCAGGTCGCCGAGCTGCAGAACGAAATCGACAGAGCTGTCGCGGAAAAATACCATGCCGGCGAGAATGTCCGTGGCTGTTCTGAAGTGGATCTCGGAAAAGTCGTTCACCGGGAAGTGTATGTCGGTGATCAGGCCTATTCGCATGGGTTCTTCGGTTTCAGTCGCTGAATTCGGAAAGGTATTTTTCCATGAACGCATCAAGATCGCCGTCGAGCACGGTTTCGATATCGAACCGTTCATAGTTGGTTCGGTGGTCCTTGATGCGCCGATCGTCGAGTACGTAGCTGCGGATCTGGCTGCCCCATTCGATTTTTTTCTTTTTCCCTTCGATCTCGCGTTTTTTCGCCTCCTCCTCTTCGCGCTGTCGCTGGTAGAGCTGGGCCATAAGCATCTTCATGGCGCGTTCCCGGTTCTGGAACTGCGAGCGCTCCTGCTGACAGCCTACCACGATACCCGAGGGGATGTGCTTGATGCGTACGGCGGTTTCAACCTTGTTGACGTTCTGGCCACCCTTGCCGCCGCTGCGGAAGGTGGATAGTTCCAGGTCTTCCTTGCGGACGTCGATTTCAACGTCGGGAGGAGCTTCCGGATAGGTATAGACACTGGCGAACGAGGTGTGTCGGCGGGCGTTCGAGTCGAAAGGCGAAACCCTCACCAGCCTGTGTACGCCGTTTTCTGCCTTCAGGTAGCCATAGGCATATTGGCCCTGAATTTCAAGTGTGGCTGTTTTGATGCCTGCCCCGTCGCCTTCCTGGTAATCGTCGGTATAAACCTTGAAGCCTTTGCGTTCAGCCCAGCGCATGTACATGCGGTAGAGTATTTCGGCCCAGTCCTGTGCTTCGGTTCCTCCGGCTCCTGCATGAATGGTGATGATGGCGTTGCCGGTGTCGTCCTTGCCTGAGAGCATGTTTTTGAACTCAAGAGAGCTGATGTCGCTTTCGAGTGCGGCTATTATGCCTGAAAGTTCGTCGTTGAAGGATTCATCCTCGAGTTCGGAGGCGATCTCAAGTTCCTCACGGCAGGTTTTCGCTCCGGCGGCAAGCTTATCGTACGCTTCCGTCCAGGATTTATTCTCGTTCAGCTCCTTGAGGATTTTGTTGGCCTGCTGCTGGTCGCTCCAGAATGCGGGGTCGGCGGTTATTTTTTCAAGATCGTCGATTTTTTCTTTACGTTCATCGACGTCAAAGATACCCCCGTAACTGATTCAGGCGCTCTTCTATAGCCTGCAGTTTTTCTTTTTGCGGTTCAAACATGATACTGTTGTAATTCCTGTTGTTAGATGCGTCCGGAAAGTGCTCCGGAAAAGCGATTCCGGTGTTTTTCCGGAGCCGCTGTTTCTCTATTCAAAGCTAAGGAATAATTTTTTTAAGAGAAATCAAATGCATAAGGCAAGTAAACTTTTATCGATACTGGAGAAATCTTCATATTTTCCATTCAAGAAAACACGGGGCGATATTTAATCATATGGTTTTGTCTGAAAACCTTGTTGTCCTGACTGTCCGGTTTTTGCCCTGTCTGCCAACCTGAGAAATTGATTATGAACAATACATTCCGTCATGCGGTACCCCACACGATCCTCGATGATTTTGACGGTCGTCAGAGAGTCGTTATCGAAAACGTTGCGCCTGAACTTGATTGCGGAAAATATCCGGTTAAATGCGTAGAGGGAGAGCGCCTGGAGGTTCAGGCCGATATTTTTACCGATGGGGCCGATACCGTTTGCGCAGCTCTCTGCTGCAGACCCTCAGGCAGCGAATTATGGCAGCGCCATTCCATGCTTTCTGGAGGTAACGACCGGTGGCAGGGCTTTTTTGTAACCGGCAGGCCGGGACGGTATGAGTACACCATTGAAGCGTGGATCGACCATTTTCTTACCTGGAAAAAAGGGTTGGTGAAAAAAGTGGAAGCCGGTCAGGATGTCTCGCTCGATCTGCGTATCGGCGCGGCATTTGTGGAAAAAGCTGTCGGACGGACAGACGGGGAGAGTGCCCGGCAGTTGCTCGCTTATGCAGAAAAACTTATTGCTGAGGAGCCTTCAGAAGCAGTCGAGGCCGCGTTGTCGGCAGGCCTTGAAGAGCTGATGCTGCTCTATCCCGACAAGTCCTGTGCTTCGCGTTATGAGAAGGCGCTCATTCTTGTCGTTGAGACGCCGAAGGCCGGTTTCAGCTCCTGGTACGAGTTTTTCCCCCGTTCATGGGGAAGCGAGCCAGGTGTGCACGGCACCTTTCGGGACTGTTTGCGCCTGATTCCGTTTATTGCCGGAATGGGGTTCGACGTCGTCTATCTTCCGCCGATTCATCCTGTAGGATTGACCAAGCGAAAGGGGAAGAACAATGCTCTTACGGCAGGGCCTGATGAACCGGGGAGCTGCTGGGCGATCGGCAGCGCTGAAGGTGGTCACAAATCCGTGCATCCGCAGCTTGGTACCATAGGAGAATTTTGTGCTTTCGTTGCCGAGGCGGAGCAGCAGGGTATTGCCGTTGCTATCGATATTGCATTTCAGTGCTCGCCGGATCACCCCTATGTGCAGGAGCATCCCCAGTGGTTCAAGTGGCGTCCGGACGGAACTGTACAGTTTGCCGAAAATCCTCCAAAGCGGTACGAGGACATTCTGCCTATCGATTTCGAGACTTCTGACTGGCAGAATCTCTGGCTTGAACTTCGCAGTATTTTTCTTTTCTGGATTGAAAAAGGGGTTACCATTTTCAGGGTCGATAACCCTCATACCAAGGCGTTTCCATTCTGGGAATGGGCCATTGCGACCATTCACGAAGAGTACCCGGAAACGATATTTCTTGCCGAAGCCTTTACCCGTCCCCGGTTGATGGAACGTCTTGCGAAGACCGGGTTTACCCAGTCCTACTCCTATTTTACCTGGCGGAATACCAAATGGGAGCTGCAGGAGTATCTCAAGGAGCTGAGTACGGCTCCGCTGAAGTATTATATGCGTCCGAACTTCTGGCCCAACACGCCGGACATCCTGCACGAAGAGCTGCAGAGCGGCGACCGCCGGAAATTTATTACCCGCATGATACTTGCGGCGACCCTCTCCTCGAATTACGGAATGTACGGGCCAGCCTACGAACTATGCGAGCATCAGCCTGTAGCTCCGGGGAAAGAGGAGTATCTCGATTCGGAGAAATATGAAATCAAGCAGTGGGATCTCGATCGTCCGGGCAATATCCGGGCAGAAATCACGCTTCTCAATCGTATCAGAAAGGAGAACCCGGCTCTGCAGAGTACGTCGAATATTGATTTTGTGCGCATCGATGCATCCGCAAGCCATGAACACGACTGGCTGCTCGGCTATGTGAAATATTCCGGTGACGAGCAGAACATCATTCTCACCGTTGTCAATCTCGATCAGTCCAATACCCAGGGCGGATGGCTCCGCTTCCCTCTCGAGAGGTTTGGATTTGCGGCAGGCAGCAGTTTCATGCTCGAAGATCTGCTGACCGGCAGAAACTACGAGTGGCATGGCGAGTGGAACTATGTCGAACTGAACGTTTCGGAGATGCCCGCTCATGTATTCAGGGTAGTGTTTTTATCATAACTGCTATTAAATAATTAATTTATTGGATCTTAAAGAATCAGCCATGTATCAACCCGAACCGCTCTGGTACAAAGACGCCATTATTTACGAAGCACATGTCAAAACGTTTTACGACAGTAACAACGACGGCATCGGCGATTTTGAGGGACTTCGTCAAAAACTCGGTTATCTGGAAAGTCTCGGCATTACCGCTATCTGGCTGCTGCCGTTCTATCCGTCGCCGCTTCGTGACGACGGGTACGATATCGCCGACTATATGTCCGTTAATCCCGATTACGGGACGCTTGAAGATTTCAGACAGTTCCTTGAGGAGGCGCATTCCCGCGGGATGAAAGTCATTACCGAACTGGTGGTGAACCACACCTCAGATCAGCACGCGTGGTTTCAGCGGGCTCGCAAAGCGCCTGCGGGCTCTCCCGAGCGGAATTTCTATGTCTGGAGCGACGATATGGACAAATATTCCGAGACCCGCATTATTTTTCAGGATTTCGAAGCATCCAACTGGACCTGGGATCCGGTGGCCAAGCAGTATTTCTGGCATCGATTCTATCACCATCAGCCCGATCTGAACTTTGAAAATCCGGAAGTCCATCAGGCACTTTTCGATGTGCTCGATTTCTGGCTCGGTATGGGCGTTGACGGCCTGAGGCTCGATGCCGTTCCTTATCTCTACGAGGCAGAGGGCACCAACTGCGAAAACCTTCCCCAGACCTACGATTATCTAAGGAAGCTTCGCAGTTATGTCGACGAGCATTATCCAAACCGGATGCTGCTTGCCGAAGCGAACCAGTGGCCCGAAGATTCCGCCGCTTATTTAGGCGAGGGCGATCTGTGCCATATGAACTTCCATTTTCCCCTGATGCCGCGCATGTATATGGCGTTGGCTACCGAAGATCGTTTTCCCATTCTCGACATTCTCGACCAGACTCCGGAAATTCCTGAAAACTGCCAGTGGGCCTCTTTTCTGCGTAACCACGACGAACTGACCCTTGAAATGGTGACCGATGAGGAGCGCGACTACATGCGTCGGGTATATGCCAACGATCCAAGAGCGCGCATCAACCTTGGTATCCGCAGAAGGCTCGCTCCGCTCATGACCAACGACCGGCGGCGTATCGAGCTGATGAACATTATGCTGCTCTCGCTGCCCGGCACTCCGGTGCTCTACTACGGCGACGAAATCGGTATGGGCGACAACTATTATCTCGGCGACCGGGACGGCGTTCGCACCCCTATGCAGTGGAATTCCGACCGTAATGCCGGCTTTTCTCGAGCCAACCCGCAAAAGCTTCTGCTTCCGGTCATTATCGATCCCGAATACCATTATGAAGCCGTTAACGTGGAGGTGCAGGAGAGCAACACCAATTCGCTGCTCTGGTGGATGCGGCATGCTATCGCCACGGCAAGACGCTACAAGTCGCTCAGTCGCGGCAGCATCGAGTTTCTGCAGGTGAACAACCCCAAAGTGCTGATATTTACCCGCACCTTCGAGGATGAAACCATGCTTGCCGTGATCAACCTTTCCCGAAATGCCCAGGCGGTCACGATCGACCTGTCCGGCTACGAAGGGTGTATTCCCGAAGAGGTTTTCAGTCTGAACCGGTTCCCGAAAGTCCGCGAGACGCCCTACATGGTCGCTCTCGGAGCCTATGGTTTCTTCTGGCTTCGGCTTGTCAGAGAGAACGCCCAGGAAGAAGGGCGCCCCTATCTCGACTCGCCGTATGCGAAAGTCGCCCGCTGGCAGAGTTGTTTTGTCGGTAAAAGCCGGGAACGGCTCGAAACAGAAATTCTTCCGAAGTATTTTATGGGCAGCCGCTGGTTCGGAGGCAAGGCAAGAACTATCATACGCATCGCCATTATCGATACAATCCCGGTTGAGGGGTTGGAGCATGCCAAACTGCTGATTACCGAGGTAAGCTATTCAAGCGGCGAAAACGAGCGGTATCAGCTTCCGGTCTGTTTTACTCCTGAAGGTGCCATCAGCTCTGTCGCTGACAACTTCTTCAGCCGGGCTATTGCGAAAGTCGTACTTGGCGATGAGGAAGGGTATCTCTGCGATGCCACCTATGAAAACAGCTTTCTCAGTCGTCTTTTCCACCTTGTTATGGGCAACTCGGAATGGAAGGGCAAGCTCGGCAATGTCAACGGCGTAAAAGGAGAGGCGTTCGACGGAATTTCAATTGATAAGGGTTCCGGGCCCGAACCGTTTCTGCTCGGCAACGAGCAGAGTAACACCTCCATCCGTTATCGTGACGATCTCTGCCTGAAACTCTATCGCAGAATTGAAACAGGAGTCTCTCCCGAAGTCGAAATGTGCCGCGCGTTGTCGGAGAGAAGCTCGTTCGCTCAGCTGCCCGATTATCTTGGGACGCTTGATTACGTTCAGAGCCGTACGAACAGGTACTCCATCGGTATTCTGCAGAGTTTCGTGCCCAATGAAGGCGATACCTGGAAGTTGTCGCTCGATTATGTACAGCGGTATTATGAAGAGGTGCTTTCGAAACTGCAGTGCGGCATCGAACTGCCGCCCCTTCCGGTTCTGAGCGGCAATCCCGTTCCTATTCCTCCGGCAATGCAGGAGCTTATCGGCGGAACCTGGCTCGGCCTGGTTGAAAAGCTTGCCGAACGAACGGCCGAGATGCACATCGCGCTGGCCTCGATGACCGACCAGCCCGAGTTTGCGCCGGAGCCCTTTACGTCGCTCTACCAGCGTTCCATCTATCAGGCGATGTGCGAGCAGGTAAAGCGCAGTATGATTCTGCTTCGCGAAGTGAAAGATTCCATGACCGGCGAGCCGAAGGAACTGGTATTGCAGATGCTGGCCAATCAGAAAAAAATTCTGCAGCAGTTCGAACCGATCAGAACCGGAAAAATAGATACCCTGAAGGTGAGAATTCATGGCGATTACCATCTCGGGCAGGTGCTCTCTACAGGCAATGACGTCGTGATTATCGATTTCGAGGGCGAACCTTCCCGGCCGATATCGGAACGCAAGATCAAACGTTCGGTTTTTCGCGATGTTGCCGGCATGATGCGTTCGTTCGATTATGCGGCCTTCAATGTGCTTCTGCAGGCAAATCCGGTGATCAGGCAGGAGGATGTAGCGCGCCTTGAACCATGGGCCGAGCGCTGGAGCTACTATGTTGGTCAGCACTTTGTGGATTCGTATTTCAGTGCGGCAAAGGGGCATGAAATCGTTCCCGAAGAGGCCTCTCAGCGAGAGCACCTGCTTCGCGGCTACCTCATGAACAAGGCGGTTTACGAGTTGAATTACGAGTTGAACAACCGTCCTGAGTGGGCCACGATTCCCATGCGGGGCATTCTTAAGCTCATCGAGTTGTAACAAGTCATTGTAAATATTGCCGGTACGGTCAGAAGATTTTTCCACCGTATCGGCAATGTTTTTCCCTTCCGCCATGAGCGCAGTCACTTCATACACGATTCAGGTTCCGGTACACGGGCGCTATCTTTTCAGGATGCCCGAAGGAGAGGTTTGCGCACCGCTGCTGGCCGGATTTCACGGCTACGGCGAAACAGCCGAAGATGAAATGGCGCGCCTTGTGGCCATTGGCGGTTCTTCAGGATGGTGCCTTTGCGCCATAGAAGCGCTCCACCCCTTTCGTACCCCCAAAGGCTTGTCCGGCGCAAGCTGGATGACTTCGAAGGATCGCGATCTGCGCATCGACGAGAATGTCAGGTATGTCGATGAGGTTGTAAGCACCCTGCTCGATTCCGGCAGGGTAAGCGGCAGGATGTTGCTACATGGCTTTTCGCAGGGAGCCGGTATGGCGTGCCGGGCCGCCGTGCTGGGCCGGCACGCGGTCGCCGCCGTGATGCTGCTTGGCGGCGACATACCGCCGGAACTCGAACGGCTCGAACGGATGCGAATGGTACATCTTGCCAGGGGCAGCCGCGACCCCATCTATGCGGAGGAGCGCTTCATGTGCGATGCCGGGCGGCTCAGCGACGCCGGGGTGTACTGCTCGTCCGTTACCTATACCGGCGGTCACGGGGCGGTCGAAGAGTATTACCGGTCGGCAGGGGCGTTTCTGGGGAATTTATGAGGGTTTCCGATCGCTGAATTTCATGTTTTTCCAACGGCAGCAAATCGTATGAACTGTTCCGTGTGTTCTTTGTGGGCGCGTTCGATGGTTTCGGCATCGCATTGCATGCCGAGTTCGAATAGCTCGACGAACTGATTACTCCGCTCTTCTGCACTGAGCTGACGTATATATGGGAACTCCCATTCGTTGAACCTGTTCATTTTTTCTCTCAACTCAAGGACGGTTTCAGCCGAAAGCTTCATCGCATGCGTTCAATTTTGTTCAATGCCCGGAGCTTTTCGCGCGGTTCCACAGCCCGTCCAGCTCTTCCGGGCTGTACGTCTGCCAGGGGCGCCCCGAGGCCTGCACCTCCCGCTCCATGACCTCGAAGCGCGTCATGAACTTGCCGGTAGCCTTGCGAAGCGAATCTTCGGGGTTCACGCCCAGAAAACGGCTGTAGTTGACGATGGTAAAAAGCAGGTCGCCGAACTCTTCCTCCTGTTCCGCTTTTGTTCGGGCATTTTGCAGCTCTCCGATCTCCTCGACAAGCTTGTCGAGCACTCCCTGTCCGTTTGGCCAGTCGAAGCCCACTCCGGCCACTTTTTTCTGTACCCGGTAGGCGCGAAGCAGTTCCGACATGGCATTTGGTACGCCGTCGAGCAGGCTTTTACGACCCTCTTTGAGCTTGAGGGTTTCCCAGTTTTTCAGGACATCATTTTCGTTGTCGGCCACGCCGTCGCCGAACACATGCGGATGGCGGCTGATCAGTTTGTCGCAGAGTGCGGTGAATACGTCGGAGAAAGTGAATGAGGCTTGCTCTTCGGCAAGTATCACCTGAAAACAGATGTGCAGAAAGAGGTCGCCAAGTTCTTTTTTCAGTTCGGTCTCATCATTTCCGTCGATAGCATGAATCAGCTCGTAGCTCTCTTCGAGCAGCAGGTGCGCGAGAGATTCCCTGGTCTGTTTCCTGTCCCAGGGGCACTCATGGCGGAGCACCTTGACGAGATTGACGACCCGCTCGAAATGATCGGACGGTTTTTCGCCGACCGGATTGAGTACCGAGGCTTTCAGTGATTCGATCGACGGGTTGTTCATGACTTGTCAGGGTATGTCGTTCAATGCTTCTTTATAGTCCGTTCTGTGCCAAAGTTACCATTTCTTCTCTATATTTCTGCTGTATTGCAACGAACATGGCCACTCAATCAACCCATTTGCATGTGAACCTCCAGAAGCGTCCCGCTGTCGTTACCGGATCGAGTTCCGGGATCGGATTGCAAACCGTGAACGCACTTCTTGAAAAGGGAGCTCTTGTTTACGGATTGAGCCGCCGCGAACCTCCGGTGGAACATGAATGTTTTCGCTGGTTAAAAACCGACCTTTCTCTTCCTGCAGAAATCGCGGGTTCATTTCAGACCATCAGAGAGCGTGAAGCGTATGTCCCGTTGCTGGTGAACAACGCCGGGCTTGGCGTTTTCGGAGATGTCGATGCCATAACCCCCGAAGCGTGGGCGGAGGTGATCGCCGTCAATCTTACCGCAGCCTATCTCTGTACCCGGGAAGTTGTGCCGCAGATGAAGCTGCATCGCACCGGCACCATCGTGAACGTCTCTTCCATAGCCGGAAAGCGAGGATTCAAGGGCGGATCGGCTTACTGCGCCTCGAAATTCGGTTTGAACGGCTTTTCCGAAGCGCTGATGGAGGAGCTGAGAGAGTTCGGCATCCGCGTCTGTGTCGTCAATCCCGGTTCTACCGATACGGAATTTTTCGACCGTTCGGCCGTTCAGCCGGCAAAACGGATGGACCCGGAGGATATTGCCCGGATTATCGTTTCTGCGATCGAGCTGCCGGATAACGTTCTTCCCGATCAGATCGTGGTGCGTCCGCTATAAACACGATATATTTTCACGACAAACCTGCATTATCATGCCGCTTCAGACCTCACAGCCCGTTCAGGAAGACCCCATCGCCGCAATAGCAACGCCTCTCGGAGTGGGGGCGCTCGCCGTCATCCGCATCAGCGGCAGCGGCGTGCTCGACATCGCGCAGGGACTTTTCAGGAAATCCGGCCATTCCGACTTTCAGCTTCGGGAGTCGAAGGGGTTCACAGCCCATTTCGGCAGGGTATATGACCGCGACGGGCTGGTCGACGAGGTGATTGCCCTGGTGTTCCGCTCGCCGAACTCCTATACCAGGGAAGATATGGTGGAGTTCAGCTGCCATGGTGGGCCGGTGGTTGTCAGGCACATGCTGCAGGCTCTTTATGAGGCCGGATGCCGTCCGGCGGAACCCGGCGAATTTACCCGCAGGGCCTTCCTCAACGGACGCATCGACCTCCTTCAGGCCGAAGCGATAGGGGAGATGATCCACGCCCGTTCTGAATCGGCCTACCGGACAGCGGTGAACCAGATGCAGGGCAAACTCTCCCGGAAGCTCGAAGAGCTTCGCCAGAGGCTCGTCGAGTCCTGCGCGCTGCTCGAACTCGAACTGGATTTCAGTGAGGAGGATGTAGAATTTCAGAGTCGCGACGAGCTCAAGCTGCAGCTCGGGCAGCTGCAGGACGAGGTCAAAAAGCTTGTCGATTCCTACCAGCACGGCCGCCTGCTCAGCGAAGGCGTCGCCACCGTCATCGTCGGCAAACCAAACGCAGGCAAGTCAACCCTGCTCAACACCCTGCTCGGCGAAGAACGCGCTATCGTGAGCCACATGCCGGGGACTACGCGCGACTACATCGAGGAGTGCTTCGTGCACGAAAAAACCATGTTCCGCCTTACCGACACCGCCGGCCTGCGCGAAGCCACCGAGGAGATCGAGCGGGAGGGGGTCGGCAGGAGCTACAAAAAGATCGGCGAGGCAGACCTGATTCTCTACATGCTTGACCTGAGCCAGCCGGACTGCCTCAAGGAGGCGGAGGTGATCCGGGAGTTTCGCGACACCTATACTCACGCAAAGCTCATTGTCATAGCTAACAAGACCGATCTTGCTCCCGATAGCGAAGAGCGCCTGCAGCAATTACGGGAAGAGACAGGGTGCAACGTGGCGGGAATATCGGCGAAGCAGGGAGAGGGAATCGACGGACTTCTCGGGCTCATGAGCGAGATGGTCGAAGGGCTCGACAAACTGCACGACGCCAGCGTGCTGGTCACCAGCCTCCGCCACTACGCCTCACTGCGCAACGCCGGCGACGCCCTCGAAAACGCGCAGGAACTGCTCGGAGCATACGCCGGCACCGAACTCATCGCCTTCGAACTCCGCTCAACCCTCGACTACGTCGGCGAGATCACCGGGAAGGTGGTCAGCGAGGAGGTGCTCAACGTGATCTTTGACCGATTCTGTGTGGGTAAGTAGAGGGTATGTTGCTTTGATATTGTTGGTTGGCCTTTTTTTTGTGTTGATATGTCCATTTCAGTTTGAGTGTGCGCTTTGACGATTTTTTAATATGTGGCATACCATTTTCTAATGTAAATCGCTGAATTATTAAAGACTAAATATTTCGTGAATCCTCATAAAATATTGCCACTATTTCCTTTTTTGGAGACTCTGTAATACGAATTACCTGTTCTGTTTTTATTTTGGCAAAACACTCTAAATCATGCCCGTCAAAAACTTTTGAAGCAAACCGAATTCTGTCACCAGTTAAAAACCTAGATATACGTTTACTTATATATGTTTTACCCGGTTTTTTATTCGTATGAAAATTATACTCATCCTCAATATTCATATTTGATTTTATACTTAAAATGAGCAGATGTAAGCATTTGATAAGATCATACCATCCTGTTCACGCATTCAGTCAAGCCTTACATTCCGCTTCGCTCCACTTTGCATGCAAAAGTTACGCCTTCATGCTCCACAGGATGATTTTACTGTCATGTTCTATCAGATAATATAGCGTATTGTCGGGGTAGTTGCAGAGCTTAAATTATGTACAAGCCTCCGGAAGCTGAGTACAGCTTTACATAATTGGAGTTATGCAAGCAACCGTTTTGCGGTCAACAAAGAATCTGGCGGATGAACATCCCTGGCATACCTCCCTTTTCAAGGTAGATGGTTTCATTCTAACAGAAATACGCAATATCTATGCCAGAATAATACTTTATTATCTACAGGCATCACACTGCTGTCACTATTTTTTAATCTTGTAAGTTCTTTTATAACAATAATTAAAAATGAGTGACAGCTCGGGAAGATGCTTGTCTTGGTAACTGTTTAGAGATAAAGAGACCTTTCTGTCTAAATTGAGCGATAACCATCCGTCAGGCCACCTCAGCCGATAAAAACCTACCGACAACTCAAGCTGAGTTACCGTTTTACCCTTTTGAACATTTATTTACAAGCAACACGGCACACCCGACAAGTTCGCCTTCAGCTGTTCACAGCGCTCGTTCGTGGTTTCCAAAGCCATCAACAATTTTTGGGCATTTCGGTTGGTGTTACCTGTTTAGGTGGGTATTTGACGAGATGAAATAGGGATGGCAGTGAAACTCCCGGTTTCCAAGCAGGAGAAGACTTTCGTACAGGTCAGCTGAAACGGATCGTGAATCAGTGCCCACCTGAGCATGTATGAGCAGGAGATTGAAATAAATATTTTGAAATATATCAGTATTTTACAATTTTAATAGTTAGTACCTGTATGCAAAAAATGTAAAAATGCATTCGATCAATAAAAAAATCAATAAAAACAGCAACGCTTCATTGGTTACGGCACTTTTATGCAACTCATTTACTGGAAACAGGAACTGATTTAGGTTACATACAAGAGCTATTAGGGCATAAGAGCAGTAAGACGACGGAAATCTATACACACGTATGCGAGCAGAGTTTACTGAAAATCTCCAGCCCCTTTGACAATTTGTAAAAAATATTGTACACCTCAAAGGTGTATAAAGTACGCCAGAATAGCTGGCTAAATGCACCTTTGGGTGGGGTATGGTGCATATATAAAGGAGTTACCGCCAAGTGTAAAAACGACACAGCGGACAATTTGCTACATAAAGACAGAAAAGAAAAAACGATATAATGAACAGCCCACGCACAAAACTGCACATTTGCAAGCCCCAACACACAAGCCGATGCTTCAGCTTGCAAAAGAGCAGTTTTCTTGCCGACGCACCCGAGAAAATTATGTAATTTGCGACTTTATTGAAAATGATTAAATGACAGAACCAATAATACACATTGACGACCACGACAGCGAAGCTGATACTTGCCGAAAGGAAGTATTGCCAAAACTGTATGACAGCCAATGGACAGACGAGTTAATACTTGAACAACGGACTTTTACTGACGGGAAAATAATTGTAATAGGAAGAAAAGCAAGAAGAAAAAAAGCGAAACGTTTTGACTACTTGCTTCGCTATTCACAAAACCTCCCGATTGCAATTGTTGAAGCAAAGAAAAAATACAAGTTGGCTGCTGACGGCATCCAACAAGCCAAAGACTATGCTCAAATACTCGGACTTAAATTTGCCTACTCGACTAATGGAACAGAAATATTAGAGTTTGATTTTATCACAGGACTTGAAACCAAAATTTCAAAATATCCAACACCGACAGACCTTTGGAACAGATTAAACCAAGCTGAACCAGTAAAACCTGAAATACAAGAAACTTTTTTAAAACCATTTTTACCAATACCAAACAAGCCCGAAAGGTATTATCAAACAATTGCAATTAACCGAGCAGTTAAAGCGGTTTTAGAAGGAAAGAAAAGAGCCTTACTAACTTTAGCGACAGGCACAGGAAAAACAACGATTGCGTTTCAAATCATTTACAAACTTTGGAACAACCGATGGAATAACAAAGGCGAACACCGCAGACCAAAAATATTATTTCTTGCCGACAGAAGTATTTTAGTTTCCGACCCACACGCCAAAGATTTTGCAGTTTTTGGTGATGCAAGATGTTTAGTTCCCGAAGAAGGTTTGCCAAGTAGTAGAGAAGTATATTTTTCTACTTACCAATCTTTAGCAGAGGACAGCAACCGAACTGGAGCATTCAGAAAATTCCCAAGAGACTTTTTTGATTTGATTTTAATTGATGAGTGCCACAGAGGTAGTGCAACTGACGATAGTAATTGGAGAGCAGTTTTAGATTATTTCAATACTTCGGTTCAAATTGGCTTAACGGCTACGCCATTAAGAGACGATAACAAAGACACTTACGCATATTTCGGAAATCCGCTTTACATCTACAGTTTGAAACAAGGAATTGAGGACGGGTTTTTAGCTCCTTATTTAGTTCATCGTGTAGTTACTGAAACAGATGCAACTGGATTTAGACCCGAAGATGGTCAACTTGACGACAACGGAGAATTAATTCCAGACGGCATTTATACAACACCTGATTTTGAAAATACACTTTCCTATTTGCCAAGAACAAAAGCGGTTGTAAAGCATCTTTACAACTTCATGGTGAAATATGGAAGGTTTGACAAAACCATTGTGTTTTGCGTAAACCAAGAACACGCTGACCATTTCCGTAGAGAAATAAGCAACTTAAATACTGACTTGGTTCACCAATATTCTGGTTATGTTGTTCGCATTGTTTCAGAGGAAGGCGATATTGGGAAAGGACATTTAAGTAGGTTTATGGACATTGACGAACCAATTCCAGTAGTTGTAACCACTTCAAAATTATTAAGCACTGGTGTTGACGTTCCGACTTGCAAAAACATTGTGATTTTCCGAACAATCAACTCAATGACCGAATTTAAACAGATTGTTGGACGAGGTACACGAGTAAGAGAAGATAAAGAAAAATTGTTCTTCACAATTTTAGATTATACAGGAAGTGCAACACGGAATTTTGCCGACACTGACTTTGATGGAGAACCGCCATTAATAACCGAAGAAGAAATAGACGAAGATGGAAATGTAACAGAAGGAGACGAATGGACACCAAACCCAACACCTGATGACAATGATGATTGGGAAGACGATGACGATACAGACGAAACACCAACAGGCGGTGGCGGTGGAGAACCAAGACGAAAATATTATATCAGCGAAGGAACAGTTTCAATAGTTGCGGAAAGTGTTCAAATTTTAGATGCAAATGGAAAATTAAGAACGGTTCAATTTACTCAATTTGCTAAGGAACAAATTGCAACTATGTTTCCGTCAATGAATGATTTTAGAAGTAAATGGAATGATTTACAAGAACGACAACATATAATTGATGAATTGGAAAACAACGGTATTTCAATTGAGCAATTAATGGATATAACCAAGCAACAAGATATTGACCCATTCGATTTACTTTGCTTTGTAGCTTTCGATTTAAAACCTTTGACACGGAAACAACGAGCCGATTTATTGAAGAAAAACAAACCTGATTTTTTTGCTCATTATAGCGAAGGAGCAAAAAACGTTTTGAATTTGATTTTAGAAAAGTATGTTGATTACGGCTTGAATCAAATCAGGCCAGACATAATTTCAGTTGAACCCATTGCACAGCAAGGGAACCCGATTGAAATTGTAAATGAATTTGGCGGAATTAAAGAGTTCAAAGAAGCTATTGAAAAATTACAAACATTATTATACGCAGAAGCTGCATAAACTGAAATATGGCAAAAATAAAAAAGGAAAAAGCACCGAAGAAAGAAGCTAAACCAGTTGTTGTTGAAACTCCTGCACAACGTTTAAGTGGCATAATTAAAACTTGCCGTAACATAATGCGGAAAGACAAGGGAATGAACGGAGACGGAGACCGTTTGCCAATGTTGACTTGGATAATGTTTTTAAAATTCTTAGACGACAACGAAAACTTACAGGAAATAAACGCACAACTAGAAGGCAAAAAATACAAATCAGCCATTGCAGAACCTTACCGTTGGCGGGATTGGGCAAAAGATAAAAACTTGACTGGCGATGATTTGCTGGCATTTGTGAACAACGAGAAAATAAAATTGGCTGATGGTAAAGAGAGAACAGGCTTGTTTTACTATTTACGAGCTTTGCAAAGTGAAACAGGAGCAGAACGCAAAGATGTAATTGCAACCGTTTTTAAAGGCGTAACCAACCGAATGATTAACGGTTATTTGCTTCGAGACATCATTAACAAAATTGATGAAATACATTTTACAAGCAATGAAGAACTAAACTCACTTTCGCATTTATATGAAAGCATCTTAAAGGAAATGAGAGATGCCAGTGGTGATGCAGGTGAATTTTATACGCCTCGTCCAGTGGTTCGTTTTATGGTGCAAATGCTTGACCCGAAAATTGGCGAAACCGTTTTAGACCCAGCTTGCGGAACAGGCGGTTTCTTAGTTGAATCCTTTGAACATTTAAAGAAACAAGCCAAAACCGTAGAGCATAAAAAAATATTGCAAGAGCAGTCAATTATTGGTGGCGAAGCAAAGCCGCTACCCTATTTGCTTTCGCAAATGAATTTGTTGCTTCACGGATTGAACTATCCAAACATTGACAGCGGAAACAGTTTAAGAGTGCCTTTAAAAGATATTGGCGACAATCAAAGAGTTGATATTGTATTAGCCAATCCACCATTTGGAGGCGAAGAAGAAAAAGGAATTTTAAACAACTTTCCTGACGATAAGCAAACCACCGAAACTGCTTTACTCTTTTTGCAATTGATAATGCGAAAGCTCAAACGCAAAAAACCAACTCAAGAAGGCGGCAGAGCCGCCATTGTAGTGCCTCATGGCACTTTGTTTGCTCCGGGTATTGCTGGAAGAATAAAAAAGCAATTGGTAGAGGATTTCAATTTACACACTATTGTGAGATTAGGCGAAGGCATTTTTGCTCCATACACAAATATACCCTGTAATCTTCTGTTTTTTAAACAAGGCGAACCAACAAAAGATATTTGGTATTATGAATTGCTTCCACCTGATGAAAGAAAAAAGTATAGCAAAATCAATCCGATACAATTTGAAGAATTTGACGAGCTAAAAAAGTGGTGGCACAAGCGAAAAGAAAATGATAACGCTTGGAAGGTCAGTGTAAAGGATATTATAATTACTGACAGAGAAGGGAAATTTGTTAATGTTAATTTGGATATGAAAAATCCTAATAGGAAAAGTGGTTTTGAATATAAAGAACCATCAGAATTAATTAGTTCGATTATTGAGAAAGAAAAAAAGATTATGCTATTGGTTAAAGACATTGAAACATCAATAAAAACATCTGTTATCAATGAAGCATAATTGGGAAACAAAAAATATTGGGAGCAGTTTTAATTTCGAAAAGGGAATGCTTCAAAGCTCAAAAAACACGGCAGGTGATTTTGTATTTATTACTGCATCAGAAAATTTCAAGACCCATATTGATTATTCCTATGATACAGAAGCGTTGTGTTTTGCCTTTGCTGCTTCAGGTTCATTAGGAAGAACGCATTACATCAATGGAAAATTTACTGCAAGTGATTTAGTTTATGTTTTGACCCCAAAAGATGATTTCAAAGATAGAATTGATTTAAGATTTTATTTTTATTTTCTCAATCATTTCAAGGATGAAATTGTAAGAATGACAAAATCTGGAACGTCCAAAGCATCAATTAATAGGGAAGCATTTTCTACAGTTCAAGTTCCTTTGCCTCCATTGAAAGTTCAACAGAATATACTTTCTACACTGGAAAAAGTAAATACGAAGACTGTTGAAATAAAGCAGTTACGTATTGAACAAATCAAAGACATTAACAATTTACTTTTCAGCAAATACACAGACCTAATTGAAAGTGCGGAATGGTTGCAAATGAAAGAAGTTGCCCCAATCCACAGAAGGCAGGTTGAAGTAAATCCAGAAGAAACTTATTATGAAATTGGAATTAGAAGTTTTGGAAGAGGTTTATTTGAAAATCCGAGTTTTAAAGGCTCAGACTTGACTTGGCAAAAACCATTTTGGATGAGAGAGGGTGATTTGCTTTTCAGTAATATAAAGGCTTGGGAAGGTGCAGTTGGTTTAATCCCTGCAAAGTATGATGGTTGGGTAGGCTCACACCGTTACATTACTTGTTTGCCAAATTTGGAAATTATTCGCCCTGAATTTCTCTATTATTATTTCAGAACTTTTGAAGGTGTTGAAAAATTAAGTTCCGCATCGCCTGGAACAGTTGACAGAAACAGAACTTTAAATAATAAACTTTTGCAACAAATAGAAATTCCAGTTCCATCACTCGAATTGCAAACAGAGTTTGTTGAACTGCTTGAAAAAACAAACGACATAAAAGAACATCACAAACAAACCGAAAAAGACTTAACCGAACTTATGCCGAGTTTGTTGGCCAAAGCATTTAAAGGAGAATTGTAAAATGAAACCAAAAATATTTACATCCATATTACTATTTATTAGTGCCTATTCACCACTATTTTTGATATTGGCTGTAAAAGATTTTGATTTTAAAACTACGCACAAATTAAACCACCCTTTAGCAATTTATATACTTTTAGGCTTATCAGTATTGAGTATTATATTGCTATTTGTAACAGTTTCTTCAATGAGAAGGGGTAATATGTGTGTTGAAGTTATTTCAGTCAAAAACCGTTCAGTTGACTTAATAAATTACACAATACCTTATATCGTTTCCTTTTTTGGTTTTGATTTGTCAAAAATGGAAGATATTATTTCACTTTCCATTTTCCTGTTTTTAATGCTACTAATGACAGTAAAAAGCAAATCTGTATTTATGAATCCAGTTTTACTTATCGCAGGCTATAACCTTTACGATTTGGAATACAAATTTGATGGTAAAACCTTTAATACAATTGTAATAAGCAAACACGAAGTTAAAACAGGAGAACTTTTTTATATCAGAAGCCTAACACGTTTTCTCTATTTTATAACCGAAGTAAAAAATAATAATGCCGATGCCATTAAAAACTAAATTCAGAAATCTAAAAAGACTTGATTTGAGTGAAACAGAAGTTTCTCTCGCCATAGTCAAAGAGTATAAACGAAACAGAGTTTCGCAATATGTGGTGAATTATGTTCAGATTAACCCAAGGTTAGAAACACGTTTGAGAAATATCATCCTAAAGAAAATAGAAATAGCCAATACATTTGAAACTTATTCTTATGATTGCCCTGAGCCAGAAGAAGACCAAGTGAGAGGGATAAATTCAGACGAAACCGATTTTTACAGAATATTTGAACAATTGCAAGGCTTAAATCCTGAAGAAGATGTTATTTCTGATGTTGCTGAATTGGTAAAGGCAAAAGCATATTTAATCATTTTGAGAAATACTGAAGGAATACAAACTGTTGGATTCAAAATATTACCTGAAAACTGGAAAATGAAAAAAGACAGGGGGTTGATTCCGCTTCTGTATAAAGAAAATCGTTTTGAAGATTTAGAAGAAGAAAACGTTTTTAGCATATCTTCATTTGTTGATGTTATTTATTACGATTCAGCACTTTTTATACTGTCAAGAAAAAACTTTGAAAGCGGACTAAATTTCCGAGAAGGAATGATTGCAAAAGCAGAGGAACTATATGAAGAAGTTCAAGCCTCTAATCTATTTGTAAATATGGATATACTTTCAAATAGAGTTGGTAATAATCAAAGGTATTTACGGAAAATAGCAACAATTAAAAATTTAGGTTACTATCAAGATTCCAACTATTTACAAAGACTTAAACAAATTAGTGAGCAACGGAATTGGGGGATTCAGTTTCAAAATGGACAAATTATAATTACAGAGGAAAGTTTAGATTCAATTCTGACTTTACTTCAAAATAAGCGACTTCATTCAGAATTGACAGATGAAACATTTGACGTTGATAGTGCAAAAAGATTGGAAGTATAGCCAGCCCGATTTGCAAGCACATTGCCAAAGCCCCACGAGCCAACGCGCTAACCAAAGCTTTGTCAAGGAGCTTGCAAAGCCAACGCACGGCAGACAGAAACGATGTAGCAAATTGATAGAAAAATGACAGAAAACAAAGAACACCAGGCGGTAACACGCGGTATAGTTAATTGCCGGTGCAGTGGGTATTCGAGCGGCACAGCACGTATCAAAAGTTGCTGTAACTCGATAGGAAAGTGCTTCGAAATCGGCAACTAACCATACAGCCATCCGTTAGCGTTCATTGTAAATGACAAAAGAGACGACAGAATGATAAAAGAACTTTTACTGCATAAAAACAAAAAAGAAAATCACTGGTGTCCGGTTGTTGAAAATTTAAATCCCAGTAACTTGTTTTCTAATAATAATATATGGCGATATTTTGCCGTTACCGATTTGAAAATGCCTGCTATCTTTGATCATTTCATAATTCTCCGAA
>Ga0209800_10000191_pt1 | contig 118926 bp, 117 predicted proteins | sample Higcelweek8metaG_FD_187174 | JGI IMG/M metagenome (GOLD analysis project Ga0209800, IMG submission 187174) | Freshwater pond sediment microbial communities from the University of Edinburgh, under environmental carbon perturbations - High... | ecosystem: Environmental > Aquatic > Freshwater >... | reverse complement strand
GATTTGTTGTCACTACAGTGTTAAACTTGACTGCAAGCAGCATTATATCGGCCATATTTATAGAAGAGTCTCTATTAAAATCATATCTGTCAACAAATCTGGCATCTGCTTTGGAAGTGTTAAATGCGAGAGCTATCAACATTACATCTTGCATGTTTATGAACCCATCATCATTTACATCACAGCTTATTGTCGTTGCAGTTGCTGATGGCGTTGCAGTTTCTGTTGGTGTAGCTGTATCTTTCTTGAAAACAGCAGTTATGCTAATATTACCTGTATGTGTAAATGTTACAGTAGCCGAACCACCCGTAACACCTTCCCAATGGTCAAACACATAACCTTTTTGAGGTATTGCACTTACAGTCACTGGTATACCTGTGAAGTAATTACCAGTCCACAAACTTGGATTAGTAACACTTGGAGTATTTGAATTTATGTCTATAGTATTTATTCTGACATATCCTTTAGTTGAGTCAGTTTCAACAGTAATATCAGCAGTTCCCTTAACACCATTAGTGCCAAATTTGTTTATTATATACTGTTTGATGTTTGATGGACGTACTTTAGCAAAATTCTTTATATTCTGGACATTCTCATACCATGTTGAAGTATCCTCTTTAGTAGTTCCAAAACCACCTGGATTCGTTGTAGTACTTCCTGGAGTTGGAGTAGTCAACCTTATATACTGCCAACGTTTGGAATGTTCTAAAACTTCAGGAGAAAAAGCATTTTCAAATTCACTAATAATCTTGATTACTCTTTCAGAAACAAAGGATGTATTTAGCTGATCTGCAAAACAGTTTATGAATTGGTTTCTAAATTCCGTGTTCTGAAGCAGTGTTCTAAACAAGAACGTAGCCTCTTGAGAATTGGCCCATCCTTCTTTTATCTCACCTGTTGCATATTTTAATGGATCATGGTTTACAGATTTACCATATAAGCCAAAGCCAAAGTCAGTATCTTTTAGCAACCATCTCCACCTTCCGTCCTGCCCATAGGGAGCTTCAGGATGATATTTTCCATCATCGGTTTTATACCTCCAAACAGCCATGTTGTTTCCAGGCCAATCTGTGTTGTCACAGAAAAGTTCTGTAACATAATAATTAATATAGTTATCTATATCAATTTTAGTTTTGATATAGTCATAGGTGCTTTGCGTAGTTATGGAGTTTGATTTGAGGTAGTCAATAACGTCTTTATTATATGCTGTCAAATCTTCAGATATACTTTCACCACCAACAGCTCCACCGCCAAATCCAGACGATTGAGTGATATCAGTAAGTACTACCTTATCATCATCAAGATTGTAGTGTGATTTTAAATAATCTTTGTCAAAACGTTCACGAATATAGTATACACCCCAGTATTCCCCATCTAAGAATAGTATAGCAGGTCTTGCCGATTGGGTATCCAACCCTTTTACATGAGATACAAGACTTTGAGTCATTTCATCTCTCATATATCCAAAAGCCCAGTCATTACCTGCATTTCTTAAAATCAAACGTTCAAAACTTTTCAAGCTCTTTCCATTACCGTTTTTAGTGAGACCTGGGAAAATTTCGTATTTGATTTCGCCCAAATCGCCATAATCTCCGTCAGCATATATCCTCAATGACTTCTGTGGATATTTTTTGGTATATGCTCCATTAAGCCTAAGCCCAATATTTTGTGTAAATCCAAGAGTACCGTCTTTTTCATAGAATTCAATATGTGCAGGTCTTTCCCATTCTTCTCCTGTTTTTTCACAGTTTTTGCTCATATAAATTCCTGTAGCAGGATCAAATAGATTTTTGTATTCAGTTACAACCGAAACTATAGGCAGTGAATATTTTGACTTCATTGAAGGGTCTACAAAAAATGAATGTGTCGCAATATTACTCTTAACTCCATCATTCCTTATAACAACCGCTTTCAATGTAGTACATTTGAAAACCTCACCATCAGGTGCCTTCCATGGATTCTGATAATCGGCAGATACATCCTGAACCATTGAAAGTACATTTTTTTCTCCAGCTCTGCTTTTAATTCTTATGCTGCCGCTGTACAAGCCTGTTCCAGCAGCTCCTGGAACAGGATCTGAACAATCAGTTGTAAAATAAATTTTAGCTGGTGGATCTTCTGATGTAAGCTGTAAATCAAAGGCTTCGGTATATAATCCCCCAGCTTTTGAAAAGACAGGTTCGTTGACAAGCGTGATGCCAGTTTGATTTGCTGTTAAGGGTGTTGATTTTGTAAACACCTTATATTGTGAGGAACCATCCGTCATGCGTCCGAAAGACTGATCATCCATAAGACTTGAATATGTAACCGAATCAATAACAGTACCATTAGGTGCCTTCAATTCAATCTTTTCTCCTGATGAGCTTAACTTGAAGTTTGTATGAAGCTGCCCGTCTTTTGCCACTTTATTCTTATCGGAAGCCCAAATAAGCAAATATTCATTTGCTCCAACACTACATTGTGGAATTGTCCATTTCGCTTCTGAATCGGATAAAGTATATCCTTTCAAATCAACAACTTGTGAACCAGGATTATAGATTTCTATCCAGTCTGAATATGATCCTCCTTTACTTCCATCAGTCGGATCATCTACGTCACCATCTCTAATAGTTTTAGAATTGGATGCCATAATTTCATTAATATATGGCCTGTCCACCTTCTGCTGATGCAACTAAAAAATCTGTTGGCAGCATTACGGACAATATCGTAGTAATAGAACAAAATACCGCTACAACTTTTTTCACAATACCCCTCCTCTTAAAAATTTTTTATATGTAATACTTATAAGTGAGCAATGTACACAATATCGTTATATAATACATGGATCTCTAATAATTTCTGCCGCTTATAAGGCTGTTAAAGGAATTATGTTTGAATATATAAATTGTCAGATATGATTTATTGCTTTTAATAGAAGTAAAGGAGTAAAATATTATTAGAATATTACTATTAGGAGTTGATATTTTGCAGATCAAGCCATCCGCATGTATTCGACAGAATTACAATGAAGTTTCAGCATTGTGCAAGTCTACTGGAGAACCTGTGTATCTTACAAAAAATGGTGAGGGTGATCTCGTGGTAATTGATATCGAGGTATTTTACCGCCGAGAGAAAATGCTTAAGCTGAGAGAAGAGTTGCTAGCTGTTGAGGAAGAACGTCTGTCTGGTAGTATAGGTACAACAATGGATGATCTGGATAGAGCCCATCTGCTGCACGTAAAATAAAGAATGAGTTAATGGACGCCATTTGCTCCCTGGAGAAGAAACTTGAGCGTTTTACGTTTCTTCAAACTGAATTTATTCTGCCTAATAAATATCACAAGATGTTTGTTGATAAATGGTATCTGATTTTATATCAAATAAAAGAAAACACAGTCTATGTTGACTATGTTATCGATTGTAGCGCTTAACCCCCAAGTATCGGCTAAAATTGCTTAATTTTTATAGTTATCATTCAAATATTTCAGCCATTCATTGTAGATGTCTCTTTCAGATTTTGAAAAGATGTCATTAAATGTTTTTTCTCCTGTTATCATGTCTAAAACTTTGTCCCAGCCATATTTTTCATTAAGGAATTCAATATAAGTGTATGAATACATATAGCCACCTATATTACCGAATCTTACCTTGTCTTTACTCTTTAAGTCATCGAGTGTCGGGATAGGAAAATCTTTTATGAATTTATCGCCAGGTAAAATTACTGATATAAATTGCGCTACACCGTTGTCATTCCAATATGATAATTTGGGGTTAATCTGATAATTGATTGAATGAACAAGTTCATGAATAGATGCATACAATATACCATCATGGGTATACCCTTTTACTTCTGTATATGGAGAAACCAGTAAAACATTTTTACCTTTATTATTCCCAACAACCCACTTAGGTACACTTAAAAGACTTATAAATCCAGATTCTCTTATTGAAAAAGATTTCTGATTTGAATATACATAAACAGTAGTTGGTTTTGAACTATTAAATTCGAGTTTTTCTCTTATCTCTTTTACATATTTGGTTTCAAACAAGTCAAAAACTTCTTGAGCACCTTTTTCAGCACCTGGCTGGTAAAATACAATAACATCTTTGCCCTTAATCTCCTTGGCACCTAATGGTTTAAGAAAAAATACAGGTAAAGTTTGCAATACAGCCAAAATCAAAATACAGCATATTAGAATTAATAAAAATTTAATCTTTCTATTCATTATGTCCTCCATCTAGGTATTTAATATTGAACCAACCTGATTCTACCCCTTAACCGTAAGAATAGGCTCCAATCGTGCAACCACTTTTGCCATCCCATTATCCACATGTGTTTGAATTATTGGGGTTATATCTTTATAGGCATAAGGAGCCTCCGACTTTATCTCATCTTCCCATTTTTTCAATATGTCTGGTCTGCCCTTAATGTCTGGTCTTTTTGGGTCAATAGGAGTTATAACTTTAAATCGGTCTATGAAATCCCTGAATTCTGCATCATCTGCTTTGATAGCTTTTCCGCGGGATAGGCCTCTACCAGCACCGTGACTCGAGCTGAAGAGGCTTTGTCTATTACCAAGCCCAGCTAGAATAAAACTTGATGATCCCATAGAGCCTGGTATAAAAACTGGTTCTCCATAATACTCAAATTTTGTTCCAGCCATTTGAGTCATGCTTCTTGATGGACAAGCCCCTTTTCTGTGAAGAAAATATTGTTTTCCGTTGATTTCTTCTTTCCACACAAGATTATGAGGAGCATCATATAGCAGCTTGAAATCAAATTCGCCTATGATATCAGTTATAGCTTTGTTCATCATCAATCCGAGGAATAGTCTGTTTGCAAATGCAAAATTGGCAGCATTCGATAGCAATGCCCAGAACATATTCCATTCGCCAAGATACTTATCAGATTCGGGAAGAATAAATATTCCGTTATCAGGATGTTTGAGGATGCTTGGGAATATGTTTTTTACTATTTGTCTAAAATACATACCACTATGGTGTCCTATCATAACTGAGCCTGTATGAATCATTACAACAACCTGCCCTTTTTTTAAGCCCCATGCATTCGCGATTTGGTTGTCAATGATCTCAGCAACTTTTTGTACTTCAACAAAATGATTACCGCCTCCGATTGAACCTATTTGTTCATCATAGGAAAGAGTGTTGCTTCCAAGAAAATCGTCTAATCCTATAGTCTGATCAGTTATCATAGAACCCATATTCATTACATTAAGGATGTCGGCTTCTTGCTGCTTTACGTCATAGTATTTCCAAAGACCTTTCCTAAATGACTGATTGGAGGTTTCAAGAATTCCGAGAAGTCCTTCTTTGAATAAGGCTTCACGTTGCATACGTGTCATAGGAATATCCCTACCGCCTTCAAAGAAAATATGACGTATCTCTTTTTCAAGCAAGTTGAAATTATCATTAACTTTGTCTGCTGTAAGGTCAGTTGTATAAAGGCGCATGCCGCAATTTACGTCATTTCCAATCGCTTGGGGGACTACTAAACCCTGTGTCAGCATGACTGTACCTATAGGAATACCAGCACCTTTGTGAAAATCAGGAGTTATTGCCACTTCAGCAATTTCAGCATTTTTTTCTGCGAAAAAGTCAGCATCATGATCCTTTAATTTGTTAATGGTTTCAGATAGAAGCAGAAGCCTTTGTAGTTCTTCTAAAGCGTTGTTCTCGAATTTGACCTCTTCGTTTCTGAAAAACCTCACAGGTACTTTTGAATTTATAAAATTATCAATATTATTCATTGTTTGTTAAACCTTTCTTATTTTCAACTAAATCTAAATACTTTGCCCTTTGGTATAAATGGTAAATTACTTCCTTTTGGTATTGAAAATGCATGTTCTCTGTGAACCTTCAAAGGTTCGCAGTAACCGTCAGTAATAATCAAAAGTGGTCCGCTTTTAGGAAAATCTTCAGATTTTTCTAGTAAGTCAACACCAGATTGAAGTATTGTTCCTCCACGTCCTTTTACTTTAACTCTGTCGGCTATGGATTCGGGGGACATATATCCTTGATCATAGACGGCAGCATCGCAGAAGACTACCCTTACATATGGAACATCACGAGAAATACTGTAGCTTGAAATAGCACCTAATGCCTTTGCCAGTAGAGAGCGATCCATTGAACCTGAGGTGTCAAGAATCACCCCATATGTTCGACCATCCTCAGCACCAGCAGCGGGTATCCAACGGGGGCGTGCTATATCAGGAGTAGATGACTGACGTCGGCTAGGACGAGCATATGAACGAACTTTCTCTATAGGTGAGAAGTAATTGTCAAACCATTGAGCAAGCTCGACATCCCAAGGTACAGGAGGTTGACTTAGAGCTCTAATTTCTTCTATAAGTCCTGCTGGTATATATCCACGACCTTGTTCTTCATGGTAGTAAAGTCCTTGTGATAGTGAGCGGCGATAGAAGTCATCAAGTGTTATTCCGTCGCCAGTTGCCCACCAATAAGGAGTTTCTTTTTCGAGAATATCTCCAAGTCCTGCACCTCTTAATGTTGCCAGTTTTCTGAATTTTCTGCAATCCAATACTATACGGTCATATATAGCTTCGGCGGATAGTCCTTTGAGGTCAGGATCATAAAGGACTCCTATCTTTGGCAATTCTCCAAGGCCCATTTCTACAAGCCAACCGTTGATTACATAGTCACATGCTACATTCCAAAGGTATGGGTCGCGTCCTTGACACCTTGCCTGATGCCTTAAACCTATATGTAGAAGCTCATGTGCCATGACAAACCTGCATTCATATTCATCAAGTCCAGCAGCAGGATTCATATAAATTTCTTTCATATATGCATTAACAGCAGCAACTGATATATCCATTCTTGCACAAATTATTGGGTCTTCAATGATTGTAAAACTTGCGGCTAATGCACCAAGAAGAGGGTAACTATTTATAAACCAGTTTTTTGCTTTTACTGCAGTTGTAAGGCTTTTCTTATCAGCACCAAGGAAGGGTTCATAACCACCAGCAACATTAATGGCGCTGGTTACTGCCATTGAAAGCCCACTTGCAAAACAGGCTGACCAGTCAATTTTGTGTCCATACCAAGATGTACATTCTTCCGCCATAATCATGTCACCGCAATTTACGCCTGCTGTGCCAAAGTTGGTCAGAGATGCTGGAATGCCTTTTTCAATAAATTCATTATAAAGTTTTTCTTCTGATGGAGCCGCAAAATCAATTTTGTACTGCATTTCAGATGGTGCACGTCCAAGCTTCATATCAGCAAGGAACTTTGCAATAAAGCAATCGCATGCAGTATTCCAATTAATATTATCGTTTTTTTCCTTAAAGTGCCCCAATCCCAAATGAAGAAGGCAGTGGGCTATGACATAAGCCCACTCAAGTGGTTCTCCGCGTCTTTTGGGATGGAGATGAAGATAACCGTTTCTTGTTATAACTGCCCATCCCTTTTCAGGACACAGGTTACCTTCCTTTCTTACTTCTTTTACATGATAGAGAAGTGGTGAAAACATCGGATGATGATTTATAATGGTATAACCTTTAACATAATTCTCGTATGCGATATCATTTTTAGGGATGTTCTTTTTGTTTCCCATAATTTATATTTCTTTCCTTTCTACCAGTCTTGGAAGATCACGAACAATATCAACCATAAACCATCCAGGCAAGCCTTGATCATCGTTCTGTTTTGATACAACCATTTGTGCCATTTCCAGGCTGATTGATGAAAGTTCTTTAATCAGTGCCTTAGCCTCCTCATGCTTTGGAGGCTGTGTCCAGAGATGATCTGGACGCAAATTAATGTACTCTATAACATATGGATGAATTTCATTTGCCAAAGCCCATTCAAGCCAGTCGTGATGTGAGACCTTAAGATGTACATGCATCATACGGTTTATTAATGCAGATGACATTGGCTTAACTATAGCGCTGTCCTGTGCTCTATTACCAGCACCGATAACAATAGACCCCTTTGGAAGTTCATATTCACCAATCCTGTGCTCATGAATAAGGCTATAAAATGCCTTCTGTACCTCCTGTGAACAAGCATTCAGCTCATCTAGGAAGAGGCAGTAAGGTTCTTTTCTTGCTATCATTTTTGGAGGACAAAACTGACTCACACCATTTGAAATTTGAGGCACACCTATAATATCCTCTGGAGCCAACTGGCTCCCAAGCAAAGAAACACAAGGGAGTCCGAGTGAATCGGCAAACTGCTGTACCAAAGTAGATTTGCCAATGCCAGGAGGTCCCCAGATAAAGACTGGTCTCACTACTGCTATATTTAAAAGTAATTCTGATAATTTTTTTTGTGTAACTGTGATTGGTATATTCATATATCCTCCATTTTTATAACCTTATATTTGCTCTAAGCTTAAATCCCAAACCCTCATAAGTCCTTACGGGGTTGCCCCTTTCAAGCTCATTATGCTGCATCCACATAGTTCTTTTATGGGTTGAATCGCCCTCGTCATTTTTTGCTTTAATAAGGTTTGCCAACCTTGCTAAAGCTAATTTTTTATTCATGTACTGTGATCTTTCTTCACTTGCTGTTACTGTTAAGCCTGTTAAAATGTGAATTGCCCTCACAGCACTCTCAACTTTGTTTAAATTAGGTTACAAGTTATATATTTAATAAAAAATCTTATAATGCTTTATTTTAAAGGGTTATAAGATTTTTTATTAAATATTCTAACATTTGAATTTTTATGTGTAAACTAAATGTATTTATGGTATAATTAACTTAGGCGAAGTTATAATTTAGTGTGATTAAAAGTATACGTATCTTTCATTCACGAAATAATTAATCATTAAATTCACAACAGAAAGGGGTTGGTATTATCACTTAATTGCGTGGCATTTTGAATTTTATGCAAATTGTAAAACACGCAGTACCTTTTAAGTAAAGGGTAATTAAAAACACTAAAAGATCGTATAAAAAATTACGCTTAAATGTTCATAATTATGTAATATAGCTGGTCACTATATTACCAACATTAAAAAAATACGGTATATATATACCGTATTTTTTTTTCGCATAATAGCACAAAAACACCTATTCTATTTTTGTCCCTACTTTTTGGTCAGAATTTCGGGCATGCGATTTTTATAATTTAATTGATTTTTAATGGTCAACTTCTTAAAAAATTTTATACTAACTATTTATGTAGGAACCAAGTTGTATACCAAGGGCTGTGAAAATTAGGATTATTTCTATTATTCTAGCATAATAGATTATTTTTTCGTTTTTACTAAATATTGATATTGCTTTGCTACAAGCAACCATCGCGGCAAATGTTAATAATATTAGCATAATTAAGTGCACGTCCTTTCCGAATAGGATGTGCTACCCATAATAAGTATAACATATATTCAATATTTTAGTAACTAGAATCAAGAATTTTATATAATTTCACAGCGTATAGAAACGGTTATAGTGTGTTAAGTGAATTTGTTTAAATAAAATTAGGATAAATAAGAAAGAAATATTTTTATTATAAAATAAAGACAAATTGGTGATTATCAGGTAAAATAATTATGTTAATATAAATAAAGGGGAATATACATATGAATAATAACATCCTTTAGTAAATGTTAATAATACTGCTCCAAATGGGGATTATTATACCGAAATTGAAAGATACTGTAATGATTTTGTAAAATTATCAGGGTGTGATAATCTTGAAATGTTAGGAGATTATATTGAAAATTTATGTAGATTGAAATTAATTGATGTTGATTTTGATAGTGAACTAGTTAATAATGAAGGATATATTCAAATAGAAAAACGACTTAAATTTTATTATAAAGAGATTAAAGGCATTAGCAGTATTGAATTTCATAGAGGTTGTTTAATAATTACTAAATTTGGATGGAATTTTTGTAAAACTTGTATATCCGAGTTTTAGAACGATATATTTTTTACAAAAAGAAAGACCTCTAAATTATCTTAGAGGTCTTTAATATTGTTTTAATATTCTTCAGCTTTCATTATACTTATATATTCATGATTATCAATTATAAATATTTTGCCTGTATAAATGGCTTCAATAGGTACATCAACTAAGTATAGTACTTGCTGAAATTGCGGAATGTCTTGATGATGTATTATTACTTGTGTATGACCTTTAAGATTTTGAAATTCGAATACTTGTAAATAATCACGTTCTATAGTCATTTTTGATATTGTGCCAATCATTATATGTATCAAGTAACTATCTAAATCTGATGCTATACCTTGGGTGCAAACTATTTGTTTCTTATCGAATTCAAACATTATTAGATTCCTCCTGTGTCATTTTAGACTGTTTTATTTGTTTTTTTAATAATCTATATTGCTTCAATTCTTCCTTGAATTTTAATGGTGTTTTGGGATATATTACAATTGCTTCACCTTCGTTAGTTATTTTACGTCCATAAAAAATATTATTAGCCATTTATGTAATCCTTTCTATAATTAATTATGTGTCCCTAGAAGCCAATTTTAAGGATTTATTTATATAAGGTAATATAAAATAATTACTTTATATTCTTGGGAATTCTAGAGGTTCACATTGTTTTTTTACATGAAAAAGAGGACTTTTGGTCCTCTTCATCATCTTAATTATTATTTTGTTTCCTTAATGTTATGTAATTTATTAATGCCGTAGTCAATTGCTTTTTCGAAGAGTTCTGGGAAGTCAACTTTAAGTCTTGTAATTGCCACTAAATTATCCAAATTATACATTATGGTTAACAACATTTGATGTTCCTCTGATTTAGTTTTGGAAGCTTTAGTTGTTGTTGTTTGGACTTCGAGGTTTAAACCTTCGATGTAACTATTTAAGGTTGCTTTTTCTTTGTTGCTTAAGTATTTTGCAGCTGATTTGAAAACTGTTGGGTAAAATTCGTAAATTTCTTTGATGTCGTCTTTGTTATTAATATGTAACTTTAAAGCGTCAATCATTGTGTTATTGTTTATCATTCCAGATGCCCCTTTAGCGATAAAAATACGACATACTTTTTTAACTTCGATTTTTGCTGTTTCCTCTTTAACTGTTGCTACCTCTGCATTTGTTTTTGTTGTTTGATTTTTCATAAAAATCATCCATCCTTTCATTCCTTACATATTAATTTATCAATGTTCATATGGTTAAGTTTTGCGTTGTTGTAAGTATTTACCATAATTAAATTATATCAGGCTTACAATGCAATGTAAACGGTTTATTAATAAATTTTGTCGTATTTTGTCGTTTTTTTTCTGTGACATATAGTGACTTATGTTTTTTCTAGTAAAAAAGCTGCTACACTAATTTCTTAGTGTAGCAGCTCCCTTTTTAATTTATACCAAATTCTTGTACTAACATTATATTTAGTAATAAATTCTTTTCGTGAAATATTATTATTATAATCACTTATCATTTCATATGTTATAGGAATTTTTTTGGCTTCTAAAAGTTTTTGTTTATGTTCTTCTGAAAGTTTTTTACCTTTATTAGTTTTTGATAGTTTATTTTTTGTTTCTTCAGAATGATGTTTACCATAAAATGGATGATGTTTACCTTTTCTTTTTTTACCTTTATTTTTTCCTTTATTTGCTTCAGATATTTTTCTTTTTGTTTCTTCTGAAATTTTTTTACCTTTTTCAGATTCTGATATTTTTTGTTTAGTTTCTTCTGTATGTTTATTACTATTTCCACCTTCGCGAAGATTATAACCATCAGGAGCTAAAGTTTTAAGAATGTTAATATATAAAGTTTCAAAAATATTTAAGTCTTCTTCATTACATTCCTGAACAACTTTAAATTCAAAATTATCTTCACCATATTTATTCCAAGCTTTTTGTAAATAATTATTATAATGATTATTTTTTCTTAAAGATTTTAAGTGTTGTTTCCATCTATCTTCAATATCATGTGCTTGTCCTATATAATGTTTACTATTTACTTTGTTTGTAATTCTATAAATTCCAATCATTTTTTGTACATCCTTTTTTATAATTATAAAATACAAAAAATGTAAAGTTTTTAACAAGATTTACTGACATGTATTTTACAAATGATAATTTATATTACTTTTCAAAATAAGAGAATTGGAACCATCAAAACGGGACTAATAACAAAACAAATTTACATAAAGTTTTCTAATAATTATTCCGATAATATAAAAGTAAAATAAATCAAAGAAATGGATGGTGATAATATTATGGCAGGAAGTTCAAAATATGATGATGCTTTCAAAGAAGAAGTTAAACAAATGGTTGTGGAAGGTAAAACATTTAAAGAGATAAGTGAAGAAAAGAAAATTGCTGTGCAAACCATTAGAGATTGGGTAAATGGTAAAAAGGAAAGGAAATCTAAGAAAGGTACAAATGAAGAACTTGAAGCAGCATTCGAAACTATCCGTAATGTTATCAAATCAAAAGACGATGAAATAGAGCGGTTAAAGAGTAAATTATATAAATTTAAAGAACTTGTTGGTGACCTGTAGAATCAATTTTTAGAATCAAAATCTTGTTTATGCATTTCTTTATTCAAACCTTAAAAACTTAGTTTAAAATCAATCTAGTCCCAAATCATATCACTAGCTTTATTAGTAGTGTGATATGATTAAAAATGATATTTTTATGTCATATTTTAGAAAGGATAGTATCATGATTTATTCTAAAATTATTATAAATGGTGATGAACAATTAGTTTCTGAAGCTATACAGTATTTATTAGATAATTATCCTGATATGGATTTTGAAGAACAAAAATTATTTAATGAATTATCTTTCTACGATAATAGTTTCGCTGAAGATGAAATTGAAAAGTTTGTTGAAAATTTCCAAGATTTAATAATAGAGATTGAACAAGTAACCATTGATGCAAAAAATAAAATTCATAAGAAATACGTTTATAAAAACGGCGAAAATATTTTATTTCAGAAAGGATGATTATCAATGAATAATTGGAAAAAGAATGCAGTTGATAATGAAGATATCTATGAACAAAAATTGGAGTGGGAAAAATTATGGAATAATGCCAATAACTTCATTAATATGTCATTAGCTGAAAAGGATAAATTTATTGATGAAGCAATTGCTTGGAAAGTAGATGAAATAATAATTGAAATAAGCAAAAATAGTAATTTAACTGAAGAGCAGAAAAGGAAAATTGACAATTATTTTAATAAGAGTAAAGACTCTAAATGAAATTTTAGAACGAAAGAACACTTAATTTTAATTTAAGCTGTTATTTTTTATATCAATAAAATTAAAGTGTTGATATAGCTGAATTTTAAGTGTAAGTAGAAATAATTTTAAATTAGTTAAAAATATAATGAACTGCGTTCTAGTGTTCTAGAAAGGGTGATATAATGAATGTTAAACCTATAATTGGAATATATGGAATACACAATAAAACAACTAAGAAATGGTATATTGGACAATCAGATGATATTAGAGGGCGTTTAAAAGACCATCTAAATAATTTAAATGCTAATAATAGTAAAGAAAGTGAATTGCTACAAGAGGATTGGAATAAATATGGGCAGCATGATTTTAAGTTTAAAATAATACAAAAAATTGATGATGATAAACTCCTTGATACAATGGAAAAAATCTACATACATGCTTTTAGAAGTTTTGCTGATGAAGAAGATGGTGGTGGGTATAACTTAACGGAAGGTGGTAAAGATGGTAGACAAGCTAGATATTGATGATTATGATAATGATACTGTTGATAATATATTAGATGAAATGGATAAAAGATGTATATTATTATGGATGGGTAGTAATGGTATTGATGAAACTATAGATAGTTTATTATTTACATCGGATATATCTTTTCTATCTTTTATTGAAAAAGATGAAAGATTTAATGAATTGTTAGATGAAAAGCAAATGCAAAAAGTAATCGATGCATTAATAACATATAATATGCTTGGTATTGAAGAATTTAGAAAAAGATATTGTAAAGTAAAAAAACCGGGACGTGTTAATAAGTAAGACTTGTTCCGCTTCGCTTCACAAGTCAGATAGACAGATACCAGATGATGTAGTTTTTGTCTGGTATTTTCTTATCTGAAAAGTAAAGTTCTGTTTTTATGTTTAAAAGAATGTATATTGTTTATTGTATATTGTATAGCGGCATTTTTAAAATCATATCAAATACTGTTATCTGTAGTTCTTTGGGATTTCATCACAAGTCAACTTTAAGTCAACTTTAAGTCAACATTAGGACAATTGTTAATTATTTCAAGTCAACTTTAAGTCAATATTCAAGTCAATGACTTAATATTTGACTTGAAAAGAATGGTACAAATTTTAAAAATATCTGTTATAAATATGATGCGTTATTTGTATTATATTTACAAATAACGGCAAGGTGGTAAGAAAAATGAAGATTTTTTATGAAATGCAGGATTTGTTAAAAAGGTTTGATATTCCCAGACAGACTATGTATCGTTGGATAGAAAAATACGATATATATTATGAAAATACAGATACAGGAAGAAGAATATATACTGAAAGGACAGTTGAAGAAATAAAAAGATTATTAGAAATTAAAGGTAGGAGTTAAAATAATGGGTAAATGGTTTCCGCTAAAAGATGAATTATTATATGATTATTCGATAAAAGCTAGGACTAAAAAAGTTTTGGCGATCTTATATCACCATAAAAATAATAGTTCAATAGTTAAAACAACACATGCTAATTTAGATAAATGGACGGGTATAAGCAATTCCAAAAGATATCTAAATGAATTAATTAACTTTGGATATGTTGAAAAAATTAAGGACGGAGAATATAAATTAAAGTACAGGGTTAACTTTCAAGATAAAAAGAAATCGGAAATAAGTAAGAAAGATTATGAACATGTTGAAAGGTACACTAAAATTGAATATGACCATATATTTAATTATAATCCTGAAGATGTAATCAACTATTATATCATTACTAATATCCTTAGAATGAACAAATTTGACCCTTCTGACATTAATAAAATCGATGTTAAGATTTTGTTATCAAGTAAAAATGATAAATCACCTTGGAATACGATAGAGGAAGTAAATGATGTGATAAATAATCTTAAAGAGAAAGAAATGTTAAATTATGAAATCACTTTACAATGTTTAATTCGGGTACCAGATGAAGATGGTGAAGATGACGACATAATAAAAACTGCTCCTGAAGAACAGGAAGCAGTATTAGATAAAGTGGTTTCCGATAATATAATACAAAATTCAGGTAATAAAATAACTAATGAACTAGAAGATTTTTTCGGAAAAGAACGAGCTGAACAATTAATTGTAATAGCGAAGAAGAATGAAATTGAAATCACTTTAGAAAACCTTTCTATACTTCATAACTATAAAACAAAAGCACAGAAAAATGATACTGCTGAAGGTTTAGTTGATTATTTTTATCAAAAATCCGGACAACCAAACACATTTAAGAACACAATTAAATATGTTGAAAAGATAAAGAAGCTTATTCAATCTAAAGGATTTATAAAAACTAGATTTTTAGTTGAATATGCAATTGAAATAAGGAATGTCAATACGTTAAACTTTGTTGATACTCTTTATGAACAGGCGCACAGTTATATTTTAAATAAGATACGTGACGAAATAGACCTAACAAAAGCTGAATGTTCAACCATTGCAATGTCTCTGAAAGATTTAAGGCCTAAAGCTGAACAAATTAAACAGCAATATGGCGAACAATCGGAACAATATAAAGAAATTAAAAATCAGTATAATCTTAAATATAATGAATTTAAAACTACTGAAGAAAAGTTGAATTTGTTAGAACATTTATTAAAAGGTGGGGATTAAAAATGTCTTTCTATACTGATTATAAAAGTTTAAAAAAATATATGGATGAAAATGATTACTGGGCAATAAAATTCGTTTACAAACATTTATCAGAAGCTAAAAAAAACTATGTAGCTAAGTATTTAGTTGCAGTAGAATTAAGTGAAAATATACCTGATAAAAAAGAATTTCTTAAACGATTATATGATGATATTCCAGATCCATTATAAAAAAATAAGTATATGGGAAAAGATAAGAAATAATAGGAGAGAAAATAGTGATGCAAGAAAATAATGGGTATGAAAAAAGAAGGAATTACGGAGACTCTAAGATTAAAAAGTCACAAGAAATATTCGCATCAGCAATAAGAAAGAATAATCCCAATGCAAAAATACAGGGTAAAATAGCTAACGTAGAACTTGATACGAAAAAGAGTACTGACCTTGTGTTCAATATTGATGGACAAGAATATTACTCTGGCTTAAGAAATAGAAAATCAGATTGCACTTGCAGAGATTTTACCGTAAGAAAAGATTTCTTTCAAAGCACAAATAGTGAAGCAAAGAAAATACACAATACCGACTATTACATTTATACATGGGGAGGTGAATGTGAAGAGTATATAGTATTGGACACACAAAAAATAATGGAAGCAGGATTAATTAAAAAACGAAGAAATAGTCAATACATTCCGAATGTAGATGATGGGAACCATTTCTTTTCGATACCACTTAACGAATTATTTTATAAAGGTTGTATTATTGATTATAGTGAATCATTAGAACCATACATGGAAGGATTCGATCCGTCAGAAGATATTTGGAACTAAATATAATATATTATATTATTGCTATTCAAATCCATTATGATATAATAGTGGTAAATATCTTTGTGGAGGTTGTATTTATGAATGAAATTGAAAAAATAAATTTTAGTACAAAAATTCTTCAATTAGCTGGTGAAACATTAGATGAATCAAAAATATTAACTGAACAGGAATTTGATTCTATTATTGATTCAGAAACATTATCAAAAAAAGAAAAATATGAAAAAATGCGAACACATTTAGATGTTTCATCATTATTATACTGTAGTAAACTGATTGATAAAGTATTTAAAGCTTATTTTCATTTCTTAGAAACTTCAGAGATTAAATTATCCAATTCTGATAGTAATATAGATAGATAATTTGTTTTAGCTCTATTAAAAATAAAAAACATATAAAAGGTAATCTATTTCTTATGGAATAACAGGATGCAATTAAGTTCTCCTGTTATTTTTATTATGTCCAAGTATATTTGAAAAATAAAGGTGATTTAATGATACTCGGACTTGATATTTCTCTTAATTCTTCAGGTATAGCTATACTTGATAATAATAAACAACTTATTTTTTACGATACTATCCAACCACCCAAAAACATGTCAGAAGAAGAAAAACTTATCTATATACAAAATTATATTCACAAATTATTAAAAATATATCAAGTGACACATGCAGTTATAGAGGATACTTTCTTTGGTTCTAACATTAAAACTCTTAAAACATTAATGAAAGTACATGGTATAGTAATTAGTAAGTTAAATGATCATTTAATTTTATATACTTACGCTACACCAACATCTATTAAGAAAAATATCTTAGGTAATGTTCCCAAAAACAATAGTAAATTAGCAGTTCAACAGGAAATGTGTAAATTATACCCAACATTAAAAACTAACCTAAAAAACGACATATATGATGCTATCAGTATCGCTCTCTTCTTTCTCTCGCAACGATAGTTATAAATACTTAGTAAACATGTATTTAAATAATAAAGTGGAGGAGAGAGAAATGAATGATAATAATTTAAATGTAAGAATTAATGATGGCTGGCAAAACAAGAGCTCTGAAACAGATTTTTTAGATTTTATTGATTATTCAAATATCGACACAATTGAAGCACTATATAGACTTTACAATACAATTTATAAGTATGTTGAAAAGGGAAACACAGCATGGGCAAGTATACTAGCTGACTTAGATAAAGCTATTGAACATGCAAACTTAAATGATAAACAAAAGCAGTGTATTGAACAATACTTAATTAATAATAGCAAAATTGAAGAAGTAGCATACGATATGAATTTAGTAAAAAGTACGATATGGCAACACACAAGAAGTGCGTGCAAAAAGATAAGTAAGTATTTATCATGGAGTAAAGAATAATGAATAATGAAATAGAAACACTCTTTAAGTTCTTAAATGAATCTCTAGAACTTTTTAATTCCGATTATGTAAAACTACTTAACTGTTGCAATTGCAGTGATTTAGCAGTCACAGAGTTAGAACAAATATTATTTTATACTAAAATACAATATACATTATTTACAGTGTATAAAGAGTACGACAGCTTAGATTACAACTTAGATAAAATGGAAGAATTCATATTATATTTAGTACAAGCAATAAAGGAGAAAAACGATGACAATTGAAATATATGCTGACAACAAAAAGCAGGAACTAACTATAAGGGATGTAAACGGTAATATAAAGACAATAACATACAATGAATTTTTAGAGGTGTTCAAATATGGACGAAATAGTAAAAAGACTTATAAACAAAGTTAAATATAAATGCGTAGATATAGAAGAACTTAGACAGCAAGCATACTTAATAATACTAGAGTTCCCAAATTTAACTGAAGATCAAATGTATTGGAAGCTACAATATTATAATAATAAGCAAAATGTGTATCAAAAGAGATATAAAAACGGGATGATAGAAGATACAGGTATTATATAATGTTTAAAATATTACTCTAAAAATAATTTAATAAACATGAAAAAAACATATGTGCAAACAGTATTATATTATGTAAGGCAATTTAAGCAATATTAAAGTAATTTAAAAAACCAAAAAGAACATATTAAAAGTGGTTTAAGGAGAGCTAATTAACTCTCCTTTTTTGTTCTTAAAAAGAGTGATAAACATGAAATACAAAGATAATGTAAGAGACTTTTATCAAACAAATGCATGGAAGAAAACAAGACTATTAGCTTTACAACGCGATTATTATTTATGCCAACACTGCTTAAAACAAAATACTATTCAATCAGCAAATGTAGTACATCACATCATTGAAATAACAAACGAAAACTTAAATGAATATGGATTAGACTTAAACAACTTAATATCTCTATGTAGAGAATGCCATGAATCATTACACGGCAGATTAAATAATAAAGAAGAAACATATTACTTTGATAAAAATGGTAATATAGTTCCTATTAAATAAAATCCCGAAGTGCAGCATACCCCCCATATGAAAAATCCCGCAAGTACAGCTCTACACCGCAGCCCCGTTCTTCTTAACCCAGACAGTAAATCGCAGCAAAGGGGTCAAAGAGAAGAATTAAAGAGGTGAAAAGAATGGACAAGAAAGAGAAAGAAAAGAAAATTAAGAAAAAGATAAAGCAATTAAGTGAATTGTTCAAAGATATTGCAAGTAATAAGAAATCATTAATAGAAGATTTAATAGAACAGGCAGCTTGGATGGCAGTAACCATTCAAGAGCTTCAAGAGAACATAAACGAAGATGGATTGACCGAAGAATTTAATCAAGGAAAACAGCAGTTTAGACGTGAAAATACTGATACAAAAACAATACTTTCAATGCAAAAAAACTATAAAGCTACTATGGAAACATTAATAAAATTACTTCCAGAAGAACAGAAAAGTGATGAACTTGATGAATTTTTTAAAAAGAATAAGATTGGTTTTAATCAAGAGAATTAAATAATTGAAGTCTACTCTTTTTATTTTTAAATCAGGAGGTTGATGGGGTGATGTGAATTGACTTACATTGAAGAATATTATTCTAAAATGTGTAGCGGTGAAATAATTGTCTGTAAAAAGATAAAAAAGCAATACGAAAAGTTAGTTAATGACATTCACACACCATATAAAATTCAACAATTACAATTCGATGGTTCATATAAAGAAATAACTTTTATATTTGATGAAAATAAAGCTAATTTACCAATTAACTTTATAGAAACATTTTGTAAGCAATCTAAGAGTCCATATTGTGGACAACCTTTAAAACTTATGCTTTGGCAAAAAGCAATGTTACAAGCAATTTATGGATTTGTAAATGCTGAAACGGGTTTAAGAAGATATAAAGAAATACTAGTTGAAGTTGCAAGAAAGAATGGTAAAAGTACTTTGCTAAGTGGACTTGCTGCATATCATTTAACTTTTTTTAAAGGTATACAAGTTGTTACCGCTGCCAATTCAAAATCCCAGGCTGGGATAATTTTTGAAGAAGCAAAAAATATGATAATGCAATCTCCGGCACTTGCAAAAAGAGTAACAAAAAGAAAAACAGATTTATATGTTCCTAATACATTTTCTACAATGCAGCCATTAGCAAGTGATTCAAGTAACCTTGACGGATTAAATGCAGACTTAGTTCTTCTAGACGAAATACACGAATTTACTGATACAAAATTATACGATGTAATAAAACAATCACAGGGAACTAAGTTAGAACCATTACTATTTATGATAACAACAAATGGTTTTGTAAGAGATAACTTTTTCGATGCAAAAATTCAATATGCTGAAGATGTATTAAATGGTGTTGCTGATAATTATGCTTTTCTTTCATTTTTATATGAATTAGATAATAAAGGTGAAAAAGGATTAGACGAAATTAAAGATTTTAGAAATTGGGTTAAACCTAATCCAGCTCTTGGAATATATCGTAGCTTCACTGAATTAAGCGAAGAAGTTCAAAAAGGAAAAGATGATATTACTTATAGACCAACTTTGTATGCTAAATATTTTAACTTACCACAGACACAACATGGCTCTTGGATGACGTTTGATGAACTTAATAACACGGAAACATTTGATATTAATGATTTCAAAGGAAATTATTTTTTGGGTGGTTATGATCTTTCAGAAGTAAATGATTTAACCTGTGCTACGATGCTTTTTATGAAAAAAAATGATGATAAAAAGTATATACATCAAATGTATTTCATGCCAAAGAATTTAGTTGAACAAAAAGAAATTGATGATAAAGTTCCTTATTCACAATGGATTGAACAAGGTTGGATATATCCAAGTGGTACAAGCAAAATTAAATCTGAAGATGTATTTAATTGGTTAAAAGACACAGTTCAAAAATATAATTTGTATCCAAGACAACAAGGTTTAGATAGATGGGGTGCAAATGAATTTTTAAGTTTAATGGAAAGTGCAAGAGTAAAAGTAGAATTAGTAATCCAAGGAACTAAAACATTTTCAAGTCCAATGAAAAATCTTAAAGGTGATTTCATAGATAAAAAAATTATATATAACAACAATCCAGTTCTTAGATGGTGTTTAATGAACACTGTTGAAGAGCGTGATAAAAATGGAAATGTAAGACCTATAAAAGGTAAAAACAAAAATAAGCGTATAGATGGTACTTTAAGTTTATTAGATGCTTATGTAATACTTCAAAATAACTATATCGAATTTACAAATTTATTATAAGAGAGGTGAAAATAATTGGAATTCAGAAACATGTTTAAAAATTTATTTACACCTAAACAACAGAATGTAACACAACAATATTCAACATTTCAAATGCTAAACAATTATCTTGGAACATTTACTAACTTTTCAGGCAATGCATATAACAATGAACTTGTAAGAGCTAGTATAAATGCTATAGCAAGTCATGTTTCAAAATTAGAAGCAAAAAATAAAGGACAAAAGAATAGTAAATTAGAGTATTTATTAAATGTAAGTCCAAATCCGTATATGACAGCATACGATATGTTTTATAAATTTGTAACACAATTATATTTAAACAATAATGCTTTCATTTTAATTCAACGTGATGATTTTGGTAATGTAACTGGTTTTTATCCAATTAATTATTCAAATGCTGCTTTAAAACAATACAAGGGTAATTTTTATCTTGAATTTACATTTATGACAGGTAAAAAAGTTGTTGTAATGTACGAAGATATAATTCATTTAAGAAGACATTTCAATGAAGACGATATTTATGGTTCAAATAACATTATATTAAATTCAATTCAACTTTTAGAAACAACTAACCAAGGTATCGAAAATGCTATTAAAATATCAAGCTTTTTAAGAGGTATTTTAACATCTGAACAAAGTTTAAACCCTGATGCAATTAAAAAAGTAAAAGATGAATTTGTAAATGATTATATCACTATGAATAACAAAAGTGGTATTGCTGCCCATGATGGTAATTTTAAGTTTACACAATTAAATGCTAATCCAATGATGGTTGATGCAGAGCAGATGAAAATCATAGAAGATAAGATATTCATGTATTACAACATTAATAAAAAGATAGTGATGAATGAATTCGAAGAGAATACTTTTACTGCATTTTACGAAGGTGTAGTTGAACCAATCTTAACAGCTCTTTCACAAGAACTTACTAGGAAGATATTTACACCAAAAGAAAGAAGTTTTAAAAATGAAATTGTATTAACTGCTAAAAAGTTAAATTATGCAAGTTCAGATACAAAGATAAAAATGGTTAAAGAATTATCAGTGATTGGTGCTCTATCAATTAATGAAATAAGAGAACTATTTGGATATGACGAAGTAGAAGATGGCAATGAAAGAAAAGTATCTTTAAATTATGTAAATACACAGATTGCTGACCAATATCAATTAGGAACTGATACAAATAAAACAAATACAGGTGGTGATAATGATGGAATTTAAAAAAGAATACAGATCAATGCCTATAGCAACACAAGAAAATGAATCTGACAAAATGATAGTTGAAGGTAAAGCAATAGTATTTAATACACCAACATTACTTTTTGAAACACCTGATTATAAATACTATGAAATTATCGATGCAAGAGCATTGGATAATTGTGATATGTCAGATGTAGTAATGCGTTATAATCACACTGATACAATGTTTATAATGGCTAGAACAAGAAAAGGTTCATTACAACTTTTAAAAAATGAATTTGGAATAAACATAAGAGCTGAACTTTTTAATACAACACAAGCGAAAGATTTATATGAATTAATTAAAGTAGGAGCAGTTGACCAAATGTCATTTGGAATGATAGTAGAAGAAGATATAAAAGTTTGGGAAGATAATATTTGCACAAGAACAGTAACAAAAATTAAAAGGCTTGTTGATGTAAGTGCCGTGGATATGGGAGCTTACAGAGATAATACATCAATATCTGTACGTAGCTGGTTCGAAGCGGAGGCAGAGGCTAAAAAAGCATTGGAGAATGCTGAACAACGTAAGAGATTGCTAGACACTTATTTTAAAGGTTAAACATTTACTTTAATAATTAAAACATCAAAGAAAGTATTAAAAAAATTCAACAAAATATATTTAATATTCTAAAAGGAGTGATATATTTTGATTGGAATTTACAGAATTACTAATAAAGTTGATGGTAAACATTATATTGGACAAGCATTAAATATAGAAGATAGATGGAAAGAACATTTATATGGATTAAATGGTAAATATCATCGTAATAAATATTTACAACGTGCTTGGAATAAATATGGTGAAGAAAATTTTGAATTTAAAGTACTTCAAGAATGTACAGAAGATGAACTAAATATTTTTGAAACATTGTATATTAATATTCTTAAAACATTCGCTCCTGATGGTTATAACCTTAAAGAAGGTGGAAGTAATGGAAGACTTTCTGAAGAAACAAAAAGAAAAATATCTGAATCTGAAAAAGGTAAAAAAGTTTCTAAAGAAACAAGAAAAAAATTATCAGAAACACTTAAAGGTAAACCAAGTAAATCAGGGATGAAAGGTAAAAAACATACTGAAGAAACAAGAAAAAAATTATCAGAAGCTAATAAAGGTAAAAAACTTTCAGAAGAAACAAAAAAGAAATTATCAGAAGCTAATAAAGGTAATAAAAATGCAGTAAAAAAAAATATCTAAATCAAAGCAAAAAAAAACAAAAAACTCCTAAAATTTTAGGAGTTTTTTTAATGTAAAAATTTAGGAGGAAAACAAACAAATGTTTGAAAAGAGAATGCAAGAAATTAAAACCAGAAAAATGGAAATCAAAGGTCTTTTGGAAGGTACAGAAACAGTTGATATACCAACTTTAGAAGCTGAATTAAGAGCTTTAGATACTGAAGTAAAAGACATTGAAACCAGAAAAGAAATAGCCAAAGGCATTGAAACAGGAAAAATCGATGCAACCGAAATTACAAAACCAGTTCAGGAGGAAAAGAGAATGGATGAATTATTTAGTGTTGAAACAAAAGAGTACAGAAATGCGTACTTAAAAAATTTAATTGGCAAAGAGTTAACTGATGTTGAAAAGAGAAGTGTAGCTGCTGCTAATATAGTAATTCCAACTGATACTTACAATAGTATTTTTACAAAAGTTACTGAAATGGCACCAATGTTGAACGAAATTACATTGTTAAATGTTGCTGGAAATGTAACTTTCGCAGTTGAAGGTACAAACAATGTTGCTGGAATACACACTGAAAACAACTTAATCAATGGTGCACAAGATACTTTAGTAACTGTTAGCTTAGCTGGCTACGAAATAGTTAAGCTTGTAAGAATATCAGCTACAGTAAAAACAATGGCAATTGATGCTTTCGAAAATTGGTTAATAAGCCAGTTGTCTGAAAATGTTGCAAAAGTTATCGAAAACTATATAATCAATGGAACTGGTGAAAGCCAACCAAAGGGTTTGGACAAAGCACAAACTTGGTCTGATGGTTCAAATGCTGTACAGTTTGCTTCAAGTGGAGCACCAACCGCTGCTGAATTAGCTGAAATGATTAGCTACTTAAAAGGCGGATACGCAAGAAATGCTAAATTCCTTGTAAACCACAAAACATTCTGGAAAGAGATAATGAAAATCAGAGACGACAGCAAAGCTCCAATCGTTTCAAATGATAACGGCACTTACAGAATATATGGCTTCCCAGTAATATTCTCCGACTATGTTGTAGACGGTGATGTTTTCTTAGGCGACTACAAAAAAGTTGTTGGTAACTTAGCACAAAATATAACAGTTGAAGCTTCAACTGCTTCAGCATTTGTTTACAATGCAGTTGATTACAGAGGAGTAGCAATATTCGACTGTGATATCGCTGTTGGAGAAGCAATTGTTAAAGGTGCTTCAACTCTTTAAGATTAACTAAGAGTTAGGGAAACCTAACTCTTTTCTTTTAATAAAACTAGGAGGAATTTAAACATGAATAGATATATAGGACAACTCGGAACTGATATATACGGTATTGGTGTTGATGAAGCTAGAGTTGGACATATCCACCTAACCAAAGAGCAAGCTTGTGCAGCAGACACTGACGGTTTGTTAGATGGTGTAGCTTTAACTGAAGCAGCACAAACAGTAACAGAGTTTGAAAAAGCAATGCCTTATACAAGAAATGTAACAGCAGTTGCAAGTGATGCTGTTACAACAAAAATTACTGTATACGGAACTAACATAGCTGGTATAGCAATATCAGAGGAGTTAACTTTAAATGGTACAACTCCAGTTGTTGGAGCTAAAGCATTTAAGACAGTAACGAGTATTGTATTACCGATAGCTACTGGGACAGAGACAGTTGATGTTGGTTTTGGTGACAAAATTGGCTTACCTTTCGTGTTTGATGCAAAACCATTAGCATTTGCAATGCAAGCTGGAACTTTAGAATCAACAGCGCCAACATTAGCGATTGATACTGATGAAGTTGAAAAGAACACAATCGATTTGAATTCAGCTTTGGACGACACTAAAGATGTTGATATATTCTTAGTTCTTTAATAAATAAGGAGGAGGTGTTGTTGTGGTAATACTTACTTTAAATGAAGCAAAAGCATTTTTAAGAGTTGATATTAATGATGATGACACCTTAATATCAACACTTATAACTGCTGCTGAACTTTACTTATACAATGCAACTGGTAAGACATTTGATAGTACAAATGCATTAGCTAAATTATTTTGCATGGTTCTTGTTACAGATTGGTATGACAATAGAAGTATGACAACTACTACTGACAAAACAAGAAAGATAATTGAAAGTATGCTTTTACAATTAACATATAGCACTTCAGAAGAGGTGTAATTATGGATGCAGGAAAGTTAAATAAAAAAATAACAATTCAAAAATGTGTTGAAACAAGAGATACTGATGGTTCAAATTTATTAACATGGTCTGATGTAACAAATCTATGGTCTGAAGTTAAATACAAAGGTATGAAGCAAGATGCAGTACAAACATTAAATTACAACATAATTACAATGCATTTTACAATTCGTAAACGTGATATTGATGTTAAAGAAAACAGAGTAAAGTACAATAATCAGTATTTCAAAATAGAAACAACTTTTGAAGAGAATAAACAATTTATAACTCTGGTGTGTACGGTGGTGGAATAAAATGGCTGATAGAATAACAGTTAATCTTAGTCCAGGGCAAGTAAGAGCTATACAAATAAGATTAAATCAATTAGGTGATAGAGCTACCGAAGTGCTTGAAGAAAGTGTTAAAGATGAAACTGATAAACTAGAACAAAAAATAAAAGCTAGATGTCCAGTTCGTACAGGTAAACTAAGAGATTCAATTTCCGTGCAAAAAGTAAAAGCCAATAAAAAACTTGTAAAATACAGAGTTAAACAAGATGTAAAAAAAGCAAAATATGGGAAAACAGTTGAATTTGGAACTTCAAAAAGAAGGGGTAAATTCTTCATGAAAGGTACATTTAAAAATAACAAAGACATAATGGAAGGCGAAATAAAAAGAGATATACAAAGGAGGTTAGGATTATGAATATATGTGAAGTGCTTTATACAATATGTGCAGCCAATGATTATAAACCTTATCCTTCCCAACTTCCAAAACCATCAAATGGCGTTGTATATAATCTTATAAGTAACAAACGCAGATATAGCTTAAATGGTGATAGTAAATTTCATACGGCTGCTTTTCAAATAACTGTTTTTAATAATAGTAAGAAAGAAGCAGACAGGCAAATGGAAGAACTTATTGATATATTCTATCAATCGGTCGGAACATATGATAATATTCAAATCTTGTCAGCATTGGCAAGTGAAGAAAATGAAGACTTTGAAGAACAAACAAAATTAAATGTTAAAATATTTGATTTAACGATAACATACAAAAAGTTATCATAAATAGGAGGAAAAAATTATGGCAGGAACAGGTTCAGGTGTAACTTTTAAAATCGGAGCAACAACAATAGGTGAAATAACATCCATCGGTGGTATCGGTTCAGAAATCAATATGATTGATGTAACTACACTTGTAAATGATGGATACAAAAGATTTATATCAGGTTTAAGAAACAATGATGATGTTGAAATTACAGGAAACTTTGATTTAACTGATGTTGGACAAGTTGCTTTAAGAACAGCACATGATAGCGGAGCAGAAGTAACTTTCGAATGGACAATACCATCAGTAGGTGCAAAAATTACAGGTGACTGTATAATTAAGAAACAATCAGTAGAAGGATTTGAAGTTGAAGGTGTAATCCAATTCAAAGCAACATTACAAATTAACGGAAAACCAACATTAGCAGCAATAGCATAATAACTAATATAGTATACAACTTTTTTATAAAAGAAGGGAATTGCAACTATCCGCGACCCTTCTTTTTCTTTTTAAAACAATAGTGGATAGTAATTATTTATTTTAAGGATGGTAAAAAATTATGAAAAGATCAGTAGAAATTAACTTAGACAAAGTAAGACATTTAAGATTTGATATGTTAGCGAAAGCAAATATACAACAGGAGTTAGGAAGACCAATTCAGCAAGTATTAGTTGACCCAAAACTAGGAGAAAAAGAACTCTTAGTAATACTTAAACATGGATTATACAGAGAAGATAAAACATTAACCGATGAAAAAGTATCAGACATATTATTTGAATCAGAAATATCGGATGCTGAAATAATTTATAAACTTTTCGAAGCTTTAGCTGAAAGTAATGGTGAAGGTGATAAATTCAGAGCAATTCAAGAAGCAAGAGTGGATGAAATTAAAGACGAAAAAAACCAGTAACCAGTAGTGATGATTACGATGATGTTGAAGAAGCATATATCGTTGCTACTGGATATTTAAACATAAGTGAAGAAGACTTTTGGCAAATAACCCATGGTGAACTTAATTTAAGATTCAAGGGTTATGAAAGAAGACAAAAGGATTATTACAAAGATCAATTATGGATGGCATGGCATATAGCTGCTTTATCAAGAGCTAGTAAATTGCCAAAGCTTGAAGAAATGTTAGATACAAAACCAAAGAAAACAACATTAGATGGTAAAGCAGCATTAGTACAATTAGCAGCAATGTTTGATTTTGACAGAGAACAAGTAAATAAATTTTTAAACAAGGGAGAGTAAATTTACTCTCCTTTTTTTATTTAAAAAATAGGAGGTGTGTACATGGCAAGTTTAGGGTCACTTATTGTTAATATCGGTGCGAGTACACAACAACTTCGTCAGGGTGTAAATGATGCTTCATCCATATTAGTTAATTTTCAAAATAAGATGGGTTCCATGATTAAGAATGGTATTCTATTAAACTTTGGTTCTGACATTTATAATGGTATAAAACAAGGCACAGAACAGGCTATAAGAGCGGGTATACAATACAATAGTATGATAGAACAAAATACTGTTGCATTCAATACACTGCTTGGCAGTGCCAGTGAAGCAAACAAAATGATGACAGATATTCAGGAGATGGCAGCTAGAACACCATTCGAAACCGCTGGTTTAACGAACAACGTTAAATTAATGACTGCTTATGGATTTGAAGCACAAAAAACTCTTGGAATGTTAACAACAATGGGTGATGCCGCCGCTGCTTTGGGAGCAGGCAATGAAGGTATTGAAAGAATAACTAGAGCATTGGGACAAACGAGAGCAAAGGGAAAAGTACAAGCCCAAGAAATGAATCAACTTGCAGAGCTGGGTATACCAGCTTGGGAAATGCTGGCTGAAGCGGCGGGAAAATCAATTGCTTACATGATGAAACAATCCGAAAACGGTGCAATAAAAGCAGATTGGGCAATTAAAGCTATTTTAGATGGTATGAATGCAAGATATGCTGGAAGTATGGAAGCACAATCAAAAACTTACTTCGGTATGTTAAGTACTGCAAAAGATTATGCAAAACAATTATCAGGAACATTAACTGCACCTTTATTTGATTTTATGAAGGTTGATATATTTCAAACATTGATTGATAAGTTTACAGCATTCAAAAGTGTAGCAGAACAGAGTGGTTTAAAAGAAGCATTTAAAACTATTTTCCCTGAAGATATAGTAGAAAATACTTCATCAATTGTTGATAGTTTAAAAGGAATTGTTGGCGGTGTAGTTGATTATGTTGCTTCAAAAAAAGATACAATCATAGGTGTTGTAACTAATGTAACTGGTAAAATAGCTGAACTTTTAGATTATGTTAATAATGATGGTGAAAAGATAGTACCTGTCGCTGGTGGAATAGCAGCAGCATTTATAGCAATGCGTGGTGTGCCAGCTATAATTGCAACAGTAACAACAGCGGTTGGTGGACTTAGATTAGCAATAACTGCATTATCAGCACATCCAGCAATAGCATTAACAACGGCACTTGCAGCATTAGTAGTTGGATATATTGCATATAAAAACGCTTCAGACGATTTTAAAACCAAAACATTAGAGCAATTAGAAGCTATGCGTAATGAAACAGAAGCAACAGATAAATTAATTGCAAGATACGAATGGTTAAAAGAACAAACAAAATTAACAACTGATGAAAAAACAGAGTTGCATGATATTGAAGTTAAATTAGCGGAATTATACCCATCATCCGTAGATGGAATTGATAAACAAAATAAAGCTTATACTGATCAAATTGATCTTGTAAAAGAATTAAATGCGGAAAAGAAAAGACAGATACAAAATGATTTAGAATTTAGTGTAGCTAAAAATGAAAAGAACATTCAAAAGTGGCAAGACAAACGAAATAAGATTCCAGACGAGATAAAAAAAGCACAAGAAAAACAACAAATAGCTAAACAACAAATTGAAGACATGAATAGCGGCAAACTATGGGAGGGTTTCGCTGGCGAAAGAAGATATAATGCTGTGGGAGTTTGGGAAGATGCATCAAAACAGATAAAAAAACTGCAAGAAGAAGAACAAAAATTAACTGGTCAAATTGAAGAGTATTGGGAACAACTAGAAAAGTTAGATGGTTTTGATGTAAAAATTGATTGGGATAAAGCATATGCTCCAGATTCAGCTAAAGCTGCAATTAAAAAATTAGCAGCCGATGAAGCAAAAACAAGAAAAGAAGCACAGTTAAAAGAAGGTGCAAAATATAAATCTAATTCATCGCCTTTATTGAATTCAACTTATCTTACTGAAATGGAAAAATACAATAAATCAGTTACAAAACAACAGAAAAAAATAGAAACTGGTGCAAGCGAAACAATAAAAAATATAGCACATAACATTAGTAACGATGACACTATAAGTATTGCAACAAGAAACATGGTTGAATCATTAACACTTCCATTTTGGGATATTCCAGAACATTTTAGAACAGCTACAGGAGTTATGCCAGGGAATGCCCAATCAACTGTTGATAAAATAAATCAAGCTTTCAAAAATATAACTCTTAAAGACATGAATGGCGACATTAACGAATGGGTTAAACAATTCGGAAGTATAAATGAAAAAGTTGCTAATCTAATGAAACCAGCATTGGATGATTTGAAATCAGGTGTAAATGATTACTTAGGTTCAATCAGTAAATTAAAAGATGCATATACATTAGCTAAATCAATCGGTGATGAAGCAGGAATGCGTGCAGCTAAACAAGCGGCTTTGGAAACAAGAATGGCACAAGCTGATAATATGTTAAAAGCAATTGAAGTTGGTGTTAAAGCAGGGACTTTACAAAAAGGTACACCAATTTTAAGAGACAGTGAAATACAACAAATAAAAGAAATAAGTAAATTATATACTGAAGCAAGTGCCAATGGTGCAACTGCTGAACAACTTGATTATTTCAAACAAGCAGCACAGACAGCTAGAGCAATACTTGGATATACAGCATCAAATACTGATGGTACAGGATTTGTTGACCTTACAAAAGGAAATATTACTGCCCAACCAGTAATAACATCTACACCAACAGTTACCCAACCAGTGAATAATCCAACTGTCCCAACCAATAATACAAAACCAGTGAATAATCCAACTGTCCCAACCAATAATCCATTTAACCCAAATATTAATTTAAACAATAATATACAACAGATTACAAAACTAAATGAAGATATTGCAAAAGCGCAAAAAGATTGGGCTTATTATAAATCAATTAACGATTCATTTGGTATGGAAATAGCCCATGGAGCAGCGGAACAAGCCAGAGCAAGTTTAGCTAGATTACAAGCACATGCTGATGGTGGAATATTCACTAGATCAACAATTTGGGGTAACCATCTAATTGGTGAAGCAGGAAATGAAGCTTTGATGCCATTGGATAAGCTTGATTCAATGTTAAGTGAAGCAAAAGGTAGTAATAATCAAACTATTGTACAAGTATATGTTGATGGTAAAATGATAGATCAAGCAATGGGATGGCGAAGCAGAATAAATGCTATGATATAAGGGGGTAATATTTAATGTATGATGTGGAATTAGTTAATGCTATAGGTAATCAAACTTACACTATAACTGATAGAGTAACTGCTTTTAATATTACAAAATCTCTTAATCAAGCAAGTTCATTTTCAGTAAATGCTATTGGAATAAATGAAGATCACTTATATGATTATATAAATGTTTATAAACATGGACAATTATATGCAAATGGTTTAGTAGTTAAACAACAAAATCAATATAAAAATGCTAAAGGTATTTTTGGAAATAATCATACTGCAAATGGATTACTTAACTTTACAACTTTTGATTGTACAGATTGGTCACATCTATTAACAAGACGTACAGTGGCTGAAATATTTTTAAATAAAACTGCGAGTTATATAATTAATACAGTTATTCAAACTTATCTTCCAGAGATTACAATTCATCCAACACAATTTTATGAAACGGGAATTGTTTTACCAGAAATTATTTGTGCATATACAACCACAATGGATGTTATTAACAAAGTTTTAGATAATTTATATGGATGGTATTGGTATATTGACCAATACCGTCGTTTCCATCTTTTTTATAAAAATGAAGATACAATTAATATAACTTGTAAAGACGTATTAGTTGACTCTTTAAGATTGGATAAAAGTGGTGAAGATATATCGAATAGAATATATGTTATTGGTTCAGCTTATGCAGCAAAAGATTATATGACACAAACATTTACTGGTGATGGACAACAAAGATATTTTAATTTAGCATACGAACCGAATTATTTAGAAGTCAAATTAAATGGTGTAACTAAAACAGTAATGGAAGAAAGTGCAGATACTGAAAAAACAGCAGACTTTTATGTTGATAGAAAAGCACATTTATTATATATTCCACAACGTATCGCTACACCTTATACAGGCACTATAGAAATAAGATATAGACCAACACAATTAATTATAGATCTTCAAGAGAACAAAGCAAGTATAGCCAAATATGGGACAATGGATAGGGTAATAAAGGATGCAGCATTAAAAACTATCGAAGATGTAAGAAAATATGCAAGAGCAGAATTAAAAAGAAGTAGTGAACTTACTGAAGCAAGAAAAATTAGTTTTAGCACAGGCACAAATGTTAAAATTGGACAAAAAGTATTATTAGATATAACAATCGGCAATGTAAGTATAAAAGGAACTTTCAGAGTAAATGAAGTTAAAATAACAGCGATTCCAGATGATGTAACTAATTGGGAAACTTTATTAGATGTATCTCTTGAAGAAATAATTTAATGGTGGTGATGATATGTTAACAAGTCAGGTACAAAACTTAAGTAAACGTTTAACAGCATTAGAACTTCAAGATGTAAATTTAAATACAGTAATAAATAAAATTAACAAGTTTTATAACAACTTAAAATTTGGATTTAAATTATACACTTTAAATTATACTATTGAAAACAGTCCATATCCATCTAATACTTTATTTCCATCTAATACTTTGTTTCCTAATGTTGAAATATATAAAATAACCGAACAAATACCAAACGTAGGAATTTTTGATGAAGAAAATATTTTTAATGAATTTGATTTTTTAAATAATATTTTTAACATTTTATATAGTAATATTAACATTGCAAAAATTACTTTTCTAATGTCTGACAATACTGAAAATGAAGTCAATTTTTCATTAAATAATAAACAAATTACTATATATTTAAACTCCCAAAATTACAACAATAGTATAGTTGGATTAAAATTGTATGACACAAATAATGTATTAATTGCTTTAGTAAATTACAATAACAACATTATTATTGATAAAGCTAAAACAGTAAAATTTTTACTTGAACTTAATTTTGAAAAGCTAAATTTATTAAAGTTATATAACAATTTAAGTGAATCTTATCAAACTATTATAACAACTGCCATTAAAACGTATTTAAATAATAACTTAACACATATGGCGATTTTTAATGAAAACACTGAAGTTTTAAGAAAAACTCTTTTAAAAGATACTTTCGATGATACTCTAGCATGTGATGTATTTTATGAAGTAGATGAACTTAATGGTGAAGTTGAAGAAATGATATACACAGCTATTAAGTATTATTTAAATGATAGTGTATTAGCTTTTAGTATTTTCGAAGATATTATCAAAAAAAATACTTCTAATTTAACGATTAGTGCCGAAATTAACACGGAGGTAAGATAAATGTATAATAAAACAAATTGGGATAGTAATACACCAATAAATGTTGAAAATTTAAACAAAATAGAACAAGGCATTTATGATTTATCATATAACACACCAAGCAAAACATCAAAAACTACAACAATTCCAGCAGTTGCTGGTTGGTATAGAATAGCAACATCAGCTGTAAATATAGGTAAAAACCAAGGTGTTTTTTCTATAAAGTGGACTACAGCAGATGGAACATTTTCAGGAAGAGTTTTATTTACAGCTGATATTAATTTAAGTGGTGTAAATGCTGAAATAACACAAATTAGTTTTGCTTGTGTCAATACGTCCTATACTATATCCCATGCTAGAATAGTATATCATTCAACATCTACAGGTAATTACGCCTATCTTGATATAAATAATAATCAATCAACCTATTCTTTTAATATTATAGTAGATATGATTGAAGGTGAAGGTTGGACACTATTAGATTCCGTGGCTGGAAGTATTCCTTCAGGATATACCAGTACTTCGGTAGCTTTTATGAAGGGTATTGTTACAAACGGTAATATTGCTGTTGGTAACAATACTATGGTTAGTAATTTAAATGCTAATTACTTGGGTGGAAAAACTGTAGCGCAGTTGATTGATAATACAAGTAGTATTTTTTCAGGTGTGGGAACTTGGAACAGACTATTTTATATAGCACAAGGAACTGGACGGTATGAAGGAATCATTAAATTAGGGTATTCTAATAATTATGTTAGAGGTGAAATGTCGTTATTATTTTCAGCTTTCAATAATGGTCAACAATGCGGATTACAAGTATTGGGGCATACAACTACAGATATTACAAAGGGAATTACAAAAGTTAGATATCGTTATCATGAAACATTATATGCTAGCAATTATGCATATATTGATTTTTACTATCCTAACCCTGACAATGCTAATTTGATAGTCTACTGGGAGATGATTAATCCAAGTGGACTAACAAACAGTGCTTCAAGTAATGTATCAATAGCCTCTGGTTACACTGTAAAAGAGTTTGTTTTAAATAATGGAAGTGCTTTTGACAGTCCGATAAAAATTGATAATTCAAGTGAAGCACCATTACAAATTACTTCAGCTATCAAGGTTGATAATTTGAATGCAGACATGCTAGACGGTCAACATTTATCAGACATTAGTAAAAAATTAAGAAACGGAGGGGTGTAAAATGGCAGTAACAGTTAAAAAACTTGGACAAGCAATTTTAAATACATCTGTAACTACTTTAGTTACTGGTGTGACAGGTGGAACAACAGAGGTTATAAGCATATGGTTAGTAAATACGAATACTACAACAACTAGAACAGTTAAAATATATGCTTATGGTACAGGAACATCAAACGAAAATTTAATAATGCAATGGACACTTGACCCAAATGGTGGAAGTGCTTTTTTTCAATTAAACAATACACCTATTATTTTATCTGCTGGTGAAACATTAAGATTAGTGCAAGATGCTGGTAATGATGTAACATGTACGGTTTTTGGAATTGAAGAAACCGTTTAATAGAGGAGGTATAATTTAATGGCGATAATTTCAAATAAACCTATTACGGTTGCAAATACAGAATTAGTTGATGCTGGTGAAGATATAAATATTGGCGATATGTTAGCTATTGCAAATGATAATAAAGCTTATAAAGTTCCTAATAATTTAGCTTCTATTACAAGTACAGTAAATATCGCTGGAAATATATTAGGTTCTTGTCATATGCAAGGTAATAAAAATATGCTAATAATATATTCGAATACTAGTCATGATTATTTATATGCAAAATTATTTTCAATGTCAGAAAATAACGGTATTCAAAATGATCTACCAACTGGTTCGCAAATAACAGTTTATAATAGTAGCATATCTTCTTATTCTTTATATAAAGTAAATGATGAATATGCTATGTGTGTATATAGTGTAGGTAATGGAGTAAGTGCAGTTCCATATATTTCATTATTGAAAGTAGCTGCTAATACAGTTTCAATGGTTGGTAGTCCATCAGCAATATCTAGCACGGGTAGCCAATATTCAAGTTTTTATCCATTATCAAATGATGGAACAACTTATAGATATTTAGCTATGTTTACAGGACATGATACAAGTAAATATACTTATTTTCATATCGTATCTGTAAATGTGGTAACTGGTTCAATGTCTGTAAATACAGCATTAACAGTGGGAAACTATACTAGTGGAAATAAAATTATTCTTACTAATAATAATACACAATTTGTTTTTATTCATAATTATTATAGTAACAATTATTTAAGAGCAACATTGTATACTATTTCAGGAAGTACAATAACCGCTACTGATACTAAATCAGTTTCTGTTACTTCTAGTCCAAATTTTACTTCAGCGATTAAATTAAATGATTCACAAATTTTAGTTGGATATTATTATAGTGTTCAATATAAACATAGAATAATAACATATACAACAACAGCGGTGACAATTGAAACAGAATATGCTGTCACAACCTCTAGTAATCAAAATTATTCATTAGTAGATTCAAACCATGTTATTATGCAATATTATACTGGTTCACAATATTGTTTAAAAGTATGTACTATTACTGGTTCAGTAATAGATGTAGCCACTTCAACTCTTACTCTTGAAACGCAGGGAATTTTTAAAGAATTTTATGGGACAAGATATATTGTTATTAGTAATGTTGCATATACAATGACAGTTGAAGATACAACTATAACTTTACCAGCAACCACAATACCATCATTTGTTTTTACAAATAATATAATAACACCTTTTAAGCATTATAGTATTACATTTGATGGTTCTACTCCTGCTAATTCAAAAGCAAATATGTATTTTTATAACTATCTTGATATGTCTGGCTATGCCGCATCAAATTCTAGTTTAAATAAAAATGGTATCAAAAAAGTTGGTTATATTTCATTCTAAGGAGGATTTGAATAATGATATTAATTGAAAAAAATACAAAAGTATTAGTCGATATTGTTGATACAACTGAACAAGTTGAAAATGGTTTATTAATAACTAAGGGTGAAGAAAAATATATTTATGCTTCGGTAATAGAACTAGAAGTAATTGATGTAGAAGTTCCTGAAGGTGTTGAAATACAGAAGTATAAATATATAAATGGTGCTTTTGAAGTAAATGCTGATTATGTAGAGCCAGAGATAATTTAATAAATAAAAGAGAGTGTTTCCACTCTCTTATTTTATATAAGGAAGGAATATAATTATGGGGGACAAAAAAATGGATAAAATTTTACAAGCAATTATAACTTTTGTTGGCACTGGAATAACAGCATTTTTTGGATTATACGGAATTGCTATTTTAATATTGTTTATAGCATCTATCTTAGATATAATTAGTGGTTATATAGCTGCAAAAATAACTGGTAAGAAGAATAAAACAACTTTTAAAAATGGTTTGCTTAAAAAAATATTGATTGGAATGATAGTAGCTTTTGCTGGATGTTTGGATGCTTTATTGTGTGCATATACAGTTATAAATGCTCCATATGTATTTTTATTTACAAGTTTCTTTTTTATAGGAGTCGAAGGTTTAAGTTTTCTTAAAAATGTACAGAGAGCGGGAATACAACTTCCAACATTTTTAATAAAAATACTTGGAATGCTAAAAGATAAAGGAAATGGTAATGATAATAATAAAGTGGCATAAAAAAAGGAGATTAATTTCTCCTTTTTTTTATGCTAATTAATAGTTATATATTTTAGTAATAAGAGTGTTTAAGTATAGATGTTTTGGAATTTCGTTAAGCCAATCATCAATATTACTTAAATTACATGTTTTTAATATCATCTTCCAATCGTAACATTCTTTCTCTAAAATCCCCAAAACATATACTTTTTTAATTAAGTTAGGCAAGTATTGTAGAATATTATTCTTATTGTTATTAATAAAATCTAACCATAAATCAGGACTTGAAGTACATGTAGAAAGTATCTTTTCATATCCTTGAACAGCTATTTTAAATTTATCCCAAAGTTTATTGTCAACAAACATTACAGGACAAGATTTTTTTGATGCATCATAATGGCGAACTACATGATTAATATCAATGTTTAACTCTTTCATTAAATATCTTACAAGTTCAATTGTATTAAATAATGTTTTATTAAAGTTATCATCAATATTAACACACATTTCAATAGAGATACTATTAGCATTAGTAATTCCATACGCACCCCTACCGTCTCCTACAGCCCATGTATAATTTTTATTGTAATCATTTATTTGTAAAATGTTTGAATCATCAACAAAGAAGTCAGCACTAGAGTTACGATTTCCACCATCAAAATATTTGTAATGCATCAAACCATTTGCTCCTTTAGAATAGTTACCTGTATAATGCAAACATATATACTTTATTGGTTCAGTTCTTTTTGAAATATTAAATTGTATCTGTTTCTTAATAATTTGTAACATTATATTCACCTTTCCTAATTTTATAATATATTTGTCCACTGATTTTGTACTTTTCTATAAATTCAGAACATTTCATTCCATTATTAACATCATTAATCATTTCTAATGTCATTTTATTAACTGGATTGTTTTTTCCAAATTTCCCATGCATTCCATTATTAGAACCAGAATTGGCTTGTCCTATTTTTATTTTATGTTCTTCAGATAATGGTTTGCCTTTACCGATATTTGCTTTACCCATTTTTATTTTCGTTTCTTCAGAATAAACATCTGTTTTTCCTTTGTTCCATGGAATATTTCCCTTAGAAACACCATCACAACCAGCAGTTAAGTTATAACCATATTCGTTATTATTTGATTCATAGTAAGTTATCCAATATTTTTCTTTATCATTAAGTAATTTTGAATCTTCTACTTCTTCTAAAACATCAAATGTAAAATTATCTTCACCATATTTATTCCAAGAAGTCTGTAAATAAGAATTGTAATGTTTTCCTTTTCTTAAATCATTAATATGTGAATTCCATCTTGTAGTAAATGTTGTATTTTTACCTTTACCTACTTGTCCAACATAACATTTATTATTAACTTCATTAGTGATAATATAAATTCCAATCATACTATCACCTGTCCAGTATAGTGTACTACAATATAATTAATTGGTTGGGTACGTTTTGAAATGTTATATTTGATTTGATACTTTTGAATGTTTAACATAATAAAACCTCTTTTATGTTTTTAATACATAAGAGGTAAAATTATATAACAAGCTGCCGATATTAAAAATGTGTGTTAAAGATGCATTTCCATATTTTATAATATAATAAAAAGGAAAGGAAACATAAATATGGAAACAGAAAAAACAAGCATAGCTATTTATCGACGAGTTTCAACTTTAGACGAAAAACAATTGATATCATTCGAACATCAAGAGGATTTTACAACTGAATATCTTAAAAACAACCCACAATTTAAACTTTATAAAGAATATAGTGATAGAGGCACTAGTGGTACTTTACTTGTCAGACCCGGCTTCGAACAACTATTATATGACGCTGGATTAAATAAAGTTGAAGTTAAAAGCAAAAAGGGAGAACATAGAAAAAAGTACAGCAAATATGTATACATAGCAGACCCAGACAGACAACCTTTATTTAAATACATTGTAACTAAATCGACAAGTAGGTTTGCTAGAAATACTGAAATAAGTGTAATCATAAAAGAGTTAATTAACAAGGGTGTATATGTTAAATTCTTAGCTTCTGGATTAAGTAGCGAAAATAAAAGTGATGCTCTTGTTCTTGGTATGTTGTATCAAATTGACGAGGGTGAAAGTACAATAAAAGCCGAAGCTATTCGTGTGGGTCATGATATGTCTGCTAAGAAGGGTAATATGTCAACAAACGGAAGGCTGTTTGGATATACTTATAATCCGCAAGATAAGTCTCTTACAATTAGAGAAGACGAAGCTATAATAGTTCGTAAGATTTTTGAAATGTATAGTGAAGGTAAAGGTTTAAGAACAATAACTAATTATTTATTTGAAAATGGCATCAAAACAAGGACTGGCAAAGATTTTATTCAAACAACTGTCAGAAACATCATTGCTAACCCAAAGTATTGTGGGACATTAGTTCGTAATCGCTACAGGAAAGGTGAACTATTTTCAGGTGAAAATAACTATGCGAAAGAACGTCCAGAAGAGGAGTGGGAAATATTCGAAGATAATTTTGAAGGTATAATAAGTAAAGAATTATTTAATAAATGCAAAGAATTAATGCAAAGCAAAGTCAACCGTACAAATCAAAAAGGAATATATCATGGTAAACATGCACTTGCTGGACTTATAATTTGCGACAAATGTGGAAAAACATATATTAATCAATTTGACAGAGGACGAAGATATTATGTATGTAATACTAAACGAAAACGTAGTACAAAAGCATGTGATAACTTAAATGTAAACTATAAAACTCTTGAAAATGAAATCAATAAATTACGTAGTGGTTTTTATAATGTAATAATATTAGCTTTCAAAGATATAGAAGTATATAGCTTACTTAAATTAAAAAATGACATTCTTAATAAGTTAGATAAAAGTAATGAAGATATATTAAAAGATAAAAACAATGAATTAGAACTAACTATACAGTCACAAGACAGGTTATTGGACTTATACTTAACTAATATACTTACTAAAGAAAAGTATGAAGCTAAACATATTGAAATTGAAAATAAAATAAACTTAATCAAAAATGAAATTTATGAACTAAGCAAAACTAATGATGACTTATTAAATGATGTTGCTGAAATTGATAATGTTCTAGAAGAGATTAAAAGTATAGAGATACAAGACGATTATACATTTGACGAAATGATTAACTTAATCGATAAAATTATAGTTAAAAATGACAATGGAAAAGCAAAACTAGTATTCAAATATAAGGTTTTACGGGACTATTGGCATATTGTAGAAAAATATGAAGTCGAAATGTGATATATTTTTTTTGTTATAACTTGTTATAAAACTTATTTACATTCTGCCCGCCAGGACCTGAACTTCGCATTGATTCAAATCTTACATCTTTTTCGGAAAAACTTAATTTTTCAGTAGATTGAAAAGACTCAATGTTTATAAACCAGTTCTTTCTCTTGTGGTGTGGGCGGTACGAGCTTTTACATATCCATAGAACTGTACCGTTTATGATATGGTTAAACTCCTCTTGCTCCTGACACTCAATAGACAGCAGAACGGATTTTAAGTTGCCCGATATGTTTCCAGGTACCGCGTCTATTACATTTGTTGTTATTCCTTTATTTTTACATTCATTTTGATATGATTTGAGGAAAAGGCTTACTGCTAATTCGCACTCATCAGGTCCTTTTCCAGAACTAATCTGTATCCACATAAATCCTCCTAATTTTTATACGTTAATAACGGTTTAAAGGTTGCAATGATACTTACCAATCCAAAGTCAATAAGGCTTCCGATTACAGTATCAATATTTTTGTAGGCTTCTGGGGCTTCTTCATAAAGTAAGCTGGTGTCATTACAAACAACCCTTCCTTTGAGCTTGGTTGACTTGATGCTTTCTCTTGTATATTTTCCTTCAAGTCTTGATTTGCAAAGGCTTCTTTGCCATTTGCGTCCTGCACCATGTGCCAATGAATATCCTGAGATGGAGCTTTCACCTGTTGGCATTACCAGATATGAAAGCGAGCCTCTTGACCCAGGAATTATTACGGCACCTTTATCTGTGGGTAATGCACCTTTTCTGTGAATGTATAACAGTTTGTTATCCGATTCTTGTATTCTAACACTATTATGGCAGCAATCAATAAGCCTATCGGATTGGGTGCTTATCCCCAATCCCTTAAGGAGTCTATATGCAATTAACTCCCTATTGATTGATGCCCAATAAACGGCATTGTCATGTTTTGACAGATATTCTGCAGAAGCTGCAGAAGAGTCTTTTAAACCGTTTTGTGCAGTGTGAACCCTTATGCTTTCATCAAGTATTGCCTGGCCGTAGCACCTTGAGCCGCTGTGTATTAGAAGCATAATTCTGCCCTTATCAAAACCAAGGTCATGAAACATTTTTTTCTCAAATATTGTTTCAACTTCCTGAAACTCTGCAAAATGATTACCTCCGCCTATAGTGCCAAGGCTCCCACAAAGGGGAGAAGAAGCTAAATCATCCTCTTCGGGTAATGGAATTTCTTTGAGATCTCGAATCTCCTCAGCTTTTTTAATCAGCCTATCAAGTTTAAATTTTCTTTTTTCTATGTCAGTGATAAACATACTCATTCCGCAGCCCACATCATTTCCGACTAGGTGAGGATAAATGATGCCCTCAGTGATAATTGATGCTCCTACAGGTGTTTTACCAAGGTGAAGATCAGGCAATCCAACTGCTTTTACTACACCTGGCATTAAACTAATCTGATTAAGCTGGTTTATAGCATTTTGCTCGAGCCAGTTATTCTCAGATGAAATAATTGTAACTTTATTCATATATAAATATATCTCCTCTATAATCTCTAACCATAAAATGGCATAAAAATACCGTGATATAGTAACCACGGACGTCTTCTAAACTAATATAGTTGTTAAAAATGGCAATAAAAAAACACGATAACTTATCGCGCTTATATAGCAAAATCCAATATTGCTATCAGGTGACGGTTACTTTTAAAGATGGTCGCAAGAACAGAATACTAAGCTCCATTGACCCAATATTAAATTATAAACTAAGCACCTCGCTAATTATTGTTGTTCTCATTTTTCAACACTCCTTTCACCTGATTGTTTTTGTTTAAATGTATTTACTACACTATTATATTATGGGATTATCATGAATGTCAATATGTGTAATAAAAATGTATTAAATATATGTGTAATTGAACCGTATTGAACTGTATTTGCCAAAGATATAGTATTTCCATTATCTAGTTTTTATGATAAAATTTCTTTGAAGTGACTCACAATTAATTACAATTTAGGCTTTAAATAAGGCGATTTAAAAAATTACCTTGTTCAATTTTTTAAAGGCGAAAAGTACTTAAATCAGTATTTTTGAAATCGCCAGTTGACCAGTTATTTTTTTGGAATTACCTAATTTAATATAAACAATAAATTAATGGGGAGGGGATTTTATGTTCAGGATTTCAAAAAGGATTTTATGTTTTTCTCTTAGTGTTGTTCTTTCAATACCTGCTTTTTCAACTTCTTTTGCTTGTGTGGTTGATGATCATAAGTATAAAGAAGAATTTCTTAATCTACATGACAAGATCATGAATAGAGACAATGGCTATTTCAGCATTGAGGGTATTCCGTATTATTCACCAGAAACATTAATAGTGGAAGAAGATGTGGATTATGGTCACGAAACAACTAGTAGCGTTTTGGCAAATTATTTGCAATTAAAGGCTATGTATGGCTTTGTGACAGGTGATTGGGATGGCTATAACAAGGCGTGGGATATTGTTGAAAGATATGCAATACCAAACGTCGAAGAGCAGCCTGCTTTCGAAGATTATAATCCTAATGACTGTTCTTTTTACTATCCAGAAGGCAAAATTACAGATTATCCTCAACTTGTAAACCCTAAAGTTCCTCCAAGCAAAGATCCGATATTTCCTGAATTAAAAGTTGCATATGGCAGTTCAAAGATATATGGAATTCACAACTTAATTGATGTGGATGGTTGGTATAGGTATAATAGTATGGTATTTGCATCCACTCATTATTCAAAAATCAATACAACTAGAAGAGGTCCAGAAGAAACCATCTGGCAAAGGATTGTAATACCAACATTTACTTTTGATGAAAAACAGAAATTTACAGATCTTATCTATAAGTCGGAATCTGATGTCCTGCCAAGTCCATGGTCATACAATACGTCTTCGGCTGGAGATGCCAATATAGTTAAGGCTGCATACTATGCTGATAAATGGGCTTCGGAACAAGGGGAAAGTTCCCAAGTTGATAAAGCGATTTATAGTGCATCAAAGATTGGGGATTACCTTAGATATTCATTGCTTGACAAATATATGAAGCCAATAGGCTGTAAATCAGTTGATGATAAGAGCGATGGTAAAAGTGCTTTTCATTATCTTGTATCATATGGGTATTCCTGGGGTGGAAATACTAAATCCAACGGTTTTGCTTGGCTAAAAGGAAATGATGTAATTCATCAAAAGGATCAGAATCCTTTAGCTGCATATGCTCTATCATCTATTTCTTCAATGAAGCCCAAGTCTTCTAATGGTCAATCTGATTGGAAAAAAAGCACAGAAAGACAGGTTGAATTTTTGCAATGGCTTCAATCCTTTGAAGGTCCAATAGCAGGTGGTTGTACTAATTCATGGGGTAGTAATTATATGATTCCGCCAGTAGGTTCTTCTCATTTCTATGGTATGACATATGAGGCTGGGAAGGAAGCTTTACGTTCAACAGGTAATACAAGCTTTCTTTATCAATGTAAATCTATAGCAAACTTAGCTGAATATTATGCTCAGACAAAAGATGAAAAAGCATATGGGATTCTTCAAAAATGGATTGATTGGGTTCTAACTGAAATAATAATTAACGATGATGGTTCCTTTCTAATTCCATCAACTATAGAATGGACAGGTCAGCCTGATTCTTGGTTGGGGTGGAGTGGATACACAGGAAACCCTGATCTCCATGCGAGTATTACTGAATATAGCTCTGACTTAGAAAGCGCTGCAATTCTTTCGAGAATACTCTTTACATATGCTTATGCGATTTATGAAGACGACAGCGTTGATCAAGAATGTAGAGCAGTTGCTGAAGAATTACTGGATAGAATTATCTATTATTATGGAGATGATTTAGGATATACAAAAGAAGAACAAAGACCAGATTATGAAAATATTTTTACTTCAGATTTATGTGTACCTGAAGGCTTTAGTATGAGAAATGGTCAGGGAGCAATTTTGAAAAAAGGTTGTAAGTATATTGATGCAAGACCAGCTTTAGCAAATGACCCGTATTGGCGAATGGTAAAGGATTCATACAATTCAGGAGTTAGTCCAAGGTTTACATATCATCGTTTTTCAACTCAGTGCGAAATAGCGATGGCATTGTTTTCGGCTGAATATTTCTGGGTACCTCATACTTCAACGCCACATGTTTATACACCTACTCCAACTGTGATTTTAAAAGGTGACATAAACAATGATGGTGGAGTAAACATGGTGGATGTGCTATTTATTGCAAAGGCTTTCGGGCTTTTAGAGGGAGAAATTGGCTACGAACCTAAATGTGACTTGAATGGAGATAAAACCATAAATATGTCTGATGTAATGATAGTAGCAAATAACTTTGGTAAAACCACGAGCTGATTTATTTTGCATTTCGCCTTAAGAGTATCTGGAATTGTTTAAATATATCTGTGTTGTTGACAAAATATACATGCAATTCTGAATTATTGACAAAATGTGCACACTATTCTATAATAGTAAAAAGTTAAACTTTATTAGAAAAAAATTAAAATAAAGTTAGATGGTAGGCATTGCAGATATTAATCATTAAAAAAGTGCAAATATAGAGCTATGAAATTAATTGTATATTGTAAGTTGGACGTTTTTAGAAAGTCATTATTTGTAGAATTGGAGCTAACCTTATTTATTACAATAGATAAGGTTAGCTTTTTAATGTCTAGGAAATTAAAATATTGCTACCAACCTAAGATATATAAAAATAAAGGGATGAAAATAGTATGACAGAAAATCAAACTTCAAGCCTCGGAAAATTAAATGCTATAATAAAAAAAACAAAAGATATATCGTTTTACAAAAGCAAAATTCAGTTAGAATATATGGAAAAGGAGACTGATGTAAGCCGTCTTCCCATAACAACAAAAGAAGATTTACGTGAAATATCTGCTGTTGAAATGATTACTTCTTCAAAATTCGATCTTTATGAGTATCATGAGTCTTTTGGAACTACTGGTATTCCTGTATCAACATGGCTTACAAAAAATGATTTTAATGCTTATGTAAATCAACTTGAAGAGACACCATTTGAGATGAATGCGGAGGATATAGTATTGATCCGCTTTCCTTATTCAATATCAGTGCCTGCTCATATCTTCACAGAATTCGTTAGAAGAAAAGGGGCATGTGTAGTTCCAGTTAGTAAAGCAACTGTAATTGCACCATATCCTAGGGTTAATTCGTTTCTAAAAAAACTTGATGTTACAATACTTTGCTGTATGCCGCAAGAGGCTTTTATTTTAAAAGCTGTTGCTCTGAAAATGGGTTTGGATTTGAAAAAAGAGTTGAAAAAGCTGCGTGCCTTGTTCGTGGCTGGTGAAATGTTAAGTTCATCGAGAAAGAGGCGCCTCGAAGAGGAGTGGGGGGTTCCAGTTTATGAGTTTTATGGGACTACAGAAACTGGCAATTTGGCTACTTCATGTGAGCTTGGCAAATTTCACTGTTCTGTAAACCATTTTTACTTTGAAGCACTAAATTATTATGACAAAAGTCCCGTACCACTCGGTGAAAAAGGGATGCTTTATGTAACTACATTGTCAAAAGAAAATTTCCCATTATTAAGATATGAAGTAGGGGATATAGTTGAAATGAATAATGGATGCAAATGCGGCAATACTGCACCTGTACTACACCATCATGGAAGATGGCAAAATAGCATTACATACAATGGAAATCTAATAACTCAAAGGGAAATTGAAGAGCAGATATTCACGTTGCCAGCAGATATTGTGAGTAACTTTTATAGAATAATAAGCAAAAAAGAGGGTATTGAAATCCATCTTGAATCTTTGAATTATGAAGATAGCAATATTTTAAATAAAATAGAATCTTCCATAACTTTAGATATTCCTTTTAAAGTCAGGCTTTTTCCAGTTGAGGGGATACAAAACATATCATCACTTATAGAATATGATTCATATGGAAAGCCTGCTTATTTTATAAAAGAAAATGAATAACAATTATAAAATTTTAAATTTGTGGGGGTAAAAATGTTTAATAAAAGTAACAATTTTGCAAATACAAGTAAAGTGCCTGAATTTATAAATAATTATTTTTCTGAAAACAGTAAACCAGTTGAGTTTTGGGATTCCAAACATACAAGGCAATATACAATAGATGCCTTTAAGGATTTATTGCTTCATGTATTTGAGAATAATGAATTTTATGCTCGAAGGATAAAAAAGGCTGGTATAATACCTGAAAAGTTCTGTGATTTGAAAGAACTGGAGGTTCTTGATTTCTTAGAAAAACAAGACCTTCAGAATGAACCCTATCTTATATTATCAAGCAGTCTTGATAGAATAGTTCAATATTTTTTGTCAACGGGAACAACCAAAGGAAAAACTATTTATATGATGCATACGTGGGAGGACCTGTTTATAAGGGATTTGGCTCCAGATATGAAAAGTCTTATGCCAGTGAACCCTGATGACATAGTAATGAATGCTTTACCCTATGAAATGAGTTCGGCAGGAATGGCTTTTCACCGGGTGCTTCAGGATGCGAAGTTTGCAGGGGTTATTTCTGCTGGAAAGGGAGGGTATTATTCCGATCCAGAAAAAACATTGATTGCAATGAAAGATCTAAAATCAAATGTAATGTTTACGACGCCTTCATATGCTATGTACTTAGCAGAAACAGCAGAGTTAATGGGATTGGACATCAAGGATGATATTAAGCTCAGAATTATGTGGATTACTGGGGAAGGATGCTCAGATGCATTCAGAAAGAGAATTGAGAAATTGTGGGGGTGTGATGCTTTCTGTTACTACGGATCCCTTGAATGTGGGCCAATAGGAATCGAATGCAGTGAAAAGAATGGTTACCACATAACAGAAGGTCATGTCTATGTTGAAGTCGTTGATAAGGATACGGGGGAAGTATTGGAACCTGGAGAAATAGGCGAAATTGTTGTATCGACACTTTTGCGTGAGGGATCTCCACTGATCAGATACAAAACCCAAGACATAGGATATATAGAAGATGTTCCTTGCGAATGTGGTGTTACATTTAAGAAAATATTCTTACGAGGCAGAAAAGTAGACCAGATTGAAATTGATGGTGAAGAGTACTCACCTTATTATGTTGAGGAACAACTTATGCGCATTCCTGAAGTGGGTAATAATTACAGATTCATTGTGTACGATGACCATTTGCTGATTGAAACGGATTGCATTGACAATAAAAATGGTATCAATGACATAGAAAGGATAATCGCAAGTAAGGTTGAGTATGGCTATGGGATACCTACAAAAGTAAAGATTGTAGAAAAAATGCCTTACTCTGGAGGCAAAGTGGTTCGTGTAATTAATAAACAGACAAATAAGGGATAATCAATCCTAAGTAAATGGGGGAACTTAAGATGATAATTGATTGCCATGCACATGTGTGTACTGATGATTATGGAAGTATTGAAACACTACTTTCTCAATACGAAAAAGAGAAAATCGATAAAGGAGTCATTGTTCCTGGCGGGATGATTGATGTAAGGAAAATGACCAAATACATATCAGGTGAGGAAAGCAGTAGCAATGTGTTACCACCAAACAATATTATTGAAGAGGTGCTAAAGAAATACCCTGAAAGATTCTATGGTCTTTTCTGTGTCAATCCTCATATGGGAAATAGAGGCATACAGGATTTCGAAACAGCAATTAAAGAGAAAGGTTTTTCAGGATTAAAGCTTGCACCAGTTGTACATCAATTTTCTTTGACTTCAGAAGTGGTTAAGCAATTAGCTGAGTTATGTGGTGAAATGGGAGTGCCGTTTTATTCACATGTTGTATTTTCTCCTGCTGCTACTACTAAGAAGTTTGCATACCTTGCTAAAGAGTTTCCTAAAACTACCTTTATCCTTGGACATATGGGCTTTGGACCTGCTGATATTGATGCGATAGAGTTTGGCAAAAAATACGACAATATTTATTTTGAAACCTCTGATGCCAGCTTCCTCATTATCAAAGAGGCTTTAAATACACTGGGATCTGAGCGGATTTTGTTTGGAAGTGAATTCCCAATGTACAATGTCTCGTCTGCAATTCAGACAATATATGGTCTTGGTTGTACTGATGACCAGCTGGAAAATATTATGTATAAAAATATATTAGGAATTCTTAAAACCTGGAGGTAAAAATGCGTGATAAAATAGGCTCATACAATGAGGTTGTTGAACGAAATATAGGGATAATATCTGAGGATGATCAGCAAAAGATTAGGAATACTACCGTAGGAGTTGTAGGTGTTGGAGGATGCGGTGGGCTTACATCAGTACTATTAGCCAAAATGGGTTTTGGAAAAATAATAATATATGATAACGATAGATATGAGATTAGCAATTTGAATCGTCAAATGCTAGCTACGGTGGATACTGTAGGCAGGCACAAAGCTGAGGTGGCAGGGGAAGTGCTAAAACTCCATAATCCATATGTGGAAGTGGAAGCTCATGTGAACTATCTCAAATCAACAGAAGAAATAGTAGATGCTTTTAAAGATGTGAATGTTATCATAATTACAGTAGATAATATGTCAACTATTGTGAAAATTGTAAGAGCCGCCAAGTTGCTTAATATTCCTGCAATTATTACAGGACCTTTTGGATGGAAATGTTTTGTGTCTGTAGTAGACCCGAATGGTATGGATTATGAAGCAATTTCATGCCCAATATCATTTAGGAAAGAATTGACGGATGATGTTGTAAAACAAGTGAATCTATTCCAGAGAGACTTCTTATTCAATACATGTGGTTTCACCTCAGAAGCTTCGGTAAAAATGAGAGAACTAGATGAACCAATAGTAACTTTTGCACCTGTTGTTAATTTGGCGTCTACAACAGCAGTATTGGAACTTGTAAAACTAGTAACTGGAAAGGGTGTAACTTATAAATTCCCTCAGTATTTTACAATGGATTTATTGACTGGTGAGGGGTGGTCAGTGCAAGAAGTGGGTATGAAATCTATAAGTACCTATAAGCAAAGGGGGTTCAAAAAAATGAAGCTAGCAGTATGTAAAAAGGGAGGACCTTATGACAATTATAGCTGAATATGCTGATATAATACAAAGAAATATTGGAGTTCTTGATTGGGAAGAGCAAAACAAAATTAAAGGTATTAATGTTTCTATAGCAGGTCTTGATGATCAGGGAATATCATCTGTTTTGGTTGCAAAAATCGGGTTCAATAAAATTAATGTTATAGATAATTCGAAAGTCGAACTTGTAGACCTGAACACTGAATTTCTAGCAACCATAGATAGAATAAGTCAAAACAAAGCAGATGTAGCAAAAGATGTTATAGAAAAACATAATCCTCTAATAGCGTGCGACACTTTTAAGATTAATGATACCATTACTGTTGACGATGCAAAAGAGGCATTAAAGGATTCACATTATTGTATCATTCCAACCAAGAACCCATATATGAGAATAGCCATGGCCCGTGCAGCTGAGGAATTGGGTATTCCTTATGTGGTTTGTATGGATATAGGATTTAAAGTTTTTCTTTGTTCCTTTGAAAACGGGAATGATAGCTTTGAAAAGTTTACAAGGACTGCTAATTCTCTTTCGCAATGTTATGAGGGGGGCGAGGATATTATGGGAAAATCAATACCTGTTGCATCTAGTTTTATTGCGAATTTAAGTGTGGCTGAAGTCGTAAAGATGGTAATTGGAAAAGGGAAAATACACTATGCACCTGAAAGTTATACCATGGATTTATTAACATGGAAGCCTTGGAGATTACCATAATGATTTTGTATAAATATTAAAATATAGAAACGGAGATAAAGGATATGGTAAACAGAACAATTTGGTTTGACGCAAGAAATATAAAAAATGAGGATGCAGTATTGCCTCTTATTGCTAATTTATCATTTGAATATCTGTTAATTGATTTCAAAAAGAATGACAAAATAAAGCCTCAGAAAAAGATGAAAATCATTGTAGCAGTTAGTAGTAAAGAAGAGATCGACGAGATTCCCAAGGAAAGAATAGTATTGTCGGATAAATTGGATTTGTTGAATTATGGCAAGACAAAAGGACTTCAAACAGCTTTTCTGACTGGAGTATCATCTGAGGAAGAAATGAACAGTGCATGGAAAAGTGGTATTGATCATAATTACCTGGTATTAGATTTTGCTGACGTTACAAATATCCCTCTAGAATTGATACTAGCGAGAACGCAAAATTCCAGTACCACCATAATCAAAAAAGTTAATACGCTCCAAGATGCAATCATAGCTTTTGGAGTAATGGAAAAAGGGAGTGACGGCGTTCTGCTTGCCACGGAATCATTAGATGAGATAGTGGAAGTGGACAAACATATGAAAAAAGAAAAAACAACCATAATGAAACTTGTAAGTGCAAAGGTTACCGAGGTAAAACACATAGGAATGGGAGAAAGAGCTTGTATTGATACAACGAGTCTTTTGAAGCAAAATGAAGGAATGATTATAGGTTCAACATCAAGCGGAGGTATACTGGTAAGTTCAGAGACACATTATTTGCCGTATATGGATCTAAGACCTTTCAGGGTTAATGCAGGAGCCATTCATTCATATGTTTGGGGTGCTAATGATATGACTCCGTACATCACTGATTTAAAGGCTGGAAGCAAGCTTTTATGCGTTGACTCTGAAGGTAATGCAAGGGAAGTGCTGGTTGGAAGGGTAAAGATTGAGGTGCGTCCTTTGCTTATGATATGTGCTGAAGCAGAAGGAGTTAATATAAATGTTATAGTTCAGGATGACTGGCATATTAGAATATTTGGTTCAAAGGGAGAGGTCAGAAATGCCTCTGAAATAAAAGCTGGTGATGAGCTTATGGGGTTTGTGTGCCAATCAGGAAGACATGTGGGGATAAAAATAGACGAGAGTCTTACAGAGAGATAATGCATAACTATTTTTATCGTATTAAAGGAGGTGTGTGACGTGAGTAGTTTAACAGGAAAACAAATCAGGTTAAAACGTATTTTTAATGAGAAAAGCGGAAATTTAGTTTTGGTTCCCCTTGACCACGGGATGACAATGGGTCCCATAGATGGCATTAAAAATATTAAGGAGACTATGAAGAATTTTATTTACAGCCATGTCGACGGGGTTGTTCTGCATAAAGGAAATGTAACTGAAGCATCGGATTACATAGGGAGAGATATTAGTCTCTTTGTACACTTGAGTGCGTCAACTGAAATTTCTCCTGATCCAAATTTAAAAACATTAATATGTACTGTTGAAGAAGGGCTACAACTTGGAGCTGAGGGTGTTTCAATTCAAGTAAATTTAGGCTCGGATAATGAGTCTAGAATGTTATATGATTTCGGCGTTGTTGCAAAAAAATGTGCTGACTGGGGGATGCCACTTCTTGCTATGGTATATACCAGAGGAAAGAATATAAGCGGTAGTGTTGTAGAAAACACAAAGTTAGCAGCTAGAGTAGCATGTGAACTAGGTGCTGATATAGTCAAAGTAGGTTTTACAGGAGATACCGATTCTTTCGGAAGAGTTGTAGAAGGATGCTCTATACCTATTGTAGTAGCAGGTGGAGAGAAAGCAAAAAATACCGAAAGTGCATTAAGAGGTGTAGTTATGGCGATGGAAGCAGGAGCAAGGGGAGTCGCCTGCGGAAGGAATGTTTTTCAGCATGAGAATCCAGAAGCATTCTGCAAAGCCGTTTCAGCCATTGTTCATGATAAGGCTTCCGTTGAAGAGGCTTTGGAAATAATGAATTTGCAAGTTCCTATTAGACAGGTAATTTGATAATGATTTGCGTATGATTTAATTACTTCTTTAGGGTTTTCATAAATAAATATATAACATTTGCGGGTCATATTGGCCCGCATTTCCTTATGTCTAGGAGATTAGAGTAACATCAATTATAACCTTTTCCTGTCGAAACTCAGAGGTTTTATCTTTATAGTATGAAGCCTTTTCCTTATCGCCCAGCATTTGATAACATGAAGACAATTCTATGCAGGGAACATACCCTAGAAAATGATTTGCGAGAATGCCAGAGTCAGTATCTCTTTTGCCAATGGAAAGAGCTAGTTCATACCAAAAAATCGCTTTTTTATAATCCTGTAAGCTCTTGAAAATCTCGCCCAACTGGCAGCAGATATAAGGGTGAGGAGTATCATATTCAAAGCTTCTAAGCAGCTCACGGATAGAATTAGCGGTATCATTTTTGATTCGGTAGCAGGCAGATAGCCTTTGACAAGCAGTAACATAGTATGAAAAGGACTGCCCAGAAATAGTCAAGGTTCTATTAAAGTATTCCATGGCTTCATCAAATTTCTGGTTTGAAAACAGTTCTTCTGCATAGTTAAATATGCCTTTTGGGCTTAAGCTTTTTCCGTTGGCAAGAATTTTTTCATATATCTGAGCATTTCTTGAGGAACTCTCATGCTCAGGCTTATGAGTAATACATATATCTGAATGGAGAATATTCCCTTGAAAATTCAAAATTTCATGTACAGGCTCAATCCACTTGAAATTTCTGTTTCTTTTTACAAGCCGCTCTCTTTTAATTGAAGTGACAGCTTTATCGTTTTCATTAACCCACACATTGTAATTCATGACAACTACATCTGCGGAAGGGTCTAGACTACCTTTCAATTCAAGAAACTTTTTCATGTCTTCTTCCAATAATACATCATCTGCATCTAGCCATAGGATATAATCTTTTGTTGCCTTGGAAAAAGAAAAATTGCGTGCTTCTGAAAAGTCATAGTTCCATATATAATCAAAGACATGCGGTGTAAAGCCTGACGCAATATACTTAGTTGAATCATTTGAACCTGTATCTATAATAATTATTTCATCAACAAGGTCTCTCACGCTGTTTAGGCATCTGCCTAGAACCTTCTCTTCATTTTTGACAATCATGCACAGACTAATTGTTATCATTTGACACTTAACCCCTTTCGTTTTTGCTATATGAAAAGTGTTAATAATCTTACATTTGGTAGAGCAAATAACGAATGCTTCTACGGTATTTGCGATAGACAAATGTAAAAGATTATTAACTTTTCATCTAAAAACAATCGCACACTTGAAAAATACTCATTTTCAACAAGTCGGTAAACTCACGCTCTGGATAATAACCTGTGGTTTTATTGGCTTCCCTAAGCTTATTAAACCATTCACGAATTCTTATTTTGTCAGCACTGCCACCTAATTTATCTTTGCCTAGAATAATTTTACAATGAAGTCGAAGAAATTCATTGTCAGATCTCTGAATACCGAGATTCTTAAGGTTTTCGATTAATATTCTTCCTGTACTTGCCATCTGCTCGCTGCGATGTGTATAGCATATCCCTTTAGGTGAAAGGCGATAGTGCAGAAGAACCTCTGGTATGTTTGCCAGTTGAAACAAGCGGCTACATCTAACCCACAAGCCGTAATCTTCTGCATGAAGATCAGACTTGTTATACCGCAACTGGAATTTGTTAAAATAAGACAATCTTAACATGGTGGAAGGATGGCATAAGCAACAGCAAAAAAACAATACTGTTCTTATCTCTTCAGGATTTACGGCAAGATTGGCAGTATACATCTCATTACTCAAGCTTTCATCGTAAACACTGTACCACGTCCCACATACACCCACATCGGGGTTGGATTCCATAAATTCAACCTGCTTCTCAAGCCGTGTAGGAAGGCTGAAATCATCACAGTCCATCCTTGCTGCATAATCCCCGTCCGAGCAATCAAGCCCTCTGTTCAGAGAAAAAACAAGTCCCTGATTCTTTTCATTGGTTAAAACCTTGATTCTTGGATCGTGATACATTTTAATGATTTCCTGGCTGTTGTCTGTCGAACCGTCATCAATCACTAGAACGTTAAAGTTGCCGTAGGTTTGGTTCAGGATACTTTCTATGGAAGTTCTTAGAAACTGTTCGCCGTTATACACAGGTATGATGACAGTTACTTTCGGATTAAAATTTCTCATAATAAAATCATCCTCCCTTTTTGAGCCAGCTACCAGCCCAGTGATGGACAGCATAGGCCTCTGGGAATTCTTCTCCCTTCCTGTGCATTTCCGTATAATAATAGGGATAGAAAATTTCTTTGGGGAAGATAATGACTCCTCTTACCCCTTGAAGAAACTCTGTTATATAAATGGGACCAGCCTGACATGTCAGGAGGCAATTGCGGTTGAGACTTATATTATCAGTCATGCAATGAACCAGTGTTCTGAAAGCCTGATGCTCTGGAGTGCATCCCATGATTCCAGTGGCGATAATATAGTCGTCCTGCCTAGCGGAAAAGGCATGAACATTATGCAGCAATGGCTCAATATTTTTAAGGCATTCAAAGTCGCAATCGATATAGATGCCGCCAAACCTGTACAGTATTTCTAGTCTTGCTATATCAGCCCTAAGTATGGGGTTATCTGTTTGATCATATTCCTTTTGGTTGACAAGAGTAGGCATGTTTTCATCTGTCCAAAGCTTTATTTCCCAATTTGGATGCTGTATAGCCCATGACTTTCCATATTGTATGAATTCATCAGGCATAGGTCGACTGCCAAGCCAAACCCTGTGAAAAATACGTGGAATCTTTATATCAAGCAATTCTATCACCTTCCATGACATGTTAGCTTTTTTAAATAAATTCTTGATTTATTTTATTCACTTTCAATATATATTAAATACGATTAATCTATTACATTTATCTAACACAAAATTCCGTTAAAGCGTTCGGTATTTTGCTGGTTTAATCAATCAGATGTAAATTGCGATCTAGCAACAGGATTTACCTCGGATAGCTTTGTGAAGTTATTGGATTTCACTGATACCAATGAGAATATAGTTTTAAATAAAATGGAGTAATAATTTTAATACATTTCGGTATGTATATAAATTATAGACGGTGTAAAGTGGAAGTTAGTGTAATTATTTCTACATACAATCGAAAAGATATTTTGTTAAACTTGCTGCAAGAGCTGCATACGTAGCTTACAGGAGACATTTTGTTTGTAAATTCATTTATTAAAATAAATCAAATCCTATATAAGCATAATGGATTTCCTGATCTATGGGGGGCTAATTTTTCTGTACCGAGGGTGACTATTTAGATGTTGGGGTCTTTGATGTAGAGTTTGAAAATACTGCTGGTGAGGATGCCGATCTGGATGCCCGTTTAAAACGCATGGGTTTCTCGAAAAAATATGTAGATGGGGCTTACGTATATCATCTGGGAATGTTCCATGGTGGTGGCATGAAAAGCAGTCTGTATACAGAAGTAAAGTGCCATGATCAAAGTATTAAAAGAAAGGATTAGGAGATTCAATCAATGTTTTTGATTCAGACATCGAAATCAGCTTTAATGATCCAGCATGTAAGAATGATAGGAGACGTTTATCATTTGTGGCATAAACCAGCACCACTCATAAAGCAATATCATGACAAAAATCTGCAACTGCTAAAAAGATATGAAGCTGTGATGCATAATAAAAATACTATGATAGATTTTATAAGAGAAAAAGCTATGCTGGAATATAAGACGGTAAAAGCCTTTAAAAAAGTACTTGCAGGTAATTAAAAAAGTGTTCACTTTTAAAAAAACAATCATATATTGGTATTGTTGAAAAAACCAAAGTGTATGCAAAAAATGCAGCATATTCCACAGGGAATAGACATTATTGCTGAATATTTGTGTATTTGCTTTAAATCTGGTTTCAAAAATTTATGATTAGGAGGTATTCTGAATGGCTTCAATAGTCAAAAACCTTATTGAGATTTCGGGGCTGGCTGATACTCTGCCTCAAAATCCAACCGCATTCAAGCAGTTTACCGTACAGGAAACGCTAGAACTGCCTGTGGCAAAACCCGACATAGAACAGATCGTGAAGGTTGTTGCTGAGGTAGTAATTACTAGTATAAGGGTAATTAGAACTCCTGTAGGAACTTCACTTGAAGGGCAGGTATTGACAGGCTTTAAATTGGTAGTTGAGGGAGAAGTAAGGCAAAAGATAGAATATGTTGCTGACGAATGTACTCAGTCGGTTCATGCAGCACATTTCAATATACCGTTCAGCACATTTATTGTGCTTCCAGGTAGCTTTATTGTGGGAACACCAGTAACTGTAACTGGGTACATAGAAGATATTTTTGTTGAGATGATTAATAAGCGTAGCATTTTTAAAAACGTTACAATTCTTTTGGATGCAACATTCTAATGGAGAAGTTTGCAACAACTTTTATAGTACATAAATGAAGGAGGTTTTTTAATGGCAAGCACAGTCAAAGGCCTGATAGAGTTTTCGGGGCTGGCAGACCAGTTTCCTGTTGCTCCTGTAAATTTCAAGCAGCTCAGTGTCCAGGAGACATTGACCATACCGGCTGCAAAACCAGATGTGGAACAGATCGTTAGTGTTTCGGCAGAAATCGTTATAACAAGTACAAGAGTAATAAAGACGCCTGGTTCAACCACAACACCGGCAGTATCCTATGAAGGACAGATCCTCACAGGATTTAAGCTGATAGTTGAAGGTCAGATATGCCAAAAAGTGGAGTATGTGGCTGATGAGCCTACTCAGCCTGTTCATGCGGCACACTTTAATGTACCCTTCAGCTCGTTCATAATACTTCCAGCAGATTTTGTTATAGGTACTCCTATAACTGTTACAGGGTATATTGAAGACATATTTGTTGAGCTTTTAGATAAGCGAACAATATTTAAGAACGTAACAGTACTTTTGGATGCTCAATTCTAAGAAGGAAGGAGGATGATTTATGTCTACAGTAGTAAGAGGTTGTGTTCAGGGGATAGGAATTACTCCTTATGAGGATTTACCACAAAACCCTTTATACTTTACAGAAATAGCAATTCCTGAAACAGTTGTAATACCGAAGGCTAAGCCTGATATTGAAGATCTGGTCTCAGTTGCAGTGGATGCACAGGTTATTTCTACCCGGTTGATAGAAACAGCAGTCGGAACATCCAATGAAGGGCAGGTTCTGAAAGGATACAAGTTGATTGTTGAAGTGAAGCTAAGGCAAAAAATAAAATATGTGGCCGACGAACCTACTCAAAGTGTTCACGCCGCACACTTTGAGAAGGTAGTCAGCAGCATATTTGTAGTTGTGCCTCCAACCATTACAGTTGGTGGTATTACATATACAATCGAGGAGTTGTTCAAGCAGAACCGTTTGGCGATTACCCCGTATATAGAAGATATTTATGGAGTGCTAAGAGATAAACGTACTATTTTTAAAAATATTATTATACTGCTTGACGTCAAAGTAGTATAGGTTTATTTTATTCATATAATCCGGAGAAGATATTCTATTATAAAAGTTGGATGTTTTTCTCTGGATTATTAATGATTCAGTATTTACCAGCTTTTGCTTGTTTAACATAATATTCGATTCTGTCGCTGATATAGGCATTTAAGTCCCCAAAAACTTCGGACAAAGCTTGTTTTGTGCTTCCGCTAAGTATTGTGAGGGATTTTTGCTTTGCCAACTCAAAGGATTCTTTCTGGGCGGATTTATCAAAGGTTCCCGTTTCCTTCAAAGTATCAACATACGTTTGGTTGATAGCGATTACAGCTGTATTTATGGCTTTTTCGATTTCATCTATATATTTATTATATTGGTCGTTGCCGATTTTATTTTCTAGGTATTTCGCTGCAATATTTATACCTTTTAGTAAAAGTGCAATGATTGAACTCAGTAGTCCAGATTCAATAATAAACCTGATGATGTCAGAGGAATTCAAACTCATCTTAACACATCCTTTAAGATCTATTCAATAACATATTATGTAGAGTCATATATGAATGTGACACTAAATATTACATAATGTTTTACAAAATAGGAATAAGTATTTTTTAGGCCAATAGGCATTTTGCATACCTATTGGCTTTATACATTCATCAGCAGACAAAATCTGCTTCAAGTCTAAGTGTTACGTTTTTAAATAGGTGCCTTCTATCCAGTAATTTAATATAAACGTCCTCAACATAGGCAGTAACAGTTATTGGTGTTCCTTCCTCGAAGTATACTGGGAGTATGATAAAGCTGCTGAATGGCACATTGAATTCGGCAGTGTGGACGGCCTGTGTAGGAACATTTGCGATATATTCAACTTTTTGATGCAGCATGCCTTCAATAATCAGCTTGTTGCCTGTCAATACCTGACCTTCAATGGAGGTTCCAACCATAGTTTTAATTACACGTGTTTCAAGAATCACTACATCCACAATGGTATTTAGAATATCTTCAGCATCAGGCTTCTGAACAGGAATTGTCAGATTCTCATCGACGCTGAGCTGTTTAAAGTTGGTCGGTGAAGCCTCCGTCTCAGTTGTGTTGCTTTCTGATGTTCCCACGTCAACAGGCCCGGTAGATACAATCCTGAAGTTGAATTCAGCAAATGCAGTGTTTCTGATGATTGGAGGACAAGGTCTGTACTCATACCTTACTGAGAAACTTACAGTAACTTTCTGCCCTGGAGCTATGGTGCCGATGTAAACGCCATCTTCAGGATTTGCTCCTGGTACGGGTACGCCACCGATGGCAAAGCTGTTTTCGACAAAAACTGTTCCATCAGGGATGGGATCTTTGAAAATTACATTATTGACAGGCAAGGTACCTGTATTTGTAATTTCCACTGTATAGGTTATTATATCTCCTCTGATTACAAAATTCTTGTCTACGCTCTTAACAAGCTCCAGACCGACTTCTTCAATTCGGGTAATTACTTCATTACTTTGCTGGGTCTTGCTTCTTGGAGGCTGTGCAGGGTTAACAATATACTCAAATTCTGCTGTGGCACTATTGACAGCCTCTGGTGGCTCGGGCATTGAAGCTATTGTTACATCAAAAGTAATTGTTGCTGATTGCCCCGGTGTCAAGGTTCCTAGACCAACTCCGTTGTTCGGATTGACTCCAGGCTGAGATATACCGTTGATACGTAGGCTGTTCGGCACGAATATCGTACCGGCAGGTATCAGGTCATAAACTACAGTATTGTCAGAGTTTACATTGCCTGTATTTGTTGCCACAATGGTGTACGTCAATGTGTCGCCAACCAATGCTGCTGTTTTATCTACGCTTTTGACTACATCAAGCTGTGCTTTTATTATAGCCTGATCGACAGGGTTGCTTGGGAAGCCTATGTCAATAGGCGGTTTTGTAGGGTCGATTAAAAATTGTGCATCTACTACCGCTACATTCATTGAAGGATTTGGTGTCGGAACAGATACAACTGTTACCTTGAAGGCTACAATTAAGGTTCCTCCTGCAGAAATATTCGGAAGAGGAATACCCGAGGCTGGATTGCCCGGAGTCGGAATACCGTTTACAGTTACGCTGCCTGGAACAAATTGTGTTCCTGCTGGAGGATTATCAGTGAATATAACATTGATGGCAGGAACAGTACCTGTATTTTTTACTTCGACAGTATAGGTAACTGTTTCTCCGATTTCAGCGAATGGTTTATCAGTGCTCTTTGTTATCTCAAGCTTTGCCAGTTCAACCTTGACAGGTACCAGATTACTTTCAAAATCTTTCTGGACCAGATTGGCTGGGTCTACTGGGAAACTGCCTGTAACTGCCGAAATATTATTCGTGGGGTTAGGCGTTGGTATTGAATCTACTGTAACCTGGAAAGTCACTGTATCAACTCCAGCAACAGGTATATTCCCCAGATTGATTCCTGTGTTTGGATTGGCTAGAGGTACAGGAAGTCCGTTAATGGTTACACTGTTTGGTACGAAGGTTGTTCCAGCAGGCGGAGTATCAGTAAAAACAACGTTGCTGGCAGGTACTGTTCCTGTGTTGGTAATAACGGTAGTATAAGTTACAGTATCTCCAACATTGACAATCGGTTTATCAACACTCTTCACCATACCGAGCCTTGCAATCTCAATCTTGGTGTCAGCAGGGTTGCTTTCAAATTCCTTATCAACAGGATTATTCGGGTCAACTGGGAACGAACCTGAAACGATAGAGACATTGCTCGCAGGATTCGGAACAGGTACAAAATCAACATGCACCCTGAAGGTTATTGTTGCGCTTCCGCCTGCAGGGATGTTCCCGACATTTATTCCAGTAGTTGGATTGGCAGTGGCATTAGGAACTCCATTGACAGTAACTGAGCCGCCAACGAAGCTGGTACCTGACGGAGGAGGGTCGGTAATTGTAATGCTGTTTGCAGCAACTGTACCTGTGTTGGTAACGGTTATAGTATATGTCAGGTTATCTCCGACTTCAGCAAATGCTTTATCAACAGTTTTGACAATATCAAGCTGTGCAATCTCAACTTTGATGTCAGCCGGGTTGGTCTCAAAGTCTTTCAGTACAGGTGGTTTACCAGGATCAATCGGGAAGAGTGCTTCAACCGCCCCAATATTCTGTGTGGGGTTGGGAACCGGAATTGCATCAATAGTAACACGGAATGTTATAACAACTGATCCGCCTATAGGGATATTTCCCACAGGAATGCCTGCTATCGGATTACTGCCGCTTGGAGCAACGTTTATCGTTACACTTCCAGGGATAAACGTGGTGCCGGCCGGAGGGTTGTCGGTGAAAACTACATTATTTGCAGCAACGGTTCCGGTGTTTGTAAGGGTTGTTGTAAAGGTTACGGTATCCCCAACCTCAACAAACGGTTTATCTACAGTTTTCACGGCAGTTATTTCAGCTATCTCTACCTTTAGCGGTACAGGGTTGCTGTCAAAATCCTTAATGACAGGCGGTCTGCTGGGGTCTACAGGGAAGGCTGCCTGAAGGGTTGCAATGTTTTCAGTAGGGTTCGGTGTTGGAATCGAAGTTACTGTTACCCTGAAGGTTACTGTTACAGAACCGCCCACAGGGATATTGCCCACAGGTATTCCCGCATTAGGATTGGCACCGCTGGGAGCGCCATTTATGGTAACACTGCCTGGGATGAAAGTTGTTCCTGACGGCACGATATCTGTAAGCACGGCATTGTTTGCAGGCACAGTTCCGGTATTGGTCATTACTACGGTGTAGGTTACAACCTCTCCGACTTGCGTAAAAGTCTTATCGGCACTTTTAACAACAGTAACTGCTGCGGTTTCCACCTTGATATCCACCAGATTACTTACAAAGTTTCTCGGAACAGGCGGCTGTGCAGGATCGATTAGGAAACGTGCATCCACCGTGGAAATATTTGTTGTTGGATTTGGTACAGGTACAGAGTTTATGGTGACTGCAAAGGTTACTGTTACCAACCCGCCTGCAGGAATATTCGGAAGGGGAATGCCCACACTCGGGTTGCCTGCGTTCGGAGCACCATTAATTGTCACGCTTCCCAGTACAAAGCTTGTTCCAGCAGGAGGGATATCATTAAACACAACATTGGTTGCTGGAACAGTTCCGGTATTGGTTATTACCGAGGTGAATATAACAGTATCTCCAACTTGGACAAATTGCCTGTCTGCGCTCTTCTGTATATCCAGAGCGGCAATAACTACCTGTGTATCCGCAGGATTACTTTTAAAGGTCTTCGGTGTAGGGTTCTGCGGGTCAACAGGGTATACTGCCGCTACTACTGAAATATTCTCTGCAGGATTGGGAACGGGTACTGTATTAACCGTCACCTGAAAGACTACTACAGTAACACCACCAACAGGAATATTCGCAAGGTTTATGCCTGCAGCAGGGTTGCCTGCAACCTGGAAACCATTTACCGTCAAGGTTCCGGGTATGAAGCTGGTACCGTTTGGAGGAACATCGGTGAACAATATATTTTTTGCAGGGACAGTACCTGTGTTTGTAATAGTCGAAGTATATGTCAGGGTATCCCCAACCTCGGCAAACGCTTTATCAACAGTTTTGACAACATCTACCTGAGCTGTTTCAACCCTGGTTGTAACAGGGTTGCTGTTAAAATCCTTTTGGACAGGATTCTGAGGGTCAACCGGATACAGAGCTCTTAATGTTGCGGTATTTACTGCAGGATTTGGAACGGGAATCGAGGTTACAGTGACTTTAAAGGTCACAGTAACACTTCCACCCACAGGGATATTGCCCACAGGTATACCGGAATTGGGGTTGCTGCCGCTTGGAATACCATTGATTGTAACACTGCCTGGGATGAAGGCCGTTCCGTTTGGTACAATATCTGTAAGCACTGCACCATTTGCTGGAACTGTTCCTACATTTGTCATAGTCACAGTATAGGTCAACACATCTCCAACTTCAGCAAATGCTTTATCAGAAGATTTCACCACATTAACCTGTGCAATTTCAGCTCTCGTAGAGGCAGGATTGCTTTGGAAGGAAAGGTTAAGCGGGTTCTGCGGATCTACAGGGAAATTGGCATTTACCGAAGCAGTGTTAATTGCTGGATTTGGTACCGGGATTGCAGTCAGTGTTACCTGGAAGGTAACGGTAACAGAGCCGCCGGCAGGAATATTGCCAAGAGGGATACCAGCAGCAGGGTTAACACCGCTTGGAGCACCGTTGATGGTAACGCTGCCCGGGATGAAGGTGGTTCCGTTCGGTACGATATCCGTAAGCACTGCATTATTTGCAGGAACAGTACCTGTATTGGTTACTACTACTGTATAGGTTAATATTTCACCAACTTCGGCGAAGGCCTTATCAACACTCTTCACAACAGAAAGACCAGTTCGTTGAATGGTTACTTCTACAGGATTGCTGTCAAAATCAAGTGTCCTTGGCGGTTCACCCGGGGTTATGGTGAATTGGCCTGAAGCATTGGCGATATTAATAGTTGGGTTTGTTACAGGTACAGAAGTAGCAGTAACCTGGAAGGTCACGGTAATAGATGCATCGGGAGCCATATTGCCCAGAGGAATACCGAGGCTCGGATTGCCTGGATTCGGGGCACCATTTACTGTAACGCTGCCTGGCACAAAGGTTGTTCCAGCAGGAGGATTGTCTGTGAACACAACACTGTTCGCAGTCACATCTCCAGTATTAGTAACTACCGAAGTATAGGTTATTACGTCACCGATATTTACATACGCTTTATCGGAACTTTTAACTATTGTAATTTCTGGTGTTAAAAGCTGGGTTGTTACGGGATTGCTGGTGCCAGTTCCCGGAATGTTGGGCTGGTCCTGAGGGTTAATACGCCAGAGGAAATTAGCACTTGAAGTATTAATAGCAGTAGGAGGAACGGGTATGGAAGTAACCTGGACCTGGAAGCTTACAATCACCAAGCTTGGAGAATCAGGCGTTCCTGTAGGTATATCTCCAATAGGCACACCTGCAATAGGACTTGCTCCTGGCTGGCTTACTCCATTTACAATGACAGTACCCGGTATAAAGTTTGTTCCTGCAGGTGGATTGTCAAAGAAAACTACATTGAAAGCAGTAGCGTTCCCTGTATTAATTACTGCAGTGGTATAAGTTATAATATCACCTATGGTCGCTAACGACTTATCCGTGGTTTTTAGCAGAGTAAGCTCTCCGATTCTTACCTGAGTGACTACCACATTGCTTAGAGTGATACCGCTATAGAGTGTACCATCAACAGTATACTGGAAATCCACCTCAGCCTGGTTGATCACATCCTCCGGAGTAGCTGTGTTATTGACCGTAACCTGGAAAGTGACTATAACAGTGCTTCCAGGAGCTGGAACAGGTGGAATGTTGGGCAACGGGAAACCTATATTTGGGTTTGCACCGGGAACAGGAGCTGGAGCTCCAGGAGGTACAGCCACTGTCACGCTATTAGGCACAAAAGTTGCATTAGCAGGGATGGCATCATTGAAAACCACATTTGTAGCAGTAACTGTGCCCGTGTTTGTTATGGTTACTGTATAGTTCAACGTGTTTCCATAAGTCGCAAAGGCCTTATCCACAGTTTTTACTACATTAAGAATTGGTCTTTCCTGGGTTACTGAGGTTCCTCTTACGCAAACGTTACTAAGAGAATAGTCTTCATTATTCTCATCTCCAAACGAGGTTGAGAAAGTTGCAAGCTGTACTGGACCCACACCTGGGGGTGTATAATTGGCTGTGAAGGTTAAAACTGTTCCAGGAGGCACATTGCCTAAGGAAGCAGGACTCCAGGTCAGGGTCTGCCCCACTATACTGGTAGGCGGAATGGTTGCAGAACCAGGATTATAGACCACTCCAGGAGCCAGGGTAACAGAAAAACCTGTGCTTAGTGCGGGGCTCGCTCCGGTGTTTACGACCGAGAAGGTAATTGTGTTGGGTTGACCCTGAAACAGCTCATTATTAGGGTTGGGTGTGGTAAACTGAAGGTACATCAATGGTTTTCCAACTGCGAAGAATATATCATTTAGGACAAACCTTGTATACATATTTTCCATACTGTTGGTGTAAGGTAGACTGATTGAATATGAGTGTCCACCCTCGTAGACTATCTTACCTGCACCATTACCGTTTTTATATGGGCCTGCTATCATAAAGTCATACTGATCTGCATTATCTGTAAAGTGGGCAATAACTTGAGTCTGAGGGTTGTAGTTTTGATTGGCATTAAGCCATGTTTCTACACTTCCTCCAGGAGTTCCCTGAGGGTTTGTGGTATTTACAGCTTGGGCAGTTGGAAAGTCTGGCATTGTCACTGTAAAGGTACCTGTATCTCCACCATTTTTATCACTGTCATCTAAGCCCGTCTGAGTTAAAAATGGACCTGCCTCATTCTCTACTGACGGAATAGATTCGCACATCGCATGGAGAAAGCCACCCCTGTATAACCAGTCATTCAACTCTACTTTTAATCCAGGGTCATCCCATACTCCTGAACCCGTATGGGGAGAAAGTAATATATCATAAGCATTTCTTCTGCATGCTGTCAGGTCATATCCAAAGAGTGCTCCTGCGGCAATCTCAGTTTCAGATAGAACACTAGGCGAGGAGTTGCTCCAAGTATTCCCATTTGAATCGGGTATGCCTGCGGCATTCAGATATGCTGTTACTATCCCGCTGTTATTAGCTTCAACAGCAATTCTTGGTGATCTTCCAATGGTTGCTGCAATATCGGCACTAAAGGGAGCCGTTGCACGGTGTACCTTTGCGTTAGGATTTGCTGCCTGCCATGCAGTTATAAAGGGTGCTGCCGCAGCCGCATAGGCTGAATCTATAATAAACGGGCCGCCGCTGTAATTATGATTTGTAATTATAGCTCCTGATTGAAAGTCCGTTGCAGATGCTGTAAAGTCGGTGCCGTTAAATGCCTTGCCTGACTGTATTGACCATTTAACAGGTATTCCGTTATCAAGCAGTTCATAAACCAAACCATAGGCTCTCCACATTCCGTTATTCTGATAGGTTGCATCCATTGGTATTATAAGTGTACCAACGGCAAAATTTTCAATAGCCATTTTTTTCCTCCTTTACTATGTTCTTATTTAGTGTTTACAGGACAAAAATCTAACATCAACAAAGACCGTAATATTCTTGAATATGGTCCTTTTATCTGTCATTTCCGCATATATGTCCTCAATATATGGCGTGACAATTACGCGCTTTCTTTCAAGTAATCGTCTGACGGGAACCCCATCAACTTCGCATGGCACAATGACGAAAATGCTCTTTAATACATTCTCGTAATGTGCTGCATGGACTGGCTGAGTTAGCTCATCTGCAACATACTTGACCTTTTCTCTAAGCCTTAGCTCGATAACCAGTTTACAACCTGACAAATACTGGCCTTCTGTAGACAGTGCCAGAGGGGTATCTATCAGTTTTACTGATTCAATCACTGGATCTACGGCAACTGAAAGGAGTTGCTCCATATCAGGCTTTGGTATTGGTATCGTTAATGTTTCAGGAATGGATATCTGTGTAAAATATTTCGGATTACTTGGAAAGGACGATGCCACCCCGACTCCTTCCACAAGGTTTTTGATAATACCTGCCATTTCATCTTCTCTCCCTTCTAACAGAATTCAGCAGTCAATAGAATTGTTATATTATTGAAAATACATCTTTCGTCCATCTTTTGTGCAAAAACATCTTCAATATATCCTAGTATTGTCACGGGGGTACCCACTACAAAGTTTAGTGGGAGTACTATAAAAGTGCTGAAGGGTATATCTATGTGGGCAGCATGAACGCTTTGCTCAGGTTCATCAGCTACATATTGGATTTTTTGTGTAATTACTCCTTCGACAACAGCCTTCCAGCCCGTTAATAACTGACCTTCTAATGATTTTCCCTTAGGGGTTTTTATCATTTTTGTGTTTTTAATTTTCAATTCGCTTATAGATTTAACAATTTGCTCAATGTCAGGCTTTGCCTCGGGAATACAAAAGTTTTTTTCTACGCTCAGTTGTTTGAAAACAGTTGAGCTTTCGGGTATAAAATCCGAAATGCCTACATATTGAATAAGATTTTTTACAACATCCTCCATTTTTTTCACCTCCGAAATCAGTAATTGTGAAGCAGCAGTATAAGCTTGATTATGTCTGTTTGTAAACATAATGTAAAAGATTAATTGTATTTAACCTATACTTCAATATATGAGAAGTGTACATAAAATGTAACGGTTTTTATTAAGTGTGGTTCATTTTTATGGATTTTATGTAACGATGTTATAGTAAGACGCATATATTACTATTAAGGTAGTTGCCTTGAATATTATAAATTATAGGAGGTAAATTATGTCTACACATTATGATTGTGATTGTCACGTTGAATGCTGCGATAGCGTTATCATCGGTAATGCATTGGACCTTGATCTCAAAAAAGGGGATTGTGAAGTAAGAGCTGATATTCGGGTTGGAAAAAGTAAAAAATGTTGTATAAGAGTATGGGGTCAGGTCAAGGACTGTGATGGAAACCCTGTAAAAGATGCACAGGTAAAACTACTCAGATCTTATTACTATCATGGAAAAATGGATTTTGAAGGTATAGCACATACAACAACTGACTGTATGGGTTTTTACCAGTTTGATGTTTGTATCAATGATGAACATACGAAATATAGAATTCTGGTAGGGAAAGCTAGTACAGGTAAGGAAAGAATCATTAATTCAGAAGGTATTTGTAAACCATGCGAAGAGTAAGTGTTTGATCTATTGTGATATGTACTTATGCAATTAGAAAAATACATTTTAGGCTATAAGAATAAGAGCCAGCGAATTTTATGTCATTGGCTCTTATTAGTGAATATTTATAACTGAAGCTGGAACCATATTTCTGCTTTTGATTCTTCAATTTCTGATTTTGTTCTGACACCAATCCTTATATATTTGGAAAATGATTGAGGAAATGTATGTAGCAATTTTCCTGGTTGGATTTCTTTTGTTTCGCTTCCATCCTCATAATCCATAGAATTGGGGCTGTACTGGAATTTAGCCAGAATTGGGCTAGTTCCAGTATTTTTAATAAAGCAAGCAACTGTTTTGGACAAGGAGACATCGAGTGCTTTTGTATAGTTATAATTATATTGTGCTTTAAGGGTTTCAATCTGTTCATCAAACTTAGTGATGGGTTCTGATGAGTCACAGCGCAAAACGTATTGAATTTGCATCAAGGGCTTTTCATACTTACTTTTGGTATATAGCATCATAGCATAGCAATCAGCTCCAATCTCATCATTTTTTAGAATAATCCCATAATTCGGATGCTTCTGAGTGTGCCAACGGCTCACAAGATTTGTAACATCAAAAAAGGTAAAACCTGAATACTGAATATTTACAGGAGTGCCATAAACATTAGAATCATATTTCGTTCGGTTATGCCATGATACCTCATCCTCCTGCCATGATGAAGTTATCATATAAGGCGTAATAATGTTGTTTTGTTTATCGCTTGTCGTTGTGATGTATACTTTTAATTCTGCTTTAGTTATGATTGCATCAAGAGGAATTGAATCCATAGGGACTGATATGAGCACTCTAGAAATGTCATTTGTGTGTTTGACACCTATGCTCATTACCTCGGAATTTACTTGGTTATCATAAGGATGTGCTGAATTGATCTCTACAAATGTAGGATCAAGAGATACTATTATTTCACTCATAGAAAAATTCCCTCCAGAAAAGTTTATTAATCGTCTATGTCGTCATCTTCATACTGAATTTGCGGCTTGCTGACTTCAAAATCAATAACACATTCATTATGCTTTTCACATGGTTTGGATGGTTTTTTATAGCATTTGCCCTGCTGTGTATACATGTCTTCGTCTGGATGAATGATTAATTCACGGATTTTGACATTATTTATCCATACCTTGATAACATAATGCTTGTTGGCCCAAAGGGGTCCAAATACAAACTTTCCGCATTCATCTGTAAATGTATGAGTGAGTGGCTTTAAAATGTGATTTTCATTGTGGTTTATTGCTTCATAAAGCTTTACTACAGCATCTTTAACGATTCTGTCACCACAATCCTTAACTATTCCATGAATTATGCTTCTGCGTTCCTCAGGCACTTTAATAACTGTCTCTATCTGTTCGTTTTCTCTGGGTGTGAAACTGAATTTAACGGATCTTGACCCCATATATATCCTCCTATAACAGGCTTAATACATATTATTCTATTAACTATATTAGAGAAATATGATTTGATTAGAAATTTGCAGATAAAATCAATGTGGTTTAAATAATTTTGTACAAAATGTATTGATATTGTGGGTGTGATTTGAATATGTATAATTGTATGATCTAAAGATAAAGAACTGTAAAATTAGATAAATTTGATGAGCCAGCTGATTTGTTTACGCAAAACTGAAACGGAAGATGGTGATTTGTATATGGCTCAACCATGGCCAGTTGTTTGGAAAATTTATACTAAAGGAGGAGTTCCTGTTGGAGATTCTATTGATGAATCTCCAAGGAATACGGATATTGTAGGAGATGTAACATACCCAGCCGCATATTATCAATACGATGGAACAGCATTTTTCTTCAGGATGAGATTGAATGCTAATCCACAAAGCGGGAGTACTTTGACTAATTTTAACTGGGGAGTTCTGTTTGACACCAATTCAGACCCTTCAACCTATGAGTGGCTTATTACTGTAAATGGACAGGGAAGTCAGATTGAACTCTGGCAAAATCATATATTCTCACCGGTAGATAGCTTTGCCGATCAGGCTGAAGGACAAACAGCTACAGCACCATATATTGCAAATTATGTTGAACCGATTGTACTGGATACAAATGTCAGGGTAATTCCGGTTTCCGATGGGTCAAATTTTGAAGGGACACTAGATTATTTCCTAGATTGGCAGATTTCATGGACTACATTATCTGCATTTCTAGGCATTACCGAGTCGACTGCTCTCAGGTTTGTATTCTATACGGCTACATCAAACAGGAATGCAAACAAAGATGTTTTCGGTGGAAGTCCTACAAGCCTGTCCGATGGTTTTGGTGACCCTGTTTCCGCGGCGAATACTGCGCCTACAGTACCGGATTATAATGTATCTACATTGGAGGATACACCTGTAAGTGGAACTGTAGTAGGTTTTGATATGGACGGAGATCCTCTCTTTTACAGTTTGTTTTCTACACCTCTACATGGAACTGCAACTGTAAATCCTGATGGTACGTGGATGTATGTACCGAATTTTGGTTACAGTGGTATGGATATATTCACAGTACTTGTTGATGATGTGAAAGGCGGAACCGCTGTTTCAACCATTACAGTCAGCATAATTCCTGTGAATGATAAGCCTACTGTACCAAATTACACTGTAACTACACCTTTTGAAACAACCATTGGGGGCAAAGTAGAAGGAAATGATGTTGATGGGGATGCATTAACTTACACAATCTCAACAGCTCCATCCAATGGAGCGATAATACTGCAACTGGACGGCACGTGGAGCTATACACCTGATGAAGGATTTTTTGGAAGGGATTACTTCACGGTACTGGTAGATGACGGATATGGAGGAACAGCTTTATCATATATAACCGTAAAAGTTCTTCCGCCTCCAAGCTTCAAACAGTTAAGCGTTTCTGAAAGCTTTACTTTGCCGGAAGCTAAGCCGGATATTGAGGAGATCCTGGATGTGTCGGCAGAAGTTGTAATTAAGGGTACAAGAGAGATTGATACACCCATTGCTGTTTCACATGAAGGACAGAAGCTTACTGGTGTTAAGCTTGTTATTGAAGGGGGGGTGGTGCAAAAAATCGGATACATTGCTGACTTGCCTTCCCAGCCCGTGCATTCAGTTCATTTTAATATGCCTTTCAGTACATATATTGTACTGCCAAAAGGGTATGTAAAGGGAACTCCTTTCAAGATTGTATGGAACATTGAAGATATCTATACAAACTTAATTGATAAACGTACGATTTTTAAAAATGTTACATTGCTGCTGGAGGCTAATATTATAGTGTGAGATATGTTTTGATAATTAAAAGAGTACCCAGATAAATTCCGTTGATAAATATTGCATGTTGTGAATACTTATATTATATAAATTTTAAAAGGTGGGAAAAATGGCGAGTGTGATAAGCAACCTAATAGAAATACATGGTATCGCAGATATGTTTCCAGCATGCTCCAAGGCATTCAAGCAGTTTCAGGTACAGGAAACACTTTGTATACCTCCTCAAAAACCTGATATGGAACAAATGCTTAGTGTCAATGCTAAGGTTGAAATAACAAAAACTACTGTAATAGAGACTTCTTGCGGGGTATCCTTTGAAGGACAAATTCTGACAGGAAAAAAGCTGGTGATAGAGGGGAATCTCCATCAAAAAATTGAATACGTTGCGGATGATCCAGAACAGTCCGTCCATGCAGCGCATTTTGTTATCCCCTTCAGTTCATATATTGTTCTTGGAGAGCATTATAACTGCAGTAGGGAATATGAGGTTGCAGGCTATATCGAAGATATTTATATAAGGCAGGTTGGGAAACGGAAGATGTTTAAAAATGTAATACTCCTCCTGCATGCAGTGACACGTGCTTAATACTGTATAGAGAGGAGAGAAAAAATGCAGATATGCAATACACAAAACCATGGATGTAAAGAAAAAAATACTGATTTTTTTACTCAGTTTTGTACTGTTGAAAATATTTTACTGCCAGAAAACCTTCCAGACATTGAGCAAATAATTTCTTGTGTGGTAGATCCTGAAACAATATCCATTAAAACAATCAATACAATGAAAGGTCTTTCCTATGAAGGTCAGTATTTGACAGGAAAAAAAGTTGTTATGGAACTGAGGTTGAAGCAAAAGATACTTTATGTTTCTGAGCGAAGTACTCAATCTGTTCATGTTATAGAAAATGAGTTTTTTCAAAGTGTATATATAGTAATTCCGTGTAAAATTGAGGGTACAGATCCTGAGTATCTGATAAAATACAAATATTTAAAGCCTGAGATAACAATTGAAAATATTTACTTCAAGCAAACAGGGAAGCGCAGTATATTTAAAAATATCTGCATGATGGTTAAGCTTGTGTTGATTCCTACACATGAAATCTGCTTTTCCATGCAAAGTAATTGTTCGTACAGTAACCTCTTTATGATGCATGAAGACGGCGCAAACCGTATTCAGATTACAGACGCTAAGACTTGTAAGAATATCATGCCGTTATGGTCTCCAAACGGACGGGAAATAGCTTATTTTTCAAACTGTGATGGAAGCCGAATGCTTTATGTTTATTGCATTAAGACCTGTTCAATAAAAAAGGTGACAAACCCCAAACTCTTCAGATCAATAACAAGCTTCTGTTGGACAGCAGACGGAAGAAAGCTGTGCTTTACAGGTTGCGTAGGGCAAAATAAAGAGATTTTTATTAGTGATGTGCAACGTCCATTATTTAAACAGTTGACCTTTGGGAAAGGCATATATTCCAGCTGCAAACCAAAATGCTCGCCATGCGGAACGAAAATTGCATTTTTAAGGTTTTTTTCTGGTATTCCAGATTTATGGATAATGAATATGGATGGAACGGAATGCAGAAAGGTTACGGAATGCGGAGGGGTACAGTATTTTGACTGGTCTCCTGACGGAAAAAATATAATTTATACTTGTTGTAAAGAAGGAAAGACCGATGAACTTTGGATAATGGGCACTATGAAGTATGACAGCAAACCTTTAAAAGGCTGTGAAAGTGTTGCAAAAAAAAGAAAGCTGCTGTATTCTCCTGACAATTGCCATGCGGCTTTTATAGGAACAGATTCGGATTCTGAAAATATATATGTCTATAACCTGGAACATTGCAGTGTGAGAAGCTTGACCAATTATTCATCAAACGCAAAAATCAGTGATATTACTTGGAATACAGACGGGAGCAAAATATTCTTTTCGGCAAACGACTTATTTCATTTTAACATATGCTCCGTATCGCTAAACGACTGCGTAAAATCTCAACTGACCTGCACTGCTGCCTCAGAGATGGAGCTCAGTTATAGACCTCAGATATCCTGACTTATAGTTCATATACTGTAGATTCAATTATATGTACCAGTTTGTTTGCAGAGGTTTCATGTGAATATCTTGATAAAGGAGTAGGGGAGTGGCTTATAAAGTCGTTCCTCTTTTCTTTTTGATAAAGGATATTTGCAAGGGCGGTTTTTAAAAGATTAATGTCTGGATGCTCAATAAAAAACACCGTTGGAAGAATCACTTCCTCAAAGGAGGAGTTCCTAAGGCAAATAACTGGGGAATTGCATGTAGCGGCTTCTACTGCTGTTGTTGGGAAGCCTTCATAGCTTGACAGGTTTACCGTACAATCAGCGCAGTTATAAAAGTATGGCATATCACAAAAATCTACTGTGCCAGTAAATACCACATGATCTTGGATTTCAAGCTTTTCCGTAAGGCTTTTCAATGTGAGATAATATTCTTTTCTCTTCGCATCTATGTTCCCTACAATCACAAGTTTAATATTATTTGTTTCTCTTAAAAGGAGCTTTAAGGTTTTTATTAAAATATCAAGATTCTTTCTTGAGTGGACACTTCCTGCATAGAGAATAAATTTGCCTTCAATATGATAGCGTTCTCTCAAAAATGTTCTGGCAGTCATTAAATCAAGTGGCTTGAAAATTTTTGAGCATGCTGGATAGACCACTTCAATTTTTTTGTCTGGAATTTTATAAAACTTTATGATTTCATTTTTTATGAATTCCGAAACAGCTATAATGGAATCTGCTTTTTTTATTGCTTCAGGAAATCGTGTTGTGAATTTGTGATAGTATTTATTATCCACTAGGCTGCTACAACTTACGGGGGAGAGGTCATGCACAGTTAATATATACTTGCAGACCTTATGTTCTGGTATACTTAAGCCGTTGTTGGGAGAATAGTAAAGGTCTGTTTTACTGTTTTTCAGGTGCTCCTCAAGAAGCTTATAATCATTGTTTGCCCTGTTGATTTGTAATTTTGAATATGAAATGTTTTTATATTTGAACCAATCGGGAATGATCAGGTCAGTGTCCCAAACCAAATCGTATTCGGGCTGCGGATATTTTTCAAACAGGCTGCTTAAGAGTCCATATGTATAAGAATAGTAGCCTGTCCCATGCATATGGCTTATACTCAATCCATCGATACACATTTTCATTGTTTTCACCTCATAAGTATTCTGCATCTATGTCAATCAGTATTTCAACCGATTCTTTTTCAAGTTTATTTTCAACTTTGTTTTCAAGATTAGTACATGTTGGCTTATTTTCTTCTACGATGCAATGATTATCTGGGTTACTGATAGAAATTGTTTTTTTTATGTTTGTTTGTTGATTATCAGAGCTTTTTTCAGGAATGCTTGAAGCATTGCTTGGATCAGTTGAGGTTGTCGATACATTCACCATATATAACAAATGACTGTAGATTCTTCTTTTATCCAGCAAATTAAAAAATGCATCAAGTATAAGGACATTTATATTTTCGATTTCTATATAATCGGGAAGTTCTACATACGTGTTGTATGGTAATTCCAAATCCAAAAAAACAGCTTTTCCAGAAGCATCATTTTGTGTATAGATGATTTTCAGCTTTTTTACTCCGTCTATAATTACCGTATAGCCCGTTGGAGTTTTAATTCTTTTGGAGCTGCATACTTCAACCTTTATCATGATTTGAAAAATACTTTTTACATCTGGCTGATTATCAGGAATAAAAATAGTATCAATTTCCGAATACTGTATAAGCTGTCCATTCACTTTGTCAGGCAGATCATTTTCATCAGCCAATCCAGCTACATTAATGAAGTTTCTCACAATTTCCATAATGTTCCTCCCGTAATTATATGTATATGATAATCTGAATGAATTTAGTATTATTTTCTATCAAAACAAATTGTCTTTTAGATTAATAATGTATTTAATATAGAAGAAATCACAATATTAAGGGAAAAAACATATTGTAATATTGATTAAACGTAAATAATATTTGGAGGTTAGTTATGGGGGCAAAAATTGCTACATATTCTTTTGTACCAAAACCAAATGAACAAATAGACGCTGTTATATGCGTTGAAGAAGAAGTACGGAGTATGATATTTGGCATTGTCAAGGATAGCAAGGGGAAATTAGTAAAGGATGCAGTAGTGAAGCTATTCAGAGCAAATGACTGTGAAGATAAATGCCTGCTAAAGCCTATAACACATACTTTTACCGATGAATGCGGACAGTTCTTCTTTGGACCTCTTGCGCCAGATAAAAAGTACGTAATTAAGGTATGGGTGAATGACGTAAAGATCTGCAAGTCAGAAGACAACGATGACGAGTGGTGGAATGGGGATAATAATAGTTTTGCTAAAGAAGAAGATTCTTCAAAGAACAAAGTATTTGCAAAAGATCCAAACCGCCCAAGTAATTATGTTTATAGGTAGAAGATTTCTACATTAAGAAGTCCCACAGTGATAATACTCATTGTGGGACTTCTGTTTGTGTATCAAAATAAATTGACAAATGATGTTAGTTATTGTATTATTGTATTAAGCAATTAATACAATAATACAATAGGAGTGATGAAATGTCTTGGAATTTAAAATCTGACCGTCCTATTTATACTCAGTTAGTAGAGGAAATTGAATTGAAAATTTGTTCGGGTATATATGCTCTCGGGTCAAAGCTTCCATCGGTTCGAGATTTAGCGCAGGAAGCTGCTGTAAATCCAAACACTATGCAAAGAGCTTTGGCAAAACTAGAAGAGGACGGGTTATTACGTACGAACCGTACAAGTGGAAGATTTATAACGGAGGATGCAAAAATGGTCAATCAACTTAGAAACAAAATTGCAAAAGATGAGATAGATGAATTCTTTGAAAAAATGAAAACTTTAGGCTTTGAAAAGAATGAAATTCTATCAGTTATTACATCAATGTTAAAGGAGAGTGAGAATAAGTGAACAGTATACTAACTTGTAAAAACCTATCAAAAAGCTTTGGTATGAAGAAAGCATTAAATAATATAAACTTAGATATTGAAAAAGGTAGATTTGTAGGGCTTCTTGGTCCTAACGGCAGTGGAAAAAGTACTTTTATTAAACTCTGTAACGACCTCCTTACACCTACAAGTGGTGAAATCATTATCGGAGGCAATAAGCCTGGTATTGAAACAAAAAAAATTGTCTCTTATCTTCCTGAAAAAACTTACTTGAATGACTGGATGAAGGTTTCACAAATTATTGATCTTTTTAGAGATTTTTATGCGGACTTTAATGTTGAAAAGGCTTATGATATGCTAAAAAGGCTTAATATTAACCCCTCTGACAAACTAAAGACCATGTCTAAAGGGACTAAAGAAAAGGTTCAACTAATTTTGGTTATGAGTCGAGAGGCCCAACTATATTTGCTAGATGAACCGATTGGTGGTGTTGACCCAGCAGCGAGAGATTATATTCTTGATACAATTATAGGGAATTATAACGAAAATTCAACTGTAATTCTGTCTACTCATCTTATATCGGACATTGAAAAAGTTCTGGATGAAGTAATTTTTATTAAAGATGGCCAAGTGGTTCTTACAAAAACGGTAGATGAGATTCGTGATGAATCTGGAAAATCTGTTGATGCTTTGTTTAGGGAGGTGTTCAAATGTTAAATAAGCTTATAAAATATGAAATTAAGGCAACAGCCCGTATATTTATTCCTTTATATCTTTGTTTAATAGTGTTCTCGATTATTAGTAGATTAGTTTTTTTTATACCCGATGAAGGAATTACGCTAAATATTAGAAGTATAATTGGTATCATTAGTATGGTTGTTTTCTACACTTTGATGATTGGAATTCAAGTAATGACAATTGTAGTTTTAGTACAAAGGTTTTATAAAAACCTTTTATGTGATGAAGGCTATCTTATGTTTACATTGCCTGTCGACACATGGAAACATATTGTAAGCAAGTTAACTGCTGCAATGATCTGGGTTGTTTTAAGTGTTATTATTGCATTAATTTCATTTGTTATTATAATGCCAGGTGAAGTCTCTAAGGATGTTATTCAAGCGCTTCAAGTAGAATTAAACCGAGTATTCAATTACTGTGGGCCAGAAGATATCTATTATCTTGCAATCGAAGCTATTGTCATATGTGTTTTGACTATTGCATCAAGCATTTTAATGGTTTATGGCGCTATTGCCTTAGGGCAATTGTTTAGTAAGTATAAACTTTTAGCTTCATTTGGTATGTACATTGGTCTTAAAACTATTGCACAACTTATTGGAGTTGTTTTTATGATTGTTTTAATAAACATTTTATCTAAAGTTGACATTAAAATGCCATCGTCTTTTCCAATGCAAACTTTTTTTCTGTTAATTTTGATATACACAATTATCATTACTATTGGATGTTTTTTACTGACTAAATTTATATTGAAAAACAAATTAAATCTGGAATAAATACCGATATTAGAATTAATTGTTTTTTGATTAATTCTTAAAGGGAGGTTTTAAAATGTCTACAAGAAAAAATGTTTGGAGACTTGTTACGCTGATTTTATGTTTGTTTCTAGTTTTACCAGGTAGTCTAATGCATTCTGCAGCTAGTGACAGTTCTACTACTTACCAAAGGCCTTTTGGCCCTAATGCTCCATGGAATATTCCAGTAACGGGCATTCCAGTCCATGCCCAATCAGAATATTATAGTGATTTGTTGTGGAATAATGCACCAGCAGCAAGGCCTGGAAATTTTAATGTTAGTACAAACGATTATACCTATCCTGTTTATGAATTAAGTGATGCTACAGGTTGGTATAAGGTTTATACAGAGTGGGATACAAATATAGACAATACATTTATACCATGGAACCCTAGCTGGCAACCAGCATCAGGAACAGATGCACAGGTGATTGTTCTTGACCCTGAAACTGGTCGTGAATGGGATCTGTGGAAGGTATACTTTGAAAATAATACGGTGTATGCGAAAAATGGAAGCTTGGTTTCGGGCAATTATTGGACCAAGGAGGACGGAAATTCTCCTTCAAGGGGATGTGGGATTCAATACCTTGCAATGTTGGTTCGACCAGAGGAGATAATGACTGGAGAAATACGACATGCACTTTCGATGCCTATTAGAAATACAGATGGTGACTTTTATGTAGCGCCTGCAACCAAACTTGAGTATCCTGACAATCCTTCAGGAATTCCAGAGGGAATGCGATTTGCATTAAATGTCTCTGATCAGGAAATTGAAGACTGGATCAACTCATTACCGATGCAACTTTCAACTGAAACAAAATCTACAGCCCGAATAATTGCAAAAGCTCTTAGAGATTATGGGTGGTTCATAACAGACACATCTGGTGGGGCATCCATCCAGCTAGAATCGAGGGTAAGTGCTGGCAGTGAATGGGATTCTCTTGGACTTGGATATTATTCTGTGAATTATGAGAATGACTATCCTTCAAATTTACTTGATGGGCTAATGAAGCCAGAAAGAATATATGCTTTTGTACCAAGTGATCAATATCCTAATCAGGTATATACAACTATCATGCCATCAAGCACTTCCAGCTCAACACCAACATCAACATCAACACCAACATCAACATCAACATCAACACCAACATCCACATCAACATCAACACCAACATCCACGCCTACTGTTCTTCCATCACAGACACCACCGACAAATATGATTTTAAACCCTAGATTTGAATCAGGTTATTTAAATTGGAATAACTGGGGTAATTGTAATGTTGTATCTCAGGGCGTGTTCGAAGGAAAATACTCAATGAGAGCTGGGACTAAACAGGGAGGATGCGGACAAAGCATCATATCAAGAATTGAGGTTGGTGCTTTATATACCTTAAGTGTTTGGTCAAAAGTAAGCATAGATGGAGAAAAAGGGTATGTGGGTGTAAAATGCTATGATGCTCAAGGAGATCAAATAGTAGAATTTAAAGTTCCACGAACTGTAGATACAAATTATACACAAAAAAATGTTACGTTTATTGTTCCTGATGATACAGTAAAATTAACAGTGTTCATGTGGAAGGATAGTGGTAAGGGTTATTTATATTGTGATAATATGGAGCTCTATAAGAATTAGTATTGAATGATCAATAATGATGAATAGTATAATGGTTCTGGTAAATTTGTGTTTTACCAGAACCATATTTTTTATATGTATAGAAATTATTGTGCAATTTCTACATACCTGTAATTGTCGGTACTTCTGCACCGAAATTCAGTGACATCATTATTATTTCAGTAATGTTTATAGCTCCATCTAGGTTAAAATCAAGTGATTCATCAAAGTCTTCATCCCCTTGAACTGTATCAAAATGTTTGGCAATCTGTAAGACATCAAGCATATTGATTACACCGTCTTGCTCTCCATTTATTTCTATATCACCTGGTATCATTTTTATAGAATTGAAGCTACAATTCAATTTGCCTGATGGAACCTTAAGAATGATCTTTAGGTGATTTTTTTTAGTTATTGTAATATCATAGTTATATGTGTCCAAGTAACTAAATTTGCCATCCTGATTCAGGGTACAATGGCTGGCTTTAATGTCTTTTAAAAATATAGTGTTTTGTTCTTGGGTAGGCATATCTAGCGCAATGCTACCATATATTTTATAATAATGCTTGTCTACATGGGCTATGTTGACAGTAGCATTTACAACAGGAGATTCAATCTTCACGTCTCCGGCATAATAGCATACAGCTTTAAAAGATTTTTTTGAGGGCCAGCTCGGATAGCTAGCCATCCAACAGTATTTTTCTTTCTTTTCTTCTGATTTAATAATTAGCGTATCGTTACTATATATTTCAATCTTTTCAAACGTGTAACCAGAATCTGTGAACTCGACACTTATAAATACTGGTGCACCACTGCTACCATATGGATTATTTATCCCCATTTCATAACCTGCACTAATATTAGCCCCATCTGATGGAGATACGATTTTAACTTCAGGCAGGATAATTTCGCCTGTTTCATTTTCTGCAAATGACACTGTCGATGAGAACATTAAGCAAAAGATTACAAACATACTTATTAACTTTTTTTTCTTAATTGCCATACATTCACCCCTCCTATTGTATTTTATACTATACATTATATCAAGGATTTCATCGAATGTAAACTATGATTTACTGAAATTACTTAAGCGTATTAAATGTATTACAGTGTATCTGCCTACGCAAATCTGATATTAAGCCAGCCTTCCTCATATTGGGCTCCAGTGATTTCCATAGAATGAAGCTTTGTAGGAAGTGCAAAGCACCTTCTCTCATTTTTGATAGAAATCGTTATCTCATCACCTTTTTGGGATAGTTGCAGATCCTTTTTGTCGACAAAAGGCATGTTAATTGCAAAGATGTAACCATCTGATTCTTTCTCAACAGTAAATATTTTATTCTGAAAAAGTATATTTTGTGGATTCAGTTCACCAAAAATTGAATCACCGACTTCCACTAGCTTTTCATAGCCTATCAATTCACTATTTAGCAATTCCAATCTGAAAATCGGAATACCCGCAAAACTCTCTGAAATATCCTTGATACTTGCATTCTGGATATCTGCCCATTTGCTAAAGTAGCCATCGAGTGAAGCAGTGGAAAATATTCTGTTTATTATAATAGCATCAACATTATAGTCAAACAGGTGCAGGTATGAAAAACTTCTCTTGGCCTCCTTAACTACGATCTTCTCAGGTGTTGTTACTATTCTTATGCTGACGATGTCCTTATTTTGCATCAGTTGATAGAGTTCATCAATTTTTGCATACAGTCTGTCAATTTCATCGAATGTATCATCATTAGGTAATGGTACTTTCAGGGTTGCTTCGACAACGGGTTTTACAAGCTTTGCACCCTTTCTCTTCATAGGAAATATCTTTTTCATCCACCATTTGAACAAATCGGGGAATTTAAGCAATGACATTGTTTCTCCTGTAGGTGCACAGTCCACTATCAGAACACCATACTTACCCTCATCGTACAGGTCTTTTATCTTTATCAAAGAAATCAGCTCTTCAAATCCTGGGAAAACAAGCAATTCCTCATTTTCTATACTCTTTTCAGCTTTAAGAACCATAAGTTTTTCAATATATCCCTTAAGGTTTCCACAAACCTTCTCGTTCTCTATAAGCGAATCAATTTCCATTGCATAAAGGTTTTGTGATATTTGGGTAGCATCATTTGACAGCTTAACACCAAACGAATCTCTTAGGCTGTGCGCTTGATCAGTACTCACAACGAGCACCTTTTGCCCTTCCTTTGCTATCTTGCATGCAGTGGCTGCTGCAATACTTGTTTTTCCTACGCCACCTTTTCCAGTATATAAAATTATTCTCATAAATATTTACCTCCCATTTTACGAAAAATCAACTTTAACTTTTTGTGTTGCCTTTTTGCTTGTATTTCTTTCCTGTGTTGTTTCTTCTTTTAAGAGTTCTATTGCAACGTCCTTTAGCAGTTCAAAAGCATCTCTTTCAAGATTATCAACTTTTGTTCTTAGCCTTTCAGGCATTATTTCCTTAATTGCCTCATATCTTAGTTTTTCAGCCTTCAACATTTTCTTTATAAACTCTTTGTTCATAAAATCAACCTCCTTACTCAAAGTTTATACTTAGCACTTCACCGTTTAGTTTTGCTTTAGTCAAGGAATACTTCCTCATAACATTCGGTATTGGGATATTCCTCTTAAAATTGCCAATTTTTATAATAATGTCGGTGCCAGACTCAAATAGATCAAAGTCCTTTTTATCGGTGAATGGCAGATAAACATCTAGTTGATAGCCATTTTCAGTTTTTTTGTAGGTTTCATTGGCTGTAGACTTTAGAACAGTGAATAAATTTTCATCATATAAAGAGTCGAGTGCGACTCTGTCTAGTCCTTCTATCCCATTAATATCTACCTCATACCATTTTATTCTGAACGTAGGAACATCTGCAAACACTGCTTTCAACTCATCAAGATATTTCTTTTGAAGCGATTTCCAACCATCAAAAAAACTATTTTCTATGTCTAAAGGAATTATTCTATTAATGTAAATGCCATCTACATTGAAGTTGTATAAATTCATGTACATATAGTTTCTTTTTGTTTCCTCTACTACCATTTTCTCTGGAATGGTAACAAGCCTAATGCTGCATACATCTCTATCCTTAAGCAAGCTCTGTAGCTCAGAAAGCTTGACATAAAGCTTTTCTATGTCATTCATGGCTTTTGCATCAGGCATATCGATTTTGAATGCAATTTTTGAAATGGGTCTGATTACCTTCATAGCAACCTTACCAATAGGGAACAGCTTTTCCATATACCACGAAAGCAGTTCAGGAAACTTTAAAAGTGAAATCGTTTCACCTGTTGGAGCGCAGTCAACAATAATCAGGTCATAAATATTCTGGTCGTATAGCTCCCTTATTTTCATCAGTGAAAACAGCTCTTCTATGCCTGGAAAAACTACTATGTCTTCCATGGTCTCGCTATCTTTGTCATTCTGAAAAGTTATCATTTTTTTAAAAGCATCTGAGATACTTCCGTAGTATCTTTCCATTTCATAGTTAGGGTCGATCTCGAGCCCATAGAGGTTATCTAAAAGCATAACAGGCTCGGCTTTTATTTCTTGCATAAAAACATCCCCTAGATTATGTGCCATATCAGTGCTGACAATCAAGGTTTTTATTCCTTGCCTTGCTGCCTTTACGGCATGTGCTGCTGCAACACTTGTCTTTCCTACTCCGCCTTTTCCTGTAAAAATAATTATTCTTCCCATCTTCAATACCTCCAAATTTTTCCTGTTGTTTTATTCCTTTGATACACTTCATTGTAAGAATAGTTCCTTTGTAGAAGTATATGGTCTAAAAAAATCTCCGGGGTATCGAGCCCCTTCGATTTTAGGATTTACTATAGCGATGTTTATTCAACTATAATTCTTTTAACTTTTTTAGTCTTCTCTTCATTGTTTGCGCCATATTTATTATTCTTAAGAACACTTACAATCTTATTGAATATGCTAAATGCAGTAGATTTCTCCTCGTCAGATAATGCTTTATATACTTCTATAAAATAATGCTCAAATACTTTTTTAGCCTCAGAGATGAAGTCTTCTGCATTCTTGGTTAAAACTATGTTTACTACTCTTCTGTCTTCATCCCCGCGTCTTCTCTCTACCATTTGCTTTTTTTCAAGCCTTCCTATAATCCCAGTCGCGGTGTTAAGAGGTGCATTTATATAGTCTGCAATCTCAGTCATATTTGCTGTTTTATTCTTGCTTATATATAAAAGTGTAAGCATTTCATTCTTTGAGTAATCTAAAAATACTGTATTCCATTGCTCTGGAAAAAATATAAACTTGAATTGGTCTATATAATCAAATATTAAAGATTCAAAGTCAAATCCTTTTGGTATCATAAATAATCCTTTCAGATATTTCTTGTCTCGAAGTATGATTTAATTCTACATCCGAAGTATTATTTTGTCAATATCAATCATGAAATTAAAATACTTAACAAATTATATATATTCTAATTGAATAGTTTTCAAATAAAATGTTACAAATATTTTACATCACCGAAACAACAGATACTCCACTCTAAATATATAATTTAAGGTAATAACCATATTTATTTGGTATTAGTTTATCATAATTTAATTCTTTGTAATTTTTTGTAATAGGGAGGAAATCATGGGTAAAAAACTATTAAGTCAAAGGCATCCTGCCTTATATTTTTTAGCAATTTGGTACAGACGAATAATCAGATATTTTGAATGGTATTTAAGTTTCAAAAAATTTGCCAGGCATAAGAGCGTTTCAAAGCTTCCGTTTAGGGTGAAAAAACATCAGTCTGTTTTAATCAGGAAACTTGGTGATAGTGATATACAATTGCAGTATAACAAGGTTACAAACTTAAAAATAGCTATAAAAAAGCTCAACGGAATAATAATCAGACCTAATGAAACGTTTTCCTTTTGTAAACTTGTTGGATTGCCAACAAAGCACAAGGGATATTTGCCTGGAATGCAACTATCATTTGAAGAAGCAAGAGCAGGAATTGGTGGAGGGCTCTGCCAAATAGCAAATCTGCTTAATTGGCTGGCTTTACATAGTCCGTTAGAGATAGTTGAAAGGCATCACCATAGTTTTGACCCTTTTCCGGATAATGGGAGGGTATTGCCATTTGGGAGTGGAGCAACAATATTCTATAACTATATAGACTTGCGTTTTAAAAACGACACTGCGTATACCTTTCAAATTAATCTTTGGTTATCGAAAAAGTGTCTGGAAGGGGAATTAAGGATTAATAAAGAATTAAATTATTCATATCATGTGTTTGAACGTGACCATAAGTTTTTAAAAGTTGGAAATGAATTTTATAGAAAAAACGAAATTTGGAGGAATAGGATTTCAAAATATGAAGGAGGTAAAATACTCGATTCAGAATTAATAATAAAGAATTATGCAAAAGTAAAATATATCCCTGATCATTACGAAGAGTGATGCTAAAAACTGAATTGGTAAGTTTAGGCAGCGGGAATTTAAAGTATAGCTATATACCTTTCGCATTAATTTGTCAATAATTATATTGAAAAAGTATATCTACAATTTTTTTATCTTTTCATTTTGACAGTATTTTGTGCTGCTAAGATGAGTTACATAGGATACAAAAGCCGCTTCGAGGTTTTGTTCTACTTTGACAGTTTAAGTTATGGTTATGTAAAAGTAATTATTGATCGATAAATATAGTATATTATCTTCTTATTAAAAGTGGATTTTCTGGTATGGCTTAATAATTTATACTCTGGAGAAAACATATGGATTCAATAAATAACAGGTACAGGATAATAACAAGTTTAAATGAGGATTCAACGGATTCTTTATTTCTCGTATCAGATTTACTAAATGAGAACAAAAAGTTATGCCTTAAAATATTAAATCCTGAAGTCATTTCATCTAGAGTCATTGAATATTTGAAAAAAGAAATCATAACCCTCACTACATTCACGCATCCTAACATTCTTGCAGTTAAAGGTTTTAACGTTGTAAACACCATTGACTGTAATGTAATTACATCAAAGGAGTATTTTTGTGCTTTTGAACATATCAAGGGAATGGAAATTATTCAAGCTACTTCTGATATGAATTCAGAAGATATAATAGGGCTGTTTGTTCAAGTTTTAAAGGCTGTCCATTATTTGCATAGAAGAGGTTTTGCATATAAAAATATTGATAATAGGAATATTATAGTTATTGATACTGGCAATGGGCTTGCTGTAAAACTAATAGGTCTAGCTGTTAATGAAGAAATGGATAGAATTGTATTTAATCAAAAAAGAATCAGTCAGCAGTTTAAATCTCCAGAGTTTATAAAATCGGGCAAAGCGACACAATCTAGTGACATATATTCATTAGGTGTTCTTTTATTCTTTTTGCTAGCAAGAAAAAAACCATTGCGAAATAGTTTTGAGAGCATTTTTAAGCTTTACAAAAGTGGAAACTTAATATTAAAAAACTTATCACCCGATTATTCCCCAAAAGAAATATTAAATATAATAAGCAAAATGACAGCGGAAAATTCTAATGAAAGGTATCATGACATACCTTCTTTGATTATTGATATAAACAAAATAACAGGAAAAGAATACTTGTGTAATGAAAAGAAAACTCTTGAAAAAATAATTACAAAATCGAAACTAATAGGAAGAAATGAAAACATAAACCGATTAGTTGAGCTTAAGGATAATTTGCTTAAGAGTAATTTGGAAAAGAAGGTTACCATTTTGAAGGGTGAACCTGGAATAGGAAAAAGCCGTCTTTTAGAAGAGTTTTCATTTCAGATGATATTAGATAAAATAAATGTTAATTATGGTATATCCTCAGAAGTTGATAAAAAAAGTTATGAACCTGTTATTCAAGTTTTAAAGGAAATAATCCCTAATGTAAGACCAGAAGTTTTGGAAAAGTATGGTCCTGAATTGATTAAATTACTTCCTGACAAGAAACATTTAAAGGGAATAATACCAAGCCCTATTCTTAGTGATGAGAAGGAAAAACTAAGGTTAAAGGTGAGAATAGCTAGCTTTCTAAATGATGCATTTGATGGTAAACCCATTATTATGATATTTGATAATGTACAATGGATAGACGAAGCTTCGCTTGAACTCATTGATTATATTTTAAATAACAAGCAGGATTCTTTTATGATAATTCTTTCGTTCAGGGAAGAAGAATTAAAAAAAAATAATTCAGGCAGAAAATATTTAAATAAATGGAGCTCTACGGGAATTATAAATGAAATCATATTATCAAGGTTTAACTTTGAAGAAACAGGAAATTTAATAAGAGATCTTTTAGGAATCAGCACAACTCCTATGGCATTTTGTACTGAAATACTTCGTGATACGGAAGGGAATCCTGGTTTTATAGTTGATACAATTACATCACTCCACGCTGAAGGAAAACTATATGTAGATGATAGCGGAGAATGGAGTACGGACTTTGATAGTGATGGGGATTATTCAAGACTCTTTTTACCATCAACTATACATGAAGCTGTATGGAAAAATATTAACTCTATTTCTAATGATGAATATGAAGTTCTAGAAATCATCTCTGCTTTTAATACACCAGTTATTTTTGAAGCGATTTTTGGAATCACTGAAATGGGGAGTGAAAAGGAAAAAGAAATTCTAGCGGAACTAATAACTCTTCATTTAGTCGAAGAAAAGCTCGATGATTACGGTTATACTTACGATTTCAACTCTAAAAGAATAAAAAAGGAAATATATGAGAAAATAAATAGTAAACGTCAAAAGTCCATTCATCAGAGAGCCGTACCGCTTTTAGAAGAGATTTATAGTCGTTACAATATAGAAAATAAGGATGAGCTTATTTTTCAACTTTTGAAGGCTGGTAAACAAAAAAGAGCTTTGGATTTAATTATACAATCTTCTGAAAGAATGTTGAGACTTCAGATATATTCCCAAGCGATGGAATATTTAAAAAGAGGTCTTCATATCTCAACGGAAATAGATTCAACAAAAGAGACCATCAAAATACAACTAATGATTGGAGAACTTCTTAGGAGAAAAGGTGAAAACAACAAATCTTTTGATTGTTATTACAAAACTCTTGATTTAGCATATCGAATTGATGATAAACAAACAATTGCTAAAGTAAAAGAAATGATCGGCGCCTTATATACAAGAAAAAATGAGTTTGAAAAAGCTCTGGAAATTTTACATGAATCCCTTGAGTTATCAAAGGAAATTGGTTTTATAGAAGGATCCCTTGAAGCAACGCGCCGTATTTGCTGGGTTTATATTTTTAAGAACCGCAACAGTGAAGCTGTTGAGAAGATCTGCAGTATACTTAAAATTTATCCAGATGAAAAATATACTTTTTATCATGCGGAGCTTTACAATGTTTTAGGAACTAATTATTTGGAAATGGGAAATATCCAGAAGGCACTAGAAAGCTATAATAAAAGCATAGAACTATTCGAAAAGATAGATGAGAAGATAGAAATTTCCTACCCTTTGAATAATATTGCAACTGTTTTTGCAGAATTTCTGCATGATAATGCAAAAGCAAGGGAATATTTTGAAAAGTCTCTCGAAATTAATACTGCAAATAACCTGGTTGAGGGAATGGCTGGCTGTTATGATAACCTAGGGGAAACATTAAGGCTTGAAGACAATTACTCAAAAGCTTTGGAATACTATTACAAATGTGAAGGATTGGCACGTGAAAGTGAACTCAATTCTATGCTTTTTAACGTATACAAGAATATAATGTTTTCTTATCTTGAACTTGATGAATATGAAAAAGCATACGATTATCTAATTAAAACTAAAAATGAGACAGATAAGAATTCTGAACATGGTTTTGACTATCTTGTTTTTTGTGATTATTCAGCTAGGTTTTACTATGAAATGGGTAGCTTTAAAGAAGCTAAAGCAATTGCAGAAACAGGACTCGTTACTTCTTATAAATCAGGTTCACAGGATTTGATGCTATTTAAAAGCATAATTATGTTATGTGACTATGCTGACTTTTTTTCTGCAAACCACTATCCCAACACTGCTATTCTCAATGAATTAGAAAACATGGTTAAGTCTTATGAGGGGTTAAATAATCTCAAGCAAAGACGTGAAATAATTCATAAAATCATTGAAATATTAATTCAAACTGGAGAAAAGAAAAAAGCAATATGTTATATCGAAGAGAGCAGAAAACTAAGTGATAAAATAAATACCACTAAACTAGAGATAGAATATTTGTATCTCAATGGAATTTGCACTGGGGGTTCTGACGGGATCTCTTTTGTTGAAAAAGCTCTGAAATTGAATGAAATATATGGAAGCCCTCGGCTTAGAATGAAATGTTTTAAAGCAGCAGGAGACATATTGTTTTCAGGCAAAAATAAATTTGATTCAGCTAATTACTATCTAAAGGAAATTGACTGTTTATACAAGCTTATATTAAAGGTACCAAAAGAGTTTGAAAGATCTTTCCTTTTTTCTCATAACAGAAATGTTTCTAGGGAAAGACTGATAAATTTAAAATTAGATGTATTAAAAGATCAGTATGCAAGCACTGAAAAGTTAGTGGTTAAGAAGTTATCAAAAGGTATGAATTTGGTGCAGCAATTCTTTAACGGGCTTAGTATTGATGCGCAGTTATTCAATAAAGAAACTCAACAAAATCTTTCGTTTGATAAAGGCAGTATACTTGTAGATAATCCAATGAACAAGATTAAACCTGTACTGCTTGGTATGTCAGTCGACTATAAATATAACCTTAAAATGATTATTAATTCTGCATGTGATATTACATCAGCAGAAACAGGGTATATCCTGATTTATTCTGAGGAAGATAAGCTTGATGTTTTAGTTGAACGGGATGATAATTACTCGTCAAACTTTTTAGAATCTGCAATAGAACAAGTTAAAGAAAAAAATGAAGGCATTCTTTCTACTGAATCTTTTGGGAAAAGAGCAGGTAATATCAACATTGTCCTTCCTAGTGATGTTAAAGCTGTTATGTGCTTGCCTATTTATGGTTGCTCCATTAATGAGAACGATAAATACTCGATTAATGATAGAAAGGTTGGGATGGAAAGATCAAACCTTAGCATAATAGGATATATATATCTATCCAACTCTTATATTCAAAACAACTTTAACTTAGAAAGCTTCGATGCCTGCAAAGTACTTGCAAATCAAGCAGCTCTCCATATAGAAAACTACAATCTAAGAATTGTTTCTTCTATTGACAGACTGACAGGAGTATATACCAGAAAATATTTTGAAAGCACCTTCGAGATTTTAATTAGAAAATCGCACAAAGAAAAAACACCTTTTTCAATCATTATGTTAGATATAGATAAATTCAAAAGTATTAACGATAATTACGGCCACCAGAAAGGTGATGAAATATTATCTAGTGTAGGGAAAATTTTGATGGAGAACATACGGATATTTGATATATGTTGCAGATACGGTGGCGAAGAATTTATTGTTCTTCTGCCTGCTACAGATACGGATGAAGCAGAAATAATGGCTGAACGTTTGAGAAATACTGTTGAAAAAGCTAAGTTAGTGGGGCAGGCTTCGAATCTCACCATAAGCCTTGGAATATCAACTTACCCAAGACATGGTGAATGGCGTGACGAGTTGATAAGAAAGGCAGACCAAGCTTTATACGAGGCAAAGGAAACAGGAAGAAACAAAGTGAGCATATGGAATACAAAAATGAAAAAAAATGCAAAAAGAATGGATAAGCTTGCTGGTATAGTAACAGGAAATATCGTCAAAGACCAGAGAAATGTTTTGAGTATTTTGGAAGTTATACAGATTGTAAATGAAAGAATTCCAGTAGAAGAAAAAATTGAGAAGCTTTTAGAAACCTTTATATTAATTTTTGATGCTGATTTTGGAGCTATTATATTAGTATCTGGACGTAGTAACCGAATAGGAAGAATTTATAGCAGAAAAAATCAGCATATACAATTGGCAGATGATAATTATTTAAATAAAAAAATCATAGAAAAGACTATAAAGTCAAAAGTAGGATCTTATCAGGTAGATTGGGATAATATGAATACAACGAAGCTCGACTCATTAGAAGAAACATTAAACTCCATTCTTGTTGAACCGATTTTCTTTGAAAATGATATTAATGCAATTATTTATTTATCATGCACTATTAACAAAAAAGAATACAGTTTTAGCGAACTTAATTTCCTTAATGTGGTGGCTAATCTTGTGAAAGGGTTTATAACATCAGAATTGCAAGGTGTGTAAGAACAAGAACACAAAAAAGGAGCTAAAAGAATGTCTTTAACATATGTTTTTTCATTTGGCTTTTTCATTGCATGTACCATTTATATTTTTTTGGGTATGTATACTCTATTTCTTAATACAAAGAGTATTTTAAATCGTGTCTTTTTTGTATGTTGCTTAGCTCTTTGTATATGGGGACTTTGCTTTTCTTTTGCAAATTCTGCAAAAGATTATAATGAAGCAGTGTTTTGGTACAGGTTCTCTTCGATTGGTTGGGGAACTTTCTACAGTTGTATACTACATTTTTTCTTTATTCTTACAGAGAGAAATGAAATCCTTAAAAAGAAATGGTTTTATTTGTTAATATATCTTCCTGCGACAGTAAATATTTTAGTTTTTGGTATTAGTGATATAGCAGAGTATAATCTAGTTAAAACAAAGAGTGGATGGATTAATTCAATAATGAATACATGGGGACAATTGTTTTTCAATATTCATTTTATTAGTTTTTCATTTGTAGGATTGTTATTGCTAATTATCTGGTGCAAAAGAACAAATGATTTATCAAAGAAAAGGCAGGCAAATATATTGATTTTTGCCTTTGTGATCGCATTTGTAGCAGGAACGATGACAGATATTATTATTAATAAATTTTTACCATTTAGTATCCCGCAAATTGGACCTATGATTGCTTTGATTCCTATATTTGCAATCTTCTACGCCATTAAACGTTTTGGTCTTATGGGTCCATCAATAAAAAACCATATAGCTGAACCAGGAAATATATTAAGTGAATTTAATCTTGCTCAAATATATCATATTATGTCAATGGTTTTTATCTTTGGAGGGTTGTTGAGTTTTGTGGCTCGATATTTTTTCTTGCAAGTACAAGTGGATTCTTTGATGTTATTTAGTCTTGTATTTTTTCTATATGGAATTATATTTCAAGTTATTCAGCGTATAAATATTAGAAATAGTATTCGAGATATAATTTTTATAATTCTTACGGCAACATCTGTACCAATAATTACATTTAGGGTTATCGAATATGCAAGTATTAGTGTATGGGCTATGCCATTTATTTTTATAATTCTATTTGTTGTATTTAATAAAAGACGAATGATAGTATGGTTAAGTATTTCTATTCTATTCACACAAATATGTGTGTGGATTAAAGCTCCATTTGAGATAGTACAGGTTGACGGGTCAGATCATGTTATAAGGATTGGTATATTTAGTATAGCCATCTGGATAGCCTTTTATGTCAATCGAGTATACATCCATCGCCTTGAAGAAAATGAGTCGCAAATTAGCTTTCAGAAGTTGGTTTCTCTAATATCTGCTGACTTTGTCAATATTACTGAATCTAATCTAAATGAAAAGATTGATGGTATGTTGCAACAAATTGGTGAATATTTTCAGGTAGATCGTGCATATCTTTTTGTTCTTTCAAAGGATTTAAAGATTGGGACCTGTACCCATGAATGGTGTAATGAGGGTATTGAATCAGCAATGGATAGTAGCAAAGACTTGCATGTGGATTCATTTTTATGGTGGATGGACCAGCTTTTATACAGTGGTATGGTACACGTACCAAATGTAGAAAATCTTCCAATTGAAGCTAAAGAAATAAAAGAGTTATTAAAAAATCAGAAGGTTCAGTCGTTGCTCTCTGTATCTGTAACAAGTAAAGGCAAAATTCTAGGATTTTTGGGCTTTGATTCGGTGAAGGGAAAAAGGGCGTGGCGACAAGATCATCAGGAGTTGCTGAAAATTTTGACAAATTTGTTGGCAGATGCTTTGGTGAAAGTAGAAGCTGAAAAGAAAATCAATCATATGGCTTACTATGATGCTTTGACAGGGTTACCAAATCGTGCAATGCTTAAGGATCGTTTAGAACAAGCAATCTATTTAGCAAATCGTACAGAAAAACTCATTGTCTTGATTTTTATAGATCTAGACTCTTTCAAAGCTGTAAATGACACTATGGGGCATGATGGTGGCGATGAGTTGATTAAATTGGTTGCTGAGAGGTTAGCTAGTAGTGTGCGAAAACAAGATACTGTTGCACGCTCAGGAGGCGATGAGTTTTTTATAATGCTTACTCAGATTGCTGATACAGAAGATATTTATAAGATTGCCGAGGGTGTCATGTCAATCTTTGATCAGCCGCTCGAAGTTAACAACCAGGAATTTTTCTTTACTGCAAGTGCAGGAATTGCTGTTTATCCAGTAGATGGAGAAGATTCTGAAACTTTGATAAAAAATGCCGACCTAGCAATGTATTCCGCAAAAGATAAAGGCAAAAATCAATATACATTATGTTCAGCAGTTATGAAAGAAGATGTGCTTAAAAAAATGCAATTGACAAACAGCTTGTATAGGGCACTAGAGAGAAACGAGCTGATGCTTTATTACCAGCCTCAAGTGGATGTTTTAACAAAAGAAATCGTTGGACTTGAAGCTTTGATTCGCTGGAATCATCCAGAATTGGGTATGGTTTCACCAGGTGTATTTATTCCTTTAGCTGAACAAACTGGCTTGATCAATCCGATTGGTAAATGGGTGCTAAAGACAGCATGCATTCAGAATAAAAAGTGGCAGGATATGGGGCTTGCACCTTTGCGTATGGCGGTGAACCTTTCTGTTGAACAATTCAAAAATCCAAACTTGGTTAGTATTGTTGAAAGTACACTCATCGAAACTGGCTTAGAACCTAAGTACCTTGAATTGGAAGTCACTGAAAGTACAGCAGTTCTGGAAGCGAGCTATATTGCTGATATGCTTTATAAACTGAAGGAGCTAGGTGTTTCCATTGCTATTGATGATTTTGGAACTGAATATTCGTCTTTGAACCGCTTAAAGACATTGCCTGTGGATCGAATTAAAATTGATATACAGTTTGTAAGAGGCATTTCAGAAGGTAATAAGGATGAAGCTATCGCGAAAATTATTATTCAACTTGCTAAAAATTTACAGCTGAGTGTTATTGCAGAGGGGGTTGAAACTGATAAGCAGTTTGAATTTTTTAGAGAACACATTTGTGATGAGATCCAAGGGTACTACTTTTATAGACCAATGCCATCTGCGGAATTGGAGACTCTCCTTATTAATCAATCCAAGAAGAATTAAAATCTCTGGGGCTTTAACGGAATTTTGTGATAGATAAACGTTAAAGATTAATTGTGTTTAATTAGGCATGTTGAAAACATATATTTTTGCCTTAAAATATTTTAACACAAAATAGTTTTGAAGACTATATTTGCTTTTTTAATAATTTTTAATACTTTTTAATACGGTCTGGACTTAGAATCCTATATACATTAAAATATTAGGTGAATCAGTGAATATGTTTTGTACTGTTTTGAATTAACTTTAAGCATGAAGAGGTGTATAGAATGCCAACAGTTGGTATAGATCTTGGTACAACAAATAGTCTTGTAGCGTACTGGACAGATGATGGTCCTAAAATAATCCCCAATGTTCTTGGATCAAACCTTACTCCATCGGTTGTAAGTGTTGATGAAAATGGAGAAATATATGTGGGGCAAATAGCAAAAGAGCGCAAAATAACTCATCCACAGCTTACAGCATCTTCATTTAAGCGGTTTATGGGTACTGAAAAGGTTTTCAAGCTTGGACAGTATTCGTTTTCTCCTGAAGATCTCTCCTCATTTGTTATCCGTTCATTGAAGGCTGATGCAGAAGCCTTTTTTGGTGCTTCTGTTGATGAGGCGGTAATAAGTGTTCCTGCTTATTTTAACGATGCTCAAAGAAAAGCCACAAAGCATGCAGCTGAGCTTGCAGGGCTTAAGGTTGAACGACTTATTAGCGAACCTACTGCCGCAGCAATATCCTATGGTCTTCATCAGGAAAAATCTGAAACAAGTTTTCTGGTTTTTGACCTGGGTGGAGGAACCTTTGATGTGTCAATATTAGAGCTGTTTGAAGGTGTTATGCAGGTTAAATCAATTGCGGGGGATAACTTTTTAGGAGGAGAAGATTTTTCTGATTTATTGGCGTCTTATTTCATTGAAAATAATGGCATTGATACTAATGCGCTAGATCAAAAAGCTCGTTCTTACATACAAAAGCAGGCCGAGTTATGTAAATGTGAACTTAGCAACAATGTATCAGGGAAAATGGTATTTACATTTAATGATAAAACATTAGAAACAATTATTGATCGTGTAACTTATGAAAAACTTGCTAATTCACTTCTCTTAAGGCTTCGTCACCCAATTGAGCGTGCTTTAAGGGATGCGGAGCTGATGCCAAACGACCTAGATTCCGTAATACTGATAGGCGGAGCAACCAGAATGCATGTTGTTAGATCCGTTGTTTCAAAAATGTTTGGAAGACTCCCGAATTCTAATATTAATCCTGATGAGTCGGTTGCATTAGGTGCCGCAATTCAGGTCGCTTTAAAAGAAAGAAATCAGGCATTAAGTGAAGTTATTCTCACCGATGTTTGCCCGTATTCACTTGGTACAGACGTTGTTAAGCATATGGGGAACGGAAGACTAGAGAGTGGATATTTCTACCCTATAATAGAGCGCAATACTCCGATACCTGTGAGTAAGGTGGAAACTTTCTGTACAGTTCATGATAATCAGACTATGATAAATCTTGAAGTATATCAGGGTGAAAGCAGAATGGTAGAGAACAATATTAAAATTGGGGAACTAAATATAGATTTTCCTCCTGAACCTGCTGGCAGTGAGGTTATTGATGTTCGTTATACATATGACATAAATGGAATTTTAGAAGTTGAAGTTATAAGCAAGAAATCAGGAGTCAAAAAGAGAATTGTAATTGAAAAGAGTCCTGGAAGCATGACTCCCGAGGAAATTGAAGAACGCCTTAAAGCTTTAAGGGAAATAAAAATTCACCCTCGTGAAAGAACTGAAAACAAACTTCTACTTGCACGAGGTGAGCGAATATATGAAGAATCCATCGGAGAGATTAGAGAATATGTATCGGGAATACTTCATGAATTTGAAAGTGTAATGTCTCGCCAGAATGAAATGGAAGTCAGAAAAGCCGCAGAGGTTCTGAGGAAAAAATTAGATGAGCTAGAAATGAGGTTGTGATGGGTATGAGCTTCTGGACTGTTTTAAACATTCAACCAACCAATGATATTTTAGCAATTAAAAAGGCTTATGCCTTAAGACTTAGGCAATGTCATCCTGAGGATGATCCTCAAGGATATCAGAAACTAAGAGAGGCTTATGAAACTGCTATAAAGCATGCAAAGAGGTCAAGTGCTAACAATAGAGACAATAACAGCAGCAATAATATCAACAGAAATAATACCAGCAGCAGAATCGAAACAGAAGAAACCAACTTCAACAGATTTAATGGTGCTAATCAAAATCATAACGATTGTGATTCAAATAATGAAATAAAGGATCTTGAACAAAGATTTAATGATATTTTAGCTGAAGCTGAGAAAATATATAATGATTTATCATCAAGGATTGATTTGGACTGCTGGAGGGTGCTTTTTAACAGAGATTTGTTTTGGGATTTGGTAAATAAAGAAAAGTTAATTTATATGATGATAAACTTTATTGCCAGTCATCACTATTATCCGAAAGAAATATGGGAGTTCTTTGACATTAATTTAAACATACAGCAAAACAGTAAAAAGTTAAAATATACATTCCCAAAGAAGTTTGTTTATTATATGTTAAGAAGGATAAAAGAGCCCGATGGGCTTGAATATAAGCACCTTATTGATTTGAATCTTTCAGACTTAGAAGAGTTTTTAAAATATAGAGAAAGGGCTTTTGACGAGATTAAAGACAGGGAGTACGAAGACGCTTATAAATCACTTGTAAAAGCTTTAGAAATATATGAATATGATCCAGATTTGATAAGGTTACATAGTGAGTATTATGTTTTAAATTACGATTCAGATTTAGCACTAATTTACCTAAATAATTTATTAGAAAAAAATCCTAATGATTTTGCGAGCCTATTTAAAAGGGCTAAGTTTTTATTCGATCGAAAAGAATATAATAGTGTTATTGAGGATTTGAAAAAAGCACTTGAAATTAAGCAGGATATAGAAGTAGTTACTTTCTTAGCTCAATGTTACATCGTGATGGAAAATTATACTGAGGCGAAAAAAGTAATCTTAAAAGCCATGGAAACAAATGTTGAAGACAGCAAACTAAAGGAAAGTTTACTTTTAATAAATAAAAAAATCAGAGGCAAGTTAGAATATGATTTGATTGATAGACCTAGGGATAAAGATTTGAAAACCCAAATTAAGCAAATTGATGCTGAAATTTACGCCCATTACCAGCATGATTACAAAAAAATGGAAAATTATGATCCGCCTGAATTGAATTTTATTAGGAGGTTTTTTTCTAAAAAGAATATCATAACATATATTATTCTATTATTGGTGTTAATAGCAAGTATAGGATTATTTAAAGGTAGCTTTTATTCAAATAGTTTTGAGGTTTTTAATTTCATTAGATATTTAATTGGAGTATCTTCACTAATGATTGTCATAATCCTTATAAGGAGATAGATGTTTTTAGGCGTCTAGTATATGGGATACATTATTTAATGTGGAAAAGGTTTACCGCTATGTAATAAAATTTAACTATTTTGTAACCATTTAATGCTTATTTAGGTGTAATATATTCATTGACAACACTACGGCGGTAGTATAAATACTCTCTAAAATTACTCTTTGTAACCATAATGTTTAATCCTCAGGTAACAAATTAATATCCAAGGATGAAAATTTATAGGTAAATTATTACATACATCAACTACCGCTGGCTTTTTTCTAAATTAGGAGATAAAAATCAATGAAGGAAATATTTGTAAAAAAAGAGAAGAAAATAAAGTGTGGAGTAATGCAAACATTAACAGGCAATAGGTTTACATATAATGTAAACCTATTGCCTGTTTTTATGATTATTAGAGTTGTTTGCGAGTAACCTTATTTCAAAGCAAACTCACATGATAACAATAAAAATATATCAATAATTAATAAAAATTTATTGACAAACGATAAAAATTAAAATATAATTTGTTTATCTGAAGATGCAGAACGTTCGGTATTTTGCTCTGATAAATGTAAGATTAATAATGTATTTAATATGGATAATAAATGAATTTAGGTGGGTTTATGTATGATATTGTTATAGTAGGTTCTGGTCCTGCAGGGTCTAACCTTGCACGATTATTAGGAGATAAATACAAGGTTTTGTTAATAGATAAACGAGATTTGGAAAATAAGAATTCCAAAAACCATACAAGTAAATGTTGTGGAGGGTTGTTAGCACCCGATGCTCAGAAAATGATTGCGAAGTTGGGCTTAGGGATACCAAAGGATATTCTGGTTGATCCGCAGCTTTTTGCCGTAAGAACCATTGATTTAACTAATAAGTTGGAAAGACTATACCAGAGATTCTATTTTAATATGGATAGAGAAAAATTTGATAGTTGGCTGGTTTCTTTAATTCCATCAAGTGTTGATAAAAAGTTTAACTCCATTTTTAGAAGCTTTACCCAAATAACAGGGGGATATAAAATTAGATATATTTATAATAAAAGAGAATTATCTGTAAAGACAAGAGTTATTGTAGGTGCTGACGGTGCCTTTTCAAGCATGAGAAGGTCTGAAGGAAAAGATATAAGTATTCCTGAAAAGTACATCTCAATTCAGGAATGGTTTGAATGCCCAAATCATATACCTTATTTCACAGCAATTTTTGATGAAGAAATAAGTGATTTCTACTCTTGGATAATACCAAAGGAAAATTATATATTATTAGGGTCGGCCCTTAAACCTAAGGAGAACGCAAGAGAAAAGTATGATATATTGAAAACGAAATTAACACAGGTGGGTTTTAATTTTGATAACAAAATAAAAACAGAGGGTGCATATATTTATAGACCTACGAAGGTATCACATTTTTATGCAGGAAGGGAAGGTATCGCATTTATTGGAGAAGCTGCTGGAGCAATTAGTCCTAGCTCGGCAGAAGGAATCAGCTACGCATTGAAAAGCTCTTTATATCTGGCTCAGAGTCTTGAAGAGGGAATAGATGGTTTTTTAGATAGGTATGAACGTAAGGTAAAGGATATCAAGTTAAATTTGTTCATTAAAAATCTAAAATCTCAAGCCATGTATGATCCATTACTTAGACAGTTAGCCATGAGATCAGGCATATTAAGTATTAAGTAGATTACAATCGATTACAATCTGAAAATATGAGGACATGGGTATGAAAATAGAGATTATTGTAGCAAATATTAAAAGGTATTTGAAAGGTCATGAGTATAATTTTGTGCCATCAATAACAGGTATACACCTCGCGGCTATAACTCTGACTGATTATGAGGTAAAGTTGAACTTTGAGCAGGTTGAAAAAATTAATTTTAACAGTGATGCAGATATCAAATAGCCCTCTTTTTTAATTTACTATGGTTTATAGTATGAATTGATTATATAACTTATCTAGTATGTATAATTTGAATATTTATTGAATGTTTTTTGAATATTTTTTGAATTAACTTTCAGCTTAGAGCTTTAATGCTTTCGGAAAATATGGTATAATTATATTATACAAGAAAAATAATGAAAGTTTGCTTTTCTTGTATTCTAAAAATTCATTTCAAAAAAGAATGGGGAGATATTTGTTGGGAAAAACTTTTGTGCTTGATACCAATGTATTGCTTCAAACTCCTTATGCACTGTATTCTTTTGGGGATAATACGATCGTATTACCCGAAGTCGTTCTCGAAGAGTTGGATAAGTTCAAAAAAGACAATTCTGAGTTAGGTGCAAATGCTAGGCATACTGCAAGACTTATTGATTCTCTTAGACATAAAGGGAATCTTAATGAGGGTGTAATGCTTGAAAACGGTGGTACGCTCAGAATTGAGATGAATTTTACAGATGTTAAGCTTCCAGAAGGTTGGGAAAATACAAACGACAACAGGATACTTAAGGTTTGTAAAGGTTTACAGGAACGAGGAGAAAATGTATTTTTAGTTACAAAAGATATTTTTGAGAGAATTAAAGCAGATGTCATTGGTGTTATTGGGCAGGACTTTTTTGCCGAGCAGGTACCAGGATATAGCGAGCAGTATACAGGTAGAATGGAAGTTTATACTACTGAAGAGAAGCTCAATGAGTTTTATAAAAAGGGAAGAATGAATACTGAAGATGTTTTCTGTTATTGTAAGGATTATTGCGAAAAGGAGCCACTAGAGCCGATAGCCAATCAGTTCTTTATAATTCATTGCAGTACAAATGAAAAGCAATCAGCATTAGGAAGGTATGATGGCAGGGAGATTGTTGCTTTGAGATTCCTTCAGGACAGACCTTTCGGTGTAACTCCAAGAAGTGTAGGACAAAAGTTTATGCAGGAAGCTCTTATGATGGATGCGGATAAAGCACCGCTTGTTATAGTTAAGGGTCCTGCGGGGACAGCAAAGACTTTCTATTCTTTGGCGGTTGGTCTTCAGAAAATTATGTTAGAAAAGAGTAAGTTGTATAGAAAGATTCTAGTTTGCAGGCCAAATATTAAGCTTGACGAAGACATAGGTTTTTTACCAGGCTCAGAGCAGGAAAAAATTGCTCCATTTTTAAGGCCGATTGTAGACAACCTTGAGGTGCTTATTGATAACGATGAAATTGAGCGTTATAAGAGCGAAAAAGAGTTAAAGGATAAGGTTGACGAGCTGTTTGACAGAAAAATTATTAATGCTGAAGCTATTGCATTTATAAGAGGACGTTCGATTGTAAAGCAGTGGGTAATTATTGATGAAGCTCAGAATCTTACTCCAAAGCAGGTAAAAGGTATTATAACACGCGCAGGTGCTGGAACTAAAATTATACTATTAGGAGATCCTGAGCAGATAGACCATCCATTTCTTGATGTGAGGACAAATGGTTTATGTTATGCATCAGAGAAGATGAAGGGCAGTCCTTTGTGCTATCAGATTACACTTACTGAGGACGAATGCGAGCGTTCAGAGCTTGCTTATGAAGGAGCAAAAAGAATGTCATAATAATATTTAGAATTTAGAATTTAGAATTCAGGAGTCAGAATGTTTTGCTAGAGTTTATGGTGTCTGCACAATATTCTGAATTCTGAATTCTATGGTTCTGAATTCTTTTGTTTTTTGATGTCTAGGAAATTATGGGAACCATAATTTCTAACGACGAGTTACAGAGGATACAAAAGCCGCTTCGCGTTTTTGTTCATGTCTAGGAAATTATGGTTCCCATAATTTCTAATGACAGGTTACAGCGGACACAAAAAGCGCTTCGCGTTTTTGTTCATCAAATACTCGAATAAATCCTATAATCTATCTCAGGAAAGATATTATCCTTGTGCTTTGTGTCTGCAAGCCAGTCAGCATCTATATTGTTTTCCTTTATGTCATGATATAACTTCAAAAACCTTCCAATATGATCTTTTGTGCGTTTATATGCATATTGAACCATTGTCCCTGTTTTCATTATGAAGGCCCAATCGCTGCTCTGGGCAAGTAAAAGCTCTCTTGCAGCCTGATTCAAGGCTTCTCTTTTAATGCCGTCAGCAGTCATGTTTTCATTAGCTAGCTCAGTCATTCTTTCAGCAACCTTGTGTAAGTGTTTATAGATCCAATCATTTGATCCGTTTAACCAAACTTCATTATAACCATTATAGCCCCAGCTTGAAGCGCATGGAACCGACACTTGCATTATGGGGTTGCCTGTTAGATACTCGCTTAGAGTAGTCAAGCTAAAAATATTGGATTTTTTATTGATTTTTTGGAATAATGAGTAAAGCCAGTATGGACCTTCATACCACCAGTGACCGAATAATTCGGCATCGTATGGGCATACAATGATTGGGGGTTTGTTCATAATCTCACTAAGCAGTAGGATTTGTTTTTCTCTGTTTTCTATGAAGTTGTCTGCGTGCTGTTCTGCTTTGTTTTTTGCAATTATAGGATTATACGGATTTTTTTCATTTGTTTTTCCTGTAATGCTGTAATATTTCAATCCTGTTTGGATCCGTTGACCGTCTGGTGAAATGTAATCTTTTATATATTCATATTCGAGATCATGACCTATGTCCCTGTAAAAGTCTCTGTAGCATATATCGCCAGGATATCCGTCGTTAGCACTCCATACCTGTCTTGAAGACTCAATATCCCTACCAAAGGCAACAATTCCTCTTGGGGTTACGATTGGCGCAAATGTTCCATATAAAGGCTTAGGATTTGCGAACAATACTCCATGCGATTCAGTAATAATATATTCTATTCCATTGGTTTTTAAAGAACTTTCTACCATTGGAATATAGCCACACTCTGGAAGCCACATTCCTTTAGGCTTTCTATCAAAAAACTTTTCGTACATCTGTACACCAATCGTAATTTGAGCGTTTATTGCTTCGTAAGAGTTGCTCATAAGGGGGAGATAACCGTGAGTAGCAGCACATGCAATAATTTCGAGCTTTCCTTGATCCTGAAATCTTTTGAAAGCCTTGATTATATCACAATTATACACATCTCTGAATATATATAAATCAGTTTTGTATTTTTTATGGTACATTCTTGCGAGATCATTAAATTCAGGTTGGTTTTCTGTCCTTACGATTTCCTTTTCAGTCAAATCAATAAGCTTTATAAGGTGGCTTATATATCTATTTTGCAGTAAAGGATCCTTAAGCATCGTTAAAAGTGGCGGAGTGAGTGACATAGTCAAACGGAAATCAATACATTCTTTAAGTAAAGAATCAAATGAATTTATTAAAGGTAAATATGTTTCTGAAATTGCTTCAAAAAGCCAGCGTTCTTCAAGGAAATCCTTATGCTCTGGATGACGAACAAAAGGTAGATGAGCATGAAGTATTAATGCAACATGTCCTTTAGACAAATTTATCATTCCTTTCATTAGATAAATACCATACCGATGCCAAGCAGCAATGCTATGGAGGAATTTATATATGTTACTTCTTTGGAATTCCCGATGTCATACAATCCATCGAACTGACACCCATGTTTCTGTAATATGAATCAATATTGAACAGCTCATAGATTCTGTCAGAGGCAAAATTATTTTGAAAATTTTCCATTGTCCTATAATCTACAAAATAGTTCTGAGTGTTTGTGCTGACAGTGTTGCTTGGTGTTATTGCGAAATTTGATACTGCAATTGTAACAAAGAATTCTGGAGAAATTTTTCTTCCATATTCTACTTCATACAATGAGTTAGCGTTTTCAACGGTAATGTACCAATTGTTGGCGTGATCGTCAATATTTATATAATAACTTGAGTTTTTATAAATGTTTTTTACTTTTAATGCAGGATAAGACTTATTCCATATATCTTCACCAATGTCTTTAATAAATCGGTTTATTACTTCAGAAGGTATATCCCAGTAAGCGAACAAACAATTCGGGTCTCTTGCTACCAGAATAATTTTTTTTTGACCATAGCTGTCTTTAAAATTATATGTATTTTGGGGGTCTATATCTTTCATTATATAATTCCTCCTTTAAACCTGGTTAAAGTTCTCTTTTAATAATTTGCAATTCTTAGGTATTTTATACATATTTCTAATAAACTTGCAAGTAAAACCTAAGGAATGTTTAAAATTATTTCAAAAAATATTAAAATAGCTTATAATGTAATGTATATTATATTTTTCAAGACGTATGTGATATTTGAATCTAAATTGAAAAGCACAAAACAAATAATATGATTTTAAAAATTTAGAAAGAATTATTTTACTGTCTGAATAAATAATGTATAATAATATTAAAATATAAGAAGATATATTATAAAAAGTTTATAAAAATGAATTATTAAAATTGACCAAGGAAATTTTTTAAATCTCCTTACTATATTAAACACGATTAATCTTTTAAATTTATCTAACTGCTAAATGTAAGATTAATAATGTGTTTAATATAAATTCATACACATAAATATAGAATAAAATAAGCAAAATAATTATAGACGATTTTAAAGGCATAAACGTTAAAATTTTTCCATGGCTTACTGTTTCCAGATAAGCAAAGATTGCATTAATTTTGCGATGATGGTTGTGGTTTGAAAGGAGACATGAATGAGGATATTGATGTTATCTTGGGAGTATCCACCAAGAATTGTAGGGGGGATCTCAAGAGTTGTATATGATCTTGCACAAAAGCTTGGTGAAAAGGACAATGAAGTACATGTTGTCACTTTTTGTGAGCCTGGAACAAAAGAAGTTGAAAAGGATAAGAATGTTTTTGTTCATAGAGTGCCTGCTTTTGATGTTGGAACCTACAATTTTGTTGATTGGGTTTTACATTTGAATTTTGCTCTTATTGAAAGATCAATATGTGTTTTGAATGATGTAGGAAGCTTTGATATAATACATGCACATGACTGGATTGTTGCGTTTGCGGCAAAAACATTAAAAAACTCATATCATATTCCTTTGGTATGTACAATCCATGCTACTGAGTCTGGTAGAAACTGGGGTATCCATAATGATGTTCAGAGGTATATAAGCGGAGTTGAGTGGTGGTTGGCATATGAGTCATGGAGAGTAATAGTTAATAGTAACTATATGAGAAATGAAGTGAAGAGTGTATTTTCACTTCCTGATGATAAGATTCGTATAATTCCTAATGGAGTTGATATAAACAAGTTTAAAGGCTATGAAAGGAATCCAGAGTTTAGATTGAAGTATGCAATGGAAAATGAAAGAGTAGTGTTTTTTGTTGGCAGACTTGTAAACGAGAAAGGAGCGAATGTACTATTAGAAGCGATTCCTAAAGTATTACAGCAATGTTATGATACTAAGTTTATTATTGCTGGAAGAGGACCACAACTTGATCATCTGAAGTGGATGGCCTCAGCAATGAATATATCCCATAAAGTCTTATTTACTGGATATATTGGCGATGAAGACTTGCTTAAGCTTTATAAGTGTGCGGATATTGCTGTTTTTCCAAGCTTATATGAGCCTTTCGGGATAGTTGCTTTGGAAGGAATGGTTGCAGATGTACCTGTTGTTGTATCTGATACAGGCGGATTGGGAGAGATTGTTCACCATGGTGTTGATGGTATGAAGGCATATACAGGTAATGCAAATTCTCTAGCGGATTGTATTCTAGAGTTGCTTTTTAATGCTGATAGGGCAGAAGAAATGAAAAGAAGAGCGATGGAAAAGGTTAAAAGAGTATACAATTGGGATGTTATATCAGAACAGACAATGGAGGTGTATAAGGAAATCGAAAACGACTGCAAGGTTAATGCATGGGAAAGGAAGAACATTAAGGAGCAGTTGGAAGGATTGTAATAACATATACTGCTAAGGCGATTTCAAAATTTCCTTGTTCAATTTTAATGGCGAAAAGTACTAAAAACAATATTTTTAAATTGCCAGTTGACTAGTTGTTTTTTTGGAATCACTTATGGTTACAAAATGTTAAAAAATAAGTGTTGGAACAGTATAATTATTTGATTCCTTCACCATAGTTTTTTTGTGTTGAAAATCAGGGTGAACAAAAACGTTTGATGATTTTGTTCAGGAAATATGCTATAATAGGCAAAGTTATTAATTATTTGGAGGTTAAGTTGTGGCAAAAAATAAAAAAAAGTTAAAAGTTATATCACTCGGAGGTTTAGGTGAGATTGGAAAGAACATAACTGTATTCGAATACGGAGAGGATATAGTTATTGTTGACTGTGGAGTGGCATTTCCAGAAGATGAAATGCTTGGAATAGATTTAGTGATACCAGATGTATCATACCTTGTGAAAAATAAGGACAAAATAAGAGGTTTTGTAATAACACATGGACATGAAGATCATATTGGCGCTTTGCCATATGTTCTTAGAGATATTAATGTTCCTGTATTTGGTACCAAGCTTACATTAGGATTGATTCAGTATAAGCTTGAAGAGCATGGGATGATTAATGATGTGATTCTTCATAATGTTATGCAGGGACAAACGATAGAGCTCGGTGTTTTTAGAATTGAGTTTATTACGTCTACTCACAGTATCGCAGACTCAGTGGCACTAGCAATCCATACTCCAGTTGGTACGATTGTTCATACTTCTGATTTTAAAATTGATCATACCCCAATTGAAGGTGAACCGATGGACCTTGCAAGGTTTGCTGAGCTAGGCAAGCAAGGTGTTCTTTTGTTGATGGCGGATAGTACAAATGTTGAACGTGAAGGTTATACTATGTCTGAGCGAACAGTAGGAGATGCGTTTGAGGATATTTTCATGGACGCAAAAGGAAGAATTTTGGTAGCAACCTTTGCATCGAATGTACATAGAGTTCAGCAGATAATAAACGCATCAGTTAAGTTTGATAGAAAAGTAGCTATTTGTGGAAGAAGTATGGTCAATGTGGTTAAAGTTGCAATGGCCCTTGAATATTTAAGTGTTCCTGAAGGTGTATTGGTTGATATTGATAATATTGACAGATATCCTACTGAGAAAACTGTTATAATAACAACTGGAAGTCAGGGCGAACCAATGTCAGCTTTATCAAGAATGGCTGCATCTGAACATAAAAAAGTAGAAATTACACCTGGTGATCTTGTGATAATTTCTGCAAATCCTATTCCAGGTAATGAGAAACTGATATCAAGAGTAATAAACGAGCTCTTTAAAAAAGGCGCAGAGGTTATATATGAAGCACTTGCCGATATACATGTTTCTGGTCATGCATGCCAAGAAGAGCTTAAGCTCATACATAGACTAGTTAAACCAAAGTTCTTTATGCCTGTTCATGGTGAATATAGACACCTTAAGCAACATGCAAACCTTGCTGAAAAGCTTGGGATGTCATCTGACAAGGTTTTTATAATGGATATAGGTAAAGTTCTTGAGTTGACTGAAGACACAGCAAAGCAAAATGGTAATGTTGCATCAGGCAAAGTACTTGTTGACGGCTTAGGAGTAGGAGACGTAGGCAATATTGTTTTAAGGGACAGAAGGCATCTTTCTCAGGACGGGCTTATTGTTGTTGTAATTACTTTAGAAGGTGAAACAGGCAATGTTATTGCAGGACCTGATATTATTTCAAGAGGCTTTGTTTACGTAAGAGAGTCGGAAAATCTTATGGAGAAAGTCAAGGAAGTAACAAAGGCTGCGTTATTAAAATGTGAAGAGAAGAAAAAGAACGACTGGGCATCAAGGAAGAACATAATAAAGGATACACTGAGAGATTATTTGTATGAAAAGACAAAGAGAAAGCCAATGATTTTGCCAATAATAATGGAAGTCTAAGCTTGTTGAAATATAGCTTCCCGTATTGTGAACACACACTCAAAACGGGAAGTTATATTTCAGTCTCTATATGATAATTACATTTTCAGTATAATCCTGTCCACATTTTCTGAATTGGGAGTTCGTATATCCCAAAACATACATATTTGTAGCAAGGTCTTCAATTTGTAGCATTCTACGTATCAACTGATTACATGATGATTTAAAGTCTGCGCGCTTGGTAATGATTGGGATTAGAGAGGTGGACTTTAATCTTGATAACAAATGTCTGCTTCTTTTGTTAAAACCAAGTAGTTTTGCATACTGCGGACCGCCATACTTGTTAAAAATCTCAAAATCCAGATTTGAAATACCAATTAATGAATTAAACAAGATCCTTTGAATTCTAGTTCTTGTAAACCTTTTTGTGCAAATTCCTTGTATAAGTTCTTCAAATGAACCAGAGTTCTCAACTGATTTAATGATTCTGTTTTCCAATCCTTCGCTTACATATAAAACTTCCTTTAATTGCACAGGAGTCATTCTTCTAAGTAATCCAAGAATAATGTTTCCGTAGTCTTTTGCGAACACAGGTCCTCTTCCGTGAGAAAACTCTTCCGAAAGTATTTCGAGGTTTTTTTTAGGCATAGAGTCTATAAAGCCGTCAGAGATTGAAAACCCATTTTCAAGGATGAACTTTCTTACAGCTGTAGCGCTTGATATGCCTCCAGTCATCGTTTCGGAGTTGTAGTTGTTATTAATACGATCGATTGTAAGTGGTGTGATATTACTATCTATCTTATTTAAAGCTTTAATATACTCAATTCCAAGAATATTATTAGAAGAAGCAATTGTTTCTTTTGTTACACTATGAGATGAAATGTTTTCATCAAAGTATTCAAGTAATGCGCATTCACGTGCAGAAGGATATGAAATGCCTTTTGCCAATTCATTTTTAAGGGTATTTTTAAATTTATCTGGTTCACTTGAAAGAACATTAGCAATAGCACTAAGTTCTTCGATCCTTCCATTTTCACTTCCAAAACAAATGCAATCAACTATTCCAAGGCTGTCTAAGATTTTTACTGCTCCAAAGGCGAAGTATTCTGCACTTGCCATTGCATATACAAAGGGGAGCTCAATTACCACATCAACCCCGTTGTGAAGCGCCATTTTTGTTCTAGCCCACTTATTAACTATAGCTGGCTCGCCTCTTTGAATAAAGTTGCCACTCATTACACAAATGGTATAATCAGCTTGAGCCAGCTCCTTGGCTTTATTAAGGTGATAAAGGTGACCGTTATGAAACGGATTGTATTCTACGATCAGTCCTAAAATTTTTTTATGCATTTAATTGCTCCTAGACATAATATTAATAAACATTATTATATCCAAAGTTTATTACAAAAGAAACGATTTTTAATTTTATTATTTTACTTACTTGTGTTTTCTTTTGATTCTTTCTCTAACATTGAAATGTTTGAAAGAACAACTCGACCTTTGATGTCAACAATCGGTTGATTTTTTTCTTTTGTTACCTTTTCTAGTTCAAGAATTGAATAATCAAGTTTGCTTACAGATTCATGTTGCTTTTTATCTATAGTATTTTTAAATGTTGACCAGGAATCTTTTAGGTTTTCCATATCCGAAGTAGATTGAGTCCAGTTTGCTGTCATAGAGTTCAGCATAGAGTTTCGGGTATAGTACCGCACTCTTTTAACCTCGGGGGAGAGATTGTTTTTATAAAGAAAATAAAAATCGGGTATATAGGAGTATAAGTAACTTGCAGCTAGAAGCGTATTCGTCTTGTTTTTTCCTATAACAGTATTTGTAAGGCTGTTCAATGCAACACTAAAGCCATCAGTTAAATCCTTTGATGCACCTTTGCTTTTAGCGTCTGGTAAAAAATCATTCCACTCATAATGAAGCGTATTAACTAATGGAGAAATCTCAGACCATAAGTCTTTTGGGGAAGGTTTGGGCGACTGTGTAGATGTTTTGGTTTCTGATGATGTCCCTTTATTTTCGATACTGCTTTCTTCTCCACTACTTTTTTGATCCTGACTTTGTTTATCAGATTTCTCTTTGTCTTGACTATTTTCAGTAATGGTTTTATCCTCGTTCTTATCTGATTGGTTGTCTGTGTTTCCGTTTTTGCTTGATTTTTCTTTATTGTTTGCCGATGGTCCATCAAGTATAGAGAAAAGCATTTCGATATTTTCTTCGATACTTTTAAGCTGATCGGGAACTTCCTCTTTTGATTGATCATTTGCGGATTGCTGCTCTGGTTTTTGTTTTTCTTCAGACTTGCCACAGCTTGTTAATATAATACAAGGTAATAATGCTGCGATCAATAAAAATTTAAAGACATTATGTTTAAAAGACATATGAAAAATCCTCCTATTCTATTTCAAAAAATTACATAAAGGTTTTTTATTTATTTTGTTTAATTATTTATATGTTACCCCAATTCTAATTTATAATTACATAAGGCGATTTCAAAAATTTCCTTGTTCAGTTATTAAATGGCGAAAGGTACTTGAAATCGATATTTTGAAATCGCCAGTTGATAAGTTATTTTTTTGGAATCACCTAACTAAAGAAAATCCAAACAGGGAGGCAAAACTTAATGGCAATTACTATTAGTATGATATCCGCAAAAAATGGGGAAATTAAAAAGTTTTTAGAGAGTTTTAGCCAAAAAGAAGTATTTATGGAGGAGGATATAAACAGATGGATGTATGTGTTTAACAAGCCTCTAAAAGCAATTGATATTATAAGTGCTTTGATGGATAATATAAATAAATTTCAGATCTCTATGTTTTTGCAGGTTGAAGATGGGGATTTGCACGTTGTAGACGAAAATAACTATAATGATATAATAAAGGGCATATTATATTTATATTACAAAGAAACTCAAGATAGCATACTATAGATTATAAAGCTTTATTTATAAGGCGATTTCAAAAATTTCCTTGTTCAATTTTAAATGGTGAAAAGTACTAAAATCAGTATTTTTGAAATCGCCAGTAGACCAGCTTTTTTTGGATCACCTAATCAAGTTTTGTCGTTATATATTTTTTGATATATAAAGAGCAACATATTGATTGAATACTATGCATATTCTTTATTAAATACATAAATAATATTATCTATAATTGATAAAATTAATCTACTAATTAAAATATTTAAAGATAACATCAAAAAAATTAATATTTGTATTGATTTTTTTAATGTATTGGTATAAAATAAATATATAATATATTAAATACAATTAATCTTTTATATTTATATAACTGCTAAATGTAAGATTAATAATTTATTTAATATAATAAAAACAATAATGATTTAAAGGAGGACTATATATGTCAGTTTTTGAAAATATTGCAAGGAAAGTTACGGATACCGCTAAGGTGGCAGCTAAAAAGTCTAGTGAACTAGTTGAAGTTACTAAGCTTAATATAAGTATTGGTTCAGAAGAGGATAAAATAGAGAAGGTTTATAAGGAGATTGGAAAAACAGTTTATGAGTCTTATGCTAAAGGCGAAGATATTAGCGAAATGTTCGTAGAAAAATGTAAAGAAATTGAAACTTATAATACGAACATAAAAGGAATGAGAGACAAAATACTTGAGCTTAAAAATCAAAAGATTTGCCCAAATTGTCGTGAAGAGCTTGATGTTGAAGTCCTATATTGTCCTAAATGTGGAACTAAACAGGAAGAAATAGAAAAAAAGGAAGAAGTTGTTTTTGAGCCGCTACCTATAAATGATAAAATTTGCGCAGAATGTGGAACAGTTTGCTCAGAGGATTCCTTATTTTGTGTAAAATGCGGCACAAAGCTTGAATAAAGAGATTTTTTAAATTTCAATCATGCCTTAAGAGATACATATAAAAACCTTGGTTTTTGAACGCAAGTTTGAAAATCAAGGTTTCTATGTGTTTTTTGTCAATGTGTCAATGTGTCAATGTGTCAATGTCAATATATTTGCATTAAATCTCATAATAAAATATAATATATAATAATTTGTATGTTATCTATAATAAAAGAAATGGAGGGAATATGATTGGAAAACAATATAGCTAATAATAACAATCGATGTACGTATTGTGGTGAAGATATAAGCAAAGATGCAAGAAGGTGCCCGTATTGTGGAAGTTTTGTTGATAAAAACTATAATGTAAATACCAATATTAATCTGATCAAAAATCAAACTGGAAATACACCAGAGGATCAACCTGCTGCTCAGGCAGCAAGTCAATCATTTGATGAATCAATGAGTCAAACAAATCAACCATTAAATCAGTCGATAGATCAACCACTGAATAAGCCGTTGAATCAAATGAATCAACCAATAAATCAACCAGTAAATCAACCAGTAAATCAACAAATGAATCGACCAATGAATCAACAGAAAAACCAACAAGCTAATTTGATTAACAACCAGAGCAGTTATGGATATTATATGCCATTAAGCAACAGAATGAAGGTGTTTATAACTACGATTAGTACGTTCATTCCATGGATTGGCCAACTTATAGGACTGATTGCAGGCATAGTTTATGTTAATTCAGAAGATGATAAGGATAGAAAATCCTTTGGTTTTTCTTTAATGGTTTCTTCTTTAATCATATTTGTTATTAATCTATTTTTAGGTGGTATAGTTGCTATAGCCTTATATAATTAGTATTTTTACGCGATGTCTAGGAAATTATGGTGCCCATAATTTCTAACGACAAGTTACAGAGGATAAAAAAAGCGCTTATGCGTTTTTTGTTCAGGAAGGTGATACAGCATCGATGAATAGATTAAAGGATGAAACAAAAAAAGATGAAACAAGAAAAAACAAAATTAGAAAAGATATATTGACTATAAGAAATGCTCTTGAAGAAAGTAAAGTTATCAGATATAGTTCGAAAATTACAAAAAGGGTACTTGATATGGATGAGTATCTGAAAAGTAATATCGTTATGTGCTATATGGATTTCAAGAACGAAGTACAAACCAGAGAAATTGTATCATATAGTTTTGCTTTAGGGAAAAGGGTTTGTGTGCCTTTTATTTGTAAGAGTGAAACTGTGAAAGACTATATTATTGCATCGGAGATATTTGATGGTAAAAATGATCTGGTAAAGGGAACGTATGGGATTTTTGAGCCACGCAATGGTCTTGACAAACAAATTATGCCCGAAGAATTAGACTTAGTTATTGTTCCAGGAGTTGCGTTTGATTTGAAAAAAAACAGGATTGGTTTTGGTGCGGGGTATTATGATTGTTTTCTGAAAGATGTTCGAAGTGACTGTACCAAGCTCGGAGTTGCGTATGAGTTTCAGATAGTTGAGGTAGTACCAGTTAATAAATATGATGTATCAATGGATTTTGTGATTACTCAAAGCAGGATAATTTAAACACTCAATTAAAGATTAATTTTAAGGAAGGAAAAGCAATGAAAAATAAGATTACACTAACCGGGGCAAATATAACCTTCTTCGCTTTTACTGTAGCATTTTTAGCATTTTCGTTTTCTATGATTATTCCTGTGTTTATTTTTGGAGAAGATTTTCCTACTAAGAATTTTGTGCCGATAACCTTGATATCTCAATATGGAATAATATTAATTCCTGTAATTGTGTTTGTTCTTATAAAAAAACTTGATATAAAAGAAGTTTTTAGATTAAATAATCCAGGTCTGCTTCCATGCATTCTAATAATATTAATGGTACTTCCAGCTACCTATGCAGGTAGTGCTTTGAATTCCATTGTTTTGTTTTTGCTAGATCTTATAGGTGAAATACCTAAATCGCCGATACCTGTACCTCAAAGTCTAAAGGATGTACTAATAATGATATTCGTTATTGGGGTAACTCCTGGTATATGTGAGGAGCTTTTGAATAGGGGAATAATGCTCAAAGCATACGAAAAAAGAGGAACATCAAGGGCTATTATTTATTCGGGTGTTTTATTTGGAATTTTCCATTTTGATATTCAGAATCTTTTTGGACCTATCGTTTTAGGGTTGCTTTTTGGATATTATGTAACGAGAACAAATTCAATATTTTCAAGTATGTTAGCTCACTTTGTAAATAATAGTTTTGCAGTTATTATGCTTTATTTACAAAGAAAAGACCCTTCTATTGAAGCTTCTAGTATATCAATACAGCAGTTGGGATATTCACTTTTGCTAGGTGTTGTTTGTACAGGGTTACTATTGATATTGTTAAAGTTCTTCAAAATGGCAACAAAGTCCACGGCTAGAGTGGTTGAACCGATTAGTAGTGTAAAAAAGGATATAATATCAATTATATCCCACTGGCCTATGATAGTTGTTTTGATATTATATATTTTATTAAATATATTAACTGTTGCAACAATAGTACTAACTGGAATGTTTCCAGGAAAATAATAAACATGATGCAAGAATGGATTTTAGGATAAAAAAGCAAAGAGTTTTTATCCTAAAATGGCCATTTAACAGAGGGCTGGGCATAAGAAGTATGATCAGCGGAAAGAAATCCTAGTACTCCTCTACTACCAAATATCTCCTGCTCAATCTCTTTTATTCTTTCTTTAGTGTAATAAGTTATTTCTCCAACCTTTTTAACTCTTTCAGCAAAATCTCTTAAAGTGTCAATTTCCATTCTGTTTAGATACATTTGGCATTCATCAGAGTTTAAAATACGGTTCAGCTCGGTGGCATATTCATATCCATCTTCAACATCGTTTACTGTGTCTTTAAAAAATTTTAAAAGTTTATCTGGGACATTATTTGCCATATTTCTCACCTCTACTATTGTTATCGTGGTAATACAACAATTTATTTAGTTAATGTTATATATAATTTTTAAAAAAACTAAACATAAATATCTTATGCTTAAAATTTTACATCAATTTTATGAAAAATAAAAGTAATAAAATTATGCAAATCAAATAAATTGTTCAATTTTTGCTACAAATCAAGCGATATTTTATTTTGCAATATAAATAAGATTTGATGGAATATATTAGTTAATAATGCTTATAAAACAAATGAGTTGAGGTGATAATCTTGAAAACTGAAAAAAGAGTAATAATTAAGGTGTATATAAAGGGTCGAAAACGAGAAGAGTTGATGCTTGAGCTTGTTAAAGCATGCATAGGAAAAATCAAGAAATAATTCGATTCTCATCATTCGAAACATAAATATATTATGGAGAGAAGTGATATAGATGGTGTATAAAATCGGGATATATGTCAGGGAAAGTAGGGATGATAACTTAGAAAACTATGAAACGATTGAAACCCAAAGAGATCTGCTTATAAATTATGCAAACTCAAATATTGCGGGTGAGATAACCTGCGTTTATATTGATGATAATGTTTCAGGAACAATTTTTGATCGAGAAGGCATCAAGCAAATGGAGAATGATATTATGGGAAAAAAGATAGATCTCTTGCTCTTAAAAGATCTATCAAGACTAGGAAGAAATAACGCCAAGACGTTGTTGTTTCTTGATTATTTAGAGGAAAATGGTATTAGAATACTAACCCAAGACGGAAGATATGATAGTTTGAAGGACAATGAAACCGTGGGAATTGAAACCTGGTTCAATGAGCACTATGTAATATGATAGACATATCTATACTGGGGTAAATTACTAATGAGAAGTGATCATCTCTTTGGCCATGCTCCTTTTTATAAACAACCTTTTCAAGCACATCTTTCAATAGTTCATTCTTTTTAACTGGGTCAGGAGTTTTGTGGTATATTTCAATTAAATTTTGGATTTTATTCAATAAACCTGATTCTTTCAAGGACTGCGTATTTTCAAGCTCAATTTTCTTTTCGATGTTATTTATTGATTCGTTTAAGCTTATTAATCTTTGAGATAAAGTTATTGATCTATCATGAAAAGTATCATTATCATAAATGCCTCTTTCAAGCAAGTCATAAAGATTATTCCGTTGAATAGATAAATCTTTTAATTCTTTTTGTGTAATTTTTAAGGTTAATCTTAATGCATCAATAGTATTGTTGTTATTAATATTATTATTGTTGTTAATACTATTATTCAAAGTATTGTTAACTCCTAAAAATACACTTATATTTTTGTAGAAATCTTCAAGTGCATTAAAAATGCTTTTCTCAATATATTTATACTTGCTGCTTTTATTTCCGCATTTTCTGGTGCATATAATATGAGGATCATTTTGGGGGGGATAAGGTCTAAAGGACATTTTATGCCCACATACACCGCACACAATAAGACCCGCCATACAATTGACAAGTTTTTTTGAAGATTTTAATGGTGGCTTTGTTTTATTGTTAATTATTGTTTGGGCTTTTTCAAATGTATCAGCATCAATTATTGCTTTGTGCCTACCATCTACAATAATCCAATCACTTTCTGGACGTGTTCTGGTTTTGTGTAATTTGCCTGGGGTGCTCGATCTTTCAGTGATGACCTTTTTCCAAGTGATTTTTCCAGTATAGACAGGGTTTTTTATTATGTATCCAATAGCCCCAGGTGTCCATTTATTGTTTAACACTGTTTTAAGTCCCATATTATTAAGCTCATTGCATATCATATTAAACCCAAGATTCTTATTTACATACCAGTCAAAAATCATTAAAACAATTTTTGATTGTTCAGGATGAGGTTCAAGAGTCCTTACTTTCCGCTCTTCTTTGACCAAATAACCATATGGTGGCCTTGGACTTAAATAATTACCTTCGTAAACAGATCTTATTACTCCTCTCTGTAGTCTTTTGTTTATCATCTTATATTCTTTTCTGCTCATAAAAGCTTCAAATTCGCTGTATTCTTCGTCGAATTCGTTGCTTAGGTCATATGTTTTATCGGGAGTAATGATCTTTGTATTCGTCCTTTTAAAGGCTTTTAGGATAAAACCCTGTTCTTCCATATCCCCACGACCTAGTCTTTGCAAATCCATTACCAAGACACCATAATATTTTTTTTGTTCTACCTCCTTCAAAAGCTCAAGCATTGCTGGACGATAGATCAAGCTCTCTCCTGAGACAAGTTCTTCATGGACTTTTATTATATTAAATCCTCTTTTTTGTGATAATTCAAATAGTGTTCTCCTATGCCTAGCAAGCGTTTCGCCCTGCCCAAGAGTCTTTTCAACTTCATCGTCTGCCCTTGATTTTCTTAAATAAATACAATAGTCCATAGAATAAATCCCCTCGAGAATTCTGATTTATTTCTAAGATGATCCTAATAAATAGGTTATTATCTATACGGCTTTTAAATGCTAAAATATCAGAAAACACTGACTATGGATAGGTTAGCGTTTTAATGTTGTTTTAATAAACTAAAACAACATTAATGCCGATATTATATTTGCATGATTATCCAATTAATGAATGTTTGTATGTGAGCTTGGAAATATTATCGCAAATGTTAACTCATGGAGGAGATAGTTTATGAAAAAAATTACTATGCTTTGTGTTATGATAGTTGTATTTGCAGGTTGTTTTATAACGTCATCTGCAGCAGCTAAAATAAAAGAAACTCCAACTGTAAAAATAATAGTTGATGGAGTTCAAATGGAGCCAAAGAGCACACCAATTAGTATTGATGGGCAAACGTTGGTTGGATTTAAAGATATTTTAGTAGCGCTTGGTGTTCCTAATGATGTTGAACATATTGTTTGGGATCCATTAACTAAAACAATTAAGGCTATAAAAGATAATAATGAGGTAGAGCTTACAGTTGGTCAGAAAAAGGCGGTTGTTGACGGTTCAAAAGTAGAATTGGAAGTAGCGCCAGTTGAATACAAGAAAAATACATATATTCCTGTAAGGTTTATAGCAGAAAGCCTTAAAAAAAAGGTGTTTTGGGATAGTTATACACAAAGTTTGAGTATTTGTGAGGAAGAGATGTATAAAAAGATAAACAGTTTACCGAAATCTACAAGTAAACCACAGAGGTTCCAACATTTTTCTGTACTCGAATATTTCGAAAGGGGTGATGATCGTGTTTATACCCACCAAACTGAATCAAAGAGAGATGTTGAGAAAAATATTGAGTATTCAATATTCAAAAATAATATAGATGGACACGATAAAATGACCGAATATTTTGAAAATGATACATATATATATTCAAGACGTGAATATCAGGGGGAATGGAAAAGGGTTAAAAAAGCAGAAGTTAAAAATGATACTGATAATGTTTTAGCTTATAATGCTGATACTCGTAAAGCTATGGTTTCAAATTTAATATATGAAGAATTGATTGGAGGAAGATATGCACTTGAAGGAGATAGTATTTATTTTGCTTTATCAATGACAAAAGGTTCATCATTAGATGTTTTAAAAGATAAGACAAGTAAATGTCATGTTACGATGTTGTTCGATGCAGCTACAAATGAAATGACTAGTTTTAGGATAGAAATAACTGGAACGGAAAAAACATCTACAGGTAATACCAAATATAGTTTGTATAGGGATCTTTATAAGCAAGAGGAAATAAAATCTGTACCAATTCCAAAAGATTTAAAAAACTTTTATACATTACCCAAAGGGTATCAGGATTATTTTAGTACACTAGTGGGTGTTTATATGATAGTTCCAGATTCATGGATAATACCAGAAGATCCTTATTCTGATCCGACGGTTTTATACGTAGATCCTAAAAATGAAAACAACTGGTGCGGAGTTTATGTTGAGAAATTATCTAGTGGTTCTATTTTCTTTGAATTTAATAAAAACGAAGTTGTAAAGAGTATTAAAAGCTCTTTCCTAAATTCTAAATTATTAAAAGAAGAGAAAGTAAAATGGAAAAATTGTGATGCGGTTAAAGTTATTATTTGAGTTTCGCACCTTGAAAAATCAATGAATTTTCTTATGTTATAAATGCTTAAAAGCCGCACAACAACCGTGTTTTATGGTATAATTAGTTGACATACAAATAAACCAAAAACGAGGTGTTATTATGCGGCAAGATTTAAACGAAATTGAAAAAGTATTTCAAAAAAACAATTATAACATAAACAATATTATATGTGATATCATGAAAAAATTCAAATTTAAAACGCTATGTAGTCAACTTGGATTTTCAAAAGAATCAGGCTATAGTGTTTCAGAAGTTGTTTGTTTAATGATATTAATGCCTATAATGCTTTTAAAAAGTGTTAACAGTTTTTACAAAAGCGAATATCAAAAAGCAACTACTATGAAGAAAGATGTGATTTATAGGCTAAAGAACAATGAAAAAATGCCTTGGAGAAGGCTGCTTTATAGTGTTGCTAAAAAATTCAGGGATTTGACAAGTAAGAATGATCAGATAGCTAGTAATTCATGCTTTATCATTGATGACACACCTGATTGTCGTATTGGTAACAAAATTGAGAATGTTTCAATAATTCATGATCATGCAAATATGAAAAACAAAAGACAAAAAGGATTTAAAAATCTTGTATTGGCTCTGTTTGATGGCAAAAGCACTATTCCACTAGATTATTCAGTTCATAGTGAGAAATTGTTTAGTTTAAAGCAAAGAAAGCAACAATATAAAAAAGAGTGTGTAAAGAATTCAAATGGCTATAAACGCCGTAAAGAATGTAAAGTTGATAAAATAACCAGTTCTTTACTTATGTTAAAAAGAGCTGTAAAAAATGGATTTGAGGCAAAGTATGTACTTGCTGATAGTTGGTTCACCAGTAAGGGATTTATTGAGAGTGTTAGAGGAATCAAAAACGGCTCTATGCATGTGGTAGGCGGAGTTAGAAATGACAAGAGACACTATACATATGATGGAAAATCACAAAATGCAAAACAATTAATTTCAACATTAAAAGCTTCAAAAAAACAGAAACGATGTAGGAAATGGAATACTCTTTATTTTGAAGTAATTGTAAATTATGAGGGTATTGGTGATGTGAAATTGTATCTATGTAGATTACCATATCAAAAGAAATGGAGAGTGTTTATTTCAACAGATACTAATATGGGTTTTATGGCAATGATGGAAGTATATTCCATTAGATGGACGATAGAAGTAATGTTTCGAGAACTCAAACAGCATCTTTGTTTAGGAAAGTGCCAATCAAGAGACTTTGACGCCCAAATTGCCAGTATATCAATAAGTATGATTCTCTATATTTTTCTTGCCTATTGCCGACGTATGCAGAGTTACGAGACAATAGGGGGAATATTTGAATATTTCAACTTGGATTTGACGGAAAAAACACTAGCACAAAGGTTATGGGCATTGTTTGATGAATTAATGTCTACTGTAATTGATATTATTAGAAGAACAGGTTCTGTTGATATAGTTAAATTTAAAGATTCACGTGAATATCAATATATTAAAGAGTTATTTGAGCATTCTTTTTTAGGAAATCAGATACAAAGCGTTAATAACTCATGAAAGACATCAACATTGGATTTTGTTCTTATTGCCTCAGGTGAAGATGTTTGATAGGGATTTATATATATTTTAAATAGCAATTTAAGTGATGCGAAACTCAAGTTATTA